>ERZ777003.2452-NODE-2452-length-21479-cov-43.076690_pt1 | contig 21479 bp, 22 predicted proteins | sample MGYA00374956_ERZ777003 | MGnify/ENA primary metagenome ERZ777003 (study PRJEB29302, sample SAMN06268252) | bioreactor metagenome | isolation source: Joint BioEnergy Institute, California, USA | place: USA:Joint BioEnergy Institute, California, USA | collected... | reverse complement strand
GTGCGGGGGCGGGAGCGGTGGTGCGGGGCGGCCGGGGCGTGGGTCGGGGCTGATCACGTTGCCTGTGGCCGGCTGGGGGAAGGCGCGTTCTGCTTGCCGCGTCAGGGGGGCGGGGAGCGAAGCGGCTTCCGGCGGTTTGGGGTGGGATGTTCGGGCCGTCTCGGTGATGCGCTCGCCGGATTTCCCGCCGGGGTGGGGATGCGTCGTTCGGCGGGAAAACGGTGCGCTGCCCTGAGCTTGTGGTGTTGGGTGGGTCGGTGAAGATTCGGCGAAGGTGGACGCCTTACGTCGGCAGGTATTTTCTGAAGCTGGTTTTTGTGTGTTGGGTTGGTGCCGCCGGTCGGTGATTCACGGTTCGGGGGCGATGACCGAATAGAACGCCGGCCCGGGCTGTGCTGGTGCAGCGTGTGGGCCGGCGTGCGGATGTTTTTTGGGGTCGAGGGTTACGCGGTCTCCCTGAGGGTCTGTCGGTTTACGGGCTGAGGGCTCGGTGAGGTGGCGGGGCCTGCTCAGGGTCGAGTGACCGTTCACGGGTGGGGTGCGCGGTCACGGGGAGGTCTTTTCCGGCTGCTGTACGGGTTGGCCCTTTTGAACTTTCGGGAGTCGCTGCGTCTGCTCGGAAGCGGCCGCCGGCGCGGACGCATCGCCGGGCAGGTCGGGGGCCGAGGTGGTGAACAGCAGGGCCGGGAGGGGGACGTCGAGGATGCGGCTCAAGGCCAGCAGGTCGTCGGCGTCCAGGGAGCAGGAGGGGTTGGCCGGGTCCAGGTCGGCCGGGGTGCGGGGGCGGCCGGTCAGGGAGCCGAGGGAGGAGGCCACCTGCTCGGGGGACAGGTTGCGGGTCTGGCTCCACCAGGCGACGTTGGCGGCCACGGCCTGGTTCATCGTGCGGGGCGGCAGGCCGGTGGCGGTGAGGGCGGCCGGTGGGCGGCGGAGCGCGTGCTTGCCGCGGCGGGCGGTCAGGCCGGTCAGCGGGAGGACGAGGGCCGCCAGGACGGGCAGCGCCCACGGGTAGGAGGAGGTGTGCGCGGTGAAGGAGATGGGCTCGTCCAGGCCGGTGATCTCGCCGCGGACGGTGTAGCGGCCGAAGGCCGGGGCGCCCACCGAGAAGGGAATGGCGTAGGTGCGCTCCTGGCCGGGGGCCAGCGTGCCCAGGGCCGGGGCGGTGATGGGCTCGGTGGGCTCGGGGCCGCGTCCCACGGTCAGCGACAGCGGCGGGTCGGTGAGGGTGGCGGTGCCCTCGTTGCGGAGGGTGACGCGCAGGGTGCGGTGGGCGGTGCCGCCGAACCACGCCTCGCCCGGGCCGCCGCCGGTGACGGTGACCTTGGTGGCGGTGAGCTTGCGGGAGGAGCCGGCGGCGGTGGCGGTGCGGCGTTCCGCCTCCGACAGGGTCGGCACCCCGCTCACCTTGATGGGGACGGTGCGGGCGGTGCCGCCGGAGACCGGGCGGACGGAGACCACGCACGGGCAGCCGATCGGGGGCTTGCCGACGCTGAGCATGACCGTGGCGGTCCTGCCCTCCTGGACGTAGGTGCTGGCCGAGGAGGCCACGGCGCAGTCCACCGTGCCGCGCAGGCCCTCGTTGCCGCACAGCTCGACCAGCACGTTGCCGGCCGGCCAGCCGACGAGGCGGACGGTCAGCGTCTGGCCCACCTTGACCGTGGTGCGGTCCAGGCGGATGGCCGGCTCGGCGTGGGCCGGGGCGGCCGGCAGGGCCAGCAGCGCCACGGCGGCCAGCGCTCCGGCGCGCCGGGCCCTGCGCAGGAGGGACTTCACCGGGCGTACCCGGAGCGGCGGCGCCGGGCGTACAGGACGGCGGCGAGGAGCAGCAGGACGGCGGTGAGCGGGAGCCATGGGATGTTCCAGATCGAGGACTTGCGGATGATGGGTCGGGCGGCCAGCGGGGCGCCGCTTTGGGCGTCGGTGGGCGACAGCCGGATCGAGGAGGTCAGCCGTCCGGCGGGGAGGATGCCGTCGAGCTCCTCGCTGAAGGTGTAGCTGTTGCCGGGCAGCAGCTCGGGAACTTTGCGCGCGGCCTGCTCGCCCAGCGGCAGCCCGAAGGGACCCTGGGCGCGGATCCTGGCCAGGGCGGTCACCCGGATGTTGCCGGTGTTGCGGACCGTGTAGGTGACCTTCATCCGGCCGCTGCCCACGGGCGGGGCGGAGTACTCGGCGCGCAGGTCGGAGATCTGCAGCGAAGGCGTGATGGGGCCTTTGACACGCAGGTAGATGCGGGCCGCCACGCGCCGGTCGACGTTGACGAGCCGGCCTTTGGCGTCGGTCTCCTGCTGGGTGATCGAGGCGATGACGCCTCCGCCGTGGTCGCCGGGGGTGGCCTGGTGGGGCACGGTGAGCGTGAACGGCACCCGGACGGTCCTGCCGGCCTTGACGCGCTGGACGCCCCGGTCGAACTTGACCCACGTGCCCACGTCGGTCGGCTGCCGGTCGGCGGTCAGCAGGGCGAAGGAGCCGTCGGCGGTGTTGAAGGCGTCGGTGGCGTAGACCCGGAACGTCAGCGTCCGGTCGCTGAGATTGGAGATGGCCACCTCGTCCTTGATCGTCTGTCCGGGCGAGGCGTTGTAGACGAAGTAGTCGCGTCCGCTGGGGCCTTTGGGACCGACGGGACGCACCGCCCAGGTCATCCCGCCGGCCCGGGGGTCGGGGGCCGTGCCCGGGCGGCCCGCCGTCGGGACGGCGGCGGAGACCTCGGCGGGGGCGGCGGCCGATGCGGCCGGGGAGGCGGCGGCGAGGAACGCCGTCAAGGCGAGGCCGGCTGTCAGGGCGGCCGTTTTGGTCATGTGCGGGCTCCGCCGAAGATGCCGGGTGGCGCCGTCCCGGGCGTCCGGGACGGCGCCACGGCCGGGGGTTTCAGGACAGGGTCAGGGTGAGGGTGCCGGTGTAGGTGCCGGTGGCCACACCGGCCGGGATGAGCAGGTCGAGCGCCGCGCCGGCCTCGAAGACACCGCCGCTGCTGCCGCCCTCCGAGGAGGCCAGGGTACGGGCCACGTCCAGGCCCCGGACGGCCGGCCCCGGGGTGACCGTGGCGTTGGAGCCGTCGTTCACCACCGAGGCGGTGGGGGTCCAGCCCATGTTGGCGGCGGGAATGATGTCCCCCTCGGCGGAGGCCAGGTCGCTCATCTGGCCGACCAGGCTCCAGCCGGCGTCGGTGCCGCGGGCGTCGGTGACGGTGGCCTTGTTGAGCCGGCCGGTGGCGTTGCCGCCGGGGGCGGCGTCGCTGAGGGTCACCTCGGTGCCGGCCACCGACAGGGTCAGCGCGCCGGTCCGGGTGACGTTGGCGATGATCACCTGGTCCTTGCTGTCGCCGGCCGGGGGCTGCCCGCCGCCGTTGTCGTCGCCGCCACCGGGGTTGTCGCCGCCGACGAACGTCACCGGGATGGCGGTGTCCTGGCTGCGGTCGGGCAGGCCGTGCGCGGCGAAGGTGAGGATGTAGCACTGGGTGACCAGGCAGTCGACCTGGTTGCCGTCACCGTCGGTGTAGCGGGCCTTGATGCCCGTGAGGGTGATGTCGAAGGTGCCGTCGGCGTTCATCTTGGCCTGGCTGGGGCTGCCGGAGGCGTTCTTGTGCACCCACTTGGTGGCCTGGAAGGCGTTGGCGTTCAGGTACCACTGGTCGCCGTTCTTGGGGCCGAAGGACACGTAGATGCCGAAGCCGTTGTTGGCGTTGGGGTCGAAGCCCGAGCCGACGACGCGGATGTCCTGGCCGTCGGGGTTCAGCTCGCTGGTCGGGGTGACGGTGATCGAGGGGCCGGCCGCGGCGGCGGGGGTGGCCGCCAGGCTGAGCCCGAGCAACCCGGCGCCGGCCACGACGGCGGTGGCGCGGGTGAGCCGCCGGAGGTTGAACTTCATGTGGTTCTCCTTAACGGGGGGTACCGGCATGCGGTCATGCCGGAGTCGGGGGTATGCGGGGCCGCTGCCGGGCGGACGGCCGGTCGTGGCGTCGGCGGGCCGGGAGAGCGGGAGCGGCGGGGCCGTGCCGCCCGCGGTGGGCTCACCGGTCCGCCGGGGTCGGCCGGAGGGTCAGGTCCGGCGGAGCCTGCGCCGGATGATGAGCCGCCGGGCGGTGAGCCCGGCTGCCACCAGCACGGCGGTCGTCAGCCAGAACGGCCAGGGGGATTGGGCGGGCGGTCCGGAGGCGGTCTGCCGGAACGGCTGGACGGCCAGCGGCGTGGCCGCTCCGGCGGCCCCCGCCGCCGGCGCCGCCATGCCCGGGGACGGCAGGGGGGAGGCGCTGGAACCGGTCAGGGCGCCGGCGGAAGGAGAGGCGCTCGACCCGCCGCCCGGCCCGGTGGAGCCGCCGGAACCCGAGCCGCCGGAGCCGGGGTTGTCCGGGTCGGAGCCTCCCGGGTTCGGGGAGTCCGAGCCCTTGAAGGACACCGGGATGAGGGTGTCCTGGCTGCGGTCGGGCACCCCGTGGGCGGCGAAGGTCATCACGTAGCAGCGGGTGCGGGTGCAGTCCACGGCACGGCCGCTGCTGTCGGTGTAGCGGGCCTTCACCGTCAGGCTGACTGAGAACGTTCCAGACGGGCTCATGCGGGCCTGGCCGCTGCCCGCACCGCCCGGGTGCACCCACAGCGCGGCCCCGTAGTTGCCGGAGTTGGTGTAGTAGTCGGCCCGGCGGGGGCCGAACACCACGTACACGCCGAACTTGTTGTTGCGGTTGGGATCGAACCCCGAACCTGAGACCGATATGGTCTGTCCGTTGGGGTCGAGCCCCGTTGATGGGGAAACGCGCAGGGAGGCTGCGGCGGCGGGCTCGGCCAGGGCGAGCAGGCCCGTGCCCGTGACGGCCACCATCGTGGCCGCGGCGAGGGCACGCTGGAGCCGGCCCATGACGATCCTCCTTAGGTAAGCCTCACCTAAATCAGATTAGGCATGCCTAAGCTAAGGTATTGGTCCATCCAACGTAAAGAGGACACGCGACATCAAACGCTACGACGGCTGGATGGACAATGAAAACGTTCGCGACCTCCATCACAGTAGGCGTCTTGGGCCTGAGTGTATGGACAGCGCCACTCGCCAACGCCGACGGCTCCTCGGTCACCGGGCCCCAGGGGCAGACCCTCACGGTCTCCAAGGCCGCCGGCCTGTCCCCCGACGGTGAGAAGATCACCGTGACCGGCCGGGGGTATGACCCGAACAAGGGCATCTACGTGGCCTTCTGCAAGGACAACGGCCCCGACAAGGCCCCCTCGCCGTGCGGCGGCGGCGCCGACACCTCCGGCAGCACCGGCGGCTCGGTGTGGGTGTCGTCCAACCCGCCGCCCTACGGCAAGAGCCTGGTCGTCCCGTACGGGCCGGGCGGCTCGTTCGAGGTCACCATCAACGTATCGCCCAAGATCTCCGACGAGGTGGACTGCACCAAGACCAAGTGCGTGGTGGCCACCCGCGCCGACCACACCCGCAGCGGCGACCGCACCCAGGACGTGCGCATCCCCATCGCCTTCGACGAGGGCGGCCTGCCGGTGCCGCTGATCGCGGGCGGCGCGGCGGCCGTCGCCGTCATCGCGGTCGCGGGCGGGGCGCTGCTGATCCGTCGTCGCTCTCGCGCCGCGGCGGCCGCTCCGGCGGACGGCGGCGCCGGGGGCGACCGGTGAGCCGTGGGCCGCTGCGCGGGAGCGGCGGCCGAAGGAGAGCGCGCGCCGTCGTGGCACTCGCCCTGCTGGCCGGGCTGGGGCTGAGCGGATGCGCGGCGGGCACCGCGCCCGCCGCCGGCGGCGGCCAGGACCCGGCGGCCGGGTGCGGGCCGTCGTCGATGAAGGTCTCCTACGAGCCGGACCCGATCGAGCCTGCGCCCACTCCCAAGCTGCCGGTCACGGTGAAGTCCGCCGACGGCCGCAAGGTCACCGTGCGCAGCGCCGACCGCATCCTGGCGGTCAACATGTACGGCTCGATCGCCGAGATCGTCTTCAGCCTGGGCCTGGGGGACCGGCTGGTCGGCCGGGACGCCTCCACCACCTTCGCCGCCGCCCGCGACCTGCCGCTGGTGACCGTCAACGGGCACGACCTGTCGGCCGAGGCCATCTTGCGGCTGAACCCCACCGTGGTGCTCACCGACGCCGGGATCGGGCCGGCCGAGGTCCTGGACCAGCTGCGCGCCTCGGGCATCCCGGTCGTCCTGATCGGCGACGAGCAGACCCTGCCGGCCGTCGGCGAGCACATCACCGAGGTCGCCGCCGCGCTGGGCGTCCCGGAGGCCGGCCAGAAGCTCAAAAAGCGGGTCGATGAGGAGATCGAGTCGGCCAGAAAGCAGGCCCCGTCCGGCGGTGAGCCGCTGCGGGTGGCGTTCTTGTACCTGCGCGGCACCGCCGGGGTCTACCTGATCGGCGGGCGGGGCGCCGGCTCGGACGCGCTGATCGAGGCGATCGGCGCCGTCGACGCCGGGTCGGCCGCCGGGCTGACCGAGTTCCGGCCGCTGACCAGCGAAGGCATGATCAACGCCGCACCCGATGTGATCTTGGTGCTGACCGCCGGGCTGAAGTCGGTCGGCGGCGTGGACGGCCTGGTCAAGCTGCCCGGCATCGCGCAGACCCCGGCCGGCCGCAACCGCCGGATCGTGGACGCCGACGACGGCACGCTGCTGACCTTCGGCACCCGCACCGGCAAGACCATCAAGGCCCTGGCCGACGCCGTCTACCGGCCCTGTGAGTCGTGATGTCGCGTCCATCGACGATGCCCGGGCCCGCGGAGGGCGCGGACGCCACCGGAGAGCCGGCCGCCAAGCCGTCCGTCCGGGCGGTGGACGGCGCGGGGCCGGCGGGTGCCTTGCAGAACTCGGGGCCGAGAACGCCCGAACGGGCCATGAGCGGGGTTTCAGGCGGCCCGGTCGCGGACGCGTCCGGCCGGGCCGTGGGGGGTGAGGTCGTGAACGGCGTGGAGCCGGGACGTCTTTCGAAGGGAACGGTCGCGCCCGCGGCCGGGCCGGCGACGGAAAAGGGCGGGCGGGCGCAGCAGGCGCAGGTCGCCGCGGCCAAGGGGGGCGTGCTGCGCGGCGGGCTGCTGATCGCCGGGCTGGCGGTCGCGCTCGGCGCGATGATCGTCGTGGCGGCGAGCCTGGGGCAGGTCAACATTCCGCCGGCAGAGGTGCTGGGGTCCATCGCGCACCGGCTCGGGCTGGACATCGGGCCGCTGCCGTCCGGGCCGCAGGCCGAGAACGCGCTGTGGGTGGTGCGCTTTCCGCGCGTTGCGCTGGCCGCGGTCACCGGGGCGGCACTGGCCTGCTCGGGCGCGGTGATGCAGGGGGTGTTCGGCAACCCGCTGGCCGAGCCCGGCGTCATCGGGGTCTCCTGGGGCGCGGCGGTGGGCGCGGCCACGGTGATCGTGTTCGGCCTGAACGCGCTGGGCAACTGGACGGTCGTGCTGGCCGCCTTCGCGGCCGGGATGCTCACCACGCTGCTGGTCTATGCGATGTCCCGGCAGGGGGGACGGACCGAGGTGGTCACCTTGCTGCTCACCGGCATCGCGGTGAACGCCATCGCCACCGCGGCGCTGGGCCTGCTGATGTTCATCTCCAGCAGCGACGCGCTGCGCTCCATCACCTCCTGGCAGCTGGGCAGCCTGGCCTCGGCGACCTGGCCGGCGGTGGCGACCGTGGCGCCGTGCGCGCTGGCCGGGATCGCCGTCTCCTGCGCCTGCGCCCGCAGCCTGGATGTGCTGGCGCTCGGCGAGCGGGTGGCCCGGCAGCTGGGCGTGGACGTGGAGCGGCTGCGCTTCACCGGCATCGTGATCATCGCGTTGACCACCTCGGCGGCGGTGGCCTTCAGCGGGATCATCGCCTTCGTCGGGCTGGTGGTGCCGCACCTGATCCGGATGGCGATCGGCCCGGGGCACCGCACGCTGATCCCGGCCAGCGCGCTGGGCGGGGCGGTGCTGGTGGTCACCGCCGACCTGGTCGCCCGCACCTCCATCCCCTACCAGGAGCTGCCGCTGGGGGTGCTGACCTCGCTGGTGGGCGGCCCGTTCTTCTTCTGGCTGCTCCGCCGCACCCGCAGCAAGTCGGGAGGCTGGGGATGATCGCGCTGCGCCGTCGGCCGCGGCTGCCCGAGCCCGCCGCACCGGGCACGGTGGCGCTGTCCGCTCGCGGCCTGGCCGTCCGCAGGGAGGGCCGCACCGTGCTGTCGGGGATCGACCTGGAGGTCCGCCACGGCGAGATGCTGCTGCTGGTGGGCCCCAACGGGGCGGGCAAGTCCACCCTGCTGGGAGCATTGTGCGGGGACATCCGGCCCGCCGAGGGCCGGGTGACGATCGCGGGCCGTCCGCTGGAGTCGTGGACGGCGCGCGAGCTGGCCATGCGCCGGGCCATGCTGCCCCAGCACCATGCGGTGGCGTTCTCCTTCACGGTGGCCGACATCGTCCGGATGGGCCGCTCGCCGTGGGTCGGCACCCCGCTGGAGGAGGAGGACGAAGAGGCCGTGCAGCAGGCCATGCGCGAGGCCGACATCGACGCCTTCGCCGACCGGCCCTTCACCGCGCTGTCGGGCGGCGAGCAGGCGAGGGCGGCGCTGGCGCGGGTGCTCGCCCAGCGCACCGCGACGCTGCTGCTGGACGAGCCGACCGCCGCCTTGGACATCAGGCACCAGGAGCTGGTGTTCACGGTGCTGACCGCCCAGGCCGCCGCCGGCCGGGCGGTCGTGGCGGTGGTGCACGACCTGGACCTGGCCGCCACCTACGCCGACCGGGTCGCGGTGCTGTCGGGCGGCGCCGTGGTGGCCTGCGGGCCGCCGGCACAGGTCCTCACCGCGCCGCTGCTCAGCGAGGTCTACCGGCACCGCATCGAGGTGCTGCCGCATCCCCGCACGGCCCGTCCGGTCATCCTCCCCGAGCGATGACGAGCGGGCCGCCGGATGAAACCCCAGGAAGGAATGAGGACGTGGAGCAGGAACCGTTCACCCCGGACGTGGTCGAGGCGATCGCCCGGCACATGAACGACGACCACGCCGAGGACTCGGTGCTGATCGTGCGGGCGCTGGGCGGGCAGCCCGAGGCCACCGCCGCGGTGCTGACCGGTCTGGACGCCGACGGCGTGGACTTCTCGGTGGAGGTGGAGGGGCGGACCGTCCCGGTGCGCATCCCCTGGAGCAGGCGGCTGACCGAACGCTCCCAGGTGCGGGTCGAGGTGGTGCGGATGTACGACGAGGCGCGCAAGGCGCTGGGGCTGCCCCCGCGGGAGCAGAACCGTTCGCACTGAGACCTTTTCGGTGCGCCGTCTCCGCAGGTCGCGTGCGGGCCCCGGCAGGGCCCGCTCCCGGCGTCGGAGACCGCGCGTTTGAGGGGGCACAGCGTCCGTCGCCGGCGAGCCGGGACGGGGGCGCCCGCCAGGGTCCTCGTCCCGGCCGGCTGGAGATCTTCCGGAGGAGGGGGCCGGGTCTTCCCGCCGGGAACGGCCCCTCTACCGTTGCCGGGGGCGCCGTAACCCGGTCGCGGTCGTCGTTTCTTCAGCGTCCGGCCGGTCCGCATCGCCGGATCGGCGGGCGATTCGGACAGAAAGTTCCGATAAAAATGATCAGACCTCTTCCGTAGATCCTTAGGCAAGGCTAACCTAAACTCGCTTGATCTGCGGTTTCTAAGGGAGGGGCCAGTGGGCGAAGCGCGCCCGGAGAGCACTTTGGAACGTTTCTCGATCCGGTTGCGGGCGGCCACCCGCACCGATCACAGTGACAACGAGCACTCGGCCTACATGAGCGCTCTGCTGGACGGCCGGCTGGCCCGCGAGCAGTACGCCGCCCTGGTCGGGCAGCTCTACTTCGTCTACGACCTGCTGGAGCAGGCCGCCGACCGGATGCGACGGGACGCGGTGGCCGCCTCGTTCGACCTTCCCGGGCTGCGCCGCCGTGAGGCCCTGAAAGCCGACCTGGAGTTCTACTACGGGCCGGACTGGGCCGAGCGCGTGCAGGCCAACGACGCCACCCGCCGCTACTGCGACCGGCTGCGCGAGGTGTGCTTCGACTGGCCCGGCGGGTTCGTGGCCCACCACTACACCCGCTACCTGGGCGACCTGTCCGGCGGGCAGGCCATCGCCACTCTCGTGACGCGGACCTACGGCCTCAGCGACGACGACGGCGTGCGCTTCTACCGTTTCGCGGAAAAGCCCAAGCACCTCAAGGACCGCTACCGGCAGCTCCTGGACGAGGCGCCCTGGGACGAGCCCGAGCGGGCGCGGATCATCGAGGAGGTCAAGGTCGCCTACCGGCTGAACGCCGAGCTGACCGCCCGCCTCGCCCACGACCTGCGCATCGACCCCGCCGCCTGAGGAGGGGCGGGCCCACCGGCGGGTTTCAACGAAGACGGGGCATGGAAAACAGCACCTCATCGGGCCGAGATTTCACGCTGGGTGCCTGACCGATCGCCTCACGTGCGGGCGCCCACGGTTGCCGAGTGAGGCCGTCATGCATGTGCTCCGTCTGTGTCCGGTGTTCGAGCCCCCGGCCACCGCCCTGCTGGGGCGCGGCGCGCGCTTTGCTCCGATCGGCGGCATGCACAGCCACACCGCGCAGCTCACCCGGGCCCTGGACGAACTGGGCGTCCGGCAGACCGTGGTCACCACCCGTCCCCCGACCGCGCCGGCGGTCGCCAGGCTGGGACGGCACTGCCGGGTGGTGCGGCTGGGGGCGTCGGGACCGCTGTCCCGCCACTGCTACGGCCCGGCGGCCTGGCGGCGGGCCCCGACCCTGGTGCGGGGCGTGGACCTGGTCCACGCGCACCTGGGCGAGGACCCGGTCGTCATGCCGCTGGCCCTGCGCACCGCGGCGTGCGCCGGGGCGCCGCTGGTGGTGACCGTTCACCACAGCCTGCAGCACACGCTGCGGGTGAGCGGGCCCCGGTCGCTGCTGCTGAAAACCGTCGGCGGAGCGCTGGAGCGGCGCCTGCTGGAACACGCGGACGCGGTGATCACGCTGACCGAGCGGCTGCGCGACCTGCTGCCCGGCGACGCCGTTCACGTCATCCCCTCCGGGCTCGGTCCCGAGTTCACCGCGCGATCGCCGGCGCGGACATGGCGGATGCCGGACGGCGATGCGGTGCGTCCCAGGCTCGGCTATGTGGGCAGGCTGCAGGCCCACAAGAGCGTCGACGTCCTGCTGCGGGCCTTCGCGCTGCTGGGCGGCGACGGCGGGCGCCTGCTCATCGTCGGGGACGGGCCGCAGCGGCCCCGGCTGCGGCGGCTGGCCGGCCGGCTGGGGATCGCCGAACGCGTCACCTTCTTGGGCGCCCTGTCCCACGACCAGATCCCGGCCGTCCTGCGCACGCTGGATGCGGTGGTGCTGCCGTCCCGCTGTGAAGAGTTCGGCTCGATCCTGCCGGAGGCCATGCACTGCGGCGTCCCCGTGGTGGCCACCCAGGTCGGCGGCATCCCCGAGCTGATCGAGCACGGCCGCAGCGGGCTGCTGGTGCCGCCCGGCTCCCCGGCCCGCCTGGCGGACGCGCTGCGCCGGCTGCTGGGCGATCCCGGGCTGGCCGCCGCCATGGCCGGCCGCGCCCGCCGCCGGGTCCGCGGCCACACCTGGGACCGCCTGGCCCGGCGCGTGCTGAAGGTCTACCAGTCGGTCCTCACGACTCCGGCGCCACAGCCCTTGCCCGCGTCCAAAGTCGTTCCGATCAAATGACGGCACGCCTCCCGAAAAGGACCGGCCGCTATGCCGGTGGGCTCAAGGCGCTGTCGACGATCTCGCGCAAGGCGGCGCAGTGGGAGGCGAAGGCGGAGCGTCCGGCGGGGGTGAGGGAGAGCCAGGTGCGGGGGCGCTTGCCCACATATCCCTTGGTGACCTTGACGTAGCCGGCCTTCTCCAGGGTGGAGACCTGCTTGGACAGCGCCGAGTCGGTGATCTCGACGGTGTCGCGGACGAAGGCGAACTCGGCCCGGTCCGCGGCGGCCAGCGTCGCCATGACCGCAAAGCGCACGGGCGCGTGGATGACCTCGTCGAGCCGGTGCCGGGGGTGGTTCATCGCCGTCCCTCCAGACGGGCGCCGAGGAAGGCGGGCAGGGAGACCACCACCGCACCGGGCAGCCACCACAGGAGCTCGCCCTCGAACCAGAGGACGCCGGGCATCAGCACGGCGGCGTAGAGAACCGCCCAGCTGGCGATGATCATCGCGTGCCGGCGGGCGAACCCGTGCCGGCTCACCGGCTGGCGGACGGCGTAGGCCGACAGTGCGGCGACGACCGCGCCCCACACCGCGACCGACGCGGCGACCCCGCGCGGGCCCAGCCCGAGCAGAAGGGTCGCCACGAAGGCCCCGGCGCCGTAGATCTGCAGGTAGCGGACGTACCAGCGGGAGCGGCGGCGCACCCGGCGCTGCAGTGTCTCGGCCCGGGTGAGCGCGGCGCCGGCGGCCTCGGCGTCGATGTTCGGCATGACCATCCCCTTGCTCTTCGGCGACTATGTGATTCTAAGAAAGTACTTTCCAAAGTGGCAAGTACTTTCCGTGCAATGTCACGCCCGGCGCCGCCACTGCATTCGCTGAATTGTTTGACCAGGTCATTACTCTCAAGCAGCAGCCCAATGGCCGGGCGGGTCCACCCGGCCACAGGCGGGGGACCGGTCGGGGTTCATGCGGGGGCCGCTGCACAGAGCCCTGGTGCGACGGCGGCCGGAAGCCGGTTTGGGCTGGTTGGCATGGCGGAACCGGGCTCTGGAATCATGGCCGACGCTCGGGCGAGACATGATCGGCCCGGCTCGGAAGGAGAGACAGTGGACGTAGAACGGACGGCGCTGCCCGGCATCGGGCTGCAGCATGTGTTCACCACCCGCCGGGGGCGGCAGATCGGGGTGGTCTCACACCGCAATGGACAGCGGGACCTGGCCGTCTACGACAAAGAAGATCCCGACACCTGCGTGGTGATGGTGAAACTGACTCCAGAGGAGGCGAACGTGCTGGCGGAACTGCTGGGGACCGAGCGGGTGGTGGAGCGGCTGGCCGAGCTGCACCGGCAAGTGGAAGGGCTGGTCACAGAGCAGATACCGATAACAGCGGGCTCCCCCTACGACGGCCGCACCCTCGGCTCCACTCAGGCCCGCAGCCGGACCGGCGCCTCCATCGTGGCGGTGGTCCGGGACGCCCAGGTGATCGTCAGCCCACGCCCCGACTTCGTGTTCGCCGCCGGTGACAAGGTCGTCGTCGTCGGCACCGGAGAGGGTACGGCTGCGGTGGCCCGTATCTTCTCGGACGGGTGATCGATGCATTCGGTCGCCGTCCAACTCATAGAACTCGGTGCGATCATCCTGGCGCTGGGGCTGCTCGGCTCCATCGCCGTGCGTTTCTCCATCTCGGCCATCCCGCTGTACCTGATCGCGGGCCTGGCGTTCGGGTCCGGCGGGATCCTGCCGCTGACCGACAGCGAAGAGTTCGTCTCGCTGGGCGCCGAGGTCGGAGTCATCCTGCTGCTGTTCACCCTGGGGCTGGAGTACTCGGCCGACGAACTGGTCGGCACACTGCGCACCTCCGCCCCGGTGGGCCTGGCGGACCTGGTGCTCAACGCCGCCCCCGGCGTGATCGTGGCGCTGCTGATGGGCTGGGGCCCGGTGGCGGCGCTCGCGCTCGGCGGCGTCACCTACGTGACCTCCTCGGGCATCACCGCCAAGGTCATGGGAGACCTGGGCTGGCTCGGTAACCGCGAAACCCCCGCGGTGCTGTCGGTGCTGGTCTTCGAAGACCTGACGATGGCGGTCTACCTGCCCATCCTGACCACCGTGCTGGTCGGGGCCGGGCTGGCCGCCGGGGCCCAGAGCCTGGCCATCGCGGCGGTGACGGTGGCGGTGATCCTGTTCATCGCCCTGCGGTACGGGACGGCGGTGGAACGCTTCGTCGCCAGCCCCAACGACGAGGTGCTGCTGCTGAAGGTGCTGGGGCTGACCGTGCTGGTCGCCGGGCTGGCCCAGCAGCTGCAGGTGTCGGCCGCGGTCGGCGCCTTCCTGGTGGGCATCGCCCTGTCGGGGCCGCTGGCGCACACCGCCCGCGAGATCATCACCCCGCTCAAGGACCTGTTCGCGGCGGTGTTCTTCGTCTTCTTCGGCCTGCACACCGACCCGGCCACCCTGCCCCCCGTGCTGGGCGTCGCGGCGCTGCTGGCCGTGCTGGGCATCGCCACCAAGCTCGGGACGGGCTGGCTGGCGGCCCGCCGCGCCGGGGTCGGCCTGAAGGGCCGGCTGCGCGCCGGCGTCTCGCTGGCTCCGCGCGGCGAGTTCAACATCGTCATCGCCGGCCTGGCCGTCTCCGGCGGGGTCGATCCGCGGCTGGGCGCGCTGGCCGCGGCCTACGTGCTGATCCTGGCCATCGCCAGCCCGCTGCTGGCCCGGTTGGCCGAGCCGCTGGCCCGCAAGATCGAAGGCCGCGGCAAGCCGCAGGCGCAGATCGACGAGGACCTCCCGCCGGAGATCCCCGTCCCGGCCCCCGCCCTCGACGATGCGGCCGGGAAGGCCGCCTGCGGCACCGAAAGCGGCGACGAGGAACCCCGGGACGACGTCAAGGAGGCCAAAGAGGTCACCTGAGGCCCCGCCGCCCCGGCGGAGAACCAGCCGTCCGACGTCGTCCAAGTGACCCTTCCGAGGTTGCCGGGCATCGGCCCGCACCCCCTTTCCGGGAGGCCGGGGGTGCGGGCCGATGCCGGTTGAGGTCCGGGCGGCCTCCGGCGAAGGGAGGCCGCATGCGTTCGCGCCCTGCGGGAGGGCGGTTTCTTTGGACGTTCCCGTTGTGGGGAGCATCGCTCACCGGGATGCTCCGGGCGGCGCGGGTCAGCGCCTTTGGGAGGTGAGCCGTTTCTCCACGGCCGCCAGGCGGCGCTCCAGCTCGGTGATCCGGTCGACGATCGGAGGGTCCTGCAGGAGCTGGGCGAGCTGGTCGGCCTCGTCGCGGTCCAGCTCGATGGTGTGCCGCGGGGAGTCCGGGTCCTCCCCGTTGTAGATCATGAGTGTGCGGTGGCCCTCATGGTCGATGAGCACACCGAGCCGGTGCCCACGGCGGGTCTCGTAGTGGTGCACCGTGCCGGTGCCGGGAATCGTGTGCATGGTCTCGGCTCCGATCAAGTGGGAGAGGTAGGGGCGGGGTCGGGATCGCCGTACTCGCCGTACCAGTGGGCGAGCCGGCCCTTGCGGCCGACGGCGCGCAACCGCCGTTCGGTGGCTTCACGAGTGGCGCTTGTGGTCACGATGAGCAGCTCATCTCCTTCCAGTAGCGGGGTGGTGTCGGTGGGCACGAGGGTGCCGCCGTCCCGGACGATCAAAGTGATCGCCGAGGGGGCGGGCAGCCGCAGCTCGGCGATCTCCACGCCGTGCAGCCGGGACCCCTTCGGGACGGTCACGGTCAGCAGCTCGGCGCCCAGCAGGTCCAGCGGGGCCGCCTCCACCTGCAGCTCGCGGGCCTGATCGGCGCGGGTCACCCCCAGGTGCCGGGCCATCGCCGGCAGGGTCGGCCCCTGGACCAGGGTGAACACCACGACCAGCACGAACACGATGTTCAGCAGCTCGCGGCTGCCCGGCACGTCCGCCACGATCGGGAAGATCGTCAGCACGATGGGGACCGCCCCGCGCAGCCCCGCCCAGGAGATGAACGCCTGCTCGCGCCAGGGCACCTTGAGCGGGATCAGGCAGACCGCCACCGAGATCGGGCGGGCCACAAGCAGCAGCACCGACCCGACCACCAGCGCCGGCAGCAGCGCTCCGGGCAGCTCGCTGGGATCGACCAGCAGGCCCAGCAAGATGAACAGGCCGATCTGGGCGAGCCAGGCGGCCCCCTCGGCGAAGGAGCGGATCGCCGCCCGGTGCGGCAGCACCGCGTTGCCCAGCACGATCCCGCACAGGTAGGCGGCCATGAAGCCGCTGGCGCCCGCGACACCGGCGGCGGCGAACGCCACGATGCCCACCCCCGCGGTGGCCAGCGGGTACAGGCCGGAGGCCGGCAGCGCCACCTGCCGCAGCGCGGTGGTGCCCGCCCAGCCGGCCAGCAGCCCGATGACCATTCCGGCGACGAGCTGGTAGGTCACCTGGGCGAGGACGCCGGGCGGGGACGGCAGCGCACCGGTGGTGCTGAAGACCGTCACCAGGATCACCGTGGGGGCGTCGTTGAAGCCGGACTCGGCCTCCACGATTCCCGACAGCCGCCGGGGCAGCGGCAGCGACCGCAGCACCGCGAACACCGCGGCAGCGTCCGTGGAGGAGACGACCGCGCCCAGCAGCAGCGCCAGCCGCCACTCCATGCCCAGCAGCAGGTGCGCTCCGGCGGCGGTGACCAGGACGCTCACCGCCACTCCCACGGTGGCCAGCACCCCCGAGGGGGTGAGCAGTCCGCGCAGATCCGACCAGCGGGTGGTCAGACCGCCCTCGACCAGGATCACCGCGAGCGCCAGCGTGCACAGCGTCTGCGCCAGCTGGACGTCGTCGAACTGGACGCCCAGCACGTCCTCCCCCAGCAGCACGCCCAGCGCCAGGAACAGCAGCAGGCTCGGCAGCCCGATGCGCGCGGCGGCGCGCGCCGCGGCCAAGCTGACCAGCAGCACCACCCCGCCGGCCAGCAACACTTGGTAGAGCTGCTGCAGAGTCACGCCCGTGCGGCTACCACTGGCACAGGGGGAACGAGGGCGGGGTCGCGCGCTTGTGATCGTGCTTTTTCAGGCGTGCCTCCCGGTGCTCCGTCCGCCGCGTTCGTCGGCTCGATCCCCAGTCTGACCAGGTGGGAGGCGATTCGGGATGGGGGCGGGCCCCCATTTGGCAGGGCGTTGATCATGTACTTGAACAGCATGCGGACACCCATGCCCTGACGACTGCCGATGCATGAGAGCCGCGCGCCCGCCCGAGGCGGAAAGATCTCGCCGAGCCGTCATCCGGGAGGGGCCTGTGCCCTGGGACGGCCGGTGACCGCCCCGGGGCACGGCATCTTCCCCGACTGCCGGGCACCATAGGCGACCTGCGGAAACGGTGCGTAAAGACGGTGCAAAGAGGTCAGTCCAGCACCCGCCGCACCGGCTGCCCGGTGACCGCCGCGATGCAGTCGAAGTCCTTGTCGTCGTGCAGCACGGTCAGCCGGTACTCCTCGGCCGTGGCGGCCACGATCAGGTCGGCCAGGCCCGCCGATCGATGGGTGCCCCGGGCCACCATTTCCGTCTGCACCTGAAGCGCGCGTCGCCACGCCCTCACGGGCAGATCCAGCTTGATGTAGGTGCGCTCCAGCATGGAGGTCAGCCGGGCGTGATCTTTGGCCGAGCGGGCGCTGTAGAGGAACTCGATCTGCGTCGCCTCGGTGATGCAGATCAGCCCTCGGGCCACCGCGTCCCGCCACCGGTCGAAGACCGCCGGGTCGCTCAGCTTTCTGACGATGGCACTGGTGTCTACGAGGAATCTCTCGGCCGCCACGCGTCCTTCACCGCTTCCAGGTCCAATGCTCCCGAGGCGGCGAGATCACGGAGTTCGCGGTAGGCGCGCACACGCTGCCGGGCCGTGGCCGCGGCGATGCGGAGGGCCTCGTTGACGGTCTCGTCCTCACCCTCGGTGCCGAGGGCCTGAGCCGCGGTCGCGAGGGCCTCTTCGTCGATGTCGATGTTCATCCGTGTCATCTCCGCCCTCCCGGACCGGCCGATTGCCATGGCCGTTCCATGGTAGGCAGCGGTCCGGGCTGTGACGGCGACGTTACCGTGTGTCAGCGGACCTTGCGGGCGATTTTCGATTTGTCCCCTGCTTCGTGTGAGACTTCGGATATGAGCCTGGCCGCGCATCTGGAGGAGATCGGCCGTCCGCTGGTCGAGGAGCAGTTGAAGCATCCGACCGTCCAGGGGATCGCCAAAGGGGACCTGGACGAGCGGGTGTTCCGGTCGTGGCTGGAGCAGGACTACCTGTTCCTGCTGGACTACGTGCGGGTGTTCGCCAGGCTGGCCTGGCAGGCCCCGGACGGGCACCTGGGCGACCTGGTCGATCTGGCCCACGCGACGTTTCACGAGGAACTTTCGCTGCACCGCACGCTGGCCGCCGAGTTCGGAGCCGACCTGGAGGGGGCCCGCAAGGGACCGGCCTGCGCGGCGTACACGTCCTTCCTGCTGGAGTCGGCCGCCTCCTACGGCGAGGGCCTGGCCGCCCTGTACCCCTGCATGTGGGGGTATGCGACGCTGGGCGGCATCCTCGCCGCCGACCCTCCGGCAGAACCTCGCTACAAGCGCTGGGTGGACACCTACGCGGACCCGGGCTTTGCCGCACTGGGCCGCCGGATCGCCGAGATGATCGATGAGGCGGCCCCCGACCCCGAGCGGGCCGAACGGAAGTTCCTCGAGGGCATGCGGCACGAGCTGGCCTTCTGGGACGTGCCGCTGCCCTGAGGGACGGTCAGGGGGCCACGGGGGTCTTCCGCGCGGCCGGGGCCGGCGCGGCGGCGTGCCCCGCCGTGCCGGACAGCGGCCGGAAGCGGCGCAGCCGCAGGCTGTTGCCGACCACGAAGACCGACGAGAACGCCATGGCGGCACCGGCGATCATCGGGCTGAGCAGGCCGGCGGCGGCCAGCGGCAGGGCGGCCACGTTGTAGGCGAAGGCCCAGAACAGGTTGCCCTTGATGGTGGCCAGGGTGCGCCGCGACAGGCGGATGGCGTCGGCGGCGGCCCGCAGGTCGCCGCGCACCAGCGTCAGGTCGCCGGCCTCGATCGCCGCATCGGTGCCGGTGCCCATCGCCAGCCCCAGGTCGGCCTGGGCCAGGGCGGCGGCGTCGTTGACCCCGTCGCCGACCATCGCCACCGTGCGGCCCTGGGCCTGCAGGCGCTTGACGACCTCCACCTTGCCGGCGGGCAGCACCTCGGCGATGACCTCGTCGATGCCGACCGCCTCGGCGACCGCCCGGGCCGCCGGCTCGTTGTCGCCGGTCAGCAGGACCGGACGCAGCCCCAGCTCGCGCAGGCGGGCGACGGCCTCGGCCGAGGTGGGCTTGATCTGGTCGGCCACGGTCAGCACCGCGCGGGCGGCGCCGTCCCAGCCGACCGCGACGGCGGTGCGGCCCCGGGCCTGCGCCTCGGCCATGGCCTGCTCCAGCTCGGCGGGCAGGGCGAGGGACCACTCGGCCAGCAGGCGGGGCCGGCCCACCACCACGGCGTGGCCGTCCACCACGCCCTGCACGCCCAGGCCCGCGACGTTGCCGAACTCGGTGACCTTCGGCAGCGCTCCGGTGCGTTCGGCGGCCCCGGCGGCGATGGCCCGGGCGATGGGGTGCTCGGAGGCGCTCTCCAGCGCCCCGGCCAGGCGCAGCGCCTGCCCGGCGTCCACCCCGTCGGCGGGGATCACCTCGACCAGGGCCATCTTGCCGGTGGTGACGGTGCCGGTCTTGTCCAGCACGACGGTGTCGATCGCGCGGGTGGACTCCAGCACCTCCGGGCCCTTGATCAGGATGCCGAGCTGGGCGCCCCGGCCCGTCCCGACCATCAGCGCGGTGGGGGTGGCCAGGCCCAGCGCGCACGGGCAGGCGATGATCAGCACGGCCACCGCGGCGGTGAACGCGGCGGTGGCACCGGCTCCGGCGGCCAGCCAGTAGATCAGGGTGGCCAGCGCCAGGGCGATCACGACGGGCACGAAGACGCCGGAGATCCGGTCGGCCAGCCGCTGCACCCGGGCCTTGCCGCTTTGGGCCTGCTGCACCAGGCGGGCGATCTGGGCGAGCCGGGTGTCGGCGCCCACGCGGGTGGCCCGCACCACCAGCCGCCCGCCGACGTTGACGGTGGCGCCGGTGACCGCGTCGCCGGGACCGACCTCCACCGGGACGGACTCGCCGGTCAGCATGGAGACGTCCACCGCCGAGGAGCCTTCGATCACCTCCCCGTCGGTGGCGATCTTCTCGCCGGGACGCACCAGGAACGCATCGCCCACCTTGAGCCGCTCGACGGGGATGCGTTCGGTTCGCTCGCCGCGCAGCACGGTCACGTCCTTGGCGCCCAGTTCCAGCAGGGCGCGCAGGGCGGCGCCGGCCCGGCGCTTGGCGCGGGCCTCGAAGTAGCGGCCGGCCAGGATGAACATGGTCACCCCGGCGGCGGTCTCCAGGTAGATGGCCATCGCGCCGTCGCCGCGGGTGAGGGCGAGCGTGAAGTCGTGCCGCAGGCCGGGCATGCCCGCCTCGCCGAAGAACAGCGCCCACAGCGACCAGCCGAACGCCGCCAGGGTGCCCATCGAGATCAGGGTGTCCATGGTGGCCGTGCCGTGCCGCAGGTTGATCAGGGCGGCGCGGTGGAAGGGCCAGCCGGCGTAGACCACCACGGGCGCGGCCAGTGTGAGCGACAGCCACTGCCAGTACCGGAACTGCAGCGCCGGGATCATCGCCATCGCGATCACCGGGACCGACAGCGCGATCGCGGTGATCAGCCGCTGCCGCAGGGGGCGCAGCTCGTCGGGCTCGGCGGGGCGTTCGGGTTCGGCCGGGGGTTCGGGGAGCGCGGCGGTGTAGCCGGCCTTTTCGACGACGGCGATCAGCTCCTCGACGGTGATGTCGCCGGGCGCGCTGATCGTGGCCTTCTCGGTCGCGTAGTTGACCGTCGCGCTGACCCCGGGGAGTTTGTTCAGCTTGCGTTCGATCCGGTTGGCGCACGACGCGCAGGTCATGCCGCCGATCTCCAGTTCGATGCGCTCGCTCGCCGCACCGGTGGTCATCGCAGTCTCCTTGGGGCCCGCGGGTCCTCCGCCGTCGGTGGATCGTGGGGGCGGGCTGTTTTCTCGGGGGCGGGACGGCCCGTCAGTCCTTCAGCTGGTATCCGGCCTCTGCGACGGCCTCTCGGATGCGGGCGGCCTCCAGCGGGCCGTCGGAGGTGACCGTCATGCGGCCGCTGTCCAGGTCGACTTCGACGCCGGTGACGCCGGGGACCTGGCCGACCTCTTCCTTGACCGATGCCACGCAGTGGCCGCAGGTCATTCCGGTGACCGTATAGGTGCTGGTGATCATCCTCGTCCTCCTCGGTTACCCCTGGGGGGTATCTTGTCATCGATGCTGCCACTCCCTCTGGCGGGGCTGCAACCCCTACCCCCTACCCGTTTATGAGACATGCGTCATAGGAGGTGGGTGAGGGTGCGCTCCCCGCCTTGCGGCCCGCGCTCGGGCGGCTGCTGCGCGCCGTCTGCGTCAAGGGAGCGGATGGACTTCGCAGCCTTTTTGGCAGGGCTGTTGCGAAGAAGTTATCCACAGCCTGTGGAGCGCCATGATCCGTATGAGGGCAGAGTTATGCCCCTGTTTGTACAGGTATGCAGCGTGTAGGCACCGGGAATCCGGGCTCACTCCACGTTATCCACAGCTTCGTCCACAGCTGTCCACAGGCATGTGGACACAGCCTTGCGTACCGGCTACCCCTTCTGGGTCAAGGCAAGCTCAAACTTCTTTGACCTACTCGATGCGCCGCCCCATCCCGGCGGAGGGTTCGAAGGGGACGCTGCCGGGACGAGACACAGCGGAGAGCGGCTTTCCCGCCGGATCAGGGCATGGATGGGGACATTCGCGGCCACACCGCGCAGGCCGAAAGTCTCGTCCGG
>ERZ777003.2450-NODE-2450-length-21494-cov-6.043519_pt1 | contig 21494 bp, 20 predicted proteins | sample MGYA00374956_ERZ777003 | MGnify/ENA primary metagenome ERZ777003 (study PRJEB29302, sample SAMN06268252) | bioreactor metagenome | isolation source: Joint BioEnergy Institute, California, USA | place: USA:Joint BioEnergy Institute, California, USA | collected... | reverse complement strand
TACCAATCGGGCACACTGGACGGTCGACCGCAGCTGGTTCGCAAGGCAGGGCATCCATGCCACGATACTGAACGATTTCCAGGCTCTGGCCTACGGCCTCACGCGTGCCGGGCCCGACGACTACGTCGTGCTCCAGCCCGGCAACCCCGCCCAGGGCGGTGTCATGGCTGCCGTGGGCGCCGGCACGGGCCTCGGCGTTTCCGCGCTCTTCTGGGACGGGCAGCGCTACCGTACGTTCCCGTCGGAGGGCGGCCACATCAGTTTCGCGCCGCGTACTCAGAAGGAACTGGAGCTTTTCCATTACCTGCAGACACGGCACGGCCGGGTCAGCGCGGAGCGCGTCATCTGCGGCGCGGGCCTGGTTGCCGTGTACGACTTCCTGCGCCAGCAGTGCCCTCAGGCCGAGCCAATATCCGAACCCGCGGAAGTTTCCCGCCGCGCACTGGCCGACCCCGACAGTCTCCCAGCCAGGGCGCTCGATCTGTTTGTTGGGTGTTATGGCGCTTTTGCCGGTGATATCGCCCTCACCTTCATGGCCCGGGGCGGTCTGTACGTGGCGGGCGGCATCGCTGCCAAGCTGGCACCGCGCCTCGCCCGGGGCGACTTTCTGGAAGCCTTCAACGCCAAGGGCCGCATGCGACGCGTGACCGAAACCATTCCGGTACGCATCGTCACGAACGAATTGATGGGCCTGATGGGCGCGGCCTACGCCGCACTCGAATAGCCGGATTCCACCCGCTGTCAATCGTCAGTGCGTTCCAATGTCATAGCGGGATGCACGAATTGGCCACGGCAGCCTCTCGGGGCACACTGCCTGTGTCCCGTGGAGGCCCGCTATGAGTCACGTTCACACCAAACCCAGAGTCACCCTGGCATTTCGTCGCATTGAGTTCCGCCCATGGGGTTCCCGCTGCGGACAGCGCCGCAGCATCTTCCCCGTGATGCGCCGGAGATGTCTCCAGCGCTCAGGCGGCGGCTGCCACGCCATCCGGCAGAAGGGCCAGGGAATGACCGAATACATTGTCATCGTTGCCCTGATTGCCATTGCCGCAATCGCGGTTTACCAATTGTTCGGACAAGTAGTTCGTTCACAGACGGCTGCCATGACACGCGAACTCGCCGGTGAAGACGGCAGCGCCGAGTCCCGTGCTGCGCAGGAAGCTGCGAACCGCGCATCCTCCCAGACTTCCGTACGTACCCTGAAGTCGTTCACCGGCAATGCCGGCGCGGGCGGGCAATGAACACCGTGAATACATCCGTTCTCTTGCAGCGCCTGGCCCGGCGCGAGGCTGGCAGGTACGCATGCCCCCGCCTCAGGTACGAGCAGCTCAGGCAAAACGCTAGCATGCGGCAACGGGGGCAGGCCCTCATGCTGGCGCTCGCGCTACTGGTTTTCGGGGCTGCAGGCCTGGTGCAGCTGTATGACGGTGGACAGATCATTGCCGAGAAGTCGCGCCTGGTGCATGCTACCGATGCCGCGGCCTACAGCGGCGCGCTGGTGCAGGCGCGGGCTCTCAACTTCCAGGCATATGCCAACCGGGCTCAGATCGCGCACCAGGTGGCCATGGCCCATCTCGTGACGCTGGCCTCGTGGGCCGATTTCGGCACGACTGAGGCGCAGCAGCTTGCTCGCGGCAACCCGCCCGGCTACCTCATTGGCATGCTGTTCGGACCCGCCCATGGGACTGCCTACCACGCCGCTGCCAGAGCACGCATGCCTGCCGTACGGCAGGCGCGCGAGGCTCTGCACGATGCCTTTCTGCAACATGACGCCATCGTGCATGACGTACTCTGGCGTGCCCAGATGGCGGTCACGAGTTCGTTGCCCGCAGCACGCGCCGCCGCCATGCAGGCGGTACTCGACGCCAACTACGCGGCGTCGTCGCCCATGATGGAACAAATGCATGGTGCACATGCATCGCGGATCATTGCAACCGATACAACCATCGCGGGCAACAGCCCAACCAGTGCCCCGCCGGCAAGGCTCGACTCCGAACTGCTCTCCGACGAGCTGCCCGGCGCACTGGTTCCGCGCCACGGTGCGGCACGCGAGCACTTGCGGGAACTGGTGTTACAGGCGGCTAACCATTACGAGTTCCTCTTTCCTCGCCACTACACCGCACATAGCGGCTGGACGGTCAGCTCACGCTGCCCCCACCTGCGTCACCAGCTGCGACGACGCGGTGGCACGTCACTGGAAGGCTTCGATGTCTGGCGTTCGGACGATACGCAGTCGTACCACGCCTTGCGCTCGAATCGCTGGATCGGCTGTTACTACCGCGAATATCCCATGGGCTGGGCCGAGATCGCGGCAGGCGGAAAACCACAGCACAGTCCACTCGAACACGTCGACAACCCACCCAATGACTTCAGCGAACAGGACTTCTGGCGCTGGGCGCGCGAACATACGCCGTGGGACATCCACCAGGGCCGGTCAAATCCTCTTGCGAATTCGCACGCAGTCAGTCGCTCGACATCCTGGCGGGGTCGGGGCATGCCCGGCACCGTCGATCTCGCACCGACCGCTTCGGGCGACGCACCCACGTCCATCAGGTTTGCTATCCGGGTGACACGACCACAGACTGCGCTTGCGACCACCGACGCAGCCGGCAGGGTCAACATCGGCGCCGGCCTCCTGCGCATGCCCACCCGACTGCACGGACAGCAAATCGCCGCCATCAGTGCCGCGCAAACCTGGTTCGAGCGCCCCACAGCACGCAGCGACGGGTTCGACGAGCTCGCCAGTCTGTTCAATCCATACTGGCAGGCGCGCCTGGTAGCTGTTACCGAAAACGAGCGGTCGGCGGCAAGGCAGAAGCAATTGTTCAGCCCACTGTAGAAGCCGCCGCGCGCACCACGACGCCATGATCGGTCTTGCATTCTTCCCGCACGACAGAGGCTCCCACCCCGCCCGAGCCTGTCAAGGGCAGGCGATGGCAGAAGCGCTGGTGGCCATGCTGGCCCTGGCTGCGCTGTTCTGGGCAATACCCCTGCTGGGCCGCTATCAGGACATCGCCCTGGACACCCTGCATGCCAGCAGGACAGCCGCATTTGCCATGACACAAACCGATGAAATCGACTCTTCCGTCATCAGACATCACTTCGCGGAATCCGCCCTGCGTTGGCGCGATGCCGGTGGTACCCCATTGTTGCCAGACGACGGCATCATGCTGCGATTCGACCGTTCCCCTCTCGCCACCGGAGCACAGCCTGGCCAGCAGGATGCAGCTGCCCGGGCGCTGCGCCACGACTGGCAGATCGAGGACCGCGGAATCGTCTTCGCAACCGTTGCCGTACATCCGCGCAACATACTGAACGCACCCCAATGGCACGAGCCCCATCTTCGCATCGAGCGGCATACGGCCATTCTTGCGGGCGCTGGCCATGCGATGTCCGACCAGGAAGGGCAACACCGCATCGCGCGCGGAACCGCCGGATGGTCGCGCGCTGCAGAAACTTCCATACGTGCAGGCAGAACCATTGCCGACGCCATGCAGGCAGTGGACGCAGGCTGGCACCGCCCCTCCCCCGAACTCGACTGGCTTTCCCCCTGGGCCGGACTGGTTCCTGCGGACCGTCTGAAACGGAGATGAGCATGCTGCCTGTAATTCGTACGTTGGCTTTCGTCCCCGTAACGTCATGGTCTGCACGTATTTTTGCAGGCCTCGCATGTTTGTCGGTTCTTTGCACCACGGCGTCCGCCCACGCATCTGCGCGCGAGCGTTCGGCGGTCACGCTGCAGAGCCGGCCTGCCGTGCTCGCGATGGATCCACTTGCTCCCATCGAGCTGCCCACGGGCAGCCGAGTGATGCGTTTGCCCGCCATGCGCAGCAACGGCGTGCCCGTTACCGTGCAGCTGGTACGAAGCCCCGTAGCTCCGCCACGATTCATTGAATGGGTACATCAGCGGCTTGCACCCGGCCTCACGGTCACACGCCGTGAGCATGCGCTGCTCGCGTCAAACGGCAAGGATCGCCTCTGGCTTTTGACGGCTTCGCCGGACAGCCCGTCTTCCGCAGGGTACACGCGTGAGTCGGATACCGGCACGGTAGCAGTGTTCTCGGCGTCGTTGCATGGTCCGGGCCAGCGCCAGGCGCCACGGGCCTCAACCGCACCCCTGCCGTCGTGGTTCGGTACCGATTTGATCCTGCATATGGATGTATCAGTGGACGACACGGGCGGCCCTGGACGATTCATGATCTACAGCCACCCCTCATGGCCTGAGCAGGTGCTGTACCGGCGCGTGGCAGCGGCCCTGAGCCGGTCGGGCTGGGCTTCTGACGCGGGAGCTCAGCCAGCACTGACATTCTGGCGGCAAGGCGATGGCCATCTGATGACCTCCGTAGTCGCCCGCGAACCCGGCAGCGCCGTGCTGATTGCCTACCAGGAGCACGGTTCTGAGCCTGCACGCACGCCACGATCGAAATCGCGTCGTGGCAGTCGATGATTTGCCTGATTGTCAATGCAGATGGTTGATGCAAATGATGGGCCTGGAATCCTCGCACCATTGCCGTCGAGATCATCCACATGGCGTTCCCGTTCGCCCGGTTGGCCGGCACCACGCAACCTGGGCACCGCTCCGGACAAGAGTGCGGGCCAGCACTTCCATGCACGGACAGGCAATGCTTGAAACACTGGTGATTCTGCTGGCGGTTGGCATCCTGCTCTGGGGCGTGCGCTGGACCGACGGAGATTCTGGCCTGGTGGCTGCCCTGGTGGAAAGTCTGCGCAGCTGGCACACCCGATATTCCGCTGCCATCTCGTTGCCGATGTAACCATGTTGCGCCTCCGACTCGCACACCTCACCTCACGCTGGCTATTGCTGGGCGCGTCGCTTCTGTTGGGTCTCATTGCCGCCTGGGCAGCAAAGCGCCATATCGATGCCTTCGTCAACCGGCTGGCTGAAGAAAGCCGCGTGCCGATGCTCGAAGTGGTCGTTGCGGCGCACGACCTCCCCGAAAGCACCGAAATCTCCATCGACAACGTGGCCGTGCGCCGGATTCCCGTCGAGTGGATTTCCGAAGATGCGCTCATGCCTCAGGATTTCGAGCGTGCTGCCGGCCTGGTGCTCACCCACGCCATTGCCCGGGGTGATCCCATTCTGTGGGGCTATCTTGCGAATCTCCGGGAAAGACAGCCATTCTCGGCTCAGCTGGGTGCGGGTCGACGCGCAGTCACCATACCTGTCGATGAAATCAATTCCTTGTCGGGCATGCTCGAACCAGGGGACGTGGTTGACCTGTTCGTGACTTTCGACCACCGCGGCCGGCGCGTGACTGCTCCCCTGTTGCACGGGGTACGGGTGCTGGCTACCGGTCGACAGGCTGCGGGCGACACCTTCTCGGAAGGACGCTATGGCACGGTAACGCTCGATGCATCCCCCGAAGACGCCGTCAAGCTCATCGCCGCCCGCCAGCAGGGCTCCATCGCTGCGATGCTGCGCCACGGAGCTGACGACGAAAGCACTCGAGTGTCCGCCCTGCACGGCGACCTGGCGACTCTACTCGGTGTACAGGAAGCGGCTGCGCCCGCCGGCGTACCCGTCATATTCGGTGACCGATACCCGCTGGTGATTCCCAGGCTGGGCGAAATGGTCACTCCTCCGGACGACTGGCCGGCTCCTTTCGTAGAACCAGACCTGTCGCAGCTCATGCAGTCTTCAAATGTCTTGTCAAATCCCCACCGATTCCCCGTCGAGCATCAGGTGGGCGGGCAGGCAAATGTTTCCCGCGCCATCAGCATCGGGTCAGCTGCCCCTGCCGAGCCAACCCGCTGACAGCGAGGCCGAGATGACCGCAAGCACGCTCCACCATTCCGCTTACGGGAAGCGCACGCTCATGCAGCTGCCAAGGGCTCCTCGGCCGCTGGACATCCGGCTGACCGGCTCGCTCGCATGCTTCGCCGCATGCGTGGCGTGGGCAGCCTTCCCCGCGGCCGCTGGCACGCCTGCTGGCGGCACCGGTGTTTACCCTTTCTGGCAGGAGGCACGGCAGCCCTCCCAGTGGCTGGCCGAGCCCGCAACGCCTCCAGCTTCGGGCGCGCAACGTGTGGCTGACGACACGCTGATGGATCCTACGACACGTCAGCTCCCGCCCACTGACCTGCCATTGGGGTTTTCCCTGCTGGATGAACCCTTGCCCATCGGCCCGGGTCCGGGGCAATGGGCCACCACGCCACCTGCGGACGCACCTTATGCCGACATCGAGATGTTCGTGGGCGAGACACGCATCTTTCCGGCGCCCGATGTGGCACGCATCGCGGTAGGCGATGGCTCGATCGTGCATGCCGCAGTAGCCGACGACAAGGAAGTGGTGGTGTTCGCGCGCACTCCGGGCACGGTGTCACTTGTGATCTGGACGCGCGACGGCGAGAGCCGCAGCCTGCGCATTCGCGTCGTGCACAACGAAATACGGCGCCTGCAACACGAGCTATCGCGCTTTCTCGAGCGCATACCCAATGCCCGCAGTGCCGTCGTGGGCGACAAGATCATCATCGAAGGCGACGACCTGTCGGATGCCGATCAGGAACGGATCGCCGACCTGGCGCAACGGTACCCCAACATCATCGACTTCACCGGCCGCGTCGGATGGGACCGCATGGTGCTCATCGACGTGCAGGTAGTGGAGCTGCCGACCTCCCGCATGCGCGAGCTCGGAATACGCTGGGATCCATCCACCACCGGTGGCATCAACACGGGTGCGCTATGGGATGCCTATCGCGGCCAGGCGCTGACCGCACGCCCCGGCGAAAGCCCCATCACCGGCGTATTCCCGGCAGCGGGCCTGAATGCCTACCTCGGCATCAATGCGCTGCTTTCGGCACGCCTGCACGCGCTGTCCCAGCAGGGCGAAGCCGTGCTCCTGGCCCAGCCGCAACTGATGGCGCGCAGCGGATCGACCGCCAGCTTCCTCGCCGGAGGAGAACTTCCCTACACGACCATTGATGCCAACGGCAATTCCTCTACGGTATTCAAGCCGTACGGTGTCACGCTCGACGTCACTCCGCGCATCGATCGCACGGGCACCGTACGCGCACGCATCGAAGTGGAAGTGAGTGCGGTGGACCCCGTTGTCAATACTCCGAGCGGCCCCGCACTGCGCACACGTCGCACGGCCACGGAGTTCAACGTGCGCTCTGGCCAGACGATCGTCATCAGCGGGTTCCTGTCACGCGAAACCGTGCATGATACCGACAGTGTCCCGGGCCTGGGCAGCATTCCATTGCTGGGAACCCTGTTCCGCTCTACCCGCCTGCAGGAGAAAGATACCGAACTGGCGATCTTCGTGACGCCGACCATCGTGACAAGCGACAACGCCTCGCTCATGCAACGTGCGGAACGTAGCCAGCAGCTGCTGAACGCCACATTTACCCGCCCACCACAGTTCATGACGCCCGTACAGGCCGACCCCTTCCTCATGGAGTAGCCCGGTGATCGAAATCGACCTCACTCTGGAAGACGGCAGCCGCCGGCAATTGCAGAAACAATCGCCCATCGTTGTCGGCCGCGACCCAGGAGCTGACGTCCGCTTGCGCGGCTGGCGCGTGGCCCGACATCATGCGCGCATCTACAGAACCGATGCTGCCATCATGATGGACGATCTAGGCTCCCTGTTCGGCACGCTGGTCAATGGCCGCCGCATCGGTCAGAGCTGCCCGCTGCAGCCCGAAGATGAAATCCTCATCGGCGGATACATGCTGCAGGTACGCAGCATGCCCCCGGGTCGCGTACCCACCGAAAGTCGTATCGCGTTCAAGAATAATGATGGTTCATTTAAAGATACTTCACGCAAGCCCGGATCCGCTGCCGTGACACCCGATGACGAGGAGCAGTCTCCGGCCAGCCTTGTCGATGGACTGCGACCATCCTCGACTGCCGCGCGTGCCGACACGGACGCGTCGCCGCAAGTCAACCACCATGATGCCCTCCTGCCCGTAACCCTGACCAGGAACGTCACCAGCGAAGACGCTGGCGGACGCGCACCTGACACAGCGATGCACGTTGAGGCTCGCCCATCTGGAGCATGCTCACGGCCCCGCCCGGTGCGTTGCCCGGAATACGAGCCCGGCAGCACCCGCAGCACGGGCGACGTGGCCTGGGCCGAATGGGGCAGGAGGCTGCATCGCATGCTCATGGAATCGCTCGATCTGCGCCGGCGCGACGTCGCCAGCATGAGCGACATTGCCCTGAGGCTCGAGGCTGACAAACTGCTGAAAGGCATCATCGAACGCGAAGACCGCGAGATTCCCGCGCACCTGGACCGCAACCTCTTGCGCCAGCAGGTGCTGGACGAGGCTGTCGGTCTCGGGCCACTCGAGAATCTGCTCGCGGACCCTGAGATCACCGAGATCATGGTCAACCGGTACGACGAACTCTACGTCGAGATACGGGGGCGGCTGCATCGCCATCCCACCGCCTTCAGCAGCGAACGCGCCCTGCTCGGTGTCATCGAGCGGATCGTCACCCCGCTGGGACGGCGCATCGACGAGAGCTCGCCCATGGTCGATGCCCGCCTGAAAGACGGCTCACGCGTCAATGCAGTCATCGCACCGATCGCCCTCAAGGGCGCCACGCTGACCATCCGCAAGTTCCCCGCGCGCCACCTCACCATCCACGACCTGCTGGCGGGGTCTTCGTTGAGCCCGGCGATGGCGCGTTTTCTTGAATTGTGCGTAATTGACCGCAAGAACATCGTGATCTCCGGCGGCACCGGCTCCGGCAAAACGACCCTGCTGAACATCCTGTCCAACTTCGTCCCGGACCACGAACGCATCATCACCATCGAGGATGCTGCGGAGCTGCGGCTGCATCACAGTCACCTGGTTGCACTGGAGGCACGGCCGGCAAACCTCGAAGGCCGGGGCGCCGTAACCATCCGCGATCTGGTGCGCAATGCACTGCGCATGCGTCCCGACCGCATCGTGGTAGGGGAATGCCGGGGGCCGGAAGCACTCGACATGCTGCAGGCCATGAACACCGGCCATGAGGGGTCGTTGACGACGCTGCACGCGAACTCGCCTCGCGACGCGCTGGCGCGCCTGGAAACCATGGTCCTGATGGCGGGCATGGAACTGCCCCTGGTTGCCATCCGTGAGCAGATCGCGGCCAGCATCGACATCATCGTGCAGCAGACCCGGCGTGCCACCGGACACCGCATCATCACCTCGATCGCCGAGATTACCGGGATGGAAAGCGGTCGCATCCAGCTGCAGGAACTGTTCCGGTACGAGGAACAGGGCGAAACGGCGGCGTTCGTGGGCGCAGGGATCGTACCCGGCTTCTTCGAGAACTGGTGCGCACGCGGCCTGGCACAGCCCGGCGACTTCTTTTTTGAATCCACACCTCTGGCTGGTCGTACATGGAGGCAGACATGTCGCTCTGGATCGCACTTGCCTGCGTGACCGCTGCTGCCATGCTGCTCTCATGGTTTGGGGCGAGCATGTTGCGCACCGCCCTTCGCCGCTACCGCGAAACCTTCACTACGACCACACGGGTCCAGTTAAGCGAACTGTTCCTGTTCATCGAGCCGGCTCAGCTCTGGCTGTGCAATCTGGTCGTCTGCGCGTTCGCAACCGTGGCCGTTCACTTGTTCACCGGCAGCCTGGTGGCCGGAGTGGCGGCCGGTGGCCTGTGCGCCGCGCTTCCGGGCCGCCTGCTCAAACATTTCAGACAGCGCCGCCGGCAGGACTTCGACCGCCAGCTTCCCGACGCCCTGTTGGCGCTGGGATCTGCCTTGCGAGCAGGGGCAAGCATGGCGACCGCCTTGCGCCACGTCACCCGGGAGGCCGAACCGCCCCTTGCCCAGGAATTCGAACTGCTGATGCGCGAGATCCGCATCGGCGTATCGCTGGACCAGGCCCTGCGTAACCTGGCCGATCGCATTCCCACCGAAGCCTGCGCGCTCACTACATCCGCCATGCGCCTGGCCGCGAGCACCGGCGGAGGACTGGCCGAGGCGCTCGAACGAATCGCCGCCACGGTGCGGGCGCGCCTGCACATGGAGACCCGGATCCGCGCGCTCACCGCACAGGGCCGCCTGCAGGCGTGGGTGCTGGGCGCGCTGCCCGCGCTGATGATCCTCGTGCTCCACCGCCTTGAACCGGAAGCCATGGCGCTGCTGTGGAGCACGCCCGTGGGGTGGGCCACGCTGACCGCGCTCGTGCTGTTGGAAACACTGGGGCTATGGTTCATACGACGCATCGTCCATATCGATGTCTGACCATCTGGCGGCAGTCCTTGCGCGAATGCGCCGCAGCTCCCGCATGCAACGCACGGCGACGACATGACTGATGCTTCTCTTGCTGCCCTGCCGTGGCTGACTGCACTTGCCACGGGTTGCGCAACAGCCCTTCTCGCCTGGCTGGCGCTCGACGCCTGGCGCCGCGTGCCGCGGGAGCAGACCGGCCAGCCCGCACCGCTGCCGCTGTGGTGGCGGCTGCTGTGGCCGCTCACGGCCGTCCTCGCCTGGCAAGCAAGGCAATGGCAGTCGTTCCAGAAAAGGCGCCGCCTTCTGGCACGCCTGCAGGGCGCCGGGCTGGCCCAGCTGATGCAGCCCCACCACGTTACCGGAGCCTGCCAGGCCAGCGCCCTGACACTGGCCATGCTCGGCCTGGCATGGTGGAAATTGTCAGGCCATATGGGGGGCTCACGCGGCGCCCTGCTCTCCGCCATGCTGGGCGCGGGCATGGGCTACCTTTTTCCAATACTCTGGCTGCGCGAACGTCTGTTGGGCCGCCGGCGCGAGATACTACGCGGCCTGCCGTTCGTACTGGACATGACGACACTTTGCGTCGAAGGAGGGCTGAACCTGCAGGGTGCACTCGAACAGGCAGCCGACAAATGCCCCTACCCGGCCCTGCGCGACGAACTGCGCCAGACACTGGGCGAGATCCGCACCGGCGCGACGCGCGCCCAGGCCTTGCGCAACCTTGCTCAACGCGTGGGAGAGCCGGCCGTCAGCCACTGGGTCAGCGCCATCATCCAGGCCGACGTTCTCGGCATGAGTCTGGGTCCGATCCTGCGTGCCCAGTCAGACCAGCGCCGCTCCGAGCGGTTCCTGCACGCGGAGAAACTCGCCCTGGAAGCCCCCGTGAAGATGCTGGTACCGATGATGCTGTTCATCTTTCCATGCACCTTCGTTGTCATCGCGTTTCCAATCGCGATGAAGCTGCTCGACATCGTTGGTTCGTAAAATGTCAGGTCAATTAATGCTGCGTGCAATTGCCGCCTGCATCGTGGGAGTGCGCGGAGATCGCTGGCGGCACGGCTCGAAAGAAAGGGTTGTACGGAGTACCCCCATCGGCATGGGCAAAGCATCAATCAATGCCGCGCTTCTCCGCCCCTATGCACGGGGCCGTCTGATGGCAGCATGCGGGCCATGGTGAACATTCGTTGGATGCATGCCCGCGGCTTCTGGCAACGCCTGCGCGGGTTGCTGGGATCCGATGGACTGCCACCCGCGACCGGGCTGCTGTTGCCCGGCTGCCGGGCGGTTCATACGTTTGGCATGCGCTTTGCCATCGACGTCGTCTTCATCGACCGGGACGGCACCATCGTGCGTCTGCGCGAAGCGCTGGTTCCCAATCGGGTGGCCTGGTGTCCCACGGCCTGGGCCACCGGCGAACTGGCCGCTGGCAGCATTCGCGCCTTTGGCCTGCGCCCCGGCATGCAACTGTGTGTGCCGCACGCGCTGCGCTCATCGGCACCCAGGCGCAAGCGTGCGCCTGACCGGACTACACCACGATAGTGGCCGCCATGCCTTCGGCGCGCGGCACGATCTCGCCCACACGCATCGCGGCGATGTCGTGCTGCTGCATGAGCGCGACGAGGGCGTCGGCTTCAGCACGCGGCACCACCACGACCATGCCGATGCCGCAGTTGAACACACGATACATCTCATTGTCGGCGACCTGGCCTTCGCGCTGCAGCCAGCGGAACAGTTCCGGCATCGTCCATGCACTGCGTTCGATGCGGGCCGTCACCCCTGCGGGAAGAATGCGCGGCACGTTCTCCAGCAGACCACCGCCAGTAATATGCGCGAGGCCGCGCACGTCGTAGCGCGCCATCGCCTCAAGCATGGGCTTCACGTAAATGCGAGTGGGCGCCATGACGACGTCGGCCAGCGGCTGGCCATGGAAATCGTCATCCGGCCTGGCACCGGTGCGTTCGATGATCTTGCGCAGGAGCGAATAGCCGTTCGAGTGGGCCCCGCTGGAGGCCAGACCGACAACGGCGTCGCCAACCTGGATGCGCTGCCCGTCGATGATGCGCGACTTTTCCACGACGCCCACGGCAAACCCGGCCAGGTCGTACTCGCCTTCGGGATACATGCCCGGCATTTCGGCAGTCTCGCCCCCGATGAGGGCACACCCGGCCTGCTCGCAGCCGACGGCAATGCCCGCGACGACCCGCGCGGCGGTGTCGACGTCAAGCTTGCCACAGGCAAAGTAGTCGAGGAAGTACAGCGGTTCTGCGCCCTGGACGAGAATGTCATTGACGCTCATCGCAACGAGGTCGATGCCGACCGTGTCGTGGCGGTTCCATTCGAACGCCAGCCGCAGCTTGGTGCCGACACCATCGGTGCCCGACACTAGGACTGGCTCGCGATAGTGCTTCGGCAGTTCGAACAGCGCGCCGAACCCGCCAATGCCGCCCAGCACGCCGGCACGCAAGGTGCGTTTGGCGAGCGGCTTGATGCGGTCGACCAGTGCTTCACCGGCGTCGATGTCGACACCAGCGTCGCGATAGGTTAATGAGGACGAAGAGGATGGGTTACCGGGCTTGTGGGCGGACATGAAATCTGACCAATTTTTGAGATGTGCTGAAGTTGCGGCATACTTGCGCCTTCTGATGGGCCGCGCTACCGCAATTCTACGATGATCGCCACGAATACCCCACGCCGGCACCGAGCTTGCGTCCCCGCTCGGGGAGTTCGCTGCGCCGTCTGCTGGCGCGCGCGGGTGCATCTGCTGCTGCGTTGCCAAAGCGCACGCACCCGGCGCGGCTCAGCAGCCGGGATGCCCGACCATCCTGCCGTGGTTGCCCATGCCTGAAACACCCTACCCCCAGCTGGTGCTGGACATTCTCCCCAGCGCCGATCCGACCTTCAGCAACTTCGTGGTAGGCAATAACGAAGCGGCCGTTGCTGCGCTGCAGAAACTCGAGCCCGGCCGCGCGGTCTATTTGTGGGGGCCGGAAGGCTGCGGCAAGAGCCACCTGCTGCAGGCGGCCGTGCATGCCAGGCCAGGAGCCGTGCTGTGCGGGCCCGCTACGGCGCACGCCGACTTCGAACGGCTGCAGCACGAACCGCTGCCCCCAATGATCGGCATCGACGACGTCCAGTTGCTTGACGCACGCCAGCAGGCCATTGTGTTCGGGCTATACAATCAATGGAGGGAATCGGCCGCAACCCGACAGGCCACCATCCTGGTTGTCACGGGCGATCGCGCCCCGCTGCACATGCCTTTGCGTGAAGACCTCCGCACCCGACTGGGCTGGGATCTGGTCTTCCGGCTCGAACTGCTGTCCGACCACGACAAACTGGCGGCACTGCAGGCCCATGCCAGCAGCAAGTCGTTGAAGATCGCACCCGAGATACTGGATTGGCTGCTTACCCATTACGTACGCGACATGCGCCAGCTCACCACGCTGATCGACGCGCTCGATCGCTACTCGCTTGCAACCAAGCGGCCCATCACGCTACCCCTGTTGAAAACCATGCTGGCCGAGGCCTCCGCCTCGACCCGAATCCGTTAGTGACATGCCCGAATTCCGCCGACTCGCCCTGTTCGATCTCGACCACACGCTGCTTCCCATCGATAGCGACTACTCCTGGGCTGATTTCCTCGCCCGCACGGGCCGCGCGGGCGACCCGCAAGAGGCAGTGCGGCGCAATGAAGAGCTGATGGAGAAGTACACGGCCGGTCGGCTCACGGCACAGGAGGGCGCTGAGTTCATGCTGGGCCTGCTGGCGCGGCACGATCCGGCCGACCTGGCCGCCTGGCACGAAGAGTTCATGCGCGTGGTGATCCGTCCGGCCATCCGGCCCGAAGCGCTCACTCTGGTGCGCGAGCACCTGCGCGCGGGCGACCTCTGCGCCATCGTCACGGCCACCAACAGCTTCGTCACGGCACCCATTGCCCGGGCATTCGGCGTGCAGCACCTGCTGGCCACCGAACCCGCCTTCGAAGCGGGGCGCTACACCGGCAAGATCGCCGGCATCGCCTGCTTCCAGGAAGGCAAGGTAACCCGCGTCCGGCAGTGGCTCGATGCACTCGGCCTGGCGCTCGATGCATTCGAGCAGAGCTACTTCTACAGCGACTCGGTCAACGACGTTCCCCTGCTGGAATCCGTCACCCATCCGGTGGCAACCAATCCGGGTGCCGGGCTGCGATCCATCGCACTTTCCCGTGGCTGGCGCATTCTCGACCTGTTCACGCAAGAGCAGGTCGATGCCGCCGTCGCGACAACAGCACCACCCGATCAACAACAAGAATGCTGAAGAAATTCATCGACCGCATTTTCAAACCCCGCAAACCCCGGCGCATTCCTGCGTCAAGGCACGGTATCGATCGGCGCCTCGTATCGCGCCATGCCATCAAGGTGTGCGAGGTGCTGCAACGCGAAGGGTTCCAGGCCTATATCGTAGGCGGAGCCGTGCGCGACCTGATCGCCGGCATCGAGCCCAAGGATTTCGACGTAGCTACCGACGCGACGCCCGAGCAGATCCGCCCGCTGTTCCGGCGAGCGCGCATCATTGGCCGCCGCTTCCGGCTGGTGCATGTCGTGTTTGGCCCGACCATCATCGAGACGTCTACGTTCCGGGCTCTGGCGGGTGACGACCAGGTCACCGACGAACACGGGCGCGTGCTGCGCGACAACGTGTTCGGAACGATGGAAGAAGATGCCGCCCGTCGCGACTTCACCTTCAATGCGCTTTACTACGACCCGACTACCGAAGAGGTCATCGACTATCACCGCGGTGTGGCAGACCTGCAGAAACGCGTGGTGCGCATCATCGGTGATCCGGAACAGCGCTACCGCGAAGATCCGGTGCGCATGCTGCGTGCCGTGCGTTTTGCCGCCAAGCTGAACGCCACGATCGACCCCTCCACCCGCGCGCCCATCCGGTCAATGGCGCACCTCATCGAGAACGTACCCGCATCGCGCCTGTTCGATGAGATGCTCAAGCTGCTGACCTGCGGACGCGCCATGGACTGCCTCCGACAGCTGCGCGCCAACGGGCTGCACCACGGGTTACTGCCCCTGCTCGACGTGATCCTCGAACAGCCCCACGGCGAACAGTTCGTCGAACTGGCACTCGAACGCACGGATGCCCGCGTGCGGGCAGGCAAGAGCGTCAGCCCGGGTTTCCTGTTCGCAGCCCTGCTGTGGCAACTGGTTGCCGATCGCTGGGACGAGTTGCAGAAGCAGGGCGAACCGCGCGTGCCGGCGCTCATCGACGCGATCGATTCCGTGCTCGAAGAACAGACCGACAAGCTGGCAATCCAGCGCCGCTACCTTGCCGACATTCGCGAGATCTGGCTCATGCAGCCGCGCTTTGAACGCCGACAGCCCAAGCTGATCTGGCGCATGATCGAGCAGCCGCGCTTCCGTGCTGCGGTGGATTTCCTGCAGCTGCGCGCCGCGGCGGGATCAGTCGACAGCGTGCTGGCCCAATGGTGGATGGATCTGGCCAACGCATCCGACCATGAGCGCGCGCACATGATCGATGAGCTGAGCCGCACGCCGGAACAGCGCAGCGGGTCGGGCAAGCGGCGGCGTCGGCGCCGCAAGCCGGATATTTCATCAGCCACCACTGACAACCCGGGCGCAGTGGTCGCCGCATCCGCACACGAAGCATGAGCACGGAACACACCCAGCGTAGTATCCAGTCGATAGAAACCGGCGCCGCCCTGCTTGCCGCGCTGGTCGAGGCCGGCGAACCCATGACCCTGCGCGATGTGGCGCGTGCGGCCGGCATGACTTCCGCCAAGGCGCACCCCTACCTGGTCAGTTTCATCCGGGTAGGCCTCGTCGTTCAGGACGAGACCACATCACGATACGAGCTGGGTCCTTTTGCCCTGCAGATGGGCCTGGTCACCCTGCGCCGCATGGCACCGGTGCGTGTTGCCCTGCCGGAGGTCTCGCGGCTGGCCAGCGAACTTGGCCACACCACGGCGCTTGCAGTGCTCGGCTCGCACGGGCCCACCATCATCCACATCATCGAGGCCAGCTATCCGGTACACGTGAACCTGCGGCCCGGCACGGTAATGTCCATGCTGCATACGGCCACGGGGCAGGTATTCGCGTCGTTCCTGCCCCCCAAAGTGGCGCAGCACTATATCGACCGTGAGGCGGGCGACGCGGCGGTGGTCACCCACTACATCGCACCGCAACCGGATGAATCCACGCGGGACGCACTGCTGGCGCAAGTTCGCGCCGAGGGCATTGCGCGCGCGCTGGGCAATCCTCTGCCCGGTATCGATGCCTTGTCGGTGCCCGTGTTCGACCACACCGGCAACGTGGTGCAAGCCATTACTGCACTTGGGCCTTCCGGGCTGTTCGATGCCGCGGTCGATGGCACCATCGCGCGCGCCCTGCGCGACTGTGCTGCCCGCATTTCGCGACGGCTCGGCTGGGTGCCGGGCGTTGCCGCCCCGGGCGCGGGCGAGCAATCCACACCCTTGCCCACAGAGTTGTCCACACCGTCGCGCGCTCCCCGCAAATCCCGCAAGCGTGCCGGCGGGGCTTAGCCGCCCGTCCCCTGCCTGCCAGCCGCAGACCACTGCGTCGCTGTTTATTTCGGCGCCGCGTTCTTGCATACTGGGGTTTCTTCAACTCCGGGCACACCGTTTTCCAGAGCATGCAGTACCCGTCGGCCTGCCGCACCCGATCCCCGCACTCGATCCGCTGCCGGCGGTGATCTCTTGCAGCTTGTGGGCCCCGCATCCATTTGTTATTAACAAACGTATTGAACAAAAACGAACGCCAAGTTATATTTCTGGCATCGTTCAACCTTGCGCCATTGTGTGCGCACTCGCTGGGGAGACAGACATGTCCAAGCAATTTGCGTCGCAGGGAGACCTCCAAGACAAGCAGATTTCCTTCGAGAAGCTTTCTGACAACGCCTATGCCTTCACGGCTGAAGGCGATCCGAACACCGGCGTCATCGTGGGTGATGACGCCGTGATGGTGGTCGATACTCAGGCCACCCCCGCCATGGCGCAAGACGTCATCGCGCGCATCCGCCAGGTTACCGACAAGCCTGTCAAGTACGTCCTCCTGTCGCACTACCACGCAGTTCGCGTGCTGGGCGCATCGGCCTACCAGCCCCAGCAGATCATCGCCAGCCGCGAAACCTACGACCTCATCGTCGAACGCGGCGAGCAGGACAAGGCCAGCGAAATTGGCCGTTTCCCCCGCCTGTTCCGCAATGTCGAAACCGTGCCGCCGGGATTGACCTGGCCCACCATCACCTTCGAGAAGTCGATGACCATCGACCTGGGCAACCTCGAGGTGCACATCATCTACATGGGCCGCGGGCATACCAAAGGCGACACCATTGCCTGGCTGCCTGAACAGAAGATACTGTTCTCCGGCGACCTGGTCGAGTACAAGACCACTCCCTATGCGGGTGATGCCTACTTCCGTGAATGGCCGCAGACGCTCGATCGCCTTGCCGCCATGGGCGCCGAGAAGCTCGTGCCCGGCCGTGGTCCCGCCCTGCAGAATGCTCGTGAAGTCCACGCCGCCATCGCCGGCACGCGCGCCTTCCTGAACGACCTGTACGACCTGGTCAACCAGGGCGTGGCCGCCGGCAAGGATCTCAAGACCATCTACAAGGAAACCTACGCCGCGCTGCATCCGCGTTACGGCTCGTGGGTCATCTTCGACCACTGCATGCCGTTCGATGTCAGCCGCGCGTACGACGAAGCCACTGGCATCACCCATCCGCGCATCTGGACGGCCGAGCGCGACATCGAAATGTGGAAGGCGCTGGAAGGCTGATAACAGGAGGCCCCCATGCAAGAAATCGACTACCAGAAGGTCGAGTTCGAGTATCGCCGCCCACCTGAACTCGACAGCGGGACGGTCACGCACCGGCCCGTCGTGGTGGTGGGCGCGGGCCCGGTTGGCCTCAGCATGGCACTCGAGTTCCCGCGCCAGGGCATCCCGGTGCTGCTGCTGGACGACGACTTCCGCCTTTCCACAGGGTCGCGCGCCATCTGCTTCTCCAAGCGTGCACTCGAGATCTGGGACCGCCTGGGCGTGGGCCAGCGCATGATGGACAAGGGCGTGTCCTGGAATGTTGGTCGGGTGTTCTTCGGCAACGAAGAGATCTGGAGCTTCAACCTGCTGCCCGAACCGGGGCATCGCCGTCCGGCGTTCATCAATCTGCAGCAGTACTACGCCGAAGGGTACCTGCAGGAGCACGCCGCGCAGAACCCCGACATCGAGATCCGCTGGCGCAACAAGGTGGTGGGCGTTGAGCAGGACGAGTCCAGGGTCAGACTCACGGTGGAAACGCCGGAAGGCACCTACCAGCTCACCACCGACTACCTCATTGCCTGCGACGGCGTGCGCTCCCCCATCCGGCACATGCTGGGGCTCGAGTACCAGGGCGTGACCTTCCGCGACCGATTCCTGATCGCCGATATCAAGATGAAGGCCGAGTTCCCGTCGGAGCGCTGGTTCTGGTTCGACCCTCCCTTCCACCCCGGACAGTCGGTCCTGCTGCACCGTCAGCCCGATGATGTCTGGCGGGTCGACTTCCAGCTCGGCTGGGCCGCCGACCCCGAAGAAGAAGTCAAGCCCGAGCGGGTCATGCCGCGCCTCAAGGCAGTGTTCGGCGACCGCGATTTTTCGCTCGAGTGGGTCAGCATCTATACGTTCTCGTGCCAGCGCATGGAGAAGTTCCGCCATGGGCGGGTGTTCTTCGCCGGCGACGCTGCCCACCGCGTGTCACCGTTCGGCGCGCGCGGCGCCAACAGCGGGGTGCAGGACACCGAGAACCTGGCATGGAAGCTGGCATTCGTCATGCGCGGGCAGGCTCCCGATTCGCTCCTCGACACCTACGGTGAGGAACGTGAGTACGCCGCCGACGAGAACATCCTGAACTCGACGCGCTCCACCGACTTCATCACGCCCAAGAGCGAGATCAGCAAGATCTTCCGCAACACGGTGCTCAACCTGGCGAAGAGGTTTCCCTTCGCGCGAGCACTGGTCAACAGCGGGCGGCTCTCGGTTCCGGCCACCTTGTACGACTCGCCGCTCAACACGCCCGACTCCGACGCTTTCGAAGGAGCGATGGTGCCGGGAGCCGTCGCGCTCGATGCCCCGGTAGCGCGCCTGGAACCGTTCGACGGCATCACCGAGGCCGCGAAAGAACCTGATCCGCGTCAGGCCGATGCATGGTTCCTCGGCCACCTGGGCGACATCTTCAGCCTGGTGGTGTTCGACGACGGCAGGCCGCTGCCCCTCGGGTCGCTGAAACTCCCTGAAGGGGTGCAGCTGAAGGTCATCGTGGTGCACTCGCCCGAGCATGCTGCCGAAGCGAAGTCCCGTCTGTCCGCGGCCGGCAATCCGCAGGTGACGCACCTGGTCGACGTCGCAGGTCACCTCGCCCGCCGCTACGACGCGCGGCCGGGCACGGTGTACCTGATTCGCCCCGACCAGCATGTCACGGCGCGGTGGCGTGCGCTTGATGCCGGCAAAGTCCACGACGCCCTCCGGCGCGCTCTGGGCCTGGGCGGAAACGCATAGGAGGATGCATGTCTCGACTCACGACTGATCTCAACCTGGCCGCGCCCGATGACTTTTACGAAGCGCTCATCGACGCGCACCGAGGCCTCACGCTCGAGCAGAGCCAGGAGCTGAATGCGGCCCTGGTGCTGCTCCTGTCGAACCACGTGGGCGACCTCCTGGTGCTGAAGGAAGCACTCGGTCACGCCCGCGAGCTGGCGCTGGGCGGTGCCGAAACCACCCCGACTGCCTGAGAACCACCCGCAAGTCCCGAACAGCCCCGGTCGGCCATGCCGTCCGGGGTTCCTGTCATGCGCCTCCGCGCCATCGCACGGGCCGCGCACGGAGCCCACCCCGACCGCTCACTGCGCATCGGCAAACAGGCTCACGACCTGGGCACGCAGCCACTGGTTCGCGGCATCACGGTGGAACCGCCGGGGCCAGAACAGGTTGGTCTGCAGCTGCGGCATGCGTACCGGAGGGGCGAACGTTACCAGACTGAAACGCGACGCTACCTCCTGAGCCAGCAGCTCGGGCACGATGGCGATCAGGTCGGTTTCCGCCACGATGTAGGGCAACGGGCCAAACTGCGGCACAGTATATTGTTGGCTCAAATCGACACCGGCGCGCTCCAGCGCCTGATTGATGCGCGCATACTGCGGCGCCTGCAACACGATCGCATGCTGCGCCGCCACGAACGCCTTGCGGTCCAGCGGTTTCTGCAGGATGGGGTGGTCGTGCCGGCACAAGGCCCGATACCCCTGCCGGAACAGCATGCGCTGGAAGATGCCCGCACCCATGCCTTCGAACGCACCAATGGCCACATCTACACGCCCGGCTTCCATTTCCCGTACCAGGTCGGCGCCGCTGAGACGCACCGAATCGAAGCGCACGCCCGCCGCCAGTGCCGCACAGTGACGGATCAGCCGCGGCATGAAGTGCACTTCACCGACGTCCGACAGGGCCACCGTGAAGCGCCGGCGGCTGGACTCGGGCCGGAATACATCGCGATACTCCAGCACATCGGCCACCAGCGAGAGCGCCTCGCCCAGCGGGCCCGCCAGGCGTTCCGCCGTAGGAGTGGGCTGCATGCCCTGGGCAGTGCGCACGAACAGTTCATCATCAAGCGCGATGCGCAAGCGACGCAAGGCATTGCTGACTGCCGGCTGGGTGAGGTCGAGTCGGCGTGCCACCGCCGAAATGCTGCGCTCTTCCAGAAGATACTGCAGGATCACCAGCAGGTTCAGGTCGAGCCGACGCAGATTCGCCATGTTACGTCACCACCATTCACATGATTTATGTGTGACATTTTGCCATTCACCTAGCAGCACGGACTGGAATTGGCGAAAATGTCAGATTCCATTCAACCCACGTTGCCCTGCCCGGTTCTGGCAGGCGTTTCCGTCCATAACGAGGAGGCTGCAGCATGACGCTCAAGTACTTGTCCGGGTTTGCCAACTCCCACGCCACCGAGGCACTGCCCGGCGCTCTGCCCGAAGGCCGCAATTCCCCCCAGCGCTGCGCCTACGGGCTGTACGCCGAACAGCTGTCGGGCACGGCGTTCACCGCGCCCCGTCACACCAATCGGCGCACGTGGATGTACCGCATCCGTCCCGGCGTAATCCATCAGCCCTTCCGCCCGTACGAGCGCCCCTCGCGCTGGTTGAGCCAGTTCGGTTCCGAACCCGTTACGCCTAACCAGCTGCGCTGGGATCCTCTGCCCCTGCCCACGACGCCCACCGACTTCGTCGAC
>ERZ777003.2446-NODE-2446-length-21550-cov-6.163759_pt1 | contig 21550 bp, 17 predicted proteins | sample MGYA00374956_ERZ777003 | MGnify/ENA primary metagenome ERZ777003 (study PRJEB29302, sample SAMN06268252) | bioreactor metagenome | isolation source: Joint BioEnergy Institute, California, USA | place: USA:Joint BioEnergy Institute, California, USA | collected... | reverse complement strand
AGAGCTCTGGGTCAATCGAGAATCAGAGGTCTCACTCAGGCGCAACGTTTGTTCCATCGCACCTAACAAGACAAATCCGCGACGCACCTCGACATCGCCTGATCGCGGATCGATCGACTTCATCGCTCGTTCCACGACCATATCCGTTCCTCGACTGGAAGAAGGTTTCTGACTGCGTTCCTAAGCTCCCAAACACCCGTTTCAGAAACTAGATGGTGGGTGTCCACGCCACCGTCCACGTCCACGCCACCGTCCACGAGATGGTGGGTGTCCAAGCCATTGCAATTGTTCCATCGCACCTGACAAGACAAATCCGCGACGCACCTCGACATCGCCTGATCGCGGATCGATCGACTTCATCGCTCGTTCCACGACCATATCCGTTCCTCGACTGGAAGAAGGTTTCTGACTGCGTTCCTAAGCTCCCAAACACCCGTTTCAGAAACTAGATGGTGGGTGTCCACGCCACCGCGACCGGGAACCGCGACCGGGAACCGGATGGTGGGTGTCCACGCCACCACGCCACCGGTTCCACGGAACCTAGCGAAGTGCATCACATGCGGTTTCGCGCGATCGCGCGAAACTTGTGATGCTCGCTCGTGGGCGTCGGCTCGGTGGCTCGCATGACTTCAACGTCGAAGAATCGGTGGATCCTATGGGGAGGATTCTGCATCGCCGTTGTCGCGCTCGGCCTCAAGTATTGGTCGATTCCCTATGGTTCATTGAGCCTGCCCGAAGGCTTGTTGGGTCTCGCACTGGGAGTCACGGGACTTGCGAGTGCAGTCGCAGTCGCGCTTGGTACGACAAACTTCTGGCGCGGCGTGCTCATCTTCGGCTCCACGGCACCGACGACCGTCTTCATTCGAGTCGTCATCGACTGCATCCCCGATGCGACACGCCATAACCTTTGGCCGTTCGAGGTCGTCATCGCATACGGAGTTTGCTTGCCGTGGGCGGTTGGCGGCGCGGCGATCGGCTGGTGCCTCGGCAGGATATGGCGAGGTAAAACCGCGCTGTGAAAAAGCGAAGGCACAATGGTTTTCTGCGACTGCCTACCAGTCACAGTGAAGCGTCGGAGCGGGGTTCGCTCATCTTCTCGCCTGTGCCGCCCTTCGCGACTCCGGGATCCTCTATTTCGTTGCGGCAGTCGGTTTCGTCCGTGAGGGCAAGCGCAGTTGTTTCCGCAAAGCGTGCGTCCGATCAGTTATTAGGCTCGTCGTCGCCCCGCGCTGAAAGAACACGCCCGATGGTGGTATTGACACCCGCGAGGATGCGACTCACCTCACGCTGAACGCCGCGATCCCGATATCCAAGATCGAATCCTCGTTGAAGCCAGTCGCCGGCGGCATTGGGATCCTTTTCCAGCGCTGCGATGACTCCGAGGTTGATATGCGGAACAGCATACTTCGGGTCGACCTCCAGCGCCTCATGGCAGAGTCGTTTCGCTTCCTTGAGATCTCCAAGATTCATATGGCACAAGGCCATATTGTTCAGCGCCAGAGCGACACCGTTATAGGTGTATATGCTCATGAATACGGGCAGATGCATCCGGCCTATGCGAAGCTTGCGCGCGCGTGCTTCGAATGCTCTGTAATGATCGATTGCCGCCTCCCACCGCTTCTTCTTCTCCATGTAGCGTGCGACATAGAATCGCCATCCCAATCCGACAACCATCCCACCGACAACAGGGATTGCGACCAAGAGGGCTTGCGAGTACGCGCTCTCGTCAAAGATCAGCGGCGAGAGAACGAGCGCAACGATGAGGGCGATATTTCGGTTCGGTCTCGTTAGCGTGGCGGACATTGTGTTGGCACGTTGATCCGAAACGTTTCACGCATCGTTGCCTTGAACGAAATAAACATATACCTGGTGACCAAACTAGAGCAATTGGTGCTCGATGTGTTGCCCGGGCAATGCAACCGAACTGCTCCCACTGACTACTGGCCGCAAGCGCGGGCCGGAATCCCTAGACGATTCGCTTTTCACCCTTCTCTCGACGCGAGCCTGCTGCTATGGTTTTCGCCGCAGGGACGAGCGATTTGAATCCGCTGCTCTGCCCTGCCCGGTCGTCGTTTCTCCCCGAGGTCCGCCATGAGCATCGTCAGGCTCCGCGTCAACGGCTCGACACATGAGCTCGACGTTGACCCCTCCACACCGCTTCTTTACGTCCTGCGCAACGATCTCGATTTGCATGGCCCACGCTTCGGTTGCGGCGTCGGGCAGTGCAGTGTCTGCACTGTGATCATCGACGGCACGGCGGTTCGTTCCTGCATCACGCCCGTCTCCGCAGTGCGCGGCGAGATCACTACGCTCGAGGGTCTTGCGAAGGACGGCAAGCTGCATCCGCTGCAACAGGCGTGGATCGAAGAACAGGCGGTGCAGTGCGGCTACTGCCAGAACGGTCAGATCATGACGGCGAAGGCATTGCTCGATCGCAATCCGAATCCGAGCGATGAGGAGATCCGTGCCGCGATGGACGGTGCGCTCTGCCGCTGCATGACGTACTACCGCGTTCAGCAAGCGATCAAACGCGCCATTCGTGCAACCGCAGCGAAGGGAGAAGGCCAATGAGCGCGCTGACATTTCCCTCCGAGATCGAGCAAGCGCTTTGCGGGCTCGACAGCACTTCGCGGCGCGCCTTCCTCAAGGCGTCCGGCGCGCTCGTCATCACGACAAGCTTCGGCACGATTCCCGGTGCGAATCTGCTTGCGGCAGAGCCGGCCGCCGCCCCCGGTCCTTATCCCGATCCCGACTTCCTGCAGCTCGACACGTGGATCGTGATTCATCCGGACAACACGGCGACGTTCTTCGTCGGCAAGACCGACGGCGGTCAAGGCACGGGCACTGCGTTCAGACAAATGATGTGCGACGAGCTCGACATCGCGTACGACCAATCGCGACTCGTGATGGGCTCGACCGACATCACACCGGATCAAGGCGGCTCGGGCGGTTCGGATGGTGTCGAGCGCGACGGCCAAACGATGCGACGTGTCGCTGCGGAGGCACGCCGCGTGCTGTTGGAGATGGCGAGCTCGCATCTCGGAGTTCCTGTCGAGATGCTCGCGGTTGCGAATGGGATCGTGAGCCTGAAGTCGGATCCGGCGAAACGAGTGACATACGCCGAATTGATCGGCGGAAAGCGCTTCGATGTTTCGCTGACGGGACAAAACGTCGATACGGCGACCGGCAAGGCGCCCGTGAAGCCGGTAAACGAGCTGCGCATCGTCGGGCAATCGCTGCCCCGGTACGACATCCCGCCCAAAGTCGATGGCTCGCTGAAATGGGCAGTGGACATGAAGTTGCCCGGCATGGTGCATGCACGCAATGTGCGACCGCCGTTCGCCGGTGCCGCTGTGGAGCGTATCGATGAATCCTCTGTCCGCGACATTCCGGGGTTTCTCCGTGTGATTCATCACGGCAACTATGTGGCCGTGATCTGCGAGCGCGAAGAGCAAGCGATTCGCGCAGCGAAGCAGCTCAAGGTGGAATGGAAGCGCCCGGCAACCGCGCCGTTTCCGAGCTCGAACGAGCTGTTCGATTACATGCGTCGGGTAACGCCCACCTCGACGTCGCAGCCGCAAATTCAAGGCGATCCCGAGGCAGCATTCGCGAGTGCGAAGCAAGTAATCGAAGCCGAGTACGAAGTGCCGTTTCAAGGCCATACCGCGATCGGCCCCGCTCACGCGCTTGCCGATCCGTCCGACGGCCAGATGACGATCTATTCCAACGATATGAAGTCGTACGGGATGCGCACCGGCATCGCAAAATTCCTCGGAATACCGCGAGAGAAGGTTCGCGTCGTCTACATGGACGGTCCGCAGGTGTACGGCCGCACCGCGGCAGACGATGCCGGCTTCGAAGCCGCATTCCTGGCGAAAGAAATGGGCCGACCCGTTCGCCTGCAATGGACGCGCGAGGAGGAAACCGCATGGGACACGAAGGGCCCACCGTACGTATTCAAGTTGCGCGGCGGACTCGATGAGCACGGCAAGCTCGTCGCGCTCGAATACGACGCCTGCGCGCTCGATTACAACCACGTGGGCTACAACGAACCCGATACGGTGTTGATCGCCCAATTGATGGGAATTCGCCGCGATCGTCCGACTCCCGGTAGTGCGGCAGCACCGTCGGTAATGTACGCGATCCCGAACCGTCGTACGACGACGCGCGTCGTCGCTCTGCCGATGATCTGGGAGACGCCGCTTCGCACCGGCAACCTTCGCGATCCGAACGGGCCTCAGGTCACGTTTGCATTCGAGTCGTTCATCGACGAGCTCGCGGCGGCGGCCAAAGCCGATCCCGTGCAATTCCGGTTCGACATGATCGAACGCGCGAATGAGGACCGTGTATTCAGAAAGGCACGCTCGCTCGCCGTCGTTCGAGCCGCAGCGAAGGCATATGGATGGGAGCCACGTCCCGCACCGCGTCAACGCGTGAGCACTTCGCGCGATGAAATCCTGACGGGCCGCGGCATTGCGTACACGTACCGCAACAACACGATCGTCGCCGTCATCGCCGAGGTCGAAGTGAATCGCAAGACGGGCAAGGTCTGGACGAAGCGCCTCGTGTGCGCGCACGACTGCGGGTTGGCGATCAATCCGGAGGGTCTCCGTCACACCGTTGAATGCGGCATGCTGCACGCGTTGAGCCGTGCGCTATGGGAGGAAGTGCAGTTCGACACGGAGAAGGTCACGAGCGTTGATTGGGTATCGCATCCGACGTTGCGCCATTCGGATACGCCAGAAAGTATCGAGGTCGTGCTGGTCAACGGCGATCCGAACCCGAATCGCCCCGATCTACCCGCTTATGGTGCTGGCGAAACGAGCCACAAACCCGTCATCGCCGCAGTTGCCAATGCGATCTACGACGCCACGGGCGTGCGCATACGTCGCGTGCCGTTCCGTCCCGAGCGAGTGCTCGCCGCGCTCAACGCAGCGATGACCTAAAGTGACTTTTTTTCGCCGCTTCCCGAGGCCGTCGCCGCCTACACGCCCGCTTGGTAACTGTTAGTCGTCTTCTGTCCTGCGCTGCATTGCGCGAAGATTGGGATATGCAAGACGATCGCGACGACTTGGAACCGATCATTGCGACGCGGCCGCACCGACGACCCGTGCGCGAAGAATCGCAGCCGCTTTGGCCGTTGGTGCTCGCGGTGAGCGTCTGCTTCGCGGTCGTGTTGTCGCTTGCGTGGTGGTTCTTCTGGAGGCCATCCGGTCGCAGCGAGCCCACGCCTGCGCAAGTCGAGAGCCCGCTACCCGAAGAGCATGTCGAGCCAGAGCCGATAGCGCCGACGACCGACTCGGATACGAACGCCGAAGTGGCGCAAGCTCCAGCGCCTCCGGCAAGCTCCGAGCAGGAATCGATCCCGCAAAGTGCTGAAGCGAGCACTCCGGAATTGAGCACTCCTGAAGAGAGCACCGCTGAAACGAGTACTCCGGAAGCCGCGCCTGACCAGACAATCCAAGCGCCTGCGCCGCTCGCCGCTGTCGCCTTGCGACTCGAGAGTCCCGATTCGCAAGTGCGATTCGAAATACGCGACTCGCTCGAGTCGTCGACTCCTGTTTCAGCCAAGTCCGGCGACGTCGTCCAGCTCGCGCCTGGAACCTATCGCGTGACGGCCTCCGGCCCGGGATTGGAATCGATCGAGCGCGAGCTCGTGCTCTTGGGGGATCAACCCGCCGAATACAGCGTCGAGTTGTGCGCGCAGCCGGAACGAGAAACCGGAAGCCTTGCCGGTGAAATCCTCGAGCGGCGAACGTGCACGAGTACCGTCGAATGCGAATCCGTGTTCATGATCCTGAGCGAGTATGCCGAGCAGCTCGTCAAGGATCCGGCGTTTCGCCGGGAGCAATGCTCGAAGTGGCGCACCAACGCGGAGCCCGAAGGCACATGGACGTTGGACACCAAATGCGACGGCGAGGTATCGGCCACGACGTGCCGCGTGGAGATCGCTCAAGGCGCCTGCATCGTCACCGGTCCGCGGCGAACGTTGCGCGGCGAGTCGTGCCCGCGCGCGGAGCTTCGCTAGCGAAGCACACTACAACAAGAGCTAAGGGAGGACACAAGATGTTTGCGCGGTCCTCGCGAAGCTGGGAGCACTGCGCTTCTGAAGGACGTGGGGCGAGAACATCATCGGCAATGCCGGCATCGGGTTGGTGTTTATCGACTTCTACGCCGCCCTAATTGTTCTCGGCGTATCGTTCCTATTCTTCGCCGCGCAGACGGGTAACCCAGCGCTCATCATTTTTGCGATCGCCTTCGTTTTCGTCTGCATCGTGCTTGGACTGGTGCAGGCAGCGCTGCAGGGCGTCTATTCGGCAGCGCTGTACCGCTACGCCACGGGCGCGAACGTCGGCGCAGAATTCTCAGTCGCGATGTTGCAGAACGCGTTCAGGACGAAGGGCTGACGCTCGCTCGCAGAACCCAAGAAGCCTCTCAGGGCAGCGTGGTCTCGACTTCGATCTCGAAGTTCTCGAGAAAGCGGCTGACCATGAGATAGAACCCGATGGTGAGCACGAGCTCGACGAGCGAGCGCCGGCCGATCGCCTCGAGCAGCTGTTGGAAAAGATCGTCGGGCGCCTTGACGTTGTGCACGAGCTCGTCGGTAAACCGGAGCACGAGCTTTTCGAGCATGGAAAACACATCCGATTCGGCCCCCTGCTCGATCGCCTCGATCTTTTCGTCGCTCAATCCCACCATCGCAGCAAGCCGGCGATGATGATGCACTTCATAAGTCGCACGCGTCAGGATGCCCACACGAACAATAGCCAGCTCGCGAAGCTGCGCGTCGAGCTCACCGCTTCGCAAGATTGCGCCTCCCAGCGACAAATAGGCGGGCGCCGCCATTCCGGCGTAGGGCAGCATTCGAAAGAGATTGAGCGAGCCGCGGCTTCGTGCGTGTGCCTGTTCGACAGGCGATGCGCTCGCGGGATCGAAGTACGGAATTCTCGCCATGCAGCTTCCTCAACTGATGAGATCCTGCGCGAGGCTGCGACGCGCGCGCAGAAAGCAAATGAACGCAACGGCACTTGCCGAAGCGCAAACGATCAGCGACCAGCGCAGACCTTCGCCGATATCGCCCACGCGAGCTGCGAACAGGTCGCTCAACAAACCGACCGCGAGCGGACCAAGTCCGAGCCCGACCAAATTGATTACGAGTTGCAGAATCGCACCTGCGGTATTGCGTACCCGCGGCCTGACAATACCTTGCACTGCCGCGAAGACGGGCCCGTACCAGAGTGCCGAGAGCGCCGCCGGAAATACCATCAAGATGAAGGCGGCAGCAGGTCCTGGCACGAGAAGCGCTGAAACGAGAAACGGAAGCTGCAACAGCGCAGCGAGCGCCGGAATCGTTGCGTAGGCGCGTACATCCCTGCGCGCAGCGCGATCTGCGAGCCACCCGCCGACGAGCGTGCCCAATCCGCCGAACGCGCCGGTCATGATCCCGAAGACGACACCGACGAACGCAACGGGACCGAGATTGGTGTTGAGCAGCTCGTTCAGCGACCCGGCGAAGCTTTCGAGCTTTGTGCCGTGAATGCGCAGGAAGAACGATCCGAAGAATGCCACCTTGCCGTAGTTGATGAACGCCATCAACGCCGCACCGGCGCCGAGCAACCAGAACGAACGGCAAGCGCGCAATTCATCGATGGCCTCAGCGAACGTGGGCACCTCTTGCCCCACCTTCGTTGCCGGTAGATCGAGCCGCGGCTCGCGCAATGTGCTGAGCGCCAAGATTGCGACGGCCACGCCCGGCAACCCGACGACGAGAAATGCCGTACGCCATCCGAACACGTCGGCGAGAACGCCGCCGAGCGCAAGGCCGAGCAGCGAGCCGATGGGAATACCCATGGAGTACAGCGCAAGCGCGGATGCGCGCTTCTCCCGAGGAACGACGTCCGCGATGAGCGAATGTGCCGGCGGACTGCAACCAGCCTCCCCCACACCGACACCAACTCGCATCAATAGGAGCCACGCGTAACTCTGAGCAAGCCCGCAGGCGGCCGTGAATCCGCTCCACAGGGCGAGCGCGGCGGCAATGATTCGAACACGGTTGAAGCGCTCGGCGAGTCGCGCGATCGGAACGCCGAGCGTCGTATAGAGAATCGCGAATGCGAGCCCCGTGAGAAGTCCGAGTTGCCAATCCTTGAGTTCGAGGTCGCGTTTGATCGGCTCCGCGAGAATATTGACGATCTGACGATCGATGAAGCTGAGCGTATAGATCACGCACAGCAAGACGACCGTGTAAGCGCCGCGACGCCCGAACCGCGGAGCCGAGGCCGCGGCCGCACCTGTTTGTGCAATCACTGCGCCGCCCGTGCGACAGTAACCCAAAACGAGCCTGCAGCTTCCGGCGAACCCGGCAAGCAGTTTTTCACCGGAAGACTGCAGGATTCAGGGCGACTGGCCATCAAAACCTGAAATCGGCGAATGCGCCGACGGTTCGGAACGTATCCGTCGACAGCCACTGCACCGTCGCATGACCGGGGTCGTTCGTGAGCTGCCGCCCGAGCAACGGGGCGAATTGCTTGTCGAGCAGGTTCTTGGCGTAGAGGCCCACCTTCCAGCGACCGTCGACATCGCCGAAACCGACGTTGGCATTGAGAATGCCGTAAGCCTCGTGCTCGAGATTCGGGTCGCCGACGCTCGAGAAATTGAAAGCGCTGCGCCAGTAATAGTTCGCGTACGCGCTCACCTCGTAGCTTGCGCCAATGGGCATGCGCCAGTTCGCGGCAACGTTCACGTACCAATCGGACTGTCCGCCGACCCTGTTGCCGGTCGCATCCGTCTGACTGACGCCGTCCACGACGGCACAGCCGGTGCGCGGATCCGTCGAGACAGGCTGGTTCGTGTAACAAGGCGCGTTTTTGAAGTCCGTGAACGTGGCATCGATGTAGCTCACTGCGGCCGATAACGTGAGCGTGTCGTGGACACGGGCGACCACTTCGGTCTCGACGCCGCGCGTACGCAGCTCGCCGGCGTTGGCTAGCGTGCTGGTCGGCAGGCCGTTCACGTTCATCCGCAGCGTCGTCTGGAAGTCTTCGAACGTCGTCAGGAACAACGCCACGTTCAAGAGCAGGCGGTCATCCCACCACTGGGACTTCAGACCGATCTCGTAGTTGGTCGACAGCTCCGGCGCCACCGGCGTGCTCGACTTTTCCGGACTGGAGTCGAGCGATGCATAGAACGTCGGTCCCTTATAGCCGGTCGAAACCGTGGCGTAGCTCATCACGGCCGGGCTGAAGTCGTACTGCAAACCGATCTTCCAGGAGACGTCCTCTTCCTTCGCCGAGTTTCTGAGCCGCAGCGGGAACGTCTGCCCCGGCCATCCGGAGTATGTCAGCCCGAGATAGTTCGGATCGTAAAAGGAATAAAGATCCATCTCGATCTCGTCGTGCGTGTAACGGGCGCCGACGATGAGCCGCAGATCGTCCGTAACCGCGTACGTGCCGCTTGCGAACGCTGCATAGCTCTTGTTCGTCATCTCGTTGTCGTACTGGCGCAGGAATCGATTTCCTGTCGGTGCGATCGCTGTCGAGAGCGAACCGCCCTGCGCAGAGACGTTGTCGAACGTCGAGTCGAAGAAAAACAGGCCTGCGACGAACTCGAGTCGCTCGCCCGCTGGCGAAGTCAGCCGCAGCTCCTGAGTGAACTGCGTCTGTTCGGCTTCCGCCGTGTTCACGTTGGCGACGTCGATGGTGATCGTGTCGGAATCGCGCAGATTCGATTGATTCCAGTTGCGATAAGCCGTGATCGACGTGAGCGTGTATTCGCCGAAGCGAATATTCATCTCGCCGGATATACCTCGATCCCGTAGGTACTGGTGCGCAACCTTGCCATTCGACGGATGCCCATCGAGGGTCACGTAATGAAGGTTCGGCGCCGGCTCGACCCCGTATTCCGCCCAGTAAGGCGCGTACGGATTCGCACCCACGCCCGCTGAGCGGGGCGTCGAGACGCAGCAGTCGTGATCCCGCAGCGCGTAATCGGCGACGACCGTCAGTTCGAATCTATCGCTTGGTTGCCAACGCCATTTGCCTCGAAATCCATATTCATCTTTTTCGTTGATGTTGTCCTGTCCGGTCACGAGATTCGTGATGAAGCCGTCTTGATGCGTGCTGTAGGCGGATAGTCGTAGCGCGCTCGTATCTCCGAACGGCACGTTGATGACACCTTGCAGATTGCGGTCGTTGTGTTCGCCGTATCTGAGATTTGCCTTCGCCTCCCATGTGCCGAGCTCGGGCTTGCGCGTGACCACTGAAATCACGCCGGCCGAGGCGTTCTTACCGAACAGCGTGCCCTGCGGACCGCGCAGTATCTCGACGCGCTCGATGTCGGCGAGCGCGTTGTTGCCGATGCCGGTTGCGCCCATGACGACGCCGTCCACCACGATGCCGACGCTCTGCTCCACGCCGTCGGAGAAGCTTTGCGTACCGACACCGCGCACGTTGAAACCTTCGCCGCGCGGCCCGCCGCCTTCACGAAACGTGAGGCTCGGCGCGACATAGCGCAGATCCTGAACGCTGTTCAGGTTCACGTTGAGGATCGTGTCGCCGGAAAGCGCGGTCACTGCGACCGGAACATCTTGCAGCGAACGTTCGCGTCGCTCGGCGGTCACGATGATTTCTTCGAGCGCGAGCGATGCGCCATCCTGCGCATGTATCGCGTTTGGCAGCGAAGCCGCGGCCAGTGCCACACCGCAAAGCGGCTTCGCGAATCGGAACCCGTTCGAATTCGAAATAATGCGCATGTCTCGCGTCCCCCATGTCGTGCACGACGCTGCAGACGATCGAGGCTGTTCGATCGGGCAGCGCGCATCCAATGTACGGGCCGCGTTGCAAGCGGCAACCGAACTCCGCGTTTCGTTGCACCAGTCACAACAACAGTGAGCGTTCGCGAAGTGCGTAGGCCGAGAAACGACGAAGAGCGTTCGAACCGTCGTTCCTCATAGGGAACAGCTGGACGTTGGCGGCGACCGATGCATATCGCCACCTCGAGGAGAGCCTGCGGATTCGTCCGTGAACCGCTTTCACGCAGGTTCGCTACTTGCTAGCGCTTCTGCAATCGGTCGCGCACTGCGGCGAGATAAGCGGCGCGTGCCTGTCGGAAATCTTGGTTCTTCGGATCCGTCAGCGAGAGCGCAGCGAGTCCGCGCAAAGTTGCGAGGATCAACGCAGCTTCTGCGCGCGGTTCCAGATCGGCGCGGATTTGCCCGGCCTCTATCCCTGCGCGCAGCCGCCGCTCGAAAGCAGCAATCGCGCGTGCATTCACCTTGGATAGCGCAGCCGCCGCATCCTTATCCGTAAGCGCCGCGTTCGCGATCGCCATGAAAGAGCGCCATTGCACGGGATCCCGCTCCACGTCGCCGAGGTAGTGCTCGATCGAGCCGAGCAGGTCTTCGAGCGGCGAGCGCGCCGGCACGTTCGTCTGCACGCGCGCGACATACGACTGCGCGATCGAATCCGTCAGCGCGGCGACGAGCGCCGCGCGGCTCTTGAAATGATGCGTGGGCAAGCCGCGGCTGTACCCCGCCGCGACGCCGACCGCGGCAAGCGTCAAAGAGTCCAAGCCCTTCTGCGCCACCAGTTTCACGGCGGCGTCGATCATCCGGCGCTCGGCTTCAGCGCGCCGCGCCGCCTGCGTTCTTCGTACGCGCTGACGCTTGGCGCTTGCAGCCCGCGCAACTGTTCTTTTCGCCATCGGTGGCCTTCGTACCTCCCGGTCCTATAATGCACCCATACTTGCTTGTCGTCTAGCAAGTAAGTTATTAAGGCATCTTTGTTGGGGGGTTTCGATGTCGGCCGCAGCTCCGTTCGTTCGTCCACTCAGTGCTGAATCGCGCGGCGAAGCGCCCGGACGCGCTCGTTTGAAAGACCGGCGCGTCCTGGTAGTCGGCGGCGGCCAGCGTGTCTTCGATCCGGCAACCGATCCATGCGGCAACGGCCGGGCCATGTGCCGTCTATTCGCCCGCGAGGGGGCGTACGTCGCAGTTGCGGATGTGAATCTCGCGAGCGCGGAGGAAACCGTGACGGCGATCGCCCGCGAAGGCGGTCGTGCCTTCGCCATCGAGGCGGACGTGTGCAGCGAGGAGCAAGTCATCCGCATGGTTCAAACGGCCGCGCGCACGATGGGCGGACTCGATGCGATGGTCGTGAACGTCGGAATCGGCGCCGGCGAGCTCGGGATCAAGAATCTGAAGCTCGACGATTGGGACAAGACGATCGACACCAATCTACGCGGCCCGATGCTCTGCTGCCGCGAAGCGTTGGATGTGCTGGAGCCCGGCGGCGCCATCGTCCTGATCTCCTCCACGGCAGCTTTGAAGGCGAGTACGCGCCACGTGGGATATGACGCGTCGAAGGCGGCGCTCGGCGGACTCATGCGCAACGTTGCCTTGGAAGGCGCACCGAAAGGAATTCGCGTGAACAGCGTTGCGCCCGGGCTCGTCGACACGCCGATGGGTCGAGCTGCAAGCGCGGCGCGCCCCTCGCGCAATCTCACGCAACTGCCATTCGGCCGTATGGCGACCGCGTGGGAAGTCGCGTATGCCGCCCTCTTTTTCATCAGTGACGAGAGCGTCTACGTCAATGCCCAGACGCTCGTCGTCGACAGCGGGCGCGTCAACATCTGACCAGGCGCGCCGCATTTTTCGAGTGACGGAGGCTCGCATGACTATGTCTTCGATCGCATCGACACCTCGAGCCACCGAGGGCATACGTACGGGTCTGATGCCGCCGACCGGTCCGATCGGTCGCGCCGAGCAGCGGCGAACCGCAGCGTCTCAGCCCACATCGCATCAGACGATCGAACGTTCGATGCGCATTCTCGAATACCTGTGGTCGCGTCAGGCACCGGTGCGTCTCACGCGCATCAGCCACGCGCTCGGCATGGATCGCTCGACCGTGCTGCGCATCCTGCAAACGCTCGAGCGGCTCGGCTATATCCATAGAAACGAAGAGACGAAGGCGTACGCGCTTGGATACATGAGCCTGCGGCTCGGCTCGCGCAATCGTTTGATGAGCACGAATGCGTGGCACGCCGAGCCGTTCCTGAAGCGACTCGCCGCCGAAACAGGCGAGATCGCCACGCTCGGCTCGCTGGAAGGCGTGAGCGTCATTTTTCATCGTTGCATCGCGAGTCCGGATGCACCGCCCGTGCCGCTCGAAGTCGGCGCAGCTTACGATGCGCACGCGACCGCCACCGGCCGCATGCTTCTCGCAAACCTCTCGTGCGAGGAATTGCGCCGGCTGTATCGCTGCCAGCGGCTGCGACAGTACACGCGTCACACGAACGTTTGCTTCGAGACACTGCTCAAGCAGCTTCAGACCTGCTGGGAGCAAGGTTACGCGTTCGAGAGCGAAGAGCTGATCCCGGGCTACGGCAGCATCGCGGTGCCCATCGTCAATCCTCGCGGCGTGACCAACGTGGCGATCGGCGTCGTCGCCGCTGCACGGAGCCTCACGCCGACTCGGCGCGCGTGGCTCATCGAGCGCTGCATGAGCATTGCGAAAGAAATCTATGCTCATGTGATCCGCTGAAGGCACCCGAATCCCGTCGATCGACGTTTGCGCGATCACCGCGACGCGTCATCGATGGTGAAGCGCGCCTCGAGCGGAAGATCGCGCGAAGAGGAGCCTACGAATGCACGGTATTCTCCGGTCGGGATTCGCCACGCGTCCTCGTCCACGTCCCAAATCGAGAGCGCGAGTCTGTCGAGCGTCAACTCGACACGCTCGCGCTGACCGGGCTCGAGCTTCACGCGGCGCCAACCTGCGAGTCTGCGCCCCGGTTCGCCGGCATCTCGAGGAAAACCGAGATAGACCTGCGCGACTTCGGCGCCCGCTCGCTTGCCCGTATTCACGACATCGAAGCTGACCCGCACTTCGCAGCCGTTCGCGTTGACGTGCAGATTTTCGATGCGAAATGTCGTGTACGACAGTCCGAATCCAAACGGGAACTCCGGCGTGCGGTTCGTCGAATCGAACCAGCGATAGCCGACGGCGAGCCCTTCGAAGTAATTCACATCCAGCGGCCACGCGGCAGCGAGGTCCGCAGTGGTCATGTTCGGCTTCGGCGGCCGGTAATCGGGAATCTGAGCGCGCGGCAGATCCTGCTCCGTGCGCGGGAACGTGATCGGAAGTTTCGCCGATGGATTCGCATCGCCGAACAACAAGTTCGCGATCGCTTCTCCACCGCGTTGTCCCGGATACCACGCTGCAAAGATGCCTGCCACTTTGCCGGACCACGGCGTCAGCGCAGCGCCGCCGCTTTCGATGACGACGATGGTGCGAGGGTTCGCAGCAGCGACGCGCTCGACGAGCGCATCCTGATTATCGGGCAGCGACAGGTTCGGTACGTCGCGGGTCTCCGTTCGATGTTGGTGCACGAACACGATCGCAACATCGCTTCGGGCGGCAAGCTTCGCAGCTGCGTCGTGGTCTTCGCCGCTCTCATAAACGACTTTCGCCCGCGGCGCTTTCGCGGCGATTGCCTTCAGCGGAGATGAGGGCGCCCAGATGACCGTGAGCATGCGCTGCAATGCATCTTCCGGCTCCGGCTGCGGGACATAGGCATTACCGCCGATCGGCAGCACGCGCGATGAGCCGCCTCCCGTCATCACACCGACGTCGGCATGCGCACCGATGACGGCGACCGACTTCAAGCGTCTCGCATCGAGCGGCAACAAGCCGTCGTTCTTGAGCAGCACGATGCCCTGTTCTGCAATTCGTTGTGCGATCTCGAAGCTCGTCTCGAGGTCCGTGGCCTTCACCTCGGGCGGATGGTCGATAACGCCCACGGCGAACATGGTGCGCAAAATCCTGTGCACCATGTCGTCGAGACGCGATGCCGGTACGTCGCCTTTCAGCACGGCTTGCTTGAGCGGCTCGCTGAAATAGCGCTTGCGGAAGAACTCTTGATCGAGGCCTGCGTTCGCGGATTCGACCGTGGAGCGTGCGGCGCCCCAATCCGACATCACCCAGCCTTTGAAGCCCCACTGGCCTTTGAGAACCGTGTTGAGCAAGTACTCGTTCTCGCACGCATAGACGCCGTTCACTTTGTTATACGAGCACATCACGGAGCCGACGCCGCCCTCACGTACCGCGATCTCGAACGGCAACAGATCGATCTCGTGCAACGCGCGTTCCTCGATGATCGAGTTCATGCCGTGACGATTCGTGTCCTGGTAATTGGCGACATAGTGCTTGACCGTCGCGATGACTCGCTGGTCCTGAGTTGCCCGAAGCACGGTCGCGATCATCTTGCCCAGTTGAAACGGATCTTCGCTGCCGTACTCGAAGTTGCGGCCGCCCATCGCTTCGCGGATCACGTTCGCGCCGCCGCCGAGGTGCACGTTGAATCCTTTGTCGCGCAACTCGCGTCCGAGCGTGCGGCCGTAGTCGTAGGCAAGCTCTTCGTTCCACGTGGCCATGAGCGCGAGCGCAGAGGGATACACGGTCGATTCGCCGCTCGTGAGCTGGCCTGTCACGCCCATGCCGGCACCCTGCAACTGCAGCGGCGGAATGCCGAGCCGCGGGATACCGGGAATGAAACCCGCGCCGCCGCGTGCTTCCGGCGGAGGCTCCGGCATCTCCGGCCTGTGAGGCGGGCGAAAGCCATACGAGCCGTGAACGAGAGAGATCTTTTCGTCGATGGTCAGTTGTTCGACGACGAGCCGCGCTCGCTCATCCGGCGAGAGGCGCGAATCCATCCAGGGCGCCTGGGCATCGTGGCCCATCGCAATCGGCGTCGCGAATAACACGGCCGACGCCGCGCATCCCCAAAACGTCGAAATGAACCGCGAATACCCGGGTGCTCGCATGAAATCTCCTCGCGCACAGTGAAGTGGTCTCCCCAAATCGTAGGAGGATTGCGCCTCGACGGGAGGGTGCTCGCGGTCAATGTTGCAACGAGCGCAACAGGTGTGCGCTGTGTGGTGAGCTCGAGCTCCCGGAAGGAGGCTCGAGATCATTTCTCGCGCACGACGCAGCGAAATCCAATGTGACTGGCGGATGTGTCGATCGTTTGCGGCTGACGCGCGGCGGGACGATAGCGCTGACAGTAGTTGGCGGCACAAAGATGCGAACCGCCCTTCAACACCTTTCGACCGATACACACCGGCAATGCGGGATCGTAGCTGTCCTCTTCAGCGCCGCCAGTGGGATTCGTCGGAATGCAGCAGCGCTTGCTTTCCTGATCGGCGCGTGGGGGTGCATACCAGTCGCACGTCCATTCCCAAACGTTGCCGATCATGTCGTACAGTCCGAAGCCATTCGGCGGAAATGCGCGCACGGGAGACGTGCGCTCCCAACCGTCGAGCAACAAATTGCGCCATGGAAATTCGCCCTGCCAATAATTGGCGAGCATCGCACCGTCGGGCGCGAGCTCATCGCCCCATGCATACTCGGCATCCTCGAGCCCGCCGCGCGCCGCGTATTCCCATTCCGCCTCCGTCGGTAGCGCCTTGCCTGCCCATGCGGCATAGGCTTCGGCATCGCAGTAAGCGATGTGCACCACAGGATGCTCTTCGAGATCGCGAATCGAGCTGTCCGGGCCCAATGGATGACGCCAGTTCGCGCCGGGACGGAATTTCCAACAGTCGAGCACATCGGCGACTGAAAGTGCCGGGTCAGGCGGTTCGAACACGAGAGATCCCGGCACGCTCGCGTAGCTCGGTGCACCAGGGATTGGTCCGACGCCTCGTTCGGCGAGCGTGCGGTAGCCCGTTGCCTCCACGAATGCCGCGAACTGTCGGTTCGTCACCGGCGTCTCGTCGATCCAAAACCCATCGACGCGAACGCGCCGGCGCGGGCGCTCCTCCGGGTAGAAGCGGTCCGAACCCATCGTGAACTCGCCGCCCGGCAGCCGGCGCATGCCGCGCAACCGCGCTGCGCGTTCGTTCATCGGCTCAGCTCCTTCTTGCCCCTGGGCCCTGGTAGACAGGCGATTCCGGAGTGTAAGTCCCCTTCAAGACGAGGCTCAGATAGCGAGCCGCCGTGCGCACATACTCGTCGGCTCGAGGATCGACGATGGCGCGCTCGATGGAGTCGAGCGCAGCCGATGCCGCAGGGCCGATCCACGTCAACGCGTCGAGTGCCTGGAGGCGAATGCGCTGGTGTTTCTCCGAATCGAGCACCTTGCTCAGATAGCGGACCGAAGGTTCAGGCTCGGCGATCCATGTCAACGCCTCCGCCGCCACGATACGAACAGAGGGCGATGGATCCTCGTTCAAACAGCGTCGCAACGGCTCGAGAGCATCGTTGGCCAGTTTGCGCAGCATCAGCAATCCTTGCGCTGCCCAATACCGGATCACGTCATTGTCGTCCCTTAGTGCCGCAATGAGCCGAGGAACATTTTCCGGTTTTCTTTGAATAGCGGTTGCAGCGAGCGCCATGATGCGGCGGAGCGGATAGGCATTCGGCACCCTGCTGTTTTCGTAGCCCTCGAGCGGCGATCCTTCGGGAATGAAGCCGTTGTCGTTGACGGCGAGCATGTGCTCGTCGAGCGCCGTGCGCATCGCATCGATTCGCTGTCGATGCTCTGGAGCGTCGATCAGATTGTTCAGCTGATCCGGATCGGCGACGAGGTCGTAGAACTCTTCCGCGGGTTTCTCCCGCCAGAAACGTTCTTGCTGTTCGTTGAGACGGCCGGCGCGATACGCCGTTTCCCAAGCGCGATAACCGTTCGCCTGCCACGCATATGCGATGTGCTGTCCATAGATACGATGCGGCAGGTAATTCCGAATGTAGCGATAACGCTCGTCACGGACCGTGCGGACCATGTCGTAACGCTCGTCCATGCGATTACGCATGCCGAACGCATAGCGCTGTTGCCTGCGCGCACGGCCGATGAGCGATGTTCCGTGCATATGCGATGGCGGTGTCAGACCCGCGAGCGCGAGCACGGTCGGCGCGAGGTCGGTAAGCATCACCGGCTCGGTCACGACGCTCCCCGCCGGCGCGCTTGCAAGGTGCGCCCACTTCTCCGGCGTACGCACGATCAGCGCGCAGCGCAGACCTTCGTCATAACAGTACCGTTTCGAGCGCGGCAATGCGCCGCCGTTGTCGGAGTAGTAGAAGACGATCGTATCTTCGGCGACGCCATCCTCCTCGAGCTCGGCAAGGCGCACGGCAATTTCGCCGTCCAGTTTTTCCATGAGGTTGTAGTAGCTCGCGATGTCCTTCCGCACTTCCGGCGTATCGGGCAAGTAACCCGGAACCCTGACATCTTCCGGTCTAACTGCGCCTTCGGTTAGTGCGAACAGCCGAGATTCGTGGGTCGTTCCGAAATTGAATACCGCGAAGAACGGCGCACCCTTCGGGCGATTGCGCCAGTGCGCTCGATTGCTCGACTCGTCCCACATCGCCTCGAGACTGAGATCAGCGTTGTAATCGGTCTTCGCGTTGTTCGTGCAGTAGTAGCCTGCTTTACGCAGATAGCTCGGAAAACCCTGCAGAAAGGCAGGTAGGCGCGCGACCGCACGCATGTGGTGTGCGGGCGCACAGCTTTCCGGGTGCATGCCCGTAATAATGGCGAAACGGGAAGGTGCACACACTGGCGCCGTGCTGAAGACGTTCTGAAAACGTACGCCCGATGCAGCGAGAGCATCGATCGTCGGTGTACGGGCGAGACGATCTCCATACGCACCGATGAAGGGATTGTTGTCCTCGCTCACGAGCCACAGGATGTTCGGACGCCCTCTTGCCGCTCCTGCGACATCGCCCATGAGCGTCAGCGCAGCGACCGCGGCGCCGGAAGCGAGAAGATCGCGGCGCGAAAAATCGGAATTACCCATGATGAGATTCTAGTGGGGCCGTTCCGAAGCGTGCTCCTGCGCAAACTCGACTGTTGCACCGTGCGCAACAGCCGCGTCGGCGGCTGATGCACAGGCGAAACTAAATGTCGGTGAAACGGGAGGGGGCCGGCGAGCGCGGCGCACTCGCTCAGATAACCCCTTGGGCCTTGAGCGCCGCCAGCCGCTCCGGGCTGTAGCCCAACAATCCTCGGTAGATGGCTTCGTTGTGCTCGCCGACGTGCAATGCGAACGTGTCGCTCAGTGCGCAGCGCGCACCCGAGAACACGATCGGAATACCTGCGGTCCGCAGTCCCAAGTCCATCGGATACTTCGGATGCGTGATGTCGTTGACCTCGCCTCTTGCGAGGACTCGCGGATCCGAGAGCGCTTCGGTAGGATGCCGGACGGGTGCGACCGGAACACCAGCGCGCGTTAGAAGCTCGACGACTTCGTTGGTCGGGCGCGCTTCGCACCATTCGCCGATGATGCGCTCGAGCTCGGCCGCGTGACTCACGCGTGCATCGCGCGTCGCGAAGCGCGAATCCTCCGTCAGCGGCTGTTGCATCGCCTTGCACAGTGCCGCGAACAATCCATCGTGCACGGCGACGATGGCGACATAGCCGTCGGCGCACTTGAAGACACCGAACGGCGATAGACGCGGTACCGTCAGCCCGGTTCGCGCGGGAATGCCCGCCAGTTCCATCGCGCGCCAATTCTCGATCGCGACGAAGGACGTAAGTGCACCGAGCATGGATATATCGACATGTTGCGCTTCGCCCGTTTGGTCGCGATTGCGAAGCGCAGCGAGAATGCCGATCACGGCAAACACCGGCGCAAGCATGTCGGCGACCGGAACGCCGAATCGCACCGGCGGACCGTCAGGATCGCCGCTTGCGAACATCGCACCGCTCAACGCCTGAATGATGATGTCCATGGCTTTGCTGCCTTCGGACACACCTGCACCGAACCCGCTCAGCGAGCAGTAGATGATTCGCGGGTTCGCAGCCTTCGCGACCGAGAAGCCGATGCCCAATCGGTCCGCCGTTCCGCTCGCGAAATTCTCGACGACGATGTCGCTGATCGCGACGAGATCGCGAAAGATCTCTGCGGCCTGCGGCGACTTGAGATTCAGGGAAATCCCGTACTTTCCGCGCCCTCGCGTCAAATGCGAGATCGACACATCGTCGTCATAGCGCTTGCGTTGCACGATGCCGTCGCGACCGACATAGGGGCTGTTCTCTCGGGCAAGATCGCCGCCCGCAGGATCCTCGATCTTGATGACCTCGGCGCCGAGGCCGGCGAGCAGCATGGTTGCGTACGGGCCTGCGAGCGCGCGCGTGAGATCCACGACGCGGATGCCCGCTAGCGGCTTGGCAATGAGATGATTAGTGCTTTCCATCGAATCGAAATACGGCGCGCTGGCGTCTGCCTGGATGTAAGGCTCGAAGGAATACAGCCAGCAGTAGGCTTATACGGGCGATTTAATCAGTTGTTTCATCGGCGAGCAATAGCGATTCAAGCTGCTAGAGAATCGACGCACGCTCATCTACGCTTAACGGAGCACCAGGTAACTGCGATGGCATCGAAACCCAAGCGCACTCCGACCTCGACGCGCGACAGAATCTTGGCGCAGGCCGCCAGACACTTCGCCGAACGTGGCTTCAATGCCACTTCGTTACGCGAAGTCGCGCGCGATGCCGAGGCGAATCCGGCATCCGTCCATTACTACTTCGGTTCCAAAGAGGAGCTTTATCTCGAGGTCATTTCCGGATTCCGCGAGCGATTGAGCAAGGAGCGCAACGATGCACTGCTCGCCATCAATCCCAAGCTGCGCGGCACGAAGCGAATCCAAGCCATTGTCCGCGCGTACGTCGCGCCGCACATCCGCTTGTGCGCCGACCCGACGGCGGCTCATTACGTCCGCATCGTCGCCCGCGGAACATCCGAGACGCACTACCCGCGCGAGATCCAGGTTCCTAAGACGATCAACACGCTGCGCGAAGCATTCGTACGCGCACTTGCCGAAGCGTTCCCCGACGCCTCGGAGGAGCGGCTCCTCAAAGCCTTCACGTTCACGGTGGACTTGATGCTTCTTGCACCGGTCGACACCGTGTACGAGTCGCTCGTCGGCAAACCGGCCTGGCCTGACGATCCGGAAAAGCTCATCGACTATGTCGTCGAGTTCTGCAGCGCTGGGATCATTGCGCTGTGCAGCGATAAATAGGCTGAAGGGTTAAGGCTGAAGGTAGGAGCGCGGCGCACAACACACACCTCTCCCTTTGCGGGAGAGGTCGCAGAGCGGAGCGTGCGGGTGCGGGGACAAACGGGAACCACACATACCGTACGCTGGTCCGTTTCCGCAGGTTTTTCTCGTGCGCTACGCGATCCCCTCACCGCGACGCGTCCGCTCTCGCCGCCTCTCCCGAGGAGAGGCGAATGAAGGCGCGCATTCGCGCGCCTTCATTCCTTGCCAAGCCCCGAGCCCCAAGCCCCTCAGAACTCGACGCGCAGGCCCGCCGCCCACTGACGCGGCGGCTTGTACGTCACCATCGCGCTGTTGTTCGGTGCCGAATAGACGCCGTTGGCGATGATCGGCTCGTCCGTCAGATTCGAGCCGCTCACGAACAGCTCCCAGGAGCCGTTCTTCGGCTTGAGCGCCAAGCGCGCATCGATCAGGTCGTAGGCTTTCTGGGCGACTTCCTCTCTGTTGTCGGCTTCGATGTAGTACTTGTCGCTGTACTTGTAATCGACGCGCAT
>ERZ777003.2445-NODE-2445-length-21551-cov-3.953573_pt1 | contig 21551 bp, 15 predicted proteins | sample MGYA00374956_ERZ777003 | MGnify/ENA primary metagenome ERZ777003 (study PRJEB29302, sample SAMN06268252) | bioreactor metagenome | isolation source: Joint BioEnergy Institute, California, USA | place: USA:Joint BioEnergy Institute, California, USA | collected... | reverse complement strand
TGCTCGTCCACTTGCAACGCAAACACGATGTCGTCGCTGAGGCTATGGGGATCGCGATCGTTGCGCCGATAGTAATAGACGCGCTCCGTCCGCCGATCGATGAGATTGAGACCGCCACCGATCGTGCCGATCCAGAGATTGCCGTGCGCATCCTCGGCGATGGCGCTCACGCGCGGATTGCTGAGCGCGCCAGCGCCTTCGCCCGGATAACGGGAGAGGCGTCCAGTGACATGGTCGATACGCCCAAGGCCGCCGCCGAACGTGCCGATCCACACGTCACCGTGACGATCCTCGTAGAGCGTCATGATGCCGTCGGCCGGCAGCGACGAATCATCGCCGCGCACATGGCGATAGCTGCGAACTGCGCCGCTTGCCGGTTCGAAACGCTGCAGCCCGCCCATCATCGTGCCGATCCACAGTACGCCGCGGCTGTCGTGGAGCAGCGCCATGACGCGGTTGTCGCTCAGCGCCAGTCGGCGGCTCGAGCGGTTGTAGCGCCGCTCGCGTCGAGTGCGCGAGTCGATCTCGACCAGCCCGTCGCTGGTGCCGACCCAAGTCTTGCTGCGGCCGTCGTCCGCGAAGGCATTGACTGCGGTATTACGCAATAGCGGGCTCGAATAGTGCCCGAGATTCCAGCCGCGCGGATTCCAACGGCTCACGCCGCCGGCGCGCGTTCCAACCCACAGAATGCCGCCGCGCCCTTGATAGAGCGACATGACGTCGTCATCGCGCAAGCTATGCGGAATGTTGTCGTCGCGGCCGTAGCGCACGAAGCGCTTCGCTTCGCGATCGAACAAGTTCAGCCCGTGGGAAGTGCCGACCCATAGTCGCTGCTCGGCGTCTTCGAAAATGGCGAGCACGCGATTGTGGCTGAGCGAGCCCGGCTTGTTCGGGTCGTGCCGATACCACTCGACGGCGCCCGTCTGCGGATCCAGCTGAAACAGGCCTTCGTCGAGCGTGCCGATCCACAACGCGCCGGTGTGATCGTCGATGATCGAACGAATCCGCGCGCCGTTGAGCGTCGGACTGTGCGAAGCGTAATTGGAGAAATCGTCCGTCGCGGGCTCGTACAGGCTCAGCCCTTCATCGGTACCGATCCAGATTCGTCCGGCTCGATCTTCATGAAGCGCGAACACCGCGTCGGCGCGCAGCGTGCGCGGGTCGTCTGCGCGATGGCGATAATGCCGAGCGCGTCCGGTCGCCGGATCGAGCACGTCGAGTCCGTGCCCGTCGGTAGCGACCCAGACCGCACCCTGCGCGTCGATCAGCAGCGTGCGCGCAGTATCGCTCGCGAGCGAATGGGGATCGTTCGGATCGTGTCGGAATTGTTGAAACTGATCGGTGCGGCGGTCCCAGCGAGCGACACCGCCCCCGACGGTAGCGAGCCAAAGATCGCCGTCGGCATCCTGCGCGATCTTCCAGATATAGTCGCTTGCGAGGGCTTGCGGATTGCCGCGCTCGCGGCGGTACTCGCGGATCGTATAACCGTCGTAACGATTGAGCCCGCTCTCCGTCGCGAGCCAGATGTAACCCTCCTTGTCCTGGAGAATGCTCATCACCGTGCTCTGCGACAGTCCATCGCGCATCGTCAGATGCTCGAAGTACATCGGCCGCACGGCCGGCACGGGTGGCGCAGCGCGCGCATCTTCGTGAGCGAACAACGCCGCCGCCCACGCGAGCGCTAGAAGAAGCGCCGCAGCGATTCGCGACTTGGCTCCCTGCGTATTCATCGAATCGCTGCGGCGATGCGCTGCTAATCGTTCATGGCCGGATCGACACCTCCGGTGTCGGCGGCAACGCTGCTGCCCTTGACGTTGCTCCAGGTATACCCGTTGCTCCACGTATAGCCGTTGCTCCAGGTGTACCCGTTGCTCCACGTGAAGCCGTTGCTCCACGTATAGCCGCCGCTCCAGACGTGTCCCGTGCTGTTCGGCGGACTGCCGTCCCAGAACAGACCATCAAGCGTCGACGCGACGCCGACCAGGAGATTGCCGAGAATCGGCACGTCGCCGACCAGCGAGCTCGTCGTGGTCTTGAGCAGCGACGTCGTCGACTTGAGCAAGGACGTCGTCGTCTTGAGCAGGCCGCCCAGCAAACCACCGATCAGGCCGGTCTGCGGTACGAGCGGCTGCTCTTCCATGATGTAGAAGTTGCCGTTCGCATCCTGATTGGCGCGGCCGCCGTAATGCGTGACACCCGTAAGATCCAATGTGATGTTGAGTCCGACATTGGCACAGCCCGACGCTCTGCTGTTGACGGCATCGTAGGCATTCACCAATCCCGCGCCCTGTTGGAACACTGCGTAGGCGAGCTTGCCGTCCGGTCGCACCGCCGGACGCGCGCTGTCCATGAGACGGCACTTCACGTCGTCGGGCGAGAGATTCGGATGGACCGAGAGCATCAGCGCCACGATGCCGCTCGTCTCCGCCGCCGCTTGCGACGTGCCGGAGAGCACGAGCTCGCCGTAGCCGTGATCCACCCAGTTCGGGAAGCGTTGCGCCAACATGCCTTCGGTCGTCGAGTACGCGCGAATGTGACCGCCCATCGCCACGACCTCCGGCTTCACGAAGCCTTCATAGGTCGGGCCGGCCGACGAGAAGTTCGCGAGGCGGTACTCGTGCACCTCAAACGGCTCGTGATTGTCGGTGACTGCGCCGACAGTGATCACATACGGCACGTTGCCGGGCACGCCGATGCTCATCGGGTCGGGACCCGAATTGCCTGCGGCTGCGACCACCACGATGCCCGCCGCCCACGCCGCCATCACCGCTTGATTGAGCGGATCGTCCCAGTAGTGCGAACGCACCGGCGCGCTCAGCGACAGATTGAGCACGCGAATGCCGTAGCGGACGCGATTCGTCACCACCCACTGAATGCCGTGAATCACGTCGAAGTAGCGGCCTGCGCCTTCATTGTCGAGCACGCGCACCGACACGAGATTCACGCCGGGCGCTACGCCTTGATAGCCGCCCGACGGCGTTACACCGCTGCTGGCAATGATCGACGAGACATGCGTGCCGTGACCGTGGAAGTCATTGATGTCGGCATCGAAGCTCGCGGGCGTTTTCCACCCGCCGTTGGGCGACTCTTCGCGCGCCCGAATCACGTCGTACTGCGCAAGCACGCGCGGCTGACGGCCTTCCGAGCTCGTCTGCAGCGGTCCCTTGCGCGCCCACAGCCCAGTATCGAGTACGGCGACCGTGACGTTGCGGCCAGTGATGCCGCCTCGATGGAGCAGATGCGCATTCACCTGCGTGGGATAGTACGTCTCGGGCCTTGCGCCGCCGACGTCGCTCGTGCGCACGGTCGCATCGTCGTAGACACGCAAGCCCTCGACCGGCTCGTCCCAGAGCGCCTGCAGCTCATCGTCATCGAGCGATGCACCCACTGCACGAATGATGTCCAGCTCGCCGTTGATCACTCCGCCGACGCGCTCCACTGCTTGGCGGGCGAGCTCGATATTTGCTGCCTGGACGATGTAGAAATGCCGAATGCCTGGTTGCGCTTTCTGCGCCGCAGGGATCGGCGCTGCCAGCGCTTGCAGCTCTTCGACCACTTGCGTCATCTCCGGCTGCGACTGCTTCGACTCGACGACGACCGGCGTGACGGACGGATCGCCATTACGGAACAGAGCTACGATCAAGCAGCATGCGCCGACCGCGACGAGCCCGATCCAGCGCCATTGTTTGCGAGTCATGATTCGTTCCCCAACTGCGGAATTCGCAACGTGCACTGCATTCTAGAGAGCAGCATGTTTGTTCAAATGATTCCTGTCGCAATTCCCATACAGGTGCGGTTCTTGTTTGATTCAATCTGCAACTATCTTTCCGTGCCGTCCCGTTGATTCAGTAACAATCCTGCTTGCCGAGTGCGTTTCTCTTGCGGATCATGGATGCCGTGAACATGGAACAGAAAACCTCAGAGATGCCTGTCGCCGCGCTGGATGTCTCCGTGCTCGAGGAATTTCGCGGCACCTTCGGCGAGCAGAGCGACAAGGTCGCGCAGCTCTATGCGAATTTCCTCATGCATGCGGCGCACTACATCGAGGTACTGCGCAGCCCACAGCAGGACGCACGCGTCTCGACGCTGCACACACTCAAAGGCAGCGCTGCCTTGATGGGCGCCGTACGCATCGCGGCGCTTGCAACGAGCCTGCACGACGCCGCGCTGAAGGATCCGGCGCAACCGTCCGAGCCTGCAATTCGCCAACTCCAGGACGAGCTCGCCATGTTCCGCCACGCGCTCGCGCGGCACTTCACCGACTGAGCGCTACGCGGTTTCGGCCATGGACTTGAAGGCCTCCGCCACTTGCGTCAGATAAAGCTCCAACGCACCGCGCGTCTGCGGCGCCAACAGGACGAAATCCCGCCGCGCATCGAGCGGATCGGGCACCCTTTCGATGAGCCCGGCGCGCACCAGATTTTGAATACGCCGGAGCGCCGTCGCGGACGACACCCGTTCGTTGTCGACCGAGATGCTCAATGCAGACACCGACAGACGTTTGCCGGCGCGCTCGGAACGCAGCAGCTCGAGGAGCAGATCGGATTCGGTGTCGTCGAGATCCTTGAGGATCGGATGCGCACGGCGCAGATTGCGCAGCTCGTCGATGCCGAGCAGCGCACGCCCGCTTGCGTCCTTCGGTTTGAGTGCAGGTTTCGATGCGATGCTGCGCAGCTGCGATCCGTTCACACTGGCCGGCACGCTGCCGACGACGCGTTTGACGACTTCCATGAGCTGCGCCGGGCGAACCGGCTTGATCAGAAAGTCCGTGGCGCCGAGCCGCAGCGCACTGATGGTGAAATCGATGCTGGGATACGCCGTCAGGAATACGACGGGCGGCATCTTGTCGCGCCCGAGGATCTCACCGATGCGCTTCATGAACGACAGGCCGTCCATCTCCGGCATGTTGATGTCGGTGACGATGAGCTGCAGTCCCGGATGAGACGTCACGAGCTGCAGCGCCTCTGCTCCGCTGCGCGCGCGCAGGCATGACGCCTCGTGCGTTTCCAGTACAGAGCAGATCAGGTCCAATGTCGTTGGGTCGTCATCGACGACGAGCGCACCGTAGCGTTTCATCTTTCCCTACGAACGATAGCTCCACGCGGTGCCATGGCACCCACATGCCGCGGAGTCTACCGCCCGTGTGACGACAGAAAGTGTCAGCCTGCTCGATTACGCACAGTGCGTTCGTGCGCTTGATTGGCTGCTCCAACTATCGGCTTCGGCGAGCTTGGAAAGCTCGTGGCGCCGCGTGGGCTGGATGGCGCCGGTATCGGGGGAAACGACACGGATCCGATCGAGAATTCTCCCAGGCTGGCTGCGAGGGCTCAGTAGTAAGTAGGGATACTTATTAATAAGAATGGGAGCGTGCGCCGGCCCGCCGGACCGGCGCACGCCTCACGATGCCTAGTGCTGCTCGCCCTCCCGCACTTCGACATCGCCGGGATTCGCGAGAACCTTCATGACGACACGTCGATTCTGCGCGCGGCCCTCAGGCGTCGCATTGCTCGCGATCGGCTGAGATTCGCCGTACCCGCGTGCCTCCAGCTGGCTGCTCGAGACACCTTGCGAGATCAGGAAGTCGCGCACGGCCTGCGCGCGCCGCTCGGAAAGCTTGAGGTTGTACGCATCCGAGCCGGTGCTGTCGGTATGGCCCTGCAGCTCCACGCGCAGCCGCGGATACTTCTTGAGATCAGCGGCGACGCGAGCGAGCACCGGTCGCGAATCCGCAGTGAGCTCGGCCGAGTCGTGCTCGAACGATACGCCTTCGAGCGTGATCGAACCCTTCTGCGGGCAACCGTCGGCGTCGACCGCCACACCGCGCGGCGTGCCGGGGCAGCGATCGCGCGCATCCGGCACACCGTCCTGATCGCTGTCGGCAGGCGGCATCGGACGCGGCTCGGGAGCGGGTGCCGGTGCCGGCGCAGCAGTCTGCACCGGAGCGGGCGCCGCTACGACGCGTTGCGGCCCGAACGAGAACTGAAACCCGAGTGTCGCGATGTAATCGCGGAAGTAGCCCTCGCGGCCCGCGTCATCCCAACGAGCCTTCACCTCCGGCCGCAGACTGAACGTGCTCGTGCCCGCTTGGTTGCTCCACACGTCCGCGATCAAGCCCACACCCGCCTGCGCCATAAAATCATCCGCCTTCGGGCCCGGATTAAGATCGGTACGCAGCGCGCCGACGCCGATCGTGATGTACGGGGAGACCGGGTCCTGCCGCCGAAACACGCGCAGCACGTCGAGCGACAAGGCGCTGAACTCCACATCGGCCCCGGACGCATCCAGCTCGGCCCTGTTGTAGTTGAGCTCCAAGCTCCAGCGTTCGTTCAAGTGTTTGCCGATGGACAGGCCATACAACCAATCCTTGTCCTCGATCGCGCGATCGCTGTCCGTCCACAGACCTCCCGCCTGCGGCGTGAAATACCAGTGTCCCGTATCGTCGGCCATCGCAGGCATCGCCGCCAGCACCATGGCACCAATGAGTCCCTTACGCTTCATGCTTCACCTTTTGCTGAGTTGAAAAACTCTTGACCACACCAGCGACGCTCACGTCGTCGCATAGCTCAAACCCAAGAACCAACCGACGATCACCCCGATGATCAGGATGAGAACGCGGTGCCTGCAGCCATGCTCCAGTCCGCGTTCGTACGCGTCTTGAATCCGGTCACGCATCGTGCGTTCCACGTACTCGGTGTAGGACGGCGGCGGCGGAGGCACGTCGTCCAGCGCGTCCAGCAGCATTTCGTTCATCGAGTCGAGCGCCTTCATGTCTCTTTCCTGCTTTGCTGTGAGATGCAGTGCCCATTGGCTACGCATTCCGTGTCTAGGTCGCCGTTCGTCTCGAACGCCCCGACGGCGATGAATATAGTTCGCCTCCTTCGCGCGTCCAGTCGAATCGCATCCAACCTGCAAGCGATCTATTTGTAGCGTTCATGTGACCTAGATCACGGCGCTGTCCGCGGTGCATCAACTCTCGGCTGATTCGCACACAGTCATCATGTAGACGCTCGATGACAGACCGAAACGTCCGGCGCGATCCGATACTTGCGCCGTATAGCTCACCGCGCTTCCGACACGCAGGACGCGCTCGTCGCAGAATGTCCACCGCGCACCGTTCACGACTGGGCAGCCGATATCGACCTGGCCATCGAATAGATGCACGGATTCTCCGGCGACGAGCTCCATCGACAGCGTGCCGGAGACGATGCGTCGCTGGCCGACGATCATCTTGGCGTCGTCCGGCCGCTTTCGCGACGGCGTGACACTCCTGCCGTATCGTTCGATCTCGACGTTCCTCACGACCGCGACCGCGAGCGGCGCCGCATGCTGCAAGTCGTTGCAGAACAGCGCGACGACGTCGTCGCCCTGCGACGTGTCCTGGAAAAGAAACTCCCGCGCATTGGACAGCTCGCCGGCGCGACCGTCTGCATCGATGAGACGCGCGACATACGTGACGATCTGTCTTTCTTTCAGCGGACGCGTATCCTCGATGGTCCACCAGCGCCCGTTGACGAACGCCGCGCCCAAGTCCTCGCCCGTGAGCGCGTCGAACACATGGATTGCTTCGCCCTTCGCGAGCGGCGCGTCGATCTCGCCCTGCACGATCGGCATTTCCAGGAGCGTAACGCCCGTGATGCGCGGTCTGACGGAAGGCATGAAGCCTTTCACGACACCCTCCAGATCATCGATGCACGACTCGAGCATGTAGAGCTCTTTCAGCGCATCGATCGGCTCGTTCTGCTCTGCCGGCCGCGCGCTCAAACTCACCTTTTCGACATGGACATCGTGCTGATCATCCAGCTCGATCCGAAGCTCGGATACTCTCTGCGCGGCGGACTTCATCTGGACTTCTCCAACACGCGTTGATCACGCAATTGAAGAATACTCGCCGCTCGCACGAGCGAAACCCCGCGAAGGCCCTATCGCGTGCAGAATGCAGTCAAATGCAAGCGCGCTGCGACTCGAACGGCCGAAGCGGTGCGACGATCGTCACACTTCAGAATTGCACGTCGATGATTACGACGTCTTGGTAGAGACCGACAGGGGGTGTCGTCTGGTCTTCGTAGATGCGCGCTTCGTAGATAAACGACTCGAACGCATCGCCCTGCGCCGGAACCGGCTGCACGGCGCGGTTCGTCGTGTCGTTCCAACGCAGACCGCCAGAATGGAAGATGTCGTATTCGAGCCGATTGGCGCCCGAGGCCATGCGCCTGCGTCCATTGGCGAAATAATTGCCGTTGCTCAAGCCCAAAGTGTAGGTCGAGCCCTTGGTGCACCTCACGTGCAGCGTGCCGGTGACCGGCTCGAAGCTGTCCACGAATGGCGCCGCGCCGAAATCGATGTCATCGGCATCGAAGCGGCAATCCCGTGTGATCTCGAGCGTGATCGTGAGGTCCACCGGCGAACCGCTGCCAGGCAATGTCCCCAGATTGAGGTTGCAGGCCAGAATTGCGCCGAGTAGAGAGATGCAATTCTCCGTAATGCCTGGCGAGCGAGTCCAATTCAGGAGCAGGCATTCTCCGATCGCACCGATGGAAGTGCACACGGCATAGTGCCAACGCAGTTGTAGTGTGCCGGTGTACGTCCCGGCGGCAATGTTGCCGGCCTCTCCCAAGCTGACGTAGAGCTGAACCTCGCCATTGAGACCCCCCAGGCTCAGCAAGCTTGCGCCGGCGAGATTTCCTGATGTCGTTCCAGGCGGGATGGGCGTCGCGCCAGGCAGGGTCACGACCTGAAATGGGATCTTGTCGCCCGTAACCGAATTGATGAGCCCATCGCTCTGATAATCCACCGACAGGTAAACATACTGGCTGTTCAGCAACCCGAGAATTCCAGGGCATGACAGTCCGCTGCTGCCGGATCCTGCAAGAGGATGCGCGGTGGTGGCTTCGAACGACGTCATGCTGCCGAGATCGATCGTTGCCGAGCTCGTCGTGGTGCAGGCGTGGGCTTGGCCGACGCCATAGAGAACACACAGCACGAGCAGCAGTGCGTGTAGCCAACGATGCCGAAGTTGGGTACAGCTCATAGCACGGGCTCACAAGTGAAGGGGCCGAGCTGCATGACGGCGCTCGGCACGGATGGATGATCGAACGTCACACGGCAAGCGGTACCGTCGGGCCGGCGCACTTCGATGTCGACTTGCGACGTCAGGTTCTCGAGGTACACGAGACCGTCGTAGCCGACCATACCGGCCGCTTCTGATTGGCTGTCCTGAACCTGGCTGCCCACCGGCACAAATGCGCCGTCTCGTTCGACCAGTTGCAGCAACGCGGCATTGATTCGCTGCATGTCGAAACGTAGCGTCGCCCCGCTGCCGCGCTTGACGACCATGCGACGCTCGCTCTCGTCGATCGCGATCTCGGGCGGCAAGTCGGTGGCATCGATGCTGAACTTGGCGGCGTAATGCGACGCGACCCAGGGAACGAGCAGCCTGCCGTTGCGATTCGTATAGCCGACCAGCTGATTCTCGTAGCGCACCGGCACATCGGCGATGCCGTTCGTCGACACGACGACGAAGGCGTCGCTTACTTGCCGCGCGGCGAACACTTCCTCGTCCATGATGAGCAGCGAGCCGCGCAGATCAGCCCAGCGCAGCGTGCGCTCCCAGTCGGTGGTGACGCCGGCTTCGGCGCGCACATAACGACCGCTCCACGCCAGACTTGCATCCGACGTCTTGCGACCACTGCCGCTGCGCGTGTGACCGACGTTCCAGCCGAGGCCTCCTTCGCTCGGGACGCTGCGCGTGTAGCGCAGATACTCCCCGGAAGAACCGTCCACGCCCACCGAAAGGTTGTGGCGACGGCCGAACCACGCGAACACCTGTACGCCGAACAGATCCTCATCCGTGCGCAAATCGCGGCTTGCACTGAGCCTCAGGTTGAGCGCATCCGACAAGCGGCTGAAGTACGACACATTCATCAGCCTGGTTTCGACGTCGTACGCGGGCTGCACGCGAACGACGCTCAGCGATGCGCTACCGTAGCGATCGGTCGACAGGCCGAGGGAGAACACATCGCTGCTCGTCGCGCCCGCCCACCCGGCCGTCGTCTCGATGTTGGCAAGCGACACGAAGTCCCTCGAGCGGCGAGTGTTCTGATACCCGACATTCCATCGACAATTGGAATAGTGATAGCCGAAGGTCCACTGCCAACCGCTGCGGTCCGCCAGAGTGCTGTGACTCACCGAGCCGTTCACGACCCCGAGCAAGCCGATGTTGGCCACGGCGCCCACACCCAGCAAGCCGAGCGTGCTCGTGTCCGTCAACGCAAGCTCCGCTTGGGTCTCGAGCGTAACTGCGTTCGTCAAGCCATGACGCAGCGACCCGGCGCTGGCGAGCCGTCCGTAGGAGAAGCTTTTGAGCCCATAGTCGCGCCGCAAGGCGCCGATGCTCAGGGCATAGTCCGTAAAGCCCGCGCGCAGCAGCTCGCTGCTCGCGTAGAACGGCAGCGTCGTCTCGACGCTGCGGCCAAGCACATCCGTCGTCACGACTTTCGCTTCGCCTGCGCCGGTCACGAACGGAATGCTCGTCACGGTGTAGGGACCGGGCCGCAGTTGCTCGGAGCGGACGCGATGGCCGTTGACGAACACATCGAGCGTCGACGGCAACGCCGCCTGTCCGGAGAACTCAGGCAGCGGATACGTGATGACATCGGGTCGCAGTCGAAAGTCGCGCGCCAACTTGATGCCGGCGATGCGTACGGGCGTGCTCCAGCTCTGCGCGGGAGTGATCAGGTCGCCGAACGTCCAGGTGCGCAATTGATCTTCGTTCGACGTGGTCCACGCCGTGTCGAAGCGAACGTAGCGCCCGCGCCGATTGCTGCCGTACCAACCGTCGTCCGACTCGACGAAGCGCTGCATGCCAGTGCTCGTCCACACGCCATAGGCATCGAACAAGCGCATCTCTGACCACAACGTGCCGATGGTCGCCTGATCGTCCCGGTCGACAACGTGCGCACTGTAGTTGAGCACGAAACCTGCGCCGCTCACGGCGTCCATCGGCTTCGACCGAGCGTCGCCAAGACGCTGCGCTTCGAACCATTCGGCAGGAACCGTCACGTCCAGCGACAGCCTATTGGTGTCGTAGTGATACGTGACGCCGGGCGTGCGATCGAGCGACAACCAGGCATCGTGCAGATCGATCCTAACGCCGGCCGCGCGCAGATCCTCGGTACGCACGCGCAGCTCGTGCCCGAGCTGCTGCACGGGCACGATCGTCCCTGCTGGCGCTCCGTTGACGGTCAGGTCGAGATAGAGGGTGATTTCGCTCGGCGTTGCGGTAGGCGCCGTTGCCTGCGCCAGCATCAGATCGTCAGCGCGTGCAGCCTGAAACAAGAGCAGCCAGACCGCTCCGCTCCAGCCACGACTGACGATGCGCCCGGGACACCGCACGGCTACTCACGCAGCAAAGTCAGCGGTGGCGCGTTCGCTTCCAAATGGACTTGGAATTGATGATCCTGCGACGCACCATCCGGCGCAGGCCAGCGCATGACACGGCCCGGCAACACGTAACCGAGCAAGCCCGTCGCGACGTCGATGGCATCGGATGCACCGTCCACTCCCTTGACGAGCCGCACCTGGCTCAACCGCGCGTTGCCGGAGCCGGTATTGCTCACCTCCAAGTAGCGCACGCCGTCGTCTTCGACCAGCTTCCATGACAGCGCGGGCTGCGCTTGCACCTTGGCCGAGCGACTCTGCCGCTTCTTCCACAAGCCCTCTCCGTAGACAAAGAGCGGCAAGGAGTAGCGCATCTGGAAACGCAACCCAGAGCTTTCGACCGGTGCTTGCGACGGGATCTCATCGACGATGACGCGGAACGCGCGCTCCTCACCGGCAGGAACCGGTGCAGTCAACGTCAAGCGCACGAGCTGCTTCTTGCCGGGCTCGATAGTCGTGAAGGGCGGCGTGCCAACGACGACTCTCTGTTCGCTGTAGCGATCTTTGAAGTCGACTTGATCCCAAGCGAACACGCGAATCTGCAATGTCACAGGGACATTGCCCACGTTCTCCAGCCACAATGCTTCGGCCTTTTCCCCTGCTTCGATCGTCGGATCGAGCGGCCAGATCAGCACCGACGAGCCGGCCGTCGCGCCAGCGGACGCAAGCAGCATGAGCGCTGCATACGCGGCTAGCATCAGAGTGTGAATTGGCCGACGCATCACCAGGTCACCGTCACTTGTAAATGGTCCTGATAAGTTCCCGGCGCATATTCGCCGCCCGTCGCGGGCATCACCTTGCCGTACACGGGCAGGTCGACGACCGACAACGCGCCGCTCGGAGAGATCGGCACACTACGCGGCACATCGATGCCCAAAGACAGCGTGCCCGCTTCGTCCGTGAACAGATCGTAGGGAACATGGCCGGCACCGCTTGCGAGCCGCCGCTGACTGCCGAGCGCATGCAGGCCCGCGCCGATGGTGAGATTCACGGAGGTCACGCCCACGCAGCGCAGTTGCAGCTCGCCGGAAGCGACGCGTGCTCGTGCGGTCAGCGGCTGTCTGAACAACGACGGGTGAGCGTCGAAGTCGAGCTCCCCGAAGTCGACGCCGCTGGTCTGCGCCTGGCCGACGACGCGACAACCGCTTTCGATACGCGCTTGCACGTGTATCTCTCCTGTCGTCGGTGCAGGTTCGGCGAACGATGCTGGGATCGAACCCAACGCAAAGCACGCGAGCGCGCAGAGCGCGCCCGCGTCCTTCCATCGTTCCGTGCCGAGTTGCATCGCGCCGCACTCCATGCCAACGTGCGTCAGAACGTCAGCGTGATGCTCACAAGATCCGTGTAGCTGCCCGCGACGAGACCCGCCTGCGGTTCCACGACTCCATAGATCGGCAGATCGAAAGGGGAACCGTCGCCCGGCACCACTGCCGACAGATCGAGCGCGCCGCCGCCGATCGTGTACTCGGTACCGCTGCCGTTCGGCAGCGTGTAGAGGCGATACTCGACGTAGTTGCCGCTCGATGCCATACGGCGCACGCCGCCGGCTGCGTTCTGCCCGTCACCGACCAGAATGTTGAGGCTCGCACCTGCAGAGCACTCGAGCTGGACGTTGCTGCCGCTGATGACCGCTTGCGCATAAAGGTTCTGCGCGAAGTTCGTCGGCGCAGCGCCGAAGTCCATCGTGCCGAAGTCCACAGCCGACAGCGGATCATCCGAGGCCGAAACGATGCAGCCGTTCTCCAGCAGCAGCTGGACGCCCATCGAACCGGACACACTTGCCTGTGCCGAGCCAGCGACGAGCGCCGCGGCCATGGCTCCACACAACAGAAGATTTCGATTCTTGCTCATAACCATGTCGCTCCAATATCGTTGACCATGTGATGGACATCACGGCGCCATCCCAGCCGTACGGTCGACAGAGTGCGCGCTTTGTTCATCTATCGTCCGTGATTCACTCGTCGGCGACCTGGAATACCGCCGCAAGTTGCGACAAACACACTTGGCAACGCCAACGACCTCCGAGCATTTCCGCGTGCGCGCCGGCTGCTCGTGACTGATCAACGGATTCGCGTCTGGGAGGCCTGAGAGGAGCGACGCGCGCACAGCCACAGTCAGCGTCGCTCAATGACGCTCAACCTGGAGATGGGCGAGACGCTGAAAGAGCGCTACGGAATCTTCGAGCGCCGATGAGGTGGCGACGATCAGTCCCGGCGCGTCTGTTCGCCGAACTGGACGATGCGATTGAGCAGCTCCAGGAGCTGGCGATGCTCTTCGGGCGTGTAGAGACTGTGCACTCGGTCCGCAAGCTGGAGCACTGCTGCCTTGAGCTTTGCGGCTTCGCGTACGCCGCTCGGCGACAGGTATACGCCTTTCCAGCGGCGATCCTTCAACAGGGTACGACGTTCGATCCACCCCGCCTCTTCCAAGTCGATGAGCAAGTGCGTCGTCGTTCCTTTGTCGAGCATGAGCGCCGATGCGAGCTGGCTCTGCGTGATGCCCGGATTCGCCCCAATGAGCACGAGCGCATTGAACGTGACGGGCCGGACACCCTCCGTCTGAGCCACGAACTCGCGCATCAGCATGAGGATTGCCCGGTGCGCCGCAAAGCCGATGTGATCCTTGAGGACGTCGAGATCGATATCGAACGAAACGCCTTCCGACGCTTCATCGAGCGTCGCCACGATCTTGTCGACTGTCATATTCCTTCTCGGGACCGGCGCGACCGAATCAGTTTGCGAGCTCTTGCTGCCCGATCGTGAAGTGGAAAGTCGCTCCTTGACCGGGACTGCTGTCGCACCAGAGCCGACCGTCGAGCTGCTGGATGGCACGCCATGCCACGCTGAGGCCAACACCGCGCGGTTTCGTCCCGCGACGTGCGAACGTGTGGAACATCTCGTCCCCTTCCCTGGGATCGAAACCGATGCCGTTATCGGACACCGACCACACCGTGGTGCCCTCTTCCACTGCGGTCCAGACGCGAATACGCGCAGACGGACACCCGCGCGTGAACTTGATCGCGTTGCTCAGCAGACTCTGGAATACCTGCCGCACCAGAGCACGATCGGCCACGACATGCGGGAGCGAAGCGATGTCGAACTCGACCGTTCGCTCTCCGAGCAGGTCGCCGAGCTCGCGCAGCACTTCTCGGACCATACGATTCATGTCGATCTTGCGCGGCTCGGGGCGGCGCAGCCCGATGCTCGACAGCGCGGCCAGCTGCCCGATTCGCGCTTCCATGTCGGCGATCGCCGCGGCGGTCGATTGCGTCTTCATCGCGCCTTTGAGCTCCTCGAGTCGAGCGCGCAAGTCCCCGCACACCGCTGCGACCTGATTGGACAGATCGCGATTGGCCGCATCGATGCTCGCCGTGCGGTGGTCGAGTCGCTGCTTGACCTCCGCATTCAGCAACTTGTGATAGAGATTGGCGCGCTTGAGCGGCGAGACGTCGTAACCCACCGCCATCGCCCCGTCTACCGCCCCTGATGCATCGCGAGTCGGCGTGAAATGGAAGTCCATCCACAGATAGACCTCGCCGCGATCATCGTAATACTTGGTCTCGTACACGGCCGGCTCGCCTTTCATCACGCGCGCGAGCACCTCTGCCAGGCGGCGCCTGCGTACCGGGTCACTTACGGTGTTCAGCACGGGCTGATCGAGCTCCACCGCCTGATAACCGACGCTGTGCGCGAACGATTCGAACGCCGAGTTGAAATAGCGATATCTCATATGGCGATCGATAGAGAGCACCGGCAGCTCCATCTGCTCGAGCAGCTCGCGATGCAGCTCATCGCTACCCTCGTTCGATCGTTGCGGCTGCAGCTCCATCTCGATCCCGACAAGCCGCCGCGCCGCACTGTGCGTCAGCTCCAGATAACGGCCAGCGCTGCGCATGCGGCGAACCGATCCGTCGCGCCCGACGATCTCGTAGTCGACGACGTAGCGGCTCCGGGTTTCGATGGCGCGCGCCACTTCGGCAGCGACCCGCGCCCGGCAGTGCGGCGCCATGCGTTGCATGAGGCAACTGAACGTCTTCGGCTCGAAGGCGGAGCCGAACGCCGACGCGTCGGAAGAAATCCAGGTGATCGGATTGCTGCCGATGTTCTCGGCATCGTAGATGCGCATGCTCCAGTTCCACACGCCCCGTACGCCGCAGCCGTCGAGCTGCTCGCGAAGCACTTCGAAGCGATTGTCGAAATCTCGAGAGAGCTCGCTGATGTCCTGCACGACCAACGACAGGAAGATGGGGAACGGGCCGTGCATGACGCGCCGGGCCGAACACAACAACATTCGGTTCCCATCGACCAGGAAACCGACTTGCCTCACGCCGCCCTCGCGAGCGACGGACATCAGCAAGTTTTCCCCGATCCGTTTCCGAGTGATTTCACGGATATCGTCCCCGAGATGCGCAGCGGGGTCGAAGTTGAAAAACTCGCCGAACGTGCTGTTCGCATAACGCAGTGATCCCGCGAGCGATGTCACGGCCAGCCCAATGGGCGCGCTTGCCAGCGCCTGCAGCTCCGTAATCTTCAGCTCGTCCGATCCAACCGGATGTTCCATCAACTCAGCAGACATGCAGCTCACCGTTGCATTCCGTACACGTCGACGCCACACATCGACTGCGGAAAAGACCTATGACTCCTTCATCCTTGGTCTCACCAATTGGGTGACCGTTCGATAATCATACTTTGTGCCTGTGACGCGTGAAATGTCTCATCATCACGAAACGCAAAGACTCGGTAAAGATGCGTACACGTCTCATGGCACATCTTCTCTCACGCGCGCGTGACATCGCATCGTGATCAGTATTTCTCACGCGCTGCGACCGACCTCCTTGTTCACATCTCTACGCGTGATGCCTGCTTTCGAGCGCGTTCGCTCGCGTCGACACTCGCGGCCGCTTCATGAGCACACGACCCAATTAGATGGACTCTCCAACTGTCCGAGCGTCCTCGCACGAAAGAGTCGTACGAAGGCAGCCTGTTGGTTCAGGCTGCGCGACGCTTGTACGCCGATTCAATCGGGACGACTCGCGGATCGTCCGTCTGGACGGCACTGCGCGACTCCACGTGCAGGCTGAACGACGAGATCACCGTCATCATCTCTTCCGATTGATCGCGTAGGTTCGCCGCGGTGTCCGCGAGGAGCTGTGCCATCTGCGCATCGCTTTGCGTACCCTGATCCATCTGACTGACCGCGATATTGATCTGCTCGATACCGGCCGCCTGCTCGCGCCCTGAAGCTTCGATCTCGGCGATCAATCCCGTGACGCGCTCCACCGACTCCACGACGTGCTTCATCGCCTGGTCGGCTCGGTCGGCGAGCTCGCTGCCTTCGCGAATCGTGCTGGTCGAGCTCTCGATGAGCGTCTTGATCTCGCGCGCCGACGCCGCAGACCGCTGCGCGAGGCTACGCACCTCTTCGGCCACGACCGCAAAGCCGCGTCCTTGCTCGCCCGCACGGGCCGCTTCGACTGCCGCATTGAGCGCGAGAATGTTGGTCTGGAAGGCGATGCCGTCGATGATGCCGACGATCTCCTCGATGCGGCGCGACGACGCCTCGATGGTGCCCATCGCGGTGTGCAGCTCGCCGACGACCGTGCGTCCCTCCTTGGTCATCTCCAGCGACTTCGCTGCGAACTGCGCAGCGTGCGTCGTGTTCTCATTGTTGCGCGCTACGCTCGAGGTGAGCTCGGCAAGCGAAGCGGCGCTTTCCTCGAGGCTCGCGGCACGTTCGGTTGCACGCCGCGACAGCTCGCCGATCGAGCCGGATACTTCGTGCACGCCATCGCGAAAACGAGAGGCGACGGACAGATTGTCCTTGAGCACGCCATCCATCTTGATGCGCACCTGCTCGATCGTGCGCGCGATCGCGGTCACGCAGTCGGCGCCTTCGTCGCGGATTCGGCTGCGCGTATCGCCCGCCAGGAGCTGACACGCAGCCTGCTGCAGTCGCAGAAGAGGACGAATCACGCTGCGCTCTACATATGTCATTGCCGCCAGCGCGATCAGCGCACCGACAGCGCTCAGTGCCATCGGGGCGGTTGCGCCTTCTGCAAACCAGCTGCGAACGCCGAGCCCCACGAGGATCGCGATCAACGCGCCGAAGAAGATCCATACCGTATGCCGCAGCGACGGCCGCAACAGCCGACCGAGCGAACCCCAGAGCGAGACGTCGACGAGCCGCCCTTCGCGAATGCGCAAGGAGCCGCCGAGACCGGAGCGAATCGCTGCATAGGCGCGCTCGGCCTGTTCGATTTCCGCACGGGTCGGCTTGATGCGCACGGACATGTAACCGACGATCCGGCCGTTCTCCATCATCGGCGTCACGTTGGCGCGCACCCAGTAGTAACCGCCATGCTTGCGGCGGTTCTTGACGATGCCGGTCCAACTCTTGCCGCTGCGGATCGTCTTCCAGAGATCCGCGAAGGCCTCCTTGGGCATGTCCGGGTGGCGCACGATGTTCTGCGGCTGACCGAGACATTCCATGAGCGAGTATTGGCTGCTCCTCAGGAACGCTTCGTTCGCGTACGTGATGCGGCTGCTCGGGTCCGTATGCGTAATGATGACTTCGTCGTCTGGCAGGACGTACTCGCCTTGATCCGTGCTTTGTGCATTCAACATGACCGACCTCGAATTGGTGATCCGTGACGACGTTATAGGCATTTACCTCGCCCGAATTTACGGCGAGGTCCGTCGAGTCTTCGTTTGCTAGGCACGCGTCACGCGCGAACGGCGTTGTGTGCGCAATGCATCGAGGAGATGGTTGGCTTTTCCATGCTTTCGGGCATGTCGAATGCCGCCTTGCAGCATGGAACACATATTCGATACCGCGGTACGCGCGGTGCGCAGGACTTGTTAGACGATGGATGTGTGCGCGCCTGGACGATCACCTCGATGCCTGTTCGATGAATCGCTCTTCCGAGCATCGACTTTCTTCAGCGGATCTGGATCAGGTCTTTTCCGTAACGAGCAGGGACAATTCCGGCGACTTACCGCTGCATTGCTGCAATTCGCTTGCGAGTTTGCACGACTACCCGCCTAAGGCATCAGGCAAACCCTGATGTCTTCGTTTTGCGCACCAGCTCATGGTCGTGAGGGACCGAAACACATCATCGTTTCCGGAACTCCGGCCGAGAGAGCCGCACACATGGACTTAGCTGCGCTCAACGAGAAGCGACACGAATCTCGACCGTCCCTGCGGACCTACCTTATCGCGCTTGTGCTGCTCGTGGCGATTCCCGCGGTCGCTATCGTGATCGTCGCGCTCATGCGGGCGGTGCAGTCCTATCGGGATGCATCGTCGCATCAGCTGCTCGAGACGTCGAATGTCATTGCGCAGTCCGTTCAGAGCGAGCTGGAAGCACGCTCGCAACTCATAGCCGCCTTTGCCGCGCGCGATGCATTCGTCGGCACCGCCAACGCGGAAGTCAGCATTGCCGACGGCAATATCAGCACCGTTCGCTTACATCGCACATCCGATGGTTGGGAGATCACGGCCACGCCGACCACGGTCATACCTCAAGAGCACTTGATCGACACCGTACGACGCGGCCGGACGACCGTGTCGAACCTTCTGGATGTCGAGACCGAAGACGGCCCGACACCGATGCTGGCCCTCAGCACGCCGCGCAAGATCGACGAGAGTACCTACGAAGTCACGACGCTGATCGGCAACCCCATGGCGCTCGTGCAGTCGCTTATGCGCGAGGGCTCGTTCGAGAACAACATGGTGCTGGCTGTTACCGATGGCGCCGGCCGTATCCTCGCGCGCTCGCGCGATGCGGAACGTTATATCGGTCAGCCTGCGCCGGATTGGGAAGCCTTGCGGTGGTCGGCGGCTCGCAGGGCACGTTCGAGGCGCGTTCCGTCGACGGTCCGATGGTGATCTTCGCATTTCGCTCCATCGACGATACGCCGGGATGGATGGCCGTCACGGGCGAGCCGCTCTCCATATATAACGCACGCTGGCGCGATCCGCTTTACGTACTGCTCATTCTGTCCGTCGTGACGGTGGTGGTCGCACTCATGCTCGCCACGCTGGTGACGCGACGCATCCTGCGCCCCATCAAACATCTTGCTCAGCAGGCGCGCCTCGTGGTGGAACGCGGCTCCTCGCTGGAAGCCGCCAGCTTCTCGGATGCTGCATCGGTCGTCGCCGAGTTCGACATGCTGCGCGAGAGCTTGGTGATGGCCAAGGAGCAGACTCGACGCAGCCACGCTGCCCTGCAAAGCAGTTACGAGGCGCTGCGGCAAGCCGAGCGCGTCGCAAGAGTGGGCAGTTGGTCGTTGGACCTTGCGACGAAGCGCTTCGAGTGCTCCGAGATGATGTGCGCATTGAACGGTGCCGATCCCAACGGTCCGCCGCTCACGAGCGAGGATCTTCCGGGGCTCGTCACGCCGGAAAGTCTGGCGCAGGTCAACGCGGCTATTGCGCGGTGCCTCAAGACAGGCGAGCCCTATCGATTGAAAGTCGATTGCCTGCGACTTGGCGGCGGCCAGTTCGCCGGTTACCTGCGCGGCGAAGCGGTTCGCGACGAGAACGGCGAGATCGTCGGTCTGCGAGGCACGCTGCAAGACATCAGCGAGCTCGAAGAAGAACGACGTCGCATCGCCGCGCTGGCGGACAACCTCCCGAACGGTGCCATCTTCCGCGTCGAGGAGCTCTCCGACGGGCGGTGGCTCGTCAATTACATGAGCGCCGGCATCAAGGAGATTACCGGCCTGTCCGCAGAAGAAATCATGCCGGATGGCGCTGCGTTGATTAACGCCATCCTCGATGAAGATCGACCCGCTTACGAGGAAGCCCTGCGCATAGCGCGCGAGCAGGGCACGCTGTTCGATCATGAGTTCCGCGTTCGGCACACGAACGGTTCGGTGGTCTGGATGCACATCCGTTTGGCACGCCGCAAGCAGAGCGAGCCCCGCCCCGTGTGGGACGGCATCGCACGCGACGTCACGGGCGAACGCCTTGCCGCCGAAGCGCTGCGTCAAGCGAAGGAGGCCGCCGAACAGGCCGAACGCAGCAAGAGCCAATTCCTCGCGACCATGAGTCACGAGATTTGCACGCCGATGAACACCATCATCGGCATGACGCGGCTGACGCTGCAGACCGCGCTCGCACCCAGGCAGCGCAATTACCTCGAGAAGATCAACGTCGCAGCCAAGACGCTGCTCGGCATCATCAACGACATTCTCGACCTGTCGAAGATCGAAGCCGGTGGGCTCGAGCTCGAGGACGTCGTGTTCAAGCTCGAGTCGGTGCTCGATGCAGTCTCCGCCGTCACCGCGATGACCACTGAAGAAAAAGGCCTCGAGATCGCGTACTCCGTCGATCCGAAGCTGCCCAAACGCATGCGCGGCGATCCGCTACGCCTCGGACAGATCTTGACCAACCTGGTCAGCAACGCGGTGAAGTTCACCGAGCACGGCGAGGTCGTCGTTTCGATCGAAACAGCCACGGGTTCGGATGGGTCGGATCTCGTCCGCTTCAGCGTCAGCGATACCGGCATCGGCCTGACCGCCGATCACATCGCGCGTCTGTTCAAGCCGTTCACGCAGGCCGCTCACGACACGGCACGGCGCTACGGGGGCACGGGTCTTGGTCTTGCGATCTGCAAACGTCTCGTCGAGATGATGGGCGGCACGATCGGCGTGGAGAGCACCCCAGGCGTCGGCAGCACCTTCTATTTCTTTCTGCCGCCACGCACCGCGAACGACGAGCTCAGCACCTTGCGGCTGGCGGCGCCGCGCATGATGCGCATGAAGGGCAAGCGCGCTCTGATCGTCGATGACAACGCCAGCGCGCGTCAGATCCTGCGCGACATGGTGGACGGCTTTGGCATGGAGGTCGACTCCGCCTCGTCCGGTTCGCAGGCGCTCGAGATGCTCGAGAGCGCCGCATCGCGCGGCATGCCCTTCGACATCGTCTTGATGGACTGGCGCATGCCCAACCTGGACGGACTGGAAACCGCTCGGCTCATTCGCGAGAACCAGCGGCTCGAACACGTTCCGGCGGTGTTGATGGTGACTGCGTACGGACGCGAGGAAGTCACGCGACGCGCTGAGCAGCTCGGTTTGCAAGGCGTGCTGATCAAGCCCATCACCGAATCGGTG
>ERZ777003.2444-NODE-2444-length-21575-cov-7.494470_pt1 | contig 21575 bp, 21 predicted proteins | sample MGYA00374956_ERZ777003 | MGnify/ENA primary metagenome ERZ777003 (study PRJEB29302, sample SAMN06268252) | bioreactor metagenome | isolation source: Joint BioEnergy Institute, California, USA | place: USA:Joint BioEnergy Institute, California, USA | collected... | reverse complement strand
GGCTGACATCGCCGCCCTGGCAGACGCGGGGATCACCAAAGGCTGCAACCCGCCCCGAAATGACCGGTTCTGCCCCGACGACTATGTCACAAGGGGCCAGATGGCAGCGTTTCTGGTGCGAGCTGGCCTTGCCGGATGACGACAGCGAAACCAACGAGCCCCCGGCACAGTCCGGGGGCTTGCTCTTTCTGCGTCATTCGGCGGCCGCTCTGTTCTCTGATGGCGGGCGCCTCGTCGTCTTCACTTTGTGCGAATTTGGGATACGGGCAGCGCTTGCCGCTGCGTCCCTAGGTGCCGCGGCTAGGTGGTGTATCGTCCCACATCGACAGCCATTTCTTGAGCTGGCGTCGGGAGACGGGGCGCCGCCCGAACGGCTGGGCGTCGCCATCCGCGTCTTCATCTTCGGCTGTTCTGGTTGCCCAGATTCTCCGTCTCGTCTCGGGTGGTGACTGGCGTTGGAGCAGCTGCACCCACAGGCCCGGTTTGCGCAGCATCCAGGAGGGCGCGGGTTTCTTCGTTGCATCATCGACGTGGATCACTTCGCCGATCATCCATTTCCACCACAAGCTCCCTGACCCTTCGGGCACGTCTGCTTGGTCTTCTCCGAGCGGGCCTTCGGTTTCGGTGAGGTATATCCATCCGTGGATCTCTCCCCGCTGGACCACCCCCACCCATCCGAGCCGGGTCAGGGGGCCGTGTCGCCACAGGCAACGTTCCCGCCTCTCGAAGAGTGCTTCTACCTCGTGACCGGACAGCACCGTCGCCCATTCGACCGCGTCCACGTCGAGTTTGGGGATCCGCTGCCCCAGGTCGGCTCGGAACCAGGAGAACGAGCTTCGTGTCTCTGACGGCCACAGCACCGCCGCCCTCCACGACGACGAATACACGCCGTCTTTGCCGAACCAGCTGACCCCTTGCGGCTGGCTGATATGCGGATGCCGTGCCACGGTCACGCGGACGCTTCGGTGTGTTACGTCGGCAGCCATGTGCTCCCCCGGTCGCTTCCGGTCTGTCCGATGTGTCTGCCCATCGGCACGATCCACTCGCCTCTTGAACGAAAATCCGCCAACATCCGACCCCACACGTTTGCGTCCGGGTCGCCTGCTGGCTCATTGCCAGGTTCTGCCGCCGTCGTACCCCTGCCTGCTTCGAACGTCAACGATTTGTAGTGGCAAATGACGTTGGGTTGACTGCCCCGAAGACATATTGGGGACTGTATGCCTGGACCATTTCATAGAAGTCGCATCACCGAGGCTTCCAGGTGTCACTACCCACGACGGCGCCTCTCAATGGGCGCCGTCTGTGTGTCGGGGTCAGTCGAATGGGCGGACGACCACCCCTGTTGACCCGGCCCGACCACGCAACGTCAGCGCCGCGCCGGACACGTCGAGGTTGCGTGGTGTGTGGAACCAGATTTCGGAATCGATGACGATCCCAGGGTTGAGATTGACTCTGCCCGCCTGGTCCGCCGCGTACAGGATGTCTCCCTTCACGCTCAGCGTGGATGCTCCTCGGTCGAATGTTTGGGGCCGGTTTCCGGGGTTGCGGACTTCGACCTTGACGGCCACCGCCTCGTTGTGGGGGTCGTCGATGAATACGTGTTGCCAGCTTTCCACCCTGATGACGAGCCCGTCAACCGCGATCGGCTCTCCTGTCCCTGGCGGGTCGCCCCACAGCTGCCAGGCGCGCAGGACGTCTTGCCAGTCGCTGTCACCGAGGTTGCCCATCCGCCGCTCCACCCGCCCGAACGGCAGGGTGATGGTGCCGGTGATGTTGACGAAGGTTCGCCCGAACCTGGTTCGGTCGTAGCGTCCTTTGAGGCTGCTCCCCACCCGATGTTCTTCTTCGACGATCGCTTGCGGGGTGTCCCATCCGTAACGGTCGACTTCCACCCATCCGGGTTGCCCTTCCCGGGTCGGCTGGCTGGTGGTTCGCAGCACTTCAAGCACTCCTTTTTCCAGGTCGTAGCCGACCACCACGACAGGTTGGCGCTCAGCGCGGTTCGCAGCCTTCGGGTCGGGGACGTCCGCCACCCACACCGACCCTTCACCTGCCAGCTTGCGGGCAACAGCGTCGATCGCCTGCTGATGCTCGACCGCGCGTGTGTCCCCCGCATACATGGTGAGGGTCTCCGTTTCGGCTAGTGATGTCACAGCGAGGCTGGCGCCGTGTTGGCGGGCGGTGATGGCTGTGATCCGCCCCTCTTGTGGCGCTTGCGCCAACAGCATCTTCTGCGCTTCGGACAGGGCTTTGAGGTCGTTGCTTGTCTCTGCGTGACGCATCAGCTCGCCGACGGCCCTATACACGTCCTCCGGGCCGGCTGTTCTTTGGGCTGATGGTAGGTTCGGTCCCGGCTCCGATCCGGGCTCTGGTGCCGGTGTTTCCTGTTCTGCGCCTAACGCGACGTGGATGTTTTGGCTGCTGCGGTGACGCACCTCGGCTTCCCCTTTCATCGCCCAGGTGAACACAGCACCCCAGCCGACGAAGCTGAACACTCCGCAGACGATGTTGGCTGCCAGAACCGCACGACGCTTCCGGTGTCGCCGCACGTAGGCGACGAACGTGGGGGTGAGGTAAAGGGCGACGCCTGCCAGCCACCACGGCAGGTATCCGGATTCGACGATCTGTGGGATAGCGCCGGCCGCCTTCCCGGCGAGTTGTATGACGTGTTCGATGATGTGGCCGGCTTGGCTTCCGATCCCGATGAACTGGTCGGCTTTTCGGGTGATTTCTGATTCCATGCCCCCAGATGGTCGCCGCCGCCTGATCGGCTCGCAGTCATCGACCTGGCCGGCTACTGGCCGGTTCTTCTTCCGCGGCCACGGTCGTTCTCGACCCCCACCTTTCCACCAGATGTCTGCGAACCGGCTTCATCTTCTGTCTGTCCCTTTCGAAGAGCGCACCACAGCCCGTTTCCGTGGCGCCCGCTGGGACCCGAAACGCAAGATCTGGTTCCATCCGGGCCCGGACCTTCCCGCCGCCCTCGCCGCGTATGCGGCCCGCCCCTATTCGCCGGAGGCTTTGACCCAGTTAGAGCTGAGGGGCGGCTCTTTGTCGACGCTTCGGCTTCCCGGCCCCCACGAGCTGGCCCCCAACCCCGCCCCGGCTCACGCACCCGAGCTGCGTCCCCACCAGAAAGAAGCGTCGGCCGCCATCGTCGCCGCCCGCCATGCCGGTCTTCCCGGGTTCCTTCTCGCCGACGAGGTGGGCCTCGGCAAGACGTATTCGGTGATTGACGCGGTGCGCCGGCTGGGCCGGGGCCGCAAGACTCCGCTGCGGGTGCTGGTGTTGGCTCCGCTTTCGGTGGTGCCGGCGTGGCGACGTTCACTTTCCATCTTCGGCGACGGCGGGCATGTGTGGGTGGTGACGAATTACGAGCGGGCGAAGACGCTGCTGTCTGTGCCTGCTTCCGCCAAGGAGGCGAAGCGGACCCGCACCCGCAACCGCCGCCATGCCGCTCAGGGCCGCAGCGTCGTGTCGTGGGATGTGGTGATCTGCGATGAGAGCCACCGCCTAAAGAACCCCGCTTCTCAGCGGTCCACGGCGGTCCGCCGCCTGATATCTACCGGCCCGTCGGGGGATCGTGCCAACCCTGCGTTCACGATCTGGATGTCCGCCACCGCCGGCCAGAACCCCCTCGAGCTCGCCTACCTCGCGCCGCTGTTGGCGGCCCGCACCGGCCAGCGCGTGCGCAGCCTGTCCGATTTCGAGGAGTGGTGTCGCAGCCTGGGTTTCGGTGTGCGCCGTGGCCGCTTCGGCAACTGGGAGTGGGCTGGGGTGTCGTCCGACCCGAAAGATGCGAAAGCCCAGTCTCAACGCACCGCCGACCTGGTGCGGATGCGCCGCCTGCTGTTCGACCCGTTCGACCCTTCCATCCTGACGGTGTCGGATTCGGCGCGTCGCCGCCGCGCAACCCGTTTCCAAGAGGAGCTGGCTGGTTTGGACATGGCCGCCGCCATCGCCCCGCCCGCCCGCCCGGGTGAGGTGGTCGCTGCTTTGCGTCGCCGCCCTCAGGATGTGTCCGGCTGGCCGGAGCTGGTCCGTGTCCTCATCCCCCAGGAGCTCACACCTTCGGAGCGTGCCCTCTACGAGGAGGCGTGGGAAGAGTTCCGTGCCGCCATGGCGCACCTCGATTTGGCGAAAGGCCCCTCGGCACGTGACCGGTCGTCGTCGGCGCTGGTGGCAGCACTCAGGTTCCGCCAGAAGGCGTCGCTTCTACGCACCGAACACACTGCCCGCCTGGTCCGCGACATGCTGGACGACGGGTTTCAGGTGGCGGTGTCGGTGCAGTTCCTCGAGTCCGCCCAGGCGATCTCCCGCCACCTCGACGGCGTGCCCCATGTGGTCATCTCCGGTGAGGTGGCCACCGACGAGCGGGAGCGTCGCCGTGTCGCTTTCCAGCTCGGCGAGTGTCCGGTGGTGCTGTTCACCCCCACCGAGGGGTTCTCGCTGCATGCCTCCGAGCTGCTGTCGGCGGGCGGGGCTTCTCCGTTGCGCGCCACAGACACTCCCCGCACTTTGCTGATCCACGACATGCGCTGGTCGGCTCTCGAGCTGGCCCAGATCGAGGGCCGCACCCACCGTGACGGCCAGGCCGCCACCGCCCACTACTTGTTCGCGCAAGGGACGGCGGAAGAGAAGGTGGCTTCCCGTGTCCTTGCCCGGCTTTCCGACATGGCGGAGATGCTGGGAGACGACACGCTGGTTCTCGACGAGCTGCTGGCGCTTCTTTGATCCGCCTCTCCTCCGCCCCGACCCTCGGGGCAGGGTATCCCCCACCGTCTTCCGATCTTGCGGCACCTGCTTGCGCCCCGCCGCTAGACCGCCACGGTGTCGCCTACACGCAGCACCTGACCGCCCCGGAGATCGGGGCGGTCCTGCGTTCATCGGCCGGTTTCGGGCCCTGGCAACACACAACCTTCGCAACTTTGGAGATTTCACAATGACCGCGACCGCTCCCCGCCCCGCCGCATCGGGCGGCCACCGCATCGACCGTGTCTGGCTCACCGCAGACGCCCGTCAGCGTCTCGTCGAAGAGCTCACCCATCTCGAAAACGAGGTGATCCCCCAGGCCGAGGAGGCTTTGGGCGTGGCGATGGCAACCAGCTCCAACCAGCTCGACAACGGCGACCTCACCGCCGCCAACGAGGAGCTGTCTTTGGCGAACCGCCGTGCCGAGCAGATCCGCACCATCCTCGCCGCATCCGCCGAAGCCGCCACCCCGAAGGTCACCCATCAGGCGGGGGTGGGTTGCGTGGTGGTGATCGAAGACGGCGGGAGCCACGACACCTATCTGATCGCCCCGCCGGAGAACCGCATGCCGGGCGTCACCTGCCTCTCTCCCCGTTCCCCGCTCGGCCAGGCCCTCCTGGGCGCAGAAGCCGGCGCCACCGTCACCTACAAGTCGCCGGCCGGTCCCCGCACCGTCAAGCTGGTTGAGGTCCGCCCCTACACCGACTGATCATCGGGTCGGGCACCCCACCAACAGTGGGTTCTCTTCTGGGTATCTCCACCCACGGTTAGTCGCACGCATGAGCGCAAACGACAAACCGTTTCTCCATGAGGAGAGAAAGGAGAGAGCCTTGGAACTCAAGGTCTTCAGTTTCGGAGTTCCGCACACGCACACTCCGGTGCTCATCGCAGGCCGAGTCTCCGCGGTGGCGTCGGTCCCCGCCGAAGAGGACGACGCAGCCCAGAAGGTGGCAGCCCATCTGAACGAGGCGCTGCGCCGCAACGGCGAGGCGTTCATCGCTTCTTTGGGTGCGGAGATGGATGAGGGCGAGCACATCGTCGCCGGACTGGTCGACGTGTCAGCCCACATCGCTTTGCAGCACAACCGGGAGAAGGAAGCCGACGAGGTGGCCGGTGAGGCCCACGCCGTCGTTGCGCTGCTCAAGCCCAACGACCTGGATGGCGACGAAGGCAAGCACAGCCGCCCGCTGCACATCGCCCAGATGGCTGATGGCACCCAGGTGGTGGCGCTTTCCCCCGAGCAGCTGCGTCTTCTCCAGAACGGCTCCAAGACCGACAAGAAGCCTGCCGCCCCGGCCAGCAAGAACGAGGCTGGCTACGGCCAGTACCTGTAAGCCTGCGAATCCCAAACCCCGCAAGACACCCACCCAGTAAGGGTGGGTGTCTTCTCTTGTGTCATCGATCTGCCCGGATCAGGGGGTCGCCCCAAGACCTGGGAGGGTGCCGTGGTTTCGTCTGACAGAAACACAGCGCTACGCCAAACATGGCCCTTGCGGAGCCGTGTTTTTTTGTGGTGACCCTCCACCCTGTTGACGGACCTGTCCTTTCCCCCACCGTCTCGCCTATGGGCGCCATTCCCCCCACCCTCACCTTGCCTTTCGAGCCGCCACCGCTGGACGCCCCCGACGGACTGGATCTGGCGGCTGTGGAACGGTTCGTGGACCGCTTGGCTGCGATCCCGTCTACCGACAACCTGTTCAACCCGTGGGCGACCACCCACCCGGATCTGGATGTGCCTAACGCAGCGGAGATCCGCCGTCACAACCTGGTTCGCTACCTGGCCAGCCGTTTCCGGGCCCGGCTCCTGGTGGTGGGTGAGGCGGCCGGGTATCAGGGGTGCCGGTTCTCGGGGATCGCGTTCACCTCCGAGCGGCAGATCCTCTCTGGCCTGCTGGGACCCGGATATGCGCCTTCGAGTCTCCGCCCCGAAGGATGGTCGGAGCCGTCAGCGACCATCGTCCACAAAGCGTTGGGGGCCCACGACGCCGACGTGGTGCTGTTCAACATTCTTCCCCTACACCCGCACCGCCCCGCAGAGCCGCTCACCAACCGCACCCCCTCTGCCCGTGAAGTCTCACCGTTCGTGCCGCTGGTCGCAGAACTGGCGTCCCTGCTCGAAGTGGGACAGATCGCCCCCGTGGGCAGGATCGCAGGTACGCATCTGGAAGGTGTAGCGACTCTTCCGCCTCTCCGCCACCCCGCCCATGGTGGAGCCACCCTGTTCTCCCGTCAGATCACCGAGATCTTGAGCTGATCAGTATTCGGGGAACACGTTCAGATATTCCCCTGCCCAAAGCCGCATCCCGCTCACCCATGTCTCCCAAATCGACCCCTCCAGCCCCACACCCAGCAACGCGCCCCAAACGACGCCTATAGCCACAGCCGCCACCACGAGCTGCCAGCGGGGCGCTTTCCAGTCGTCGGGGAAGCGGCGCACATCCACCACCGCCGCCTCGTGACCGTCCTCATGCAGGCCGCGTCTGCGGGGGTTCGCCCAGATACCCAGGCCCACCAGCAAGCACAGCGGGGTGACGGCGGACAGCGCTTTCAGCGCCGCCCTCATCCAGCTGCGCCGCCCCCCGTCCCACCCCAACCCGAACAGCCATTTCCCCCAAGCCACCCCGTCACGTTCCCTCCACACCCAGATACCAAAACCCCACAGACCGACCACCGCGGTGCGCCACAGCAGCCCCGCCCCACCTTCCGGCCATGACGATCCGAACAGCCGCCACACCACCCACACGAGGATCGCTGCTGGCGCCAGGTCAGCCATGGCAGCTCCTGCCCGCTGGGCGATGGTCGCCTCCGCGTACCCGTACAGCTCGTGGGCGTCTTCCACCTGCCCTGCGGCGTACAGTTCCCGCGTGTCGGAGATCTCGTCGACGTCGACCACCTCCCCCATCCTCTCTTGGGGGGTGATCTCGGTCCAGCAGCGCCGGCACATGGTGGTGCCGGCCAGCAGCTGACGTCCGCAGGCGGGGTTCGGGCAGTAGATGTAGGTCTCGTCCATCGAAGGTTCAAATGGCGGCATCGGGGTGTTCCCCACCCCGGTGATGGTCGCCCGGGTCTCCAAACCCACCACGAACTGCCCCCTCACTCCGCCTTTTCCGCCGTGGCGAAAAATTCGCGTTGTTCCGATTGGCACCGCCGACCCGCGCGCTCACCGTATGGGAGACAAACCAACCCCTACAACCAAGGAGCATCTCATGGCACGTACCGCCCAGAAGCGCCACACCTCCAACCAGCCGTTCCGCCGCGACACCGCCTTGAAGGTGATCATTCCGCTCGGCGGTGGCTCGCACGCGTGGGTCGCGTCCCCCGATTCGCCCCAGATGAGCCATGTCGCCACCGACTCGGAGGCCTTCGTCGCTGCTGTCCGGGCGCTCGTCGCCGCAGGTTTCGAAGACCGGGTCCGTGAGCTTTTGGCCGATTACGGCTGGGACCGTCAGCTCGCTTTCCTCGACGAGCAGGGTGCCTTCTCCTCCGACGAGGAGGCCGCCGAGGCTGCTGCCTGAAGTTTCCCGCCGCCAACCAAAACAGGCGCCCTTCGGGGCGCCTTTTTGGTTTCACACTTGTCGTGTGTCAGTTTGTGGCCGTGGTCTGCGCAATCGCCATTCCCGTTTCCATCTGGCTGGCGGCGGCGAGTACGGAGACGAAACGTCCCCATGCCGCTTCCACCTCGGTGGGGGTGATGGAAGCTTCGACGGCGGCGAAGCCGTACACCAGGTCGGTGTCCGCGTGGCTGGTATCGCCCAGCCATTCCAGATACACCTGGTATGCAGCTGACGTCTCCTCCGGCCCGCACACATACTGTCGGCCAGCCGAAGGCGTCATGGCTGCCATTTCGATGGCGTGGCTGCCTTCGTATTGGACGATCGCTTCGGCCATGTCCACCCCGACGAGCGGGGTGTCTGCTGCGTCGAAGGTGTCGGGTCCGATCCGGTCCGGTCCCGCACCGACCAGAGTCTTGATGACGTGGCGGCGCACGACCATCACCGATTCGGCGACGGCGCGGACGGCCGCCCATTCGGCCGGGGTGAAAGTCTCTTCGACTTCCAGCTCACAGCCGACAATGTCGGAAAGTTCGTCTTCTGCGGTGACGGTGGACAGGCGGTATGCCGTGTCGTTGGTGGTGTGGTCGATCATCTTGTTTGTCTCCTTTCTCAGCACCTCCGGGGTGCTTTGCGGAGACGGTTCGCCGCGTTTCCAAAGGGGACAACCGGTTCGGGGATGTTGGGCCGCTGGTCCTGGCCCGGTCAGCGCATCCGGAGCACCCAGCCGACCAGCGCGACGAGCACGGCGCAGACGCCGACGATGAGGAACGGACCGGTGCCCTGCCACATGATCCAGTAGATGAGCCATTCGGCGAGCTGCTGTGGCCCTTCGACGATTTCGGCGCGGTCGTGCATCCGCTGGGCCATCAGCGCCACAAGCCCCCCGATGAAGGCTGACCCCATCCCAACCCGCACCCCGAATCTGCGCAGAGCCCAGCCGACCGCGATGCCGCCCCCGGGAAACGCGACTGCGATGGCTGCGATGATGGCGCCCACCGCCACCGCCCAGCCGCCAACCCGCAGGCTCTTGAGAGTTTCCAGCTGTGATGCGACCGCAACGGTGTCGGGCGCTTCGACTTGCACCTGCCCTTCCCACCTGCCAGGCAGGAACGCCAGGACGGAATTCAAGTCGAGGGTGATCTCACGTCCGGGGTCAACCAGTGTGCGGACGGTGACGTCCCGGTAGAACCGTTCGATCACCTCGTTGAGTTCGTCACGTCTGATTGTGACGTCGCCCACATAGCCTGCTTCGGTCAGCTGGCCCGCGATCCAGGTCTCCACCCCTTCGATGTGGACTGTTTCGGCGGCGTTGCGTGCTATCAGCTCGGGGCTTTCTGTCAGCAGTTTGGCCCATTCGCCCACTGTCGCCACCATCACGGCGACCGCGGCTGCCGCCACAAGCAGCTTGACGACCCTCCGGCGCTTTTTGAGCATGCCGGAGGGGTGCTGGCTGGCGAGTTCTATTCGTTCCTCGGGTGTGAGATAGCTGAGTTCGTTGTACACCGAGGTGCGCATCTGAGCCGGGCGGCGTCGGCGACGAAATCGTGCCATTGCCTCAATGGTTCGCTTCCCGGTCGGGCCGCAACGAGGTGCTGTGCAGTTTCCGCCCGAAAGTTGTCAAGAATCCCGCGCTTCCGCCAGCTCAGCCGCCCAGCTCCCAAGCCCCCAGCAGGCGGGTGATTCCTTCCCGCAGTCCGGTGACTGTCCCATCTGTTCTGGCGGCGGTGACGATGACGGCCCGCTGGCCGTCTGCCACCACGCCGGTCACGGTGCCGAACCCCTCATCGTCCCATGCAGTGGAGATCCATCCTTCCCCGCGTCGCACACAGATCGGTGAGAAGACCGCTCCGGTCCGCTCTTCCAGGTGGTGGACCAGCTGTTCGGCGGGTAGCTGCTCTTCGCCAGCTGCGGCTACGTAGATGATGTCGTCTTCGTCGCGGGCCAGCACCCACACTTTCCCTTCTGCCGTCTGGTATCCGTCCGGCAGGCGGGTGGTGCCGAGCTCTCCCAACGTCACTTGTTCCCCTTCAAACGTTTCGGGGCATTGGCGTGTCTCGGCGACCGGTTCGTTGGTCTGTGGGGTGCAGGCGGCCACTAGGGCAGCAACTGCAAGCATCGAAACCCAGATTCGGCGCCGGGGACGGTTGGTGGGGCTCATGTTCGACACGGTGCCCCACTTCGTCCGCCTGCCACTCGACCCCACCTTCTTCGCGCTTTTGCTTCGGCGCCCAAGGTGGGTGACATGCGCCCCCTCGCCCGCTTCCTCCGCACCGTCTTCTTGGGCGCCGGGCTGGTTGTCGTCTCGGCCTGCACCGCACCTGTGCCCTCCCCCTCTTCCACCGCTCCTCCCGCATCTTCCACGACCCGCCCTCCGGTCACGTTGCCTCCATTGTCGGAGCGGATTCCCGCGCCGACCCTTCCCGCTGACCTTCCCCCTCCCCTCACTCCCCCTCTTCCTCCGCTCAACGACCTGCCAGTCTCCCCTCTTGCCTCATCCCCCAAGCCGACCCCGCCTCCCCCACCTCCTGCCGCGATATTCGAGGTGCCTGCCGCCCGGGCGGGTGAGGTCGCTGCGCTCACCACATCGACCGCGTCTGACCTCCCCCGCCTGCTGCTGCGGGAAAGCAGCGGGGCGGAGTGGTGGTCGGTTCCCGAATCGCTATGGGATGACCCAGCTCTGCGTGGCCTCGACCGCCACCCGGTCTCTTGGGTTTCTGCCGCGTCGGCTTCTTCGGACGGCGAGTCTCTATGGGAGGAGCTGGCTGTCTGGGCGCTTGAAGACGCCAAGTTCCCCGAAGCGTGGCGCCGCCTGGACGCCGAGGCGGACGGGGTCGTGGTGGCGGTGGTGGACTCGGGCGTCGACATCACCCACCCTGCGCTTCGTTCTTCCATCTGGTCGAACCCCGGTGAGGACTGCCCCGACGTACCGACTACCGATCTGGGTTCGAATGGGCGGGACGACGACCGGAACGGCTATGCGGACGACTGTTTCGGGTGGGATTTCGCCCGGAACCTTCCCACACCTTTCGCCTCAGCGCTGGCGGACCGACACGGCACCCATGTGGCGGGGATAGTCGCCGCCGACGCCAACGTTCCTGTCCCCAATCTGCCGTCTCCCCGTGGGGCGGCGCCCGGCGTGAAGGTGATGCCGCTTCGTTTCATCGACGGGGCGTATGGACGCACCGACGACGCTGTCGCTGCCATCGCATATGCCGTCTCCCAGGGCGCGGATGTGATCAACCTGTCGTGGGGAACCTCTGATCATGTCCCTGCGCTGCGTGCCGCGATCGAAGAAGCGACGTCGGCCGGGGTGGTGGTTGTGGCTGCGGCCGGCAACCAGGCAGCCGACCTGGCTTCGGCTCCGCTCTACCCGGCCGCCTATGACATTCCGGGGCTGATCGTCGTTTCCGCCCATGACCGCACCGGCCAGCTCGCCCCGTTCTCCAACTTCGGGTCCCGTGTGGATCTGTCGGCACCCGGGGTGGGGGTGTGGTCCACTTACCCGCTCGAGTCGGCGGGACTGTCTTCTGGTACTTCGATGGCCGCACCGCTGGTGTCGGCTGCGGCTGGGCTGTACCGCCACGTCCACCCCGACGCCTCCCCCGCCCAGGTGGCCGCGGTTTTCGCCTCCCAGGAGCGTCTCGACGCCGAAGCCGCGCTGGATGTCACCGTCCCTCCTCCTCGCCTGTTCGTCTCCCCAACCCAGGTGACGACCACCCCGGGCGCTTCGGTGACCGTCGAGGTTGCTGCCGCCCCGTCCGACCAGCTGGACTGGCATGTGGACGCCCCGGCCGGCGTCACGCTCCACTCCACCCCACCTGAACAGCTGACGTTCACAGCACCCCGCACCCCCGGCACCTACACGCTTACCATCTCCGCCCACCACCCTGTCCGCCCCCACTCGTCGAAGGCGACAGCCCAGGTGGAGGTTCGGGTCACCCAGACAGCCGGTGCCCTCGCTGAACTGGCCCGCCCTTTCCCTGCTGATCTGGCCGCCGTCCCGTTGCTCTCCGGCCCTCCCGCGCCTCTGGGCCTGTGCGCCCCGGTGGACGCCGGCGTGTTCGTGGCACTCCCTGACGAAACCAGGGGAACGCTGGTGTCTTCGGAGGGTTCCGATTTCGACACGGTCCTCGCCATCGTCGACCCCTCCACCGGTGAGGTGGGTGACTGTTCGGACGACGTCGAGTTGGGTGTGGTCCGCATCTCCGAGCTGCCGATCCCCGCGTCGGGGTCGTGGGTGCTGTTTGTCGGTTCGTATTCGACCGACCCGAATCCGCGTCCCACCGCACGCCTCTCGTACCGGCGCCCCGGCTCCGCCGACCCGTTCGACGAGCTTGCCTCCGCCCCGCACCACACCCCACCCGCACGAGTTCAGATGAGCGTCAAAGGGGACGACCACATCCTCTCGGTTCTCTCGCCTGCCCTGCGCACTGGTTCTGACTTGTCGGTTGACCTGTCAGAACTGACTCCGCCGGCTGCGGTCCCGGTTCTGGTTTCTGACGACGAGGGGCGCACGCTTGCGGCCCGCACTGTCCATGTTATCGTCCCCGAAGTCGTCATAGAGGACGTGGATGTCTCCCGCCTGTCTTCCGGAGGGTGGCAGGTGACGGCGACGGTGGCTTCGGCTGCTTCCCGCCTCGATGCGACTTTGACGTCGGTGCTGGCCACACGGGAAGACACCTCCGCCGCCGGGCCACAGCATCGTTTCACTTTCACGCTGCCGGCCCCCCAGATGAGCCGCGAGCTGCCTTTCTTGTTCACGCTGTGGGTGACGGATCCCCACACGGGAGCGTCGGCGTCGTTCCTCGGCACCCTGCCCACCTCCTGACCCGCGAGGCCCAACGGCCGCCATTCAAAGCCGCATGTGGCACTTGCTCATCGTCTGCCAGCGCCCACGGTGGGGGTCATGTCATACAAGCGAAAGCGGCCCCGTTGGCCGCTTGATAGCGCGAGCTCCCTGGAGCCAGAAAGACGGTCGAAGCAATGATGGAGCTGACCTATCCCGAGGTTCAGTCGGTTGTTTTGGTCTGCAGTGTCGCAGCTCACAACGCCCCTGACCCGACGTTGGAGTCGAGGCTGCGCCGGATCGCCAACAAGCTTTCCAGCGAGGTGAACATCACCACCCCCCGTGGTGTGGTGAGGCGTCTCACCATCCCTGTTGAGCTGTCCGAGGAGGGTGTGCGTACTCTGATCGACGCCGCCTCCCTTTTCAACCAGGCTGTTTCCCGCGGCCTCAACGGCATGGTGATCACCCCGACGTTCATCAAGATCCGCGAACACATCCGTGAGGTGATTGTCCGCCTGGCCGACAAGGTCCCCGGTGTCTCACCTGACATGACGCCTCGGGAGATTTTGGACGCCACGGACAACATGCCGGCCTCAGACGCTGTCACCGCGCTTCGCACCGCCTGCACCCAAATGGTGGATTTCGAGCGGGAGTGCCCAACCGCCGACTCTCTGGTCGACTATGCGGCTTCTCTCGTCTCGGCGCTCGCCTGCCGCACCGTCCTCACCGACGACGCGTTGGTCGAGCTGACCCGCTGAAACCACCCACACCACCCCGCCTTTGGTTCTTGTCGCCAAGCAACCAGGCGGGGTGGTCTGCTACTGCCGCTTCTCACCTACCCGCGCACAGTTGAGACATGACGTACCGCATCCCCTTACGACACAGCACTACTGCCATGACTCTCACCACCAAGCCGTCCCATTCGATCCGCGTCCCCATCCTCGGGTTCTCCGGCAAGTTCGGCGCCGGCAAGGACACCGTCGCCAAGGCGGTGATGGATCAGCTGTTCGAGTCGTGGACCCATCTTTCGTTCGCTTATGCGTTGAAGCGGGAAAGCTCTGACCTGTATGTGTCCTGCGAGCGGGATCATCTTCGCCCCAGCTTCGCTTACGACACTGCGGATGGTCTGGTGGTGCCGGACGTTCTCGAGTTTCCCCGCCCGGAGCTCCCCGACGGCTCTCTCGCTCCGATCGTCCCGCACGCCCCTCTCCCCTGCGGCGCTTCCCTCTCTGATGAGGAGGGTGGCGCGGTGTGCGGTTCGGTTGTGGCTCGCCCCGTCGACGGGTTTGCCCGCACCCCCGAGGTCCGCCGTCTCCTGCAGTGGCACGGCACCGATCTGCGCCGTCGCGAAGACCCCGACTACTGGGTGCGGCGGGGCTTGGATGCTGCCCGGGCTTCTTTGGAGAACGGCTCGGCGGTGGCGTTCGCCGATGTGCGGTTCCCCAACGAGGCGGAGGCGCTGGCTGCTGCCGGGGGGATCGTCATCCGGGTGACCATCGACCCTGAGGTGCAGTTGCAGCGCCTGCTGTCCCGTGACGGTTCGCTTCCTCCGGCGTCCGCCTGGGGGCATCGGTCCGACACGGCCCTCGACGACTACGAGGATTTCGACCTGGTGGTCGACAACTCGGGCAGCCTCGAAGACACCGTCGCCCGGATCGTGGCGTTCGTCCGCCCTCTCCTCTCCGACGCCGCTTGACCCCCAGTCCACCCCCTCTCCTCCTCTAGGCAGTGGTTCACCCACGGTCAGGTCGAGCCTCCACATGGCAACACGATGCTGTGGTTGGCTTTCGGCGACGACGAAGCCCTACTCGACGAGATCCAGGCGCAGGGTACCCCGAGATGCGTTCGGCGGTCGTGTATGGCCCGGACCTCATGCTTCCCAGCTGGTCGGATTCCGCCAGCCGTGAGGCGCTTGTGGCCGTCGTCACCTACCGGGACTGCCGTCAGCTCCGTTACCACATGACCGTCACCGGCCCCTACTCCGGGATCGGCTATGAGGAGGTGAGTGCCTGCGACTCGGCCGACGAGCTGCTTGGCATGTTGCGGGTCGAAGTCGCAAATGGGCAGGACTGGGACTCGCCTTCCCGGATCGCGTCGCGGTGGGCGAAGCTCCTAGAGCATGTGGGAGACCGTGACCAGCATCGGGCTGCTTTGATCGCGGCGAACGCGGCGCGCGCCGGCCTCCACCAGGACCGCGTGCTCATGATCCTCGATGACATCATCGCGGGGCGGGTCTGACCGCCGCTGTGAAACCACATCGCAGATAAGACCCCGGGCTTGAAGCCCGGGGTCTTTGTGTTGGGCTGAGATGCCGAACCGGAAGGTTCCCAAGCATCTCTGTGGGCTTGGCGGCTCAGCCTTCCTCGTCGGGGTTGATGGCTTCGAAGACAGGCCAGTTGCGGAACTTCCACATGCCGTCTTCCACCTCGAGCCGCGGTGTGGCTCGGCCGAGCAGCGTGTCGGTGTTGGTGTCGACGGCCTCCAAGGTGACGAGCACCACCCCTTCTTCGTCTCCGGCTACGCCGCCTCCGACCAGGCGGATCTCCACTCCTGCCTGCGCGTATCCCATGAACCGCGCTGCCTCGAGCGCGATCCTTGTGGCCGGCCCGGGCCGGGACACTGCCACGTCGGCGTTTTCGCGGCTGCCTGACCGGAGGGCCGCCAGCGCGGTCTCGAGGTCCTGTGGGGTGGGGAGCACGTTGGGGTCTGCGACGTTGGTGGGGGTGCTGATGTCAATATCCTCACCGGGCAGCTCCAGGCCGTTCTCTCCTTCGTCCGGCTGGTAGGTGCCGGGCTCGACTGCGTCGGCTCCGCTCTCGTAGATCGCCCACACCAGGCGGGCCAGCTGGAGGCGGGTGACCTCGCCGGGGCCGATGTTGAGCTCACCGCCGAGGATCCCCGCGTCGGTGAGGCCTGCCATACCGCCGACGCCTTTGCCGCGGTTGGTGGCCGCCCACAGGCGCCCCACTTCGTCGATGACGGTCTGGCCGTCTACCGGGTCGTCGCCGAGAGTGTTTCCTTCCACGAACCCGGCGGCGTATGCGGCGACGATCGCCTCAGAGGTGATCGGCTGTTCGGTGCGTACCGCGTCCACGTCGGGCGGCACCGGAGCGGCGAGTGCTTCACCGCCGATGGCCAGCCAGGTGAGGCCGAGGGTGCGGCTCAGGTCGGTTCGGGTCACGGGGCCTTGGGGGTTGAACGTGTAGACGCCTTCGTCTACTTGGCCGACGGCGGTCATCAGGTTGGCTCCCAGCACACAGGAGATCACCTCTTGGGTGTTGGGTCCTGCGTCGCCGATGGTGATGTCGGCGGTGTTGCAGCCGCGTCCACCGCCTCCCAGGAACATGAAGTAGACGACGGCCAGCACAACGACGGCTCCGACGCCGATGAGGATCCGCCGGTTCACTCCGGCAAGTTTTCCTGCCAGCTGGGAGACGGGGTTGGGTTTCTTGTCGGGTTCTTCGCCCCACTGGGGATGGGTGGCGCCTGCCATCTGGGCGGGCGCTTGGCCGTACATGTCGGCGGGGTTGAACCCTCCCGGCTGCCCTGCGGATGCCGCTTCGGGACCGTAGGGCCCGAAGCCGACGTCCCGGCCCCCATCGAAACCGGTGTAGTGACCGCCGACAGGCGGAGCGTCAACCGGGGGCTGTCCGCCCCACCCTGCGGGCTGGCCCCACTGGCCGGGGTCGTTGGCCGCGTTGGGTGGCAGCCAGTCCGGCGCGTCACCGCCGTCTTGACCCCATCCTTCGGGGACCTCCACCTGCCCTTCACCTGCCCAGAATTCCCCGCCGGGGTGAGCGGGCATTGACCAGTCGTCGACCTGCTGCACCTCGGGCTCTGCGAACCCTGCCGGGTCCGCAGCCTGCCAGCCTTCCCCCCAGTCGGCTTCCCATTGTGCCGTTTCGGGGTTGATGCGCCATCTCACACCGTTGGCGTCGGTGGCGACGAGGTTCTCCAGCTGGCGCTGACCCTCGTAGGGGTCGATTCTGCCGTTGGACCAGTCTTCCACGATCTGGTCGTATTGGACCTCGATGCGGTGCAGCTCGGGATGCAGGTTCTGGGACATGGTTGTGTTGACTCCTCGGAGGCGCGGCCGGGCGAAGGTTGTTGCGGTGTGTGCCCTGTGGCCTGTTTCACTATCAGCGTCGGAACGCCCATCCACAGGGGGCTTTACATACGGTGCCCGGCTTTACAGAACTGCCATCCGGCTGTGCCTTGTTCAGCTTCCGGGCCATTCGGGGGCGGTGATCCCCACCGCCACTTCGGGGGAGGTGGCGCATTGGCCACCGGTGCTTGGGAAGCTGCCGTGGCCGTCTGCGTTGTTCAGCCGCACCACCTTCACCCAGCATGTGCCGGTCTGCGATTGGGCGGTGACCGCGGCGACGCTGCCGTTCACCCGCAGCACCGAGATCTGGTTGGGTGCTGTGGAGGCGTCGGCGGTGAAGGTGAGTTCGGGGTCGCTCAGTTTGGCGGCTAGTTCGATGCTGTCCTCACCGGGGAATGTGCCGTCCTGTTGGCCTCCTGCCCCGCCGTAGTTGAAGGCGGCCGCTTCGGTGAGGAGCGCGGCTGCGGTCTCCAAGCGCAGTTGGGTGTCGCGGTCTCTGCCTGCTTCTTGACTGCCACGGAACGTCATGATGGCGATGGCCATCAGCAGCCCCATCACGCCGACGATGATGGCCAGTTCGAGCAGCGAGAACCCACGTGGGCTGGTGTTGCGGGCGGGGTGACGGGTGCGCTTCACGTCGTATATAGGTGTCCACCCGGCCTCATCCGGCACGCCACCGCCCCGCCTTTCGCACCCTCCCGGCGAGCCCGTTGGCGTCATCGAAGTGGGGCGCAGAGGAAAAAGGAAGTTTTACATCTGACCGCCCGGCACCGAAGGTTGGGGCGCGGATGATAGAAGTCATGATGGACTCGCACGCGTTCCCCTCTCAGCAACCGGAAGTCGCGCGGGTCCCTGTCTCCCACGCGGAGGCTTTGGCTGTCTCATGGGCGGTGTCGACCGCCTATCGGACGGCGCTGTCCGCGTTGGCGAACCCGGATGTTTTGCAAGCTCCTCTGGCCGACGAGATCTCGGTCCCTGCTTTGGTGGAGGTGACTGACATGTTCATCGGGTACGCCAACCGGGTGGTGTTGGACGGCACGGGCCCTGGATCCTCAGCCCCCTATTTTGAGGTGTCGTCTGTGGTGGAGCGGTTGTTGCCTGTCGTCTTGGCTCAGGCTGCTGCCTACCCTCCGACCCCTCAGCTGTATGAGGCGTGGATGGCGTCGGCGCGGGATGTGCTGGCAGAGATTTCGTCCCGCACCGCGCCCAGGCATGTGCGTGAAGCGCTGGCCGCTCATGTCGGCTCACCGGCACCGCAAGTGCTTGTCGCGATCGCGGCGGGTTGGTGGGCTCACTATGAAGCCTCGCGTGTAGACACGGTCCCCGCTTAGGCGGCGCGCTGGTTTCTGACCGGCCACCGCCTTCCGGTGTCGTAACAGGCTGTTGCTCAGCTGGCCCATTCTCCTTGGAGGTGGGCCAGCTCGTCCCATTCGCACACCACCAGCTCGGATGCTTCGTGCCGCCCTACCGCCAGCCTCCAAGCATCGAGAATGTCGTCTGCTTCCCAGCCGACCCTCCCCAACGCGACGTGGACGGCGATGCCGGCGTCCCTCGAACCGGGCTGCCAGGTGATCGAGGGGGCTGCGGACACCGCCCGGAGGGTTTCGGCGTCGATGTCGATTCCGAGCTCTGGCGCCCCCGCGTCGGCGACCGCCTTGCCGGCTGTTTCAGGGCTCGACAATGATGGTGTTTGGTGTCGCAGTGTCCTGTTCTGTGTCTGCGTCGTGGCTGGGGGTGGGGTCGATGTTGAGGCCGAGCGCGGCAAGCACGGTTCCCATGTCAGGCCCCGAAACGGGTTTGCGTCCCAGGAGGGTCTTGGGGTAGACGGGTCCCGGGTAGCGGCCTGCCTCTACGTTGGCGTCCCAGATGATGGTGCCGTCGGCTTCCACTATCGCCATCCCCGCCCAGACTTCCCTCGGCCACAGCCACCCTTCCCACCGGGTGAGGGGGACGTACAGCCGCCCTCTCCCGTTCCCGTCGCAGGTTCCGTACGCGTTGTCTTGATGCACCACATGTCTGGCTCCTGCGATGCGGCGGATTTTCACATCCAGGCTGTTGGGTCCCAGACCGCCGAGCTGCCCGATCCCAGGGTCCATGTCGCACACGTCGATGTGGATCTTTCCGTCTTCCCCTTCGCGTGCCACCGCCACCCCTTGGATCTCCCACATGACTGTTGTCCCGCCCACCACCGCGGTCCACAGGTCGCCGATCTGGACGCTGTCGTCGACGATGCCGACTGTGCGGTTCTCCCACAGTGCTTCGGCTACATCCTCTGTGTCCGGCTCGATCGGGGTTGTGGCTGCGCCGACGGGTGTGCCTTCGGCGGGGGCAGCCAGCTGTGCTTGGGCTCGGGCGGTGTCTTGGGCGACGACGGTATCTCGGGTGGCTTGCCAGCTGTACCAGTAGATGGCGGTCACGGCTGTGACACCTGCCGCTAGCATCCCGGCTACGCATCCCAGCCAGGTGACCGGGTCATCCCATGCGATAACCGTTCTGCGCATCCGCCGTTCGATGCCTTTCTGTTCCCATCGCAGCAGCGCCCACGCGCAGAAAGCAGCCAGCAAGAGGATGAGCGCCGTCGGCGCCACGATGACAAACGTCATACGCCCCCATTGGTCGATGAGCGGACCCCAGGTGACGGACACGTTGGTGCCGATCGTCCACACTGCTGTCACGATCACCACCGCCCAGCCGACTAAGGACAGTATTCGTCTCATGACGTCCTGCCTTGCCGTCGGTCGGCCTGTTTCGGATGTCCTGTGCGGACCTGTTGTGTTCGTGTGTCCATAGCGGGGTGTTTCGGGTCTGTTCCGGCGGTTCACCCCGCCCTGTTCCCCTCATTTTGTAAAGTCCCGCAGGGCTGGGCAGCCACCAGCGGGTGCCCCTCTCTTTTACTCTGCCTTGTCAGAGCTTCTGGTCCGGGCACCGTGGGTGCTGCCTGCTAGCCGGCTGTGAGTCACATGCTGATCGGTACCGAGATCGAGTACGCTGCCGCGTCCACTTCCTCCTATGGGCCGACGTTCCTGTCGGCGGGGCTGGTCTGCGCCTATTTGGGGTTGCCTCTGCCGGACACCGAGGTGGATTTCACCGCCGCCTGGTCGGGTCCCGCCGACGATCTGTTGTTGGCGGACGGCGCTCCTGTGGCGGCTTTGGTGGCCGGCTTGTCCGCGGGGTTGCCGTCGGCTTTCTTGGCGAACGGGGCCCGCTTCTACGTCGACCACGCCCATCCGGAGTATTCGACTCCGGAGTGTTTGGATCCTGCCACTGCGGCCGCCTGTGAGTTGGCAGGGGACCGGATTGTCACCGCCGCCGCTGAGGTGCTTTCTGAGATTCTCACCGAGGAGTCTGGCGCCCCTGTCTCGGTGCAGGTGTTCAAGTCAAACTCGGACGGTCATTCGAATTCGTGGGGCGCCCACGAGAATTACAGGCTGCCTCGTCGTCTGCCTTGGGCGGTGATCCGCAGGGTGATGCTGCCTTTCGTGGTGTCACGGCAGATGTTTTGTGGTGCGGGCAAGGTGGGATCTGAGAACGGCCGGCCTCCGGTGGCTTTCCAGCTGTCGCAGCGTGCCGATTTTTTCACGCAGGTGGAGAGCCTGCAGACCACCTATGACCGGGGGATCATCAACACCCGCGATGAGCCTCATGACGATCCTTCCCGTTTCCGCCGTCTGCATCTGATTTGTGGGGATTCGAACCGCGCCCCGTACGCGTTGTGGCTCAAGCTGGCTGCCACGTCGCTGATGCTCCACGCCTTGGTGGATGGCCATTTCGACTCGGCTTTGGAGGATTGGCCGGATCTTGCCGATCCGACGGCTGCCATCTGGCAGGTGTCGCATTCTTTTGACGTTGACAGCGGTTTCTGGCGCGACACTCCTCTTCTGCTGGATTCGGGGTCGTCGGCGACGGCAACAGAGTTGCAGGAGTTCTTCATCACCGAGGTTGCTTCGTGGATGGAGCGGAACCCTCATCCGGATTGGGCGCCGTACGCTCTGGATGAGTGGTCTCGGACTGTGTTCGACCTGGATACGGATCCTCTGTCGGCGGCGGACCGCGTCGACTGGGTTGCGAAGCTGCGCACCCTGTTGGATTCAGGCATCGATTTGGCGTCTCCCCGCGCCAAGGTGGTCGACCACATGTACGCCCAGCTGGGACCGGGAGGTGTCGCGTCGGCGATTGAGCGTGAGGGGTGGTTCACGTATCCGGAGACGTTTGTGTCTTCGGATGTGGTGAACCGGATCACGACTCCCCCACCTGGCCGGCCACTGTCACGGGCAGCGCTGATCTCCGCCGTCCGCCCCGACAGCCTGCCCCGTTCTGTGGATTGGGCGGAGTTCGTTACCGCAGAGGGGACGCTGCAGGCGTTCCCGCACTGACCGCT
>ERZ777003.2443-NODE-2443-length-21581-cov-10.048918_pt1 | contig 21581 bp, 23 predicted proteins | sample MGYA00374956_ERZ777003 | MGnify/ENA primary metagenome ERZ777003 (study PRJEB29302, sample SAMN06268252) | bioreactor metagenome | isolation source: Joint BioEnergy Institute, California, USA | place: USA:Joint BioEnergy Institute, California, USA | collected... | reverse complement strand
ATGATTCCGACGACGGGTCCGAAGACTCGGACGACGGGTCGGACGACTCCGGCGACACGGATGACTCGGATAGCTCCGATGATTCCGACGACGGGTCCGAAGACTCGGACGACGGGTCGGACGACTCCGGCGAAACGACGGAGAAAACCTCCGACGAGCCGGACGACTCCGACGACGACACCACCGGTGGTGGATCCGACGACGGAGGAGACGAGCGTCGCAGCGGCACGCCGCCGCTTCCGCGGACAGGCATCGACACCGAACGCCTCCTGATGTTCGGAGTCATCCTGCCACTCGCTGCAGGAACCGCGCTGATAGCCCTCGGGAAAGAGAAGCTAACCAGCGCCGCGTGAATCAGCTGAGAAGAGCGCCCCGGAAGGGGCGCTCAACTCTTTGCACAACACAACACCCGTGGGGGGACTGTGGGAGACGTCGAAGGCCGAAACCATGAACACCACCAGACCAGGACACCCCATGCAGATGATCGTCGAACAGCACTTCACCAGAAACGGCACCCGCTACGAGCTCACCCTGCGCGACCGAAACGCCGGAACCCCCGCCTGGGTGGAGCCCCTTTGCGAACACGGCTGCTGGTGGACCGTGGGGATCACCATCTACCACGACGACCCGGAGCGGCGCACAAAACTACCGAACGCAGAGATAAACAACGAGCTCGGCTGCGCCCACCAAGGCGACCTCCACGACCAGCAGACCACCATCGACCTGGGAGGCGGGAGACGGTGGCTGCCGCAGACCGGCCGCGACGTCACAGTCGCTGCAGGCGCCGCCGAAACAGTCGCGTATGGGGGCGGGACACTCAGCATCCCAGCCGAAACCATCGCCGAGATCGCAGAGAAGCTCAGGCGAGAAGACGAAACCCCCGCCCTGGGCGAGGACGAAGCGGAACTGTGGGCACAGATCCAAGACGCCCTCCAATACGCCCAAGCGGAGAGCATGATGGCCGCATACGCGGAAGGGCTCACCCACCCAACCCACTCCCACTACTGGCGGGAAGCCAGAAACGCCGCTTCGGAAACCCGGCTCCGCCTGGTCGACCACCTCCGCGCCGCCAGGAAAGACGAAACCGTCATCAACGAGACGATCCGCCAGATCGCCGACTGGGCGAGAGCCCAGCCCTTCTACTACCACCCCCACGAGGCGGTCCATCCGGACGCCCAAACCATCGCCAACCTGTGGGTAGCGGCCGTCCGGCGCCTCGAAACGACAGCGGAGACCGAGAAGGCGTCCGAACTGCTCGGCTGGTGACCTCACTTCCAGCACCCAAGTGATGGCCAGGCGGGGAGCTTGAGATCCGGGGGAGCGCAGGGACGGTGGGAACCGTCCCAACGAAAGGATTCCCCCTAATGCATGATGTGAGTCCGCGCCAGGTGCTCGTCCTGGTCGCCACCATCGGAGTGGTGGTCGCAGCACTCGTGGCCCTCCACTACATCGCCGGCGGCTCAGCGTTGGCTGGCGACATCGAACAGCTGGTGAGAACCGGCATCAAGTGAACCGGCGGCCCCATCCGGGGCCGCCCAACACTATGCACCCCTTCGGCCAGTGGCGCCCGTCCCAGGTCCGAGCCAACTGCCCCGCAGCCACCCGCCGGGACCCTACGGCAGTATGAACGCACTGCTCGGGAAAGCCGACGAGATCCTGCACCGAACCCTCCACCCGGCGCTCAAAGCTGCTGAGAACTTCTTCGGATGCTCATCCCAAACCCTGGGGATGGTGCTCCTCAACCTGGGGATGCTCGCCTTCGCCTACACCCACATGCTTCCCGTAGTCGCCTGGGGAGAACCGAAAACCATCCCGATGCTGCTGACATTCATGTATGTGAGCAACTGGGTGAACGACCGTCGACTCCTCAAAAGCAACCCCGCCCGCAGGCAAGGCGACGTGGTCACTGTAGACACAGAGATCTCTACGTCAGACAGAGAACTCTACGTCCGCCGCACCTCCACACTCCTCGTCACCATCATCGTCTGGCTCGGCGCCGGCCCATCCATCACCGGAAGCCCCGACATGGTGAAAGCCGCCTTCTCGTATTCGGGCACCATCCTGTACTGGAACCTCTCCCTCATCGGCCTGCACGCCGCATCACGCGGGGAAGGCGGGAAGAAACCCTGGGTGCGGCGCATGGTCGAAACGCTGAACCTGGGCCGGCAACTCGCCCCGGTGCCCGCCAGAAACAACTGAACCGCACAGAACCGGGGGAGGGGCAGGTCAGGATTGACGGGCGGGGGTAGGGAGGGACCGTAGGCGGTCTATGTCAGAAATCGCCGAAACACAGACCGACTGGGAACACACACTCGTCGCCTACAAGCGCGCCGACCTGATCGTCGAAACACCCCGGGAACCCATCGACACACCCCGAGACACCATAGAAGCGTCCTGGCCGGAGCTGCTGGCCGCAGGAGGCAGCTACACCGTCGGGTTCCGGGGGGTGTCCGGCGGGCTCCCATACCGCACCGACGACACCGCCCACTGCGCCCGCAGGGAAAACCACCCGCCGTTGACCGAGAACTGCACCTGCGGCTTCTACGGGCTCACCAACCGGGACAAGATCATCACCTCCCACTTCGCCGGCGGGACCAACACCCGAGCCAACTCAGCCGTCCTCACCGTCTACCTGTACGGCGACGTCATCGAAGGCAGCCTGGGGATGCGGGCAACACATCAGAAAGTCGCAGTGGTGGAAGTGCAAAACAAATGTGCGCGCTGCCACTCCCGGGACGTCACCCACGTCGCCCAAGGAGAACTCGCTGACATCACACTGCGGTCCGAAATCCACTACCTCGACCAGGTATGCGCCGCATGTGCCCAGCAGGCCGACGGGCACGTCTTCACACTCGACCAGCTCGAAGACGAGCTCGGAGTCGAAGTGCGGGTGCTGGAACGTCAGAAAAGCTGGGCGCAGCGGACACTCGATGCCGTCAAAGACCCGCAGAAGCTGCGCAACACGGTGAAGAGAACAACCACCACACCCCTGGCAGCAGGCACCCTCCTCTTCCTAGTCGCCCAAACAGCGATCCTCTCCCGCGCCGGGGCGGCGGTGTGGGGAACCCTGGTAGCCGCAGCCGTGGCCTTCGTGGCGGCAGCGGCGCTGCGGAGGCAACGGCACTGGCAGACCGTCCTCAGCCTCAACATCGGAATCACCCTGCTGGTCGCCCAACTCGCCGGGGCGCTGACAATCCCCACCGCCACCACCCCGAACCCGCGCAGCCTGGCACACAAAGTCGCGCAGACACTCATGACCGAAATCAGAACCCGGCCGCACCTGGGAGTGGACGGCGCCGAAGCTGCCGCAGACGCACTCGAGAAGACGAAGATCGTCGAAGCAGCAACCAAGCTGGGGGAGGTGGCGGTGGTGTGGCACCCCGACACCGACCCGAACGTCGGCCAGATCTGGGGTGTGGTCTCCACCCCCGCAGACGACGACCCGCAAAGCGGGTGCTACCACCTGCTGTTCAGCTCCGTCGGCGACATACCCCAAACCAGCCTCATCCAAGGCCCCCGACAGGACGGCGCCTGTGCGGCAGGCCAGCTCACCCAGCTGCGCATAGCCTGGCCTCCAACGTCGGCGCCATGACACCAACACAGGAACCTGACACTGATATCGGCGGGATGAGACTGCCCGGGGTGTGGCACCTGGGCGAAACAACACACACGCGGACCATCCGAACCATGGCCCGACAGCACACCAACCACGGTACCGTCGCCGAATACCCCAAACAGCAGAGGAACCGCATACTGCGCACCTGGGTGGCGGTGGGGGCAGCCGCAGGGGCGGCAGCCGCCGCAGCGCTGGTCGCCAAAGGCACAAACCTCAGCGTGGGGGCCTTAGTGGCCGCCGCAGGGGCGGTTGGCGGGGCAGCAGTGGGCGCCAAACTGTCCGAGAACTGGCAGGCGGGCATCCGGGCCGAACATCACATACGGCGGCTCCTCGAGGCGCACAGCCGAAGACACATGCGCCGCGCCCAAACCTGGTGGGGGTGGAGGCAACAACACGGCGGCGACGTAGACGCCATCTACGCCATCCAAGACACCAGCGGCAAATGGCGGGTGGCTGTGATCGAAATCAAAGCAGGCAACGGGCCGGTGCGGGTCAGACCCGACAGGAGAGTAGAAGTCGGGCATAGGACACGGAAGGTCATAGGAGGAGACCCTGTCGGTCAGGCAGACGACGGGAGGCGGCGCGTCGAGGGGGCCCTGCGGCGGGCAGCCAGAAAACTCAGAGAAGAGATCCAAGTCGGGGCGGTCGTCGCCGTAGCCTGGGGGAGCGGAGCAGCGGAGACGACAGCCGGCCGGTCCGGGAGGCGCGTCATAGTGGCTGGCGCTGACCGGCTAGGGGACGCCATCGTCGAAGCGTTGCGAGAATCCACCCCACTCGACGGCGACCTGCTGGAGGCCGCACTCACCACGCAGTACCAGCAGAGCTACCAGAAATCCCCTATCACCTGGGATTCTGACGCGTTCGGTTAGGACCGCAGGGGTCCGATCTGGAACGGCTCTCGCCGGGTTCTGGAATGTGCGCAGTGAGTGCAGGGCTGACAAGGCCGCTCACCGCATCGCGTATCGGGGCGACAACTGGCTACTGCCTCGGGATGATCTTCGGTTGCGGCGCCTTCAACTGAATGTCGATGTGGTCAGGCAGGTGGAGTCGTTCACCAGCGGCAAGCTTGTCGTATATCTGCTCAACGGTGTCGTCGCGGCAGCTTTCCATAAACCTCACTGCCGACAGGCATGTGTAGTCACGATCGAGCTCAAAGGCGAGCCAAGCTCGATCAAGGCTTTCGGCGACCATTCCCGTCGTGTTAGATCCGGCGAAGATGTCGAGGACAACGTCTCCGGGGTCCGTGAGCATCCTGATGAAGAATGCTGGCAGCTCGGCGGGGAACCGCGCTGGGTGGGCTGGTTTACCAAGCGTCTTGCAATGGCGCAAATACAGCGAGTTACTTTCCGAGTTGGGGATCTGAAGCAGATTCGGGGGAATAGCCCCACCGTTGTCCTTTGCGAAGCCTCTCGCAATGTCGTGCCCTGATGGCCGTTCTTTCGGTGTGTAGTATTTGTCCGGATCCTCAAGAAGCTTCTTCATCCGGTCGGAGTAGGGCACGAGGACGTTCCGTACGTCGGCCTTAGGCCATTCTGTCTTCGCGAACCACCAGACTGTGTTCACCGAATCTTTGACGCGGATCTTTCGCTTGTTGACCCATTCGATAGGTGAGGGGAGCTTGGAGGGGTTGTGCCAGTAGAACTCCTCAGCGAGGTAGTACCCAAGCGTGTCACAGAACTCAAGTAGCACCCTGAACTGATAAAGCGACCGAGCTGGTACGCCGCGTTGGTAGGCGCCCCCGAGATCAATGACAAGGCTACCTGTGTCTTTGAGAGCGTGGTGGGCTGCCTCCCCGAACTCCATCAGCCACGAGACATACTCGGCCTGGTCCTCATTGCCATACGCCTTCTTGCGGAGCAAAGCGAAGGGGGGTGACGTAACGATCAGGTCGATAGAGTCGTCAGGCAGCGCTGCAAGTAGCTCACGGCTGTCTCCTGTCACCGCCGCCCCCTTGTCCGTCGTGTAGACGATGGAACCTGCGGGAAACCGATCCAGTGGAAGCCGGTTCAGGTATGTCGTCTGGTTCGTGCCCATGCGCTCTCATCCGGGGATGACGTTCCCCAGGAATGGTCGGCGGGGCCGACAGCGGCGCAACCACTTCTACCGAGCCACCATACCGTCACCAGATACCGAGGCCCAGGCTTTCGTTCGCCGCGAGCGCCCGCAAGGCGGTGACCGCTTCCAGATGCTCGGCCCGAGACCGTATCCGCGAGCGAGCGTTCCTCGAACTCCGTGCTCAGCGCTAGGACCTGGATCGCTTCCAGGGTCACTTCGCCGTTCTTGGTCGCCCCATTCCCACATTCAGAGAGCGTCAGGATGGCTTCGAGGCGGACCTGGGCAGCGTCGCCAGCCTTTTCGCGCCCGCCTCCGTCGAGCGCCCACTGGAACGAGCCGGGGACCTTTTCATTGAGAACGTCGATGAGGCACGCACTCGCTTCCAAACGCACATAGAAGTCGACACAGAAACCGTGGCGGAGGATGCTCACCTGGCTGGACCGAAACACCGACAGAAACGACGAATGCCTCCGCTACCGCGCCTTGAACCAGGACGATGCGGACACCCTGACAGAAGCCGTCCGCGACGGGGGCGAAACAGAGACACCCCGGCGGGAGGCGCTCACAAGCTGACGGGCGGGGCACAGAGAGCAAGGGTCTTGGTCAGGAGACACCCCGGCCGGGCCGACAGGTCCAACTGGGACGCAGGCAGGGGAGACGGACCATCACAGACATGGACAACAACGTCACCCAGCTGGCGCTCCAACACCTCAACAGAACCAACCCGCAGCTGGCCGCCGAACTCTACCCCGACTACGAAGACTTCCAGCCCACCACCGAATGGCCGGACCTGAAAGAGGCCACCCGTCTCGTAGCCCAACACCGGGACCTGGCGAAACGGATCGCCGAAACCACCAGGCACGTCGACGTCGCCGAATGGCTGATCCTCCAAGCAGGGACCGTAGACGTGATGGCCGCGCTGCTGGGCAACGACAAACTGTTCGAAGACGAAGCAGACAGCACGCGCCTTTGGGAACTCATCGAAGAGAGGTTCACAGACAAGCCCGCCAGCGGATACCTGCTCGAACTGTGCGAAGCCGCCGCACGCGACGGCGTGGACGCCCACTGGGCCGTCCAAGACAGGTGGCTGGACAGAGGCGCCCACATCTACGCCTACACCCACATCAAAGGAACCGAGGCAGCCAACAAGATCCTCGCCGGCGTCGTCGACCGCCTCAGAAGCGGCAAAGTGCAGGCACACGACCTCACCATGCGCCCCGCATGGAACCGGACCCCAAAGGCATACAACATTGTCGACCTGATCAGCACCGCCCTGCCGCAGGCATCCGACAACGCGCTGGTGGCGGAACTCCTCCAAATCTGGGAGAAGCTGAAGCCGCTGGACCACTGGAGCTTCGAACGGGACCGGATGGTACGGATGTGGGGGACAGCCACCCGCAACCCCCACCTCAACGTCGAAAACTGGGCGACGCTCTACGTACTGGCCACCACCTACGAACAGCGGCCCCACGCGGTCGGGCTCACCCGCTGCACATTCGCCCGCACCTTCCCAGCAGGGGTCGGCGAAGACGGGAAGCCGAGACTCACCAGACAGCCCACCGAAGAGCAGGTGGCGGCGGTCGTGGAAGCAGCCGAAGCGCGGGGACTGCCCCTGTGCCGCTGGTGGAAACTCGCCTACGCCCCGGACACGGACATCCCCGAAGAGCGGACCACGCTGCCGGCAGAAGCGGTCCCGTGGCTGATCGAAGCTGGAGTCGACCCCGCCCGGCTGTGGCAGGAGATCATCGAAAGCGACGCCTGGAACCAGTCCAGACTGGTGGCCGCCATCGCCGAACACCATCCGGAAGGCATCCGGCAGCTCCTCGAGACCGCATCGGACACATCCACCTACGAGGCAAGCGAGAAAGCAGAGGCCGCCCGTCAAGCCCTCTACGACTGGGCACGCGGCGCCGAACCGGGTGCTGTCTCCAGCCTCATCGTCGTCAACCACGCCGAATACCACCCCGAGGTGGACGACCACCACATCGACTGGCTCCTCGACCACCCCGAACATCTGGCGGACGTGCGGGTGAAGCGGATGCACCCGGCACGCATCGAAGCGGCCGTATCCGAATGGCTGGGCAGCCAGCTTCGGAGCGTCGAAGAGTGGCGGATGTGGCTGAACTTGGTGGAAGGCTGGGAAGGGACATACGGGCAACTTCTCGAAGTCGTGAAAGCAGGGACCAGATAGGGCTATGGCAGAGAACGAACAGGCCCAGCAGGCAACAAGCGGCGGGGGAGTGGAGGAGCTGCTCGGCTGGGAAAGCGAAGCCGCCGAAGCTGAAGCCGGAGACAGCAGGGCGGAGCCGACACTGGCCGACCTGATTCAGGCCGCCATAGGAGGCGGGACACGGGCGGCGCTAGGTCGGCAGCTCGGGGTCACATCCCGCACCATCAAAAACTGGCTGCTGGGAAGATCCCAGCCGGGCCCGCACGCCCGCCGGAGGCTCGCAGCACTGCTGGGCGTGAGCCCAGAAGAGATACAGGCGGCCGCCCGGAGGGTGGAGCCGCCGTACAGGAAGCTGGGGGAGAAACTGCGGGCAGCCCGTGAGGAGAGAGGGTGGACTTTGCAGGAAGCAAGCGAGGAGCTGTTCCGTTCCGCCCGGCAGAGAGGCGAATACCTGCATGTCGGCACAGCAGAGCTGGGTGAGTGGGAGCGGGGTGTCCGAAAGCCGGCGCGGCGGGCGATCAACACCCTGCGGGCCGAATACGGCGACGATGTAGCCGACGAGATGGAGGCGCTGTACGCCGAAGAAGAGTGAGATCAGCACCCCAGGAGGTCAGCGCTCCGGGCAGAGATCAACGCTCCGGGCAGGAAAATATCAAGACTCGAGGTCCACTTCGGCGACATCAGTGAAGCTCGTTCCGTCCTCCGCCGGAGTCTCAGGAGCGTCCGCGAAGTCAGCCGGGGTGAGGTTCTCGTGGTCAGCCTTGCAGTCGTCCTCCGGGTCCAGGGTGTTGGAAGGGTTCTCGAAGACGTCGTAGCGGACCACGCCGAAACGGGAACCCTTCCCCAGGTTGTCGTAGGCGAACCAGCAGGACCCGGACTCGGACAGCACCGCCAGATACAGCTCACGGTTTCCCGGGCGGTGCACCGACACCACCTTCGGGCCGGAAGAAGCGTCGTCTCCCTCGACAAACGAGATCGCACCCGAGTCGGTGTCCAAGCGTCCACGCAGCGCCGCAGCCGACGGGTACTTTGAGCCTGATATGGCGGCGATAGAACGGGCCGACACCAGCGTGTTCCGAAGAGACGCCTGCGCGTCGCGATCCTGAGCGGTGCGGCGCTGCCCAAGATAAGTGGGGATGGCGATCCCCATCAGAATCGAGATGATGAGCATCACCGCCAGCAGCTCGATGATGGAGTACCCGTGGTGCGGGCGGCGGAGAACGTTTCTGAACCTCATGAAACCCGACTGTCCCCGAAGCCCCCACGCAGGCACGGAGGGCAGAGGCTGTCAGACGGCGACAGCTTGGCGGACCCGGCTGACAACCTCCATCAGGTCGTCGAACTCGTCCGGGACGATCGCCTGGGCGGCATCCACCTTCGCAGACGAAGGATCCACATGCACATCCACCATCAGCCCGTCCGCCCCGGCCGCCACCGCCGCCGCCGCCAGCGGCAACACCAGCTCCCGGCGGCCGCCCGCATGGGACGGATCCACCAGAACCGGAAGATGCGACAGGCCGTGCAGCACCGGCACAGCGGAGACATCCAACGTGTTGCGGGTCGACTGTTCGAACGTGCGGATCCCCCGCTCCACCAGCAAGATGTCGTGGTTCCCCTCCTTGAAGATGTACTCGGCGGCCTGCAGCCACTCGTCGATCGTCGCCGTGAACCCCCGCTTCAGCTGCACCGGCTTCCGGGCGCGGCCCACCTCAGACAGCAGCGGAAAATTCGCCATGTTGCGGGTACCGACCCGCAGCATGTCCGCATACGAGGCGACCAGCGGCACGTCACGCGGATCCACCACCTCGGCGACGAACGGCAAGCCGAACTCCTCCCGAGCCTGGGCGAGGAGCTCGAGGCCCCGCTCACCCAGCCCCTGGAACGAATACGGGGAAGTGCGCGGCTTGAACGCGTCGCCGCGCAGCATCACCGCCCCCGCAGATGCCACCCGCTCGGCGGTGCGGAACAGCTGATCACGCGACTCCACCGCACAGGGCCCGGCGATCACCCCGAAATGGCCGGCCCCGAAACGGGCGACAGCATCCCCCGAACCGGCCGTGACAACCGACGGGGCGGGCTGGAACTCGCGGGAGACGAACTTGAACGGCGCCGACACCCGCATCGTGTGCGACACCCCCGGCAGGGAATCGAAGATGTCCGGGGTGAGCCGGGAGCGGTCCCCCACAACACCGATGACAGTGCGGGAGCGACCCACAGAGACGTGAGCGTCGCAGCCCAGGTCGCGGATGCGGCGGACCACCGCATCCACATGCGCTCTGGAAGCTGAAGAATCCATCACCACGATCATGTCCCAGGACAGTCCCCGAAGGCGGCGGGGACGCATCGAGGCCCACAAAGCCTCCGGAAGCGTGACAGAATGAGAAGAGGAGTCCGCAGGCCGGGAGAGTGCGTCTGCGGCAGATCGACGGGGGAGAACCGTCGCTGACATACGGCCGAGAACCCGCGTCAGCGGGAGGAGGGGAAAGCCCATGTCAACGCGGCAGAAGGTCGTAGCGGTGGGATGCGAAGTCGCCGTCACCATCGAAGGGGAGACCGCCACCTACGTGGTTGGCCGCCAGTACGGGGGAAGCGCGGAGAACGGCGCTGTCCGCATCTCCACCGAGAGCCCGCTGGGACGGGCGTTGCTCGGCAAAGAAGCCGGCGACGACTTCACCTACACCAACCCGGCAGGCACACGGCACGGACACATCGAATCAATCAGCTGAACTGGCGTACGCTGCTCTGAGAGAAGGGGGGGGGGCTACTTCTTCCACACCACCGGCTGCGGCGTGGTCGGCCAAGTCTCCTCATCGGCGTTCACCTTCCCGATACCCAACTGGCCCGCATCGTTGGCGCCCCAGCAGTACACGACACCAGACGTGGCGATGCCGCAGGTGTGGAAGAAGTCAACGTCAATCGCCTGGAACTTCACATTGGTGGAAACCTTCGTCGGGGTGAGGCGCTGGTCGTAGAGCTTCCCGGTCCCCAACGCCCCTGAACTCGTGTATCCCCAGCAGTAGGCGACATTGTCGACCGAAATGCCGCAGGTTTGGCTGGCGCCCACCGAGATCGACTTGAACCGCACCGAAGTCTTCACCTCCGTGGGTCGGGAGCGGTCCTTCTGGTCTCCCACACCCAGTTGGCCGAAGTCGTTGCGGCCCCAGCAGTAGGCGACGCCAGCGTCAGTGATGCCGCAAGTGGAAAGGCCACCCGCTGAAACAGACTTGAACTTGAGAGTCTTGCCGCCCACTTTCGCCACCGGAACCGGGGATGGGTTCGACAACTCATTGGCGCCGTCACCTACTTGGCCGAGATCGCCAGAACCCCAGCAGTACACAGGACCCGCAGCAGACGACCCTTCCGACTTTATGGCGCACGCGTGGCTTCCGCCCACCGAGATGGAACGGAACTTGTGGCCTCCCGCCACCTTATGAATCCCCGGCCGAATAGCCGATTCCGGATCCCCGTCGCCACGTGCGCCATTCGCATTGGAGCCCCAACACCAGGCAACACCCGCCGTGTCGATACCGCAAGACGCGGCATAGCCGGCCTCGACCTGCACGAACTTGTGTCCTCCAACAACGGCGGAAGGGGCCTTTATCCACTCGTATTGGGCGCCGTCGGCGATTGTCTTCCCGTTCCCAACCTGTCCGTAAAAGTTGTACCCCCAGCAATACGCGGCCTTCTTGGTGTTGACACCGCACAGAGTGGTTCCGCCGGTCATATCGATCGACTTCAGGTTCTCAGACCCCTTCACGAAGGTGGGAGACGGGCGGGGGCCGAAACCCAGGGAGCTGTTCTCTCCCCAGCACCAGACGCCCGGGTTCTCGAAGACCGCACAAGTCATGTCCGCGGCGACCGCCAGATCAGTTGCCTTGCCCTGCGGGGAAGACGGCGGCTTCGGGGAACCGGTCTTCGACCCACCCGACCCGGAACCGGCCTTCGAGCCGGCCTTGGAACCGGACTTGGCCCCTGACTTGGACCCGTCGTTCGGCTTGTTGGAGCCATCCAACGCGCGACGAAGGAACGCCGCCATCTGGCCACGAGACACCCGGTCGTCCGGGCAGAACCGGTCATTCTTTGGCGGGTTGCAGCCCTTCGTGATCCCCGCCGCCGCCAACGCGGCGATGTCAGCAGCGTGGACGTTCCCCTTCGTGTCCGAGAACCCCGACTTCGCCGACTTCAGATTCAGGGCGCGGACAAGAAACGTCGCCATCTGAGCGCGGGTAACCGGCTGGTCGGGGCAGAACCGGTCATTCTTTGGCGGGTTGCAGCCCTTCGTGATCCCCGCCGCCGCCAACGCGGCGATGTCAGCAGCGTGAGGGCTCCCCTTCGTGTCCTTGAAGGACGCCTTCCCTGCCTTCAGACCCAAAGCCCGCACCAGGAACGTCGCCATCTGAGCGCGGGTAACCGGCGCCGACGGGCAGAACTTCGTGTTCGCCGGAGGGTTGCACCCCTTCGTGATCCCAGAAGCCGCCAGCCAGACGATGTCGGCGTAGAACACGTCAGAGGCCGGGACATCGGAGAACCCGTCCGACGCCGCAGGCGACAGGGACGCGCCGGCGGAAACCGGGGCAGCAGACGACAGAACCAGAACAGCGGCGAGTGCGGTCGCCGAGAACAGACGAAGCTTAGACAAAACCTTCATATCATCCACCGTAGCGGCGGAGCGGCGGGGCGACAGAAAACACGGTGCAGGCAGACAACCTGCAGACAACAGTCGGCCACACCCAGACCCAGATAAGCGCACCGCAGCCAGACAGGACGACTGGCGTGGCCATCAGGCCGGAAGACAATCACCACCATGAAGCTGTCGAAGCTGGCCGGGGCGCTGTTCGAACACCTCACCCCCGAAGAGCAAGAAGCCCTCATAGGCGGGGGAGCGGTGCCGCTGAGCGCGGACAGCGCACACGCCTGGCCCGCCGAACTCCCCGACAGCCTCGTCACCCTGCTCAGAGAAGCCGCCCCGAAAGACGTCGCCGAAGCCAGAGCAGCCAAGTGCCGCAACCGGCCAGGCAGCAGAGCCGGCGAACTGGACATGTGGGTCCGGGACCGAAGAATCGGGGTGGCGCGGGCGCTGCTCAGAAACCCCCACCTCGAACAACCCCGGCTCGACGCTCTGATACAGCGGTGGGGCAGCAGGCTCTGGGCGAAGAAAGACAGCCGAAGCGACTTCCTGCGGGCAGTGATCCGATGGGGGAACTGGCAGGAAGAATGGTGGGAGGAATTCCACCCCAGCGAATGGGTGATGGCAGCAACAGGGGACGACGGCGGGCCCGCCCTGGAAGACACCGCCCACGGCATGAGCCCGCACCCAGCGCTGGCGTGGCGGATACTACGCGCCCACCTCGACGGCAACACCCGGGGCGGGCGGGACTACGAACCGCCGCTGAGCGGCAGATGGTGGGTGGTGGCCCACCGGGACGCAGAGGCCACAGACTGGCAGCACGACAAATTTCGGCACCTCGCCAGAGAAGCAGGGCGGAAAGGCCGGCTGAACACATCAGGCGACGCCTACCGCAACAGCGGATTCTGCTACGACTGCAGCGTCCTGTTCGCCGCCTACGCCGAAGACGAAGAAGACACACTGCTATGGGCGGAACAGGCGGGAGTGGTCCGCTGGGACGGCGAACCCGGGAGACTCCCCGAGAACGTCGACGTCGAACGACTCATCTCCTTCTACAAGCAAGTCGGGGAGACAGCGGAGGTGGAGAAGAGCTCCGCTGGGGTCTACTGGTGGTACTACAACGACCGCGAAAAGATGGAACGGCACATAGCCGCGCTGCGCGGCGTCGTCGGCGACGACGAACCGGTGAGCAGCATCTTCACCTACCGCAACTTCCACCGCCTGCCCGACGACAAAGCCGTCGCGGCACTACGCAACCTGTACGGGCCCGGACACGGATACGCCATCGACCGGGCAGCCGAGAAGAACGTCGTCAAACACCCCGCCTGGAAAGACCCCGCATACGAGGGCAGCGACCTGCGGCGGATGATCGCCCTGGTCGCAGGCGACGAAGATCAGCTCGGCTACGACGACGACGGGTGGAGAATCTGGGCAGAAACAGCAGTCGGCGGCGGAGCCCAAGCCCGAACATACCTCCGCGACAGCACCCGCCGGCACAACCAAGTCGCCAAAGAAGGCGCAGCCGACCGGTGGCTGCGGCAACTCCCGCTCGACCACCTGAGACAATTCGACGAGGAGCTATGCGCCGGCGTGCTCGTGAGAGCCGTCAAACAAGCATGCGCCGAAGAGGACACCGCTGCCGTCTGGGGGATCATCGGAAACCTCATCGATGACTGGGCAGGCAGCATCGACGATCTCGTCACAGTCGCCGCCCTCGACAACCAGAGGCTGAGCGACAACCAGAGACTGAGCGACAGCCAAAGCGACTGACGAGCCAGAGAGGCCGATGAGCAAAGCCCTGTGGTGGGGAATACACGCCGCCGGCGGACCCGACAGATGCGGACACGCAGAACTCGCAGTGTGCGCATCGTCGGCGCGGAGAGGCGGGGCCACCTGGATGACAGACCCCTTCTCCTGACAGGCCATCCCCACATACGGGGGAGGGGAAGGGGAAGCCAACGTGACCCTCGCCGCCATCGCCACCACACCTGCCCACGTCTGCGTCCTGCCGCCCCCAGCCGTCGGACTGGTCATAGCCGGAAAAGACGGCCCGAACGGGGCCTACATCGACGCTCGAGACGCAGAGAAGGTGCGCCGAGCCGCCGAAGAGAGACGCATCCACCTGTGGCACAAGAAGAAGAGAGAGCCCACCTGGGCTGAAACCGCCGACCAAGAAGCCGCACAGACAGCACGAGCCCTCGCACACATACTCTCCCGGAAACTCGCCCGGATGGAAGACCGCTTCCCCGAAGAGGCAGGGCCCGGATACAACCCGGCGACCGGAAGGACAGAGATCGTCGACGTCTGGGTGGGCGCCTCCGTCGACCAAAGCTTCCGGTGAGGAAGCATCGGAGTGTGGCTAGGGCCCGGCCGCTACGACGCCGCAGCAGGACAGCTCGGAGGAGAAGGGCAGAGGCTTCGGGGAGGGGTGTCACGTGCCGAAACGCACGCCATCTGGCAGGCAATCCGCTCCTACAGGGGGAGCGGGCGGCTGCGGATCCACTCCGACAACCCGTTCACAGCCCACGGATGGTGGGTGCGGTCGCCGGAAGGGACGAGAGAAAACGACATCCGCAGGCCCTGGCAGAACGTGGCCGTCATCTGGGAAGAGGGCCGCAACACGGAAGAGATAGCGGCAGCCGACCGGGCCGCATACCCGGCACGCATCCGCAGCCAACACGGCGACGCAGCCAGAAGCCCCCACAACGAAGCGGCAGACGGCCTGGGCGAAAGGTGGTCCAAGATCACCTGGGGACTCGCAACCCCAGATGCAGGGGCCGCCTAACGCGCGAAAACAGGCTCAGGTTGGCGGGACGGGGCGGACCAGTCTGCTTCGCCCAGCTGCGGAAGGGACGTGTCGGAGTCCTCGGCAGGCAGGTGGCACCAGAACCCGGGGGAGCGGCGGGGAAGCAGATAAGGGACGGTGAGCTCCGTCACGGACCCCAGCTCCCACACCCACAGTTCGACGAACCCTTCCACCTCATCCGCCTCATACCGCAGACACCCGTCCTGGAAAGCCAGAAACTCCTCGGGAAGCAGAGGCCCGGCCGAACCTGCGATCTCTACGGTCGCCACCACATAGCCGCCGCACTCGATCCCCACCTGGCCCTCGAGGCGCGGAGGGCACGGGCGGACCAGCCGGGAGATGCGGCCCGAAAGCAGCGCCCGGGCCTCCGCCGACGACACCACCACAGCCTGGGAGGGCAGCTTCAACAACACGGAGTCGGAAGCAGGCTGTGGGCGGGGACGGACCCGATGGCGGCGCTGAAACAGCGCAGGAGGCGAGACATCGACCAAGGAGGCCGAAGAGTTGCCGAAGATGGCGGAGCGGTGAGGCAGATAAGTAGAGGTCACAGCAATCGGGCTCACTTTCCATTCCGGGGCGGGAAGTCAACCCCCGCAGATCCGACAAAGACAGGCAGGTGTCCCACGGTTCCCAACAACAAAACCCAAGAGAAGGCGGGTGGTGGGTTTCCGGCTCGGAGGCAAGGGCCGTTGCGGAACACCTGCCGAACCCGAGGATACGCAGAAACTCAAACTCTGGGAAACCGCGCGGCGTAGGCCAAAAGACCCAAACCGTCACCCGGAGGGGCGGAGATGCGGGTCGCGGCGACCCGTAGGGGGGGTGTAGGTGGTGTCGGCGGATGCGGATACGGTGCAGCCCAGGAGAAACCGAAGACAACGATGCGGGCTGTGGACTTGTTCGCCGGGGCGGGCGGATTCACCGAAGGCGCCAAACAGGCGGGAGTGGAAGTGGTGTGGGCGGCGAACCACTGGCCGCTCGCCGTCCAAGTCCACGCCGCCGCCCACCCCGACACCGAGCACGTCTGCCAGGACCTCCGCCAAGCCGACTGGACCAAACTCCCCGAATTCGACCTGCTGTTGGCGTCCCCCGCCTGCCAAGGGCACTCCGCCGCCTCCCAGCCACGGCGGCGCCCCAAACACGACACCGACCGGGCCACCGCCTGGGCGGTGGTGGACGCGGTGGAAGTCTGCCGACCCGAAGCCGGGTTCATCGTCGAGAACGTCCCCGCATTTGTCCGCTGGCCCCTCTACGACCTGTGGCAGGCTGCGTTCCGGCGGCTCGGATACCGGACAACCGAGGTGTATCTGACCGCCTCCCACCACGGAGTGCCGCAGAGAAGAAAACGCCTCTTCGTCGTCGGGGTCCCGGACAAGCGCCGCAGGAAGGCGGCGATCACCCCACCCGGGCCGGCAGCCGAGCCGGGATTCGGTGCACACATCGACTGGGATGCCGGCGGGTGGAAACCGGTGGCGGGCGCCACCGACGGGGTGAAAGCCCGCATCCAGCGGGGGAGGAGACGCTGGGGGAGGAGATTCCTGGCCCAGTGGGTGACCGGACACTCCGGTGTCCCCCTGGACGAGCCGATCCGCACCATCACCTGCGCCCCCAACCACTGGCACCTGGTAGACGGGGACCGCTACCGGCCCCTAACCGCAGTGGAGCTGCGGCGGGCGATGGGGTTCAGAGACGACTACCCGGTGGAGATCGGCGGAGCCGGGAAACGTGACGTCACCAGGCTGTTGGGGAACGCAGTCTGTCCGCCCGTGGCCAGATGGCTGATAGAACGCGCCTTCGGATGAACCCGGCGGCTCACCCAGGCTGGCCCGGCTCCAAATCATAAAAGCCAAGCTCCTCCGACAGGGCGGAGAGCCGATCAAGCGCAGACCGGGACTCGACAGCCCGGCGGCAGCGGGACAGAAGCAGCGGCGTCCAACAGCTCGAGTCGGCCGCCACCAGACAACAGGGCGGCGAGATCGGAGAGCGGAGCAGGCGGAGGCAACATATCGGACGTACCCCCGACGGTCCCCGGAAACGAAAGAAACGCGATCGGAGATGATGGGGTCAGGAAGGTGGGGGAGGGAGCACCCCACGGCGGGTGGCGTCGGGGAGGTGGGCGGCCCCGGAGCCGGACAGCTGATACGAACCGCCCCGCAGAAAAACGAACCCGTCCGCCACCAGCCCCTCCAGAACAGAGAAGAGCTCAGGGGTGACCGACGAGGCGGGGAGGGTGCGGTCCCGGAGGATGCGGGCCAAGACGGCGAGCTCGGTGTCGTCTAGGCGGCGGCACGACATGCCGGAAGCGTATCCGCCCAGTGCGGGGATCAGGCAGCGGGGGACAGTACGGAGAATGACCGGCGATCAACTCTGGACCCTGTTCATGGCGGCCTGCTTCGCATCGGCGATGGGCGGCATCTACCTGCGCAGCCAGCGGCTACGGGCCGACCAGCGCCCGGCGACCGTCCACCTCGACCTCGACGACCTAGACAGCGAAGGTACCGAAGAAGGAGACGACACAGCCGACTGGGTGGAGATCGACATCAACACCCTGCGATGGCGGGAAGCCGGAGATGCCGAAGCGGACGCCATCGAAGCCGGAGAGTGGGAGCTGTTCGGAATCTGGCCCGCCTACAGCCAGAGCGGGCAGGAAGTCACCGTCATCGGCGTGCGGCTCCGCACAGAAGACGGGCACCGCTACCTGGTGGGAGGACCCGTAGCCGGAGACTGCGACGACCGGGAGAAAACAGAAGCCGCCCTGGCCGAATGGATACTCACCCGGGACGATGAGACCCCAGAGGCTGCGTCAGGTGCGGGGCCGAGGCGGGCACGTTTCCACATCATCGACGAACCCAGAGACGGCGAATCCGCCCTCAAGCTGCGGGAGGCGCTCGGGCGGGCATACCGGGCGTGGGTGGACGGCGACGGGCCCGCAGTTGCGGCCACAGAAGACAAGGTGGAACAGGCAGTCGGCAGCAGCGAAGAAGAGGCAGCCGCCGAAACCTGAGCGTACGGCGGCGGCGAGACAGGAGGCTCGCCTGCGGCCGGGAAGCCGGTGAGGACCTTACTCCGTGAAACCCAGACGGGAAACCCGTCACTTGGGAGCCCGACAACGAAAAGAAGACAACGACGAAAAGAAGCCGACGACGAAAGGAAGACAGAGAATGCTGGACACCCTCACCAACCTGGTCAACATCGGCGCCTACACGGCGGTCGCCCTCGTCGCCATCGGAATCATCTACCTCGTCATCCGATCCCGATGGAAGATCGCCGGGCCGAACGAGGCGCTCATCATCTACGGTGCCCGGCAGAAGAAGACCGCCGACACCGGTGAGCTGCTGGACGGCGCCCGGATCGTCGTCGGCGGCGGCGCGTTCGTCCTGCCCGCCTGGCAGCAGTACGCACGCATGCCGCTCGAGATCATGACCCTGGACGTCAACCTGTCCGAGGTCAACACCAAGCAGGCCATCCCGGTGCGGGTGCGGGGCGTCGCCCAGGTGAAGGTCGCAGGCGACGTCGAATCGATCCGCCGCGCCGCCCAAGGGTTCCTGTCCGCCTCCGACGAAGACATCCAGGCCGCGCTGCGGGAGACCCTCGCCGGCCATCTGCGCGGCGTCGTCGGCACCCTCACCGTCGAAGAACTGAACTTCGAACGGGAAGCGTTCCAGAACTCGGTGCGCGCCCAAGCCGAAGACGACCTGGCCGGGATGGGCTTCGAGATCAAATCGTTCGTCATCCAGGAGATCGAAGACACCCGCAACTACATGGAGTCCATCGGCGCACCCAAGGTCGCCGAAGCCGAGAAGAACGCCCGCATCGCCAAAGCCGAAGCCGACAAGGAAGCGGCACTGCGGGAGGAAGCCGCCCGGCAGGTGAAGGCCACCAAGGCGATCGAAGTGGACACCGCCCTGGCGGAAGCGGAGAAGGTGCGGGACCTGAAGAAAGCCGAGATCCAAAAAGAGGTGGATGTCGAGAAGGCCCGCGCCGCCAAAGCCGGCGAGTTCGCCCTCGTCGAAGAGAACATCCGCATCGCCGAACGCGAAGCGGAGCGGCGGGAGAAGGAACTCGCAGCCGAAGTCATCAAACAGGCGGAAGCCCAAGCGCAGGCGACCCGCATCGCCGCAGAAGCCGCCCTGTACGAGCAGCAGCAGTCCGCCGAAGCCGCCCTGTACAAGGCCGCCAAAGAAGCGGAAGCGCAGCTGGAGCGGGAGAAGGCCCGCACCGAAGCGATCCGCCTCCAAGGTGCCGCCGAAGCGGACGCCCGGCGCGCCCAGGCCGAAGCCATCAAGGAAGTGGGCGTGGCCGAAGCCGAAGCGATCGGCGCCAAAGGAAAGGCGGAAGCCGACGCGCTGCGGGCACACGCCGAAGCGCTCGGCCTGTACGACGAAGCCGGCCTGGCGCTCGAAAGCCTGAAGGTGCTGCCGGAAATCGCCGCCGCCATCGCCGAGCCGCTGTCCCGGGCCGGACAGACCACCATCATCTCCTCCGGGGACGGTGAAGGGACCGGCGCGGTGAAGATGGCCCAGGACGGGGTGCAGATCCTCCAGGTCGTCTCCGACATCACCGGAGTGGACACCAAGACGCTGCTGGCAGGGCTCGCCGAACGGGTGAAGAAGCTGAACCCGGGCGAAGCGGGCACAGGCGGCGAGGCCTGAGGCGGGGAGGAGAGGCGTGGCACGACTGACCAGGCGGCAGCGGGCACACCTCGCCTCCGTCCTGCGTGACGGACTCGAACTGGTCGGCCAGCGGCGGCTCAGCCCCACATCTGCGGTACGGGCCATCCAGGAAGCAGTGAGCGTCACCAGAGGATGGGGGCGGGACGAACTAGAAGCCCTCGCCGGAATGGTGTTCGACGTGGCCGCAGCGCATCCCGAACTCGACAGCGTCGTCGCCGAAGCACTGCGGGCCGTCGTCGCCGGCGGGTTCACACCCCGCCAACTCCAGCGGGCCGGACAGCACCTGGCGAACATCCCGCCCGGAGTGTGGAAGGACGTCGCAGACGCCCTCATCGACGCCCTCGAAGCCGAAGAGCAGCCACACAGCGGCGAAAAGAACGCCGATGGCGAGCCGGTGGAAGAGGCAGACGCAGAAGCCACCCAGAAGACAGGCAGCGACGAAGTTGTGAGCGGCGAAACAGAAGGGCGGGACGGGAGCCACATAGACACGGCACTCCCCGAACACGTCCCCACCTACGCCGAGATGCGGCGCAGACCGGAAGTCGAACCCCTCGGCACACACCTCCGTGAAGGGTTCGGCGTAGCCGACGTCCCGGCGGCAGCACCCGCCGTCGGCGCGCAGACAGACAGGCCCGAAACCCCCAAGGCAGAGATCGGCGGCGAGAAGCGGACAGAAGAAGGCAGCGTCTGGGACCGGCTGGTGGGGCTGCGGCGGCGCCTCGAAGAGGGTGCCGACCTCGGAGACGTCGACGAGCTGATCGCCACGTTCCCGGCTGGATGGCAGCGGCGGAAAGCTGTCGCCATGCTGGTCCGGGCTGGGGTCATCGGCCGCGAACAAGCCAGAAACGTCGAAGGGCTCGGCCCGAGAGGCGACCGCTACTTCTGAACGCCACATCTCACAGGACGGCGGAAACGCCGTGTGCTCACAAACACCCCCGGCATCGGGGGTCCACTCATCTGCGCAGAACCGGGGGAGCGGGGAATGACTGGCAGGAGACAGGTGTGCGGAGACACTAACCAACAACGTCTGAGCGGACAGACCCGCCAGGCCAACCAGACCGCAGAAGCCGACCCTGAAGGAGCGTGATCCACATGTTGTAGGTACCCGAACAAGGAGCCTCAACATGTCAGATCACGCCCTCACAGCAGCAGAGCTCGAAGCTGCGCTGTCTGCGCTGCCACCTGTAGAAGGGAAGGACCGCAGCCGCAGCAGACGTCGGCACCTGGACCGGCGCGCCGTGCGGCGCCGCATATCAGACGGCCGCTCCCGAGATCGCCTCCCCCGAGGGTTCGGCCAACACTGCGAAGACCCCGACGTCGAGCCCGGACGGTGGGGAGAGTGGATCTACGAGACCAACCCCGAGTTCTGCGCCATCCACTACGCCAACTGCGGCAAACGCCTCAACCAGCCCGGATACTGGCGGAAACGCCGCCTCCCCGGATGCCTGTGGTGCGACAACAGCTGCCCCGACTACACCTACATCCGCGTCCGGGACAAGACCTCCGCCCGCTACGACATCGAAGCCGGGTTAGCCGACTGGCAAGACTCCAGAACTGAGCCGTGGCTCGCCGAAGCCGCCGCCCACCACGGACGCAGCCGCGAACTCCACACGCGAAGCTGGGACTCCTACTGCTGA
>ERZ777003.2441-NODE-2441-length-21592-cov-7.342341_pt1 | contig 21592 bp, 21 predicted proteins | sample MGYA00374956_ERZ777003 | MGnify/ENA primary metagenome ERZ777003 (study PRJEB29302, sample SAMN06268252) | bioreactor metagenome | isolation source: Joint BioEnergy Institute, California, USA | place: USA:Joint BioEnergy Institute, California, USA | collected... | reverse complement strand
AGCTCCGAATTCATTCTCTTTATCTCTCAGTGTCTTAGTGTCTCAGTGGTAAAACGTGTCTCGGTGTCTTAGTATCTCAGTAGTAGGCTTTTTTGTTCACCACTGAGGCACAGAGGCACAGAGTATTTTAGAGAGTAGATTGATATATTTACGAATGCGGTGGAGTTTGCTCGTGAGCATGTGATGCTTGAAGCTCCGAATTCATTCTCTTTATCTCTCAGTGTCTTAGTGTCTCAGTGGTAAAACCTGTCTTGGTGTCTTAGTGTCTTAGTGTCTCAGTGGTAAAACGTGTTTCTGTGTCTTAGTGCCTTAGTGGTAGAACTGGGTTCTGTGTCTTGGGGCCGCTGCGCTGAGGCAAAGCGCTGTGGATGGGGGCTTAACCTGTGGTGCTGGCAACGGCGGTGCCTCGTTTGAGGGTTTGGAGCAGCACGACGCCCGGCCCAGTTAGTTTGGTCATAAAGAGACCTTCGCCGCCGAAGACCGCTTTGCCGAGGCCGCCTACGCTTTGGATGTCGTAATCGACGCTATCGGAGAAGGCTGCGAGGTGGCCAGTGCTGACAAAGAGCTTTTGGCCTTGGGTTAGCTCGTGGCGCTCGAAGTCGCCGCTACCGTGGATGAGCACTTTGCCCTGACCCGAGACGCGCTGCAAGAAGAGCCCGGCCCCGCCGAAGAGGGCGGCGCCTGTGCGTTGCGCAACGATCACATTGATATCGATGTGTGTGCCCCAAGCCGCGAGGAAGGAGCCTCGGGTTGCGACCACCGCTCCGTTGCTGAGATCCCATTCGGCGATGTGACCCGGCGAGCTCGAGGCTAAGAGTGCGAATTGGTTGGGGTATTTGGTCTCGACGTAGGTGAGCGAGATGCCTTCGCCTGCGAGCGAGCGTCGAATCGCGCCGCCCAAACCGCCGGGCACACGTGGCTCCCAGTGAATACCTTCGGAATAGGCCATCAGCGCGCCTTTGCTGACCCAAGCTGCCTCGTTTGGTTCGAAATCTAAACGTACTCGTTGGGCGATCTCACCGCTCAAACTATATCTCATGGATGTTTCCCCTCTCGATAGACAGACATTGCTTTTCTACAAGCGCTAGAGTGTGACTATTCCGCTTGCCTGACCTCAGTGTAGCATAGCGCCCGCCGTTATGCGAGGCTGTCTGCGAGTCTCTTTGCTTGTCCTAGGGCATATGGGACAAAGTTGGACGGAAATAGGACAGGCTTGCTGATGACATTGGGACGCTTGGCTTGATAGACTGCGAGCGTTGATCGGTTTGAAACAAAGGAGAGATCGGTGAAGCTGCGTCTATTAAGTATTGTTGCTATGGTATGTGCTCCCGCGATGTTGTTGGAAGCGCTGATTCCAAATGGCAAAGAAAATAATCTGATTGTTGGCAGTGCTAGCTTGATCTTTATGATCGGTTCGTTATGCAGCCAGATCGCTCTGTGGAGGCTGGGGGCGAGCGGGCGCGATCTCTGGGGACGAATCGCACAAGGTTTTCAGATCGTATTGGTGATTTTGGCCGCTCTGTTTGGCTTCTTTGAGGCGAGCGCACTCTTGAGCGATGAACATCCGCTGTTTATTATTAGCGATATCGCTTGGCCCGTAAGTATGATGTGGATGTTTATATTAGGAGTTACAATAGCGGTGCGCGCTGTATTGACGGGCTGGCGACGTTTTATTGTGATGATCTGTGGCATAGCTCTGCCTTGTAGCATCCTCTTTGCGATTGTGACGGGCAGCGATATGTCGGGGACTGTGGTCGGCCTGCTCTTCTTCACTTGGTTGGCGATCGGCTGGTTCCTGCTCGGTTTGGCGATCTGGCAGAGCGCTTCTGTCGCGCAGGGTGAGACTGCAAATATTCCCTCCTCCGTTTCGGTGGCGCCTTAGATCTCGGTAGAAATGGTTAAGGACGATGATGAGTGAGCTTCGCTCGCGTCCGCAAGCACTTCAGACTTGGCAGTCGATCTGGTTGCCAAGTCTCTTGTCTGGTGCTGCGGTGCTTGTGCTGGTGCTTGCCTCGATCTGGCTCTGTCTGCAGAACGGCTACTCGTTTTATAGTCTGAGCTTTATTGTGAGCGAGCCGGTAGCCGCCTATGTGGGCGGCCTTGTGATCGCGCGCCAGCCGCGCAATCCGGTCGGCTGGTGTCTGCTTGTGCATGCGCTGTGCTTTAGCGGGGGCGAGTTCGCGCGCCAATATGGGATCTATGGCTTACAGACTGTGCCTGGCTCGCTGCCGGGCGCGAGTTGGATCATTTGGTTCGCGTATTGGCTGTGGGGGCCTGGGATTGTGAGCGGTTTGCTGCTGTTGCCGCTCTACTTTCCGAGCGGCAAGCTGCTCTCGCCAGCTTGGAGGTGGCTGGTCTATTGGATGCTGACAAGCGTGGCGTTGGTTAGCTTTTTGATGGCCTTTCGGCAGGATGATCTTGAGACTCCCGGTTTGCCGAATCCGTTCGGTTTTTTACCTTTGCATGGCTCGTGGGAGTTGATCGCGGCCTTTACCTGGTCGCTCAACTTCTGCGCGATGGTGCTTGGGCTTAGTGTGCGCTTGTGGAAGGCCAATGCAGCGGAGCGCAACCAGATCAAGTGGCTGCTGTATAGCATTATGGTGCTGTTTGTGGGCGATCGGATCATGCAATGGTTTCTACCGGAGCTGATCGGGCAGATCTGGTTTACGTTTGCGCTGGCGGGGGTGTGGGCGGCGATCGGGATCGCCGTTTTGCGCTATAAGCTGTTTAACATCAACACGCTTATTCATCGCACGTTGGTCTATTTTCTGTTGAGCGCGCTGATCGTCGGGCTGTATATCGCGATTGTGATCGGTTTCGGCTCGTTTTTGGTGCGCTTGGGGCTGATTTCGGGCGGGAATGCCTTATTGCTGCAGATCGTGGCGACCGGTCTGATCGCGCTGATCTTTCAGCAGCTGCGTTTGTATCTGCAAGAGGCGCTGAGCAAGCTCTTGTTCGGGCATCGCGACGATCCGTACCGCGTTTTGGCGGGTTTTAACCAGCGTTTGGCGCTGGCTATCTCGCCCGAGGCGGTGTTGCCAACCGTGGCCGAGACGCTGCGCGAGACCTTGAAGCTGCCTTATGTGGCGATCGAGCTAAACAGCGACCATGCTAGCGGCAAGACTCAGGTTGCGAGCGGCGCGCCAGTCGATGCTCAGCTCAGCTTACCGCTGGTCTATCAGTCTGAGCAGATCGGCGCGATGAATGTGGGCCAGCGCAACGGCGACGAGCTGTTTGATCAGCGCGAGATTCGGCTGTTGAGCGATCTGGCGCAGCAGGTGAGTATCGCGGCCCATACGGTGTTATTGAACGCTGATCTGCAGTATTCGCGCGAGCGCTTGGTGAGCGCGCGCGAGGAAGAGCGGCGACGCTTGCAGCGCGATCTGCACGATGGGCTGGGGCCGACCTTGGCGGGTTTGGTGATGCAGATCGATGCGGCGCGCAGTTTGCTGCGCGACGACCCCGATACGAGCATCGAGTTGCTGACCGAGGTGAAGCAGGAACTGCAGGCTACGATCGCGGCGGTGCGTCAGTTGGTCTATCAGCTCTGGCCGATCTCGCTGGGGCAACTGGGCTTGGCGGCGACTCTGCGCGATCACTGCGAGAATATGGCGCGCAGCGGTCGGATCAAGGTCGAGCTGCATGTGGAGGAGCCTTTGCCGCATCTGCCCGCTGCGGTCGAGTTAGCGTGTTACTATATCGTGATCGAAGCACTCAACAATGTGATTCGTCACGCTCGGGCGGCAAGTTGTTGGATCGAGATCAAAGCCGACGGCGCGTTAGAGCTTGCTATTCGAGACGATGGGGTCGGAATCTCCGATGGCTATCGTTCCGGGATCGGACTGCACTCGATTCGCGAACGGGCGCGCGAGCTGGGCGGCTTGTGCGAGCTGCGCGCCCGTGCGGAGGGCGGCACCGAGGTGTGGGTGTGCTTACCGCGAGAGGTGAGTTAATGGAAACGACACGGATTTTGATCGCCGACGATCATGCCTTTTTTCGCAAGGGCTTGCGGGCGCTGTTGAAGGCGATCCCTAACCTTGAGGTGGTGGGCGAAGCGAGCGACGGCGATGAGGCGCTTGAGTTGGCGCTGCAGTTGCAGCCCGACATCATCTTGATGGATATCCATATGCCGCGCCGCAGCGGGATCGAGGCGACTCAGCAGATCCAACAGAGCTGCCCACACATCGGTATCTTGATGTTGACCATGCTCGAAGACGATGAATCGTTGGTGGCGGCGATGCGGGTCGGTGCGCGGGGCTATCTGCTGAAGGGCGCCGACCGTAACGAGGTCGCACGGGCGATCAGCGCGGCCAGCAATGGCGAGGCGATCTTTAGCCCGGCCATGGCGCAGCGCCTCACGCGGGTGTTTAGTCGAAGCGAGCGGGCGCAGCCCTTCCCCGAGCTGTCGGAGCGCGAGCGCGAAGTGCTGAGTCTGATCGCCAATGGCTTGTCGAATAACGAGATCGCGGCGCGATTGCATATCAGCTCGAAGACGGTGCGCAACCATGTTACAAATATTTTCGGCAAGCTTGAGGTGAGCGAACGTAGCGAGGCGATCGCGCGTGCCCGTGAGGCTGGTCTGTAATGCTCGGCTCTCGATGGCTATCGTACTGCTTGCTGATCGTTAAGCTTCGTGCTGTTAGCGGCCCTCATCCCCAGCCCTTCTGCCGCAAGCTGTACATTACCCACAAATCGACATAAGCTCAGCGTTATCTGCCCTCACCCCCCGGCCCCCTCTCCCGCACTGCGAGCGAGGGGCTGAATGTTGATCTCCCCGTTCTGTGCTCTCAAGGATTCTTCGTTGCTTGTCGAAGGCAGTGGATCGTACCCTGAGCTTGTCGAAGGGTACGATCCGTCTGGATGGAGAGGCATTTGATAGCCGTAGGCGGACGCGCTTGAGACTGTATGGAAGGTTAGCGCCTTTTCCGCCAGCGTTAGAGAACGGGTTTGTTGGTTTTAGAAGACGGTTTGCTGTATGCAAAAGCGCTCTGTTAGACGATTGGAGCTAACAGGGCGCTTTGTTGTTGCGGTTTGGGCTGTCGGCTTATTGGGGCGGCACGCGGATGATGCAGCGAAAGCCGATGTGGCTGGTTGAGGTATCGAGCGCTTCGCGTTGGCGGGCCGAGGGGCGATAGCGCAGGCAGTAGTTGGGCGCGCAGAGGTGCGAGCCACCTTTGATGACCTTTTGGGGAATGTGGGAGCCTGGCTCTCCGATGGCGTAGCTTTGGTCGGGCGATGTGACACGCGGGTTGTGGGGTATGCAGCAGGGTTTGGGGGCGTCTTCGGGATGGCGAGGCGTGTAGAAGTCGCAGGTCCATTCCCAGACATTGCCCGCCATGTCGTAGAGACCGTAGCCGTTTTTGGGGAAGCTGCCCACGGGCGAGGTGCGTTCGTAGCCATCGCTCTTGAGATTTTGCCAGGGGAATTCGCCCTGCCAGGTGTTGGCCATGTGTTTGCCGTTGGGGGTGAATTCGTCACCCCAGACGTAGATTTTTCCTTCTAGACCGCCGCGCGCTGCGAACTCCCACTCGGCTTCGGTCGGCAGCTCTTTGCCTGCCCAAGCGGCGTAGGCTTCGGCATCTTCGTAGGCGATGTGGGTGACGGGGTGGCGGTCGAGGCCGTTGAGGTTGCTGTTTGGTCCGTAGGGATGTTTCCAGTTTGCGCCGGGCACAAATGCCCACCACTGGCGGTAGTCGTTGAGGTTAACGGGGCGGTTGGGCTGTTGAAAGACTAAGGAGCCGGGCACCAGCAAGGATGGGTCGGCTCCCGGGTATTGACTGGGGTCGACTTCGCGCTCGGCCACGGTGACATAGCCGGTCGCTTTGACGAAACGTCGGAAGTCGGCGACCGTCACGGGGTATTGATCCATCCAGAAGCCATCGACTCTGACGCGATGGACTGGTCCCTCTTCGGGATAGAAGTCGTTCGAGCCCATTAAGAACTCGCCGCCCGGGATCCACACCATATTTTTTTGGGGCGGAAATGGGCTTGGGGCAGGGCGTGCGCCCTCGCGAAGTACACTCATATGTTCACCATAAGACTATGTAGAATGTTCGCTTGGTTTTGTTGTAATACCAAATCCGGTTGATTAGGTTCTTTTTGGTCTTCGGCAGAGCGGAACGTGACTCTTTTTGCTTTTCCCGGCTTTTCGTTTTTCTGAGCGAAGAGCATGCACGTCTTTAAACGGATTTGGTATAACTATAGCTGTGAGCGCACTTCTAGGCAAGTGACAGCTATCACAACACTAAATGACAGAAGTTGAGTGGGTTGGTTTGGGTTTTGGGGACTGCGGCAGCGTGGAATGTGAGGTTGTGTTGTGAGCTATTTCGCGTTGCTGCGCGAGATAGCTCACAGTTTTTGATGGCAGGTTTGTGGGTTGCCTTTGAGCGCAGAACTTAGTTGGATGGTTGGCGGTGAATGGCGACGTCGAAGGGCTGGACTTCGCCCGGATCGTCGCTGCTGCGCCAGGGCTTGCTGACGACGTAGAAGCTCACGGCTTGGTCGGGTGCTACGTCGCTGTTGTAAATGGCGAAGGTTGCGGGGATGTCGCGCTGACCTTCGGGTGCGCCCGGGTTGTAGCCCATCAAGCTGCCGGGATTGAGCAGAAGCTTGGTGCCTTCGAGCTTCAGTTCGTATTGATGGTTGTGGCCGAAGCAGACCAGATCGTACTGTTTGCTATCGGCGATGTCGCGGGCGATCTCGGGGTAGTGGTTGACCGCGATGCGTTTGCCCGCCAAAGTGGTGGTGAAGTATTGGCCCGCCAGTTGGATCTTGCGGTTGCTGGAGCGCTGCACGTTTTGTTGCAGGGCGATGCCCGAGATGGTGCGCCAATCGCCTTCGTTGTTGCCCATGATGCAGATAATGGGGCCCCGATACTGACTGGCCATGAGGTTGAGCACAAAAGGTGAGCAGAGATCGCCGCAGCAGATCAGGTGGTCGATCTGTTGTTCAACAATCGTGTTGAGCGCGGCGCGCAGATTCCAGACGTGATCGTGGATGTCTGATACAAATGCGATACGCATATATCCTCCTCGTGATGAACTATCCGCTTAATCATGCCTGAGGAGTGCCGAGAAGGCAAATTGCTGTGCTCAGGCGTACACGAAGCTTGCAGGGCAAGCTGCTAGAGCATACCAGATATCGCGCGAGTGTGGGTAGCCTTGTATGCTTGATGTTGGGCTTGAGTTTGGCCTTTGAGCGCGCAGAGCGTAACTCTTTTTGTTGTATGGGTGAACTATGAGACAACTGAACTGTGGTTTTGCGTTGTTTTTGGTGTAATAGCAAATCCGATAGTGTTGTTGCTTTTTGACCTTCGGCAGAGTGGAACTTGACCATTTTTGCGCGGTAGCGCGACATCGCATGCAACTCTTTCCTTCGTTTCTCCGCGTTGTGCGCAGGCGGTCTTTAAACGGATTTGGTGTTAGGATGTGTAGCTTACTTACTTGGTTTGTTCTTTGGCGCGCCTAAGAGAAAGTAGGTGGATACTGCTTGAGAAGCGCATGCTCTGGGCTGTTTCGTATTACACTACAAGTGATGGCAATCTGAACACAGTAAGCAAAGGAGCTTATGCAATGGAACAACGAGATATCGCCATTATTGGAGTGCCAGTCGATCTCGGCGCAGGGCGGCGCGGGGTGGACATGGGACCGAGCGCTATTCGTTACGCCGGTTTATGCGAACGGCTGGAGAGCTTGGGGCACCGTATCGAAGATCTCGGCAATATTGCGGTGCCGCTGGCCGAAACCTGCCCGATACCAGCCCCAGGCGAGAAGCTGCGTTATCTTGAGCCGATCGTGGAATTGAACCATGCGCTGAAGCGCGAGGTCGCCAAGGTCTTGGCTCAGGGGCGCACGCCGCTTGTGTTGGGCGGCGATCACAACCTTGCGATCGGTTCGGTCTCTGGCTCGGCCCAAGGGCGTGAACTGGGCTTGCTTTGGATCGATGCCCATGCCGATTTCAATACCGCCGAGACCACACCGAGCGGCAATATTCACGGCATGAGCTTGGCCGTATTGACGGGACGCGGCCATCCAGCTTTAACGGGCATCGCTGGAAGCAAGCCTGCCGTTCAGCCAGAGCGAGTGGCCTTGGTGGCGGTGCGCGACATCGACAACGAAGAGCGCGAGGCGCTGCGTTCCAGCGGTATCCATGTCTTCACTATGCACGATGTCGATCGGCGTGGCATGGCCGATGTGATGGACGAGGCCCTGCTGATTGTGAGTCGTGGCAACAAGCCGTTCCACCTGAGCCTCGATATCGATGCACTCGATCCGCGTCAAGCGCCCGGCGTTGGTACGCCCGTTCCCGGCGGTATCTCGTATCGCGAAGCCCATCTGGCTATGGAACTGATCGCTCAAACCAACCAGATGGCGAGCATGGATGTGGTCGAGGTGAACCCTATCCTCGATGCCCATAATGCGACGGCTGAATTGGCGGCCGTGTTAACACTTTCAGCCTTTGGAAAACGGATCTTTTAGAAGAGTCGTACTCTCTCAACGCAGGAAAACAAAACCGGGGAAAGGAAAGAGACACGTTCCGCTCTGCCGAAGGCCAAAAAGTAAGTGATCTACCGAATTTGGTATGAGGTGTGCTCGCCTTTGAGCGCGATGCTGATGAAGGGGGTGAGCGAATAGGTCGGGTTGGCGTGTGTTTAGGGGCTACGGCGTAAGATATTTGCCCATTCGTAGGTGCTGAGCGCGAGCTGTTGAAGCGCCTGAACAAGCTGACTGGCGCGCTCTTGTAGCCCGATGATCTGTTCGATCTCACCTTCTTCGTCTCGCTCGCTCAGTAGTGGCTCAAGCTCTTGCAGCAGTTCTTTGACGCGCTGTTGGGTATAGACGAAGCGCTCGCGCACCTGTTGGAGATCGTGGGAGGTGTGTACGAGTTCGGAGAGCTGAAGTTGCTGTACAATCAACGAATTATCGTTGTCGATCAGAGCACCAAAGAGATTGAGCAGTTGTTGAAGCGATGGCACAGAGTGTGACTGGTTGCTCGAGTGCTCTATAGAGGCGAGCAGTGCGGCTGTAGGGATGCTGAAGTGCTCGTGTTTTGGGTAGCACTTTGATATCTGCATACACAAAACCTTCCTAGAAAACTGATCAACCGAGCGCTTGGTATTCTTATAGTTGGCACCGCATAGATGGCCCTAAAGATACGCCAAATCTTGGCTTGCTGAGCGTTGAAATCTATTTGAGAGGCTTGCTTTTGTTTGGAAAGGTTAGATCAGGGTGGAGAGTATCGTTCAGCATGTAGTCAACTATCTTGTGCAGGTGACCATGGCGAGTATCGCTCAGTTGCTTGTGTTGTTGGGGCCTTGTGTCTTGTTGTGTATTGGAATGAGTGTGATCGCGAGTTGGGTGCGTAATCTGGCCTGTCAATGCTTCGGCCTCCATACCTATCTAGCCCTATTTGGTTGGTTGGGCACCTCGATCCATGAACTTGGCCATGTTGTTTTTTTGTTGCTATTTCGCCATCGAATCGTTGAACTCAAGCTCTTTGCTCCCGACGCAAAGAGTGGTACCTTAGGGTATGTGCGATCGCGCTATGATCCGCGCAACCTCTATCAACGGATCGGGATCTTTTTCGTTGGAATCGGACCGATTCTGTTCGGCAGCTTTGTGATCTATTTGCTCTATTGGTGGCTAGTTGGTTCGCAGCAGCACGTTGTTTTGAGCTTAGAGAACACGGGCGCATCGCTGAGCGCAACCCTGAGCGCCTTCGGCCAGCAGTTGTTCGAGATTGTTAAGACCATTCTCGCTTCGTTATTTCGCTTTGAAAATCTGACAGACTGGCGTTTCTATCTCTTCGCTTATATCACTTTTGCGATCGGCACCTCGATCAGTTTGAGCAGCTCTGATATCGAAGGCGCGATCACCGGTTTTGTGACCTTGACTATCGCTCTATTCGTCTTTAATGTAGCAACGATCTGGATCGGTGATTTTGCAGGCAGTTATCTCTTGGCGGTCAGTCAGTTTTTCGGCTTTTTTTATGCCTTGGTGGTTTGTCTGATCTTGATGAATCTGTTGGTTGGCAGTTTGCTCTACCTATTGACGCGGCTGCGCTATCTATGAAGCGCCGCCCGTAGCCCTCGCAATGAAATAGGTCGATTATGAGAAGGGTTGCGTTTTGCGGCTTTGCGATCGTAATGACGGCGCTGTAAACTTGACGTAGTTACATACTATTTGTACAATATGTAACAAATACGTAGGTTTGCATAGTTTTTTGTAGAAAAACTCACTATAAAGGACATTTACCATGACATTACAATGGGCTGGCGTGTGTTTAGCGCTTGCAACATTCCTCAGTATTTGGTGGGGTCATGTTGGCGTGCGTATCCTTGAAGCAAAGAGCGCCAACATCTGGCCGCCAACGATTGCCTTGATTGTAGCTGGTCTGGCTCTTATTGTTTACTCTCTGTTTGCTCCAAACCTGATCGTATCAGGTGTCTCTAGCATGGTTGGTATTACCCTCTTGTGGGATGCCTTCGAGATGTATCGCCAGAGCAAGCGCATTATGCACAAGCATGCTCCGGCCAACCCCAATAACCCTCGCCATGCCGCGCTGTTGGCCCAAGGTTTAGCTACGACCGAGGATCTGCTCGATCGCGAACCTACTGGCAAGCCGATTGTTTTGAACGATCAGGCGCACTCTGCTACTTCGAATACGAATGTTGTCGGTGATTACAAGAAGGTTGGTGCCTAAATGATGTGGGCAGGTTTGATCATTGGCTTTTTCGGCCTCTTCATCATCGGTATGGGCTTTGTGTGGGTTATCCGCATGGAATATTACTTGGGATACCTCTGGTGGCCCTACCCGCTAGCGATCGGCATTCTGATAATCATCGCGTCGCTGTTTGTATCGAACGGTCTGATCTCGGCTTTGATGGGCATTGCAGGCGGTTCGTTCATTTGGGGTGCGACCGAGCTCAAAGAACAAGCTGTGCGAGCCGAGTTGGGCTGGTTCCGCTTCAACCCCAATAAGAAGCCTGATCCTCCTGGTGTTAAGTGGATCAAGAAGATCGGCGCTCCTCACCTGTAAGCCGCCTTTTGTTCTGTTGATCAACTTATTGTAAGTGATTACGCTTTGCTTAGGAGAAAGAGCGTTTGTTGCAGTTCTCGTAATCGCGTGGGCTTGCAATAGACGCTCTTTCTTGTATGTGTGAACCGTATGCAAGAACAGCGCTTTAGTGTACTTCGAACGATCAAAGTCGGTCTCTTTCAGATCGGCTCAACTTTCAGCGATATTTTGGTTTCGGGCGTTTGGAACCGCGTGATGATCAGCGATCTCAATATCGCATCGACACCGGTCGCTCTGCTATCAGCACTGCGCTTTTTGCTTGCGCCACTTGGCATTTGGGCAGGTTATCGCTCTGATACGACGAAGCTGTGGGGTAGCCATCGCCTTTCCTATATCTGGCTTGGGCGCTTGTTGATGCTGATCGCTATGCCTTTTCTGCCGATTACAACCATTATGCTGGCCGAAGATCCCTTCTCGTGGCTGGCTTGGTTGTTGGTTACCTTTTCTTTTATTCTCTATGGTGTGGGCAATCTGCTCTCGGGCGCGCCCTATCTGGCGCTGGTGCGCGATAACGCGCCGCCCGCACGCCAGGGTATGGCGATCAGTATCGTTCAGATTATCTTGATCGGCAGCTTCTCGTTTGTGCCAGCGGTCTATTCGCTGATGATGGGCAGCTATTCGTCTGAGCAGTTTTGGCGGATCGTTTTGATCGGTATGGGCATGGCGGCCTTCTTCTGGATCATTCCGCTCTTGGGCGAAGAGCCGCGCTCCTATGCTCCGGCAGAAAAGCCAGCGCCATTTCGCAGCATGTTGGCGGCAACTTGGAAAGATTCTCGAGCGCGCCTCTTTTTCATCTACCTTGCGCTAGGTGCGATCTGTTCCTTCGCCCAAGACTCGATCCTCGAACCATTTGGGGCCGATATATTTGGCTATAACGTGCGCCAAACCACCCGCTTCAATGCCTATTGGGGCGTCGGCGTTTTGGTTGGCATGATCGGTACAGTGATTATCACGCGCCGCCGCGTTCCCAGCGAGCAGAAACCGGTAGCGATTATCGGCCTGTTTTTAACCGCCGTTCCCTTCTTCTTCTTGACCGCGATCGCAGTGACGCGCGAAGAATGGCTGTTGATCCCCACCCTGATCGCCTTCGGCTTGGGCATGGGCATCTATACCATGGGCTCAATGTCGCTCTTGGCGGCCATGACGGTCAATAAACAGGCGGGTGCGTATCTAGGCCTATGGTCGATGGCGCAGCTCTTGTTCCGGGGCGTCGGAGTAGGCTTGGGCGGCATCCTTCGCGATCAGGGCTTGCGGTTTACGGCCTCGGTCGGTTTTGCTTATGGCTTAGTCTTCCTGCTCGAAGGTATTGGCCTCTTAGCATGTATCTTGCTGCTGTGGCGAATCGATATCAAGGGCTTCGTTCAGGAGCATAACGAGGAGCCGACAGAATCGGCTCTGAACCTGGCAGATTTGTAGCTGATTGTCAAAATGCCACAATAGTTATCACTTTATTTTTTTTAGAAGCTTCTAGCGTGCTACTCTAGGAAGAGACGTCTTCTTTGGAGAGCACACTATGAAAACGATCCTTGTGCCACTAGATGGATCAACATATGCAGAACAAGTAGTACCTTATGCGCGCATGTTGGCGGCTACCTTAAAAATGCGCCTCTACTTGCTGCGAGTTATACCGGCACCCGTTGCTGTTTCAAGTTTTGGCGATGAAGTGGCTGAACTCTCGCACTCCTTGACCGGTCCGCGTCTAACTTCAACAACGGTATACGGCGGTCCATTATCTCAGCAACAGAGCGTTGCAGCCACCTATCTTGCGACTCAGGCTGAACATTTGCGCCATTTGAATATCCCCTTCCATATCGATGTTCAGTTGGGCGACCCAGCCGAGACGATCGTTGAGGTAGCCGAGCGAGAGCGAGCCGCGATGATAGTAATGGCGACGCATGGCCTCAATGGTTTACAGCGTTGGTTGCCGGGCAGCGTCACCATGAAGGTCGCTCAGCGAGCCTCTTGCCCGGTGTTGGTGATGCGCAGCAGCATGCCCTTGGTACGTCAGCCGCGCTTGCGTCGCATATTGGTGCCCTTCGATGGCTCGTCGTGCGCTATGCAGGCCCTGCCACATGCGCGCGAGATCGCTTTTTATGCCGCAGCCGAGATACTCTTGGTGCATGTTGTTCCTAGTAGTTTAGACGCGAGCTTGCGCGATACAGGCCTGCAACGACAACTGAATCAAGATGACCCACGTTATCTTGAGGTGCGGCAACAGTTGGAACAAGCGGTTAAAGCGTTGGGTAATCGTCATATCAAAGTTTCGACCTCTATTACAAGCGGCTCTGTGCCCGATATGATCATCGAGACGGCCAATCGTGAGCAGTGTGATCTGATCGTAATGGCGACCCACGGAGCGAGCGGATGGCGGCGCTGGGCCTTGGGTAGTGTAACCGACCGCGTTTTGAAACACTCAACCATACCCTTGTTGGTCATCCATCAGCGTAATATGGTCTAAAACGTATGCTACTTTCACATTACTGAAACCCATACACAAGCGCTTCAATGGTTGCTTTGTATGGGTTTTATTTGTGCCCGAAGAACGCTCTTCTCTGTTATTGCAAAGACCATGCAGTGTTCTATTCTCCAGCGAGTCTAGTCCTACACAGCTCTAGCGGCTACGTTTTCCCCTCAAAACAGGTCCTCACCGCGTCCGCCTACGGCTATCAAGTCGCCAAGCCTGAAAGTACAGCAGCACTTCGCTGCTTTCGCAGCGACCGGCTTGGCGCAAACACCAAGCCGTTTCAATGCCTGCCAGCCGATGCTCACTGCGCAATCCGCTTATACGGTGCATTGTCCGAAACAAAACCTCGCTTAAACCTCATCGGTAACACGAATCAGAGAGAGATCTGTGGGGAGTGCTGTTAGAGAATCGTTAAGAATAGGTATATGAAAACGGCTGCGTAATAATCTTTACCTGAAAACGTTCTCAATTAAATTCACTGCTTTTTGAAATTGCTTATTCAAAAATTGTTTTAACTGAGCGGCAGAGCTTGTCACGTTTTTTTAGACAGCTAGTTCGCTTTCTGTTGCTTGTTAAAAGCTAATTTAATTGCTATTAGTAATAATTCTAGAACAAATATTTTGATTTGAAAGTCCTTGACATTTTAAATATTATATGTTAAATTCGTTTTGCAAACGTTCACATTGATTTTCAAATTTTTCGAAATTGATATCGTTTTCACCTGAGAAGCGGAATCGCTAGCCTTTGGTGTAGTGACTATTTGGCTGCAGGGGCTCTATGCGCATAGCCTGTGTTGCTTACTAGCATCTGTTTGGTTATGTGTTGAACTGGTGTATAGGCAAGCTTTGCTATGCTTGTTCTCATCTTCAGTGAAGAACGTGGTAGGCTATGACGCGGCCAAGCTCTCCAAAAGCATCAACACGCAGTAGTGGTGGACCGACGATTATTGATGTTGCTCGTGAAGCGGGAGTCTCATATACCACCGTATCGCGAGTCATCAACAATAAACACAATGTCCGCTCTGATAAACGCGAACGCGTGTTACGTGCCATGCAACGTTTGGGCTATGTGGTGAACCAACACGCCCGTATGCTGGCTGGTGGCCGCTCGCAGATGATCGGTCTGTTGGTACAAGATCTGGGTACGGCCTACATTAGCGAGATCGTGCGCGGTATCGAAACAGCACTTGATACGACCTCCTACGACCTATTGCTCTATACTACTCACCGCCGCCCGTTCCGAGAAACTTCGTACCTGATGCAGATGAGCAATGGCATAGTAGATGGCCTGCTCTTAGTTTCGCCCTATCGAGAGAGTTTACCGATCGTACGCCAGCGCCCCATTCCGCACGTCGTGATCGATTTTAACGACGAGACTCAAGAGAGCGCGAGCGTGAGCGCGACCAATTGGCAAGGCGCTTATGAGGCCACCTCATATTTGATCGGTTTAGGGCATCGCAGGATCGCATGTGTGACCGGCCTGCCGGGCATAGTGAGCAGCGACCGTCGAGTTGAGGGCTACTGTGCCGCTTTAGAAGCAGCTGGGATACCCATCGACCCACAACTGATCTGTGTTGGTGATTTTGAATTTCAAGGTGGTGTTCGCGCAGGTGAGCAGTTATTACGTTTAGATACTCTTCCGACCGCCATCTTTGCCTGCAACGATGTAAGCGCTTTAGGTGTGATCGACGCTTTACAAGCACATCATATTCGTATACCTGAAGAAGTATCGGTGATCGGCTTCGATGATATTCCCTCTTCGGCCTACGCTCATCCACGTCTCACAACCATCCGACAGCCGCTTTTTGATATAGGCCGAACAGCTATGGAACTGTTATTAGACATGATCTCTGGTGAAGAGCTGACAGCAAAGCAAATCGAGCTTGCTACAAGCTTGGTAGTGCGCGATAGCTGTCAACCGCCGTTCAGCTAAACGCTTCACTAGAAAGGAGGCTTGCGGTCGATCGAAAAGGACCGGATTTTAGAGACGACCTGTTGTGATGAACTCGCAATGGCGCGTATAGGCGTAAACCCTATCGACTCGTAAATGCTGGGCGATTATCAGATTCTTGTTTGTTGAGCTCTCGTTCCAACGAAGGAAGGAACCCCACAATGGCTAAAAAGCTTGGGCAACATACGGTTTCTCGACGTAATTTCTTACGGATTGCGGCAGCGGGCGTTGGTGGTATTGGCGCGGCGAGTCTCTTGAGCGCCTGTGGCGGCATAGGCGCCCCTTCGGCTCCGGCATCGAGCGGTGATACAGAGGCTCCGGCTCAGCTCGGAGTCGCTCAGGAGACGGTTGAAGTTTGGTTCTGGGATGACTCTCTGGCGGCTGCAACCCCGGGTTTTGAGAAGCTTCACCCCAACATCAAAGTCGACTTCAAGAAGCTCTCCTACGACGATACCCACCAAAAACTCCTGACCTCCTTGGCAGCAGGCAGTGGCGCTCCCGATGTCTGTGCGCTCGAGATCGGCAAAGTCGGTATGTTCACCAATAAAGGTGGCTTGGTTGACCTAACTTCAGGTGCATTTGCCGAGGGTGCCAAGTACAAGGCCGATATGGTGGAATACAAGTGGGTGCAGGGATCGACATCTGATGGCCGTTTGATTGCCATGCCCTGGGATGTGGGCCCGGCGGCTGTGTGGTATCGCGTCGATAAATTTGAGGCTGCTGGTCTCGAAACCGACCCCGAAAAACTGCAAGAGATGGTTCAGACTTGGGACGACTGGATGGAGATCGGTCGCAAGCTGAAGGCCGCCACTCCTCAAACATCGATTATGGCCGATGCTGGTACCGAGATCTTTACGGCGATGGTCGAGCAGCAGGGCCACGGTTGGTTCCGCGATGGCAAGGTTGTGATCGTTGAGAAAGGTACTCCCGCACTCGAGAAAGCGGTTGAGTTCCGCAAAAACAAGATCGATGCCGATGTGCCATGGTGGGGCGCTGACTTCCAAGCTGCTATGCAGCAGGGCGCTTTGGGCGGCATGATCATCGCTTGTTGGATGCAGGGTGGTATGACTCGCGACCATCCCGATACGGTCGGCAAGTGGCGCATTATTCGTGCTCCGGGCGGTGACTTCAACTGGGGTGGTTCGTTCCTCTCGATCCCCGAGCAGTCGAAGAAGCAGGAGTCGGCTTGGAAATATCTCCAGTACATCTGCTGTACTGCTGAAGGCCAGAACGCAATCTTCAAGAACTCCGGTGTGTACCCGGCCTATCGCCCGGCTTGGGATGACCCGATCTACGACGAGCCGGTGCCGTTCTATGGCGGCCAGCGCGCCTTCCGTATCTGGCTTGAGATCTCCGATAAAGTACCGACCAACTTGGTCAGCCCGCACGACCAAGAGGCTGGCGACATCGTCGGCGCGGAGGTCACCAAGGCCATGAAGGAAGGTAAGGATCCGGCTCAAGCTATGAAGGATGCTCAGGAGACCTTGCTCAAACAAGTTCCCGGACTCTCGGCCTAGTTGATCACCCGTTCTTCGAACGCAAAAGCGTTTGAAGAATGAGCAGGGTTTGAGGGCAGTGGCACCCATGTGGTGCCCTGCCCATCACTGGTGAATAGTAGCTCTAGCACAAGCGTATGCTCGCTTGTGACCGTGACGAAGCGAGGTCGCCATGGCAACAGCCAGCATCCCTTCAGCAAAAAGAACCAAAAATCAAGAGCTTTGGCACGAGATACGCCGAAGTTTCTGGCCGTATCTTTTCATCTCACCCTTTTTTATTTTGTATGCGATCTTTGGCCTGTTTCCCAACGTCTATGCGCTTGTGCTTAGCTTTAAAGAATGGGATGGCCTCAGTGAACAACGCTGGGTGGGTTTTCAAAACTATATCCGCTTGTTTCAAGATGAGATCTGGTGGAAAGCGGTTTTCAATACCGTTTGGCTCATGTTTGGCACGCTGATCCCCCAGCTCTCGCTGGCCTTTATCCTTGCTTTTATCCTGAACAGCGGCTACATTCGCTTTAAGGATGCCTTCCGAACCGCCTTCTTCACGCCCGTTATCGCCTCTTCGGTGGCGATGGCGATTGTGTTCGGTGCCCTGTTCGGAACGCGCTTCGGTATCTTAAACTATCTGCTCTCCTATGTCGGCATTCCGCCTATCGACTGGTTAGGCTCTGCAATGTGGATCAAACCAGCTATCGCGCTGCTGGTGATCTGGCGTTGGACAGGCTACAACACAATTATCTACCTAGCAGGCCTGCAGAGCATTCCGAGCGATCTATACGAGGCGGCCAAGGTAGACGGTGCAAAACAGCGCGACATCTTCTGGCATATCACCCTGCCCTTGATGCGCCCAGTCATCACCTTTACGGTTATTTTGTCGATTATCGGTTCGCTGCAGCTCTTTGAAGAGCCGCTGCTATTAACAGCCGGTAGCGCTGGCGGTTCATCGACCTCACCGGGCGGCACCGATCAAGCTGGTCTTACGACCCTGATGTACATCTATAACGCCTCGTTCCAGTATGTGAAGTTTGGTTATGGTTCGGCGATGTCGTTTGCACTCTTTGTGCTGATTTTCGGCTTCTCCTTCTTCTATAACCGCTTCCTGGGCCGGAATCTGACAGACTAAGCGAAGGAGAGAGCGATGGCAAGTGTTACCAGAGATGCTGTTAAGTCCCGTCCCAAATTGCGTGTGAGCAAGCGCGATCGCCTGCTAGGCCCCGTTGGTATGGTGGTGTTGTATCTTATTTTGTTCGCTGGTGCATTGGCGACGGCCTTCCCCTTTTATTGGATGGTGATCGCCTCGACCCACCGTTCGAGCACCTTGTTAGTTGTACCACCACCGATCTTGCCTTCTCATGCGCTGAGCATGAACTACGAAGAGCTTATGTCGCGCCTCTACCTCACATCGGGTATCTCGATCTGGGGCATTATGATCAATAGCTTGATCGTTTCAGGCTCATTTACCCTGTTAGTGCTCTTCTTCTGCTCGTTGGGTGGCTACGGCTTCGCGAAGTTCCGCTTCCCCGGGCGCGAAGTGCTCTTTATGTTGATGCTTGCGACCATGATGATTCCCAACGTGCTCGGTATCATTCCGTCCTTTATGCTGATGCGCTGGTTCGGATGGTTCGACACCTGGTGGCCGCTGATCATTCCTGGCATTGCGAACGCGTTCGGCTTCTTCTGGATGCGTCAATATATTGAAGGATCTGTGCCTACCGATCTGATGGATTCAGCTCGTATCGATGGAGCGCATGAATTCCGCATCTATTGGAATATTGTGTTGCCGATTATCAAGCCGGCCTTGGGTGCGCTCGCGATCTTGACCTTCTTGGGCAAGTGGAACGAGTACTTCTGGCCGCTTTTGATTTTGAAGAACACTGCGCTATTTACGATCCCGATCGGTCTGGCATCGTTGCGCAACCTCTATGGCCAAGAGATCGGCGTGCAGATGTTGGGCGCCACTATCGCGATCGTGCCGATGATGATCATCTTCTTCCTCTCGGCGCGCCAGTTTATGTCGGGCCTAACAGCGGGCGCTGTGAAGGGCGTTTAATGCGACAGCACGATCATCGAGCCAGCTGGAGCGCTCCTTGTTCGAGCTTCCTCTAGCCACATGATGATCGCTTTCTTGCAGAGAGGTTTCGCCCCCGATTGCGAAACCTCTCGCTGCGTTATAGCGCGCTATGTTTAGCTAGCGGCTTGGTCATCACCCTCCATACACTCCTCACCGCGTCCGCCTTCGGCTACCAGAGCGGCTAGCCTACCCTCATCCCCAGCCCTTCTCCCGCAATCTGTACATTACCCACAAATCGACATACGGTCAGCGTTATCTGCCCTCACCCCCCGGCCCCCTCTCCCGCACTGCGGGCGAGGGGGTGAATGTTGATGTTGTATGCGATTTCGCTATGCGAAATCGCATACAAGCTCTCCGCGTTCTGTACTCTCAAGGATAATCTCGCGATGGTATGCGAACGATCGCCTTTTGCTGCCGACGCGACTTTTGGCTAATGCATAGCTCCCGCAATGGGGGGCGAAGGGAGCCTGTTCGTGCTAGCCCCAAAGCGCATCAAGAACCTGAAGCCATTCCTCATCCGCTGCTCGCACTTGATCGCGAACCCGCAACTCAAGAAACCTGCTACAGGTTGGCTGTCTCGATCAAGAGCTGGTTCGGCTGCTCGGGGTCGGCGAGCAGACGGAGCGTATTGCTGGGCGCGATCGGGCTTGCGTCCTGCTGTTCAAACAGCCAGCCGTTCCAGCGCAACACCACCAGTCGATCCCCTTGCTGATGCGGCTCGCTGCCGCCATCGATCACCAGTAGCTCGTTGTTGCCATCGCCATCGCTGTCGGCGATCAGAGCCGCTTGGATCGGCCGTGCCAGCGCCGATCCTCCCCAAATGATGCGGTAGCGCCCGCCGCGCCAGCCCAACAAAAAGGGGTGACAGCTCAAAACGCCTCGCTCATCGGGCTTCCAAACGATCAATAAGAACTCGTAGCGCCCATCGTTATCGGCGTCGCCGGGCGCGACCTGGCTGATGTACCAGTTTAGCTCTTCGTTGTGCCACACCACCTCGTCGCTAGTATGTGGCCCTGCGTGCAGTTGGGCCAGACCTGCTTCGCTCAGCTCGATCAAAAGCTGGCTGCCGTTGCCGTGCAGGTCGAGGCTGGCGCTAAGGATCTGGCTGCTGGCGACTATGGGTGCTTCGCTAACAGGAGCTTGTGCGGAGCTTAGGCGCTCGGCTTGGAAGCGGAAAAGACTGGGTGCAGCGCTTTGATCAGGCGTAGACGTCGGCTGCTCCTGCTCGGCGAGGCCTAACTGTTGCAGAATCTGGCTGTATTGAGGATCGCTGGCTGCCAGCGGTCGCGGCTGACCATTGACGATTACGAGCGGATCGACTGTGAAATCGAGTAGGCCGTTGCGGTCGGCATGCATGCGCAGAATGGCCGATTGGCTGGTGGCTGGCGAGAAGGGCTGATCGAAGATAAAGTTGCCCAACGAGAAGGCGATCAATACCTTGCGGCCCTGCTGTTCACGCTCGACAATCGGCTGCAGCACATGGGGATGGCTGCCCAGAATCAGGTCGGCCCCCGCCGCTACCAAGACATCGGCTTGCTCGTGTTGGCGGCGCGATGGAGTGGGACTGTATTCGACGCCCCAGTGAACCAATACAATTACTAGGTCGGCTTGGCTGCGAGCGATCTTTACGTTTTCGAGAAAGGTTTCGTCGAGCGGGGCGCGGCCCCAGCCTTGCTCTTCATCGGGGCGATCTTGGGGGTCGCCGACATCGTTGGCCGCTAAGAGCGCGATGCGCAGCCCATTGCGTTCGATGGTGTGGATCTGGCGGGCCGCTTCGAGGTTAGCGCCCACACCCAGCGGCTTGATCTGGGCGGCCTCTAACACGCGCACAGACTCTTGCAAACCCTCTGGCCCGGCGTCGAGGGCGTGGTTGTTGGCGAGCGAGAGAGCATCGAAACCGGCCGTTTCCAGACCGGCGATAGTGGCCGGGTCGGCTGGCAGGCGGTAGGGCCCGGGCCGAAGCTCTTGGGGTGCGCGGCGTGTGGTCAGTGGGCTTTCAAGGTTGCCGAGCGTGAGGTCGGCCTGCAGCAGATCGAGTGTGGCGCTGAAAGGATAGGTCAGACCGTTGCGCTCGATATACTTGCCAACAAAGCGACCTAACATAATGTCGCCAACCGCCACAATCGAGATCGGCTCGCTCGGTGCGCTTTGGATGGTCGGGCTGGGCTTAGAACTCGCTGTGGGCAGACTAAGGCTCTCTTGGGTTGTCGGCGTTGACGTTGGCAGCGTTGGGCTAGCTGGCGCTTGCGACGTGGACGTTTGTGCCCAGCAGGCGCTACAAGCTAGGACCAGCAGCACAAGCAGACTAAAGTGTGTCAGCAGATAGAGCTTTCCCTTCGACACAGCACAAACCTTCGTTGTATTCGCTTTCGCAAAGAGAGGATCTACGTTAGCGTGTAGATCCTCTTTTGTTGTGATTTTAAACGAAAACAGGAATCGATTTATACGCCTTCGTTAGTGGCAGTAATAGTAGCTGTAACAGGGGTGTTGCTTGGTGGAGCAGTGTACGTAATGGTGGGCGAAACAGGGGTG
>ERZ777003.2440-NODE-2440-length-21621-cov-6.818093_pt1 | contig 21621 bp, 20 predicted proteins | sample MGYA00374956_ERZ777003 | MGnify/ENA primary metagenome ERZ777003 (study PRJEB29302, sample SAMN06268252) | bioreactor metagenome | isolation source: Joint BioEnergy Institute, California, USA | place: USA:Joint BioEnergy Institute, California, USA | collected... | reverse complement strand
GAGCAGGAGCGCACGATGATGGTCGCCAACCCGGCGGCCTGGCTCGCCGGCTAGGCCGCGGCCGCCTGCGGCGCCCGCACGCGGAACACGCGGTGCGTTCCGGCGAGCCCCTTGAGCTCGAGCTCGCGACCGCGGTCGAAGGAGAAGCTCGCCTCCTCCCCGGCCGAGCAGCTCTCGGCGAGCGCCTCCGAGACCAGGATCTCCCCGCCGGTCGCCTGTGCCGCGATCCGGGCGGCGAGGACCACGCTGCGGCCGTAGAGGTCGCCGTCCTCGGCGATCGCGGCGCCGCTGTGGATGCCCATGCGGACGCTGATCCCCTCCGCGCCGATCACTTCGCTCGTGGCGAGGTCCTCCTGCACCGCGACCGCGAACTCGAGCGCATCGCCGGGGTCCGCAAAGGCGAGCATGAACCCGTCCCCCTGGCTCTTCACCTCATGGCCGCCGTGGTCGGCGAGACGGCGCCGGAAGATCGCGTTGTGCTCGCGCAGGATCCTGAGCCACCGCTCGTCGCCGAGGCGCTCGTTGATCAGGGTCGAGTTCTCGATGTCCGAGAAGAGGATCGTGACCTCTCCGTGGGCGTGCCCGGCAGCGAGCATCGAGAGGTCGGGCCGCTCCGAGCCGACGGCCTCGACCACCGCCTCGATCGACGTGAGGACGTCGATGTCGGCCAGGCCCTGAACCTCGAGCCGGGCGGCGAGCGCCGCTTCGAGCAGCCGGCGCATGCCGAGAGCCTCGGCGCCGTCGAGGCATGCGCCGAGCTCGGTCAGGGCGCGCTCGCGGTCGCCCGCCGCGTTCCTCGAGGCCAGCGCCTGCGCAAGCCCGTAACGCGCGTACAGCAGGTACGGCCTGTCGTCCATCCGGGTCGAGAACTCGACCGCGCCCTCGAAGCGCGAGATCGCCTCGGCGATGTCGCCGAGCGTGAGCGCGAGCCTGCCCAGGTAGAGGTCGACCGGGCCCTGGTAGGAGGCGCCGCGGCCAACCACCACGCCCTGGCCGCTGAACGGCGCCAGCTTGTCCCGCACCATCCGCGCGCGCCGCTCGTCGCCGAGCCAATGAGCCGTGTCGGCGAGGCGGATCATCGTGGGCACCCATTGGAGGTCCCGCGGCACGTCCTCGAAGTCGTCCGCCGCGAGCCGGTCGAACGATGCCCGGGCCTCGTCCTCCTGGCCCAGCTCGGCCAGCATGCTCGTGAGCGTGAACTGCCAGGCGGGGATCGCGGGGAAGCGCCGGGCCATCTCGCGCAGGGACGGGAGTACCTCCTCGAGCCGGCCCTGGAGCTCGCGGATCACGGTCATCTGCAGGGCGTAGAGCTGCCCGGCGAGCGGCTCTTGGGCGCGCTCGCCTCCCCGCCGCGCCTCGGCCGCGAGGCGCTCGGCGTCGTCGAAGCGCCCCTCCATCGTCGCCTGGTTCGCAGCGAACAACGGGAGGTGCCACAGGTGCTGGGGTTGGCGCAGCTTGCGTGCGAGCCGGCGGTACTCGCTGTAGGAGTCCTCGGCGTCGCGCACCCGGCCGAGCTCGAGCAGGGAATGGATCCGGTAGGCGTAGCCGCGCACCGCGAGGTCGCCGTCGCCGCAGCGCTCGGCTACGACGACCAGCTCGTCCGCGTTCTCGAGGCGCTTGCGGGGGGCGTCCGGCGTGCCGGCGAGGACGATCTGCTCGGCGCTCAGCGCGACCGCCAAGGCGTGCTCGTCGCCGATCGCCCTGGCGATCTCGATCGCCTCGAGCGCGCGTGGTTCCGCCTCGCCCTGCGGATCGCGCCAGATGAGCCGGGTGGCCAGCGCGGAGAGGATCTCCACGCGCTTGACCGGGTCGCTCTCGCCGACGACCTCGAGCGACTCCTCGAGCAGGGCGACCAGGGGCTCGTCGACGACGCCGACGGTCGCCACCTTCGACGCGCCGAGCGCCGCCTCGACGAGCCCGCGCTCATCGCCCAGCTCGCGCGCGAGGACGGCGGCGGTGTCGAAGGCGGCCCGGGCCTCGACGAACCTGCCCGCGACGGTGCGGGCGTGACCGACCGCGAGCGTCAGCTGCAGCCGGCGCTGCGGCTCGACCATCTCGCACTCCTCGAGGAGCTCGAGCGCCCGCCCATAGTGGAGGGCGGCGTCGTCGTGGGCGAGGCGGCGCATCGCGCGCTGCCCGGCGCGGACGGCGTAGTCGAGCGCCTTCTCCGGGTCGCTCTCCGGCACGGCCTCGGCGAAGTGACGCGCGGCGTCGTCGAGGAACCGCGAGAGGCCCTCGGTGTGCACGCTCTCGATCGCCTCCCCCACCTTGGCGTGAAGCCGGCGGCGCGTGCCCGGGTCGATTCCGGCGTAGAGCGTCTCGCGGACGATGGCGTGGGAGAAGGAGAGCCAGTCCGTGTTCGTGGCGCGCTCGGAGATGACGCGCGCCTCGAGCCCTTCGGCGAGGGCACCCGCCACGCGGCCGGGATCCCAGCCGCACGCGCGCTCCACCACCTCCGGTTCGAACTCGCGCCCGGCGACGGCGGCAACGGTGAGCACCTCGCGGGCCTCTTCGCTGAGTGCGTCGAGGCGGCGGGCCACGGCGTCGCGCGCGCCCTGCGGGATCGCGACCGGCAGCTCGGCGGAGTCCGAGTCCAGAGCCCCGGACGAGGCGAGGATGCGCAGGACCTCGCCGACGAAGAACGGGTTGCCCTCGGTGCGCTCCCAGATCTCCTCGACCTGGTCGCGCGGGAGATCGGTTCCGGTGCTCGCCTTGATCATCGCGGCAACCCCGTCGGCGTCGAGGCCCTCGAGCCGGATCAGGCGGGCGCGCTCGCCCGTGCTCAACTCGGCGAGCGGCTGGGCGACCGCGTGGTCCTGGCCGAGCTCGACGTCGCGGTAGGTGCCGACGATGAGCAGGCCGGTGTCGGCGAGCTGGCGGGCGGAGAAGCGCAGGAGCTCGAGCGACGAGGGGTCGGCCCAGTGGAGGTCCTCGAGCAGGAGCACGAGGGGCCGGGACCGTGACGCGTCCGCGAGGAACCCGGAGACCGCGTCCAGTAGGCGGAACCGCTCCTGCGCCTGATCCTCGCCCACGCCCTCGGGCTCCACTCCGAGGAGAGCCGCGATCTCCGGCACGAGCCGCGCGAGCTCCGGGCCGCGCGGGCCGAGCTGCCAGCGCAGGCCGACCGGGTCGGCCTCGCGGACGTAGCCGCGAATCGCCTCGATCCACGGCCAAAACGCGGGCGCGCGCTCGTCCTCGTGGCAGCGCCCCCAGATGACGCGGGCGCCGCGGACGGTCGCGTATGTGGCGAGCTCCTCCGCGAGGCGGGTCTTGCCGATCCCCGGCTCGCCGACCAGGAAGAGCAGGTTGCCCCGCCCGGTTCGCGCCTCGTCGACCGCGGAGCGTGCCTCGGCGAGCTCCTCGTCGCGGCCGACGATCGCGCCGCCCGCGAGCTCGCTCGCCTCCTCGCCGGGCTCGACGGCGTCCGGGTCGGCGCGCACGCGGTCGATCCGGGCGCGGACCGCCGCGGCCGAGTCGGGCCGGTCGTCGGGCGACTTGGCGAGCAGGTCGAGCACGAGGCGGTCGAGGGCCCGTGGGATCGACGGCTCGAGCCGGCGCGGCGGCACCGGCTCGGTGTTGACGTGCCGGCTGATCACGGTGACAGCGTCTTCGCCGGTGAACGGGGGCTGGCCGGTGAGCATCTCGTAGAGCAGCGCGCCCAGCGAGTAGAGGTCGGCGCGGCCGTCCACGGACCGGCCGAGCGCCTGCTCCGGCGGCAGGTAGGCCACGGTTCCGATCAGCTCGCTGGCCTCGCGCGAGCGGCGCTCGGTCGCCGCGAGGCCGAAGTCCCCGAGCCGCGCGCGGCCGTCGTCGCCGAACCAGACGTTCGCAGGCTTCAGATCGCGGTGGACGATGCCGTGCCCGTGGGCGTGCTCGAGCGCGGCGCAGATGTCGGCGGCGACGTCGAGCGCCCGGCGCCACTCGAAGCGCCCGCGCGGGGCCTCGGCGAGGCGAGACTTGACGTCACCGCCCGGCACGTACTCGCTGACCAGAAACGGCGCGCCCTCGTGCTCGCCGGCGCCGAGCACGGTGACGATGCGCGGGTGGCGCCCGAGGCGCTCCATCGCCTGGGCCTCGCGCCGGGCCCGCGCGAGCGCCGTCTCCGCCATGCCCTCGGTCGAGAACACGGAGACGGCGAGCTCCAGGTTCGCCGCCTCGCGGTCGCGGGTGAGGTAGACGCGCTTGCGGCCGCCCTGGCCGAGGAAGCCGATGACCTCGTAGCGATTCGCGATGAGCTGCGGCGCGTCCGGTGGGAGGTGGCCGGCGGGTGGCCGCTCGGCCTCCTGGGTCAGCGGGGTCCCGCAGTTGTCGCAGAAACGCGCGCCCTCCCGGTTCAGGTTGCCGCAGGACGCACAGCGCATAGGTGCAGGGTAAACCGCACCTCCGGGCGGGCCGCCCGGTGCCGAGGGACCGCGGCGTCTATCGTGCCCTCAATGTCTCAAGCGACTCTCCACACCAATGCAGGGGCCATCGAGATCGAGTTCTTCGATGAAGATGCGCCGAAGACGGTCGAGAACTTCCGCAAGCTGGCCGCGGACGGGTTCTACGACGGGCTCACCTTCCACCGGGTGATCAGCAACTTCATGATCCAGGGCGGCTGCCCCGAGGGCACCGGCACCGGCGGCCCGGGCTACACCTTCGAGGACGAGATCAACGACCACAAGGTCGTCCGCGGCGCGATCGCGATGGCGAACGCCGGGCCGAACACGAACGGGTCCCAGTTCTTCATCGTCACCGTCGACGAGGCTCCGTGGCTCGACGGCAAGCATACGGTCTTCGGCCGCGTGACCTCGGGCATGGAGGCGGTCGACGCGATCGAGGCGACGCCCACCGGCGCCAACGACCGGCCGATCGAGCCGCAGGTGATCGAGCGGGTCGAGCTCTCCGACTGAGCGAGGGTCGCATTTGGGCTACCGCGTCCTGAACGCCGCCGACGCCTTCTGGCGGCCCTCCAACCAGACCAAGGTCCTCAACACGGACCTCGCAAAGCAGCTCGAAGCCGAGACGATGGGCGCCCGCTTCTGGCGCCTCGAGCCCGGCCAGACGATCACGCGCCATCGCCACCGCCAGACCACGGAGCTCTACGTGGTCATCGAGGGCACGGGCCGCATGCGCATCGGCGACGAGGTGCTCACGCTCGAGCGCCTGAGCGCCGTCCTGGTCGAGCCGCGCACGGTCCGCCAGCCGTTCAACGACACGGACGCCGAGCAGCTCTGGCTCGTCGTCGGCGCCCCGCCCGAGCCCGCGAACACCCTCGAGATGACCGAGGACGAGCTCCGCGACCTCTACCCCGACGGCCCGAAGGCCCTGCCGCCGGAGCTGGGCGGCGGGGAGCTGGAATAGGGCTCAGGCGGCCTGGATCGCCGCAAGGGCACCAGCGATTCGCGCTATCACCACGTGCGGCTCCTCGACGAGCTGTTCCCACGTAACCCGCATCACCCGGTAGCCCATCGCGAGCAGCTGAGCGTCACGGGCGCGGTCGTCGTGGAAGGAGCGCTCGTCGCCGTGGAACTCGATCGAGTCGAATTCAACGATGAGCCCGTACTCACGCCAGAGCACGTCGGCTTCGTACCTGACGCCGGCGACATTCCCGATCAGAACGTTCGTCTCCGGCTCCGGCAACCTCGCTGCTCGCACCAGATCGAGCAGCATCCGCTCGGCACGAGACCGCGTGAAGGCTGGGCCGGTGGGTCTCGCGAGGAGCGCCCTCAACACTGGCATCCCAATGCGATCGGAACGCTGCTCGGCAACGGCCAGGAGGCGGTCTTTCGTGAAGGCATGGCGACGCAGGGCGATCGCCACCGCTTGCTCCAGTTCGGCGCGTGACACTGAGCCCGCCAGGTCGAGGATCGTGCGAAGGGGCGACGTCACGGGGAGGCGCTCGGCACGCACAACGTCGGACGTGCACCACGGGCCGGCGCGGTGAATTCGAACGCCAGGTCGGTTGCGCGGGTGACGGGCGTTCGGAACGGTCACATGGACCGGCCGCTCCCAGAGGTCGAAGCCGAAGCCATGAAGCGCCGCCGCCGAACGGTGGCTGATCGCTGCATCCGGCCCGGCGAGGAGCACCGCTGCGCACAGGTGGCTGATTGGAGATTCCGCGGGACCGACGAGGTAGATGCCGCGGTGAAGGATGCGCAACCGTCCGCTCTTGACCATCCGGTCAATGCGATTCCGGTCGAAGCCCAGGATGAGCAGTTGCGCCCGGGTAACCACGCTGTGCTGCATGCGCGCGAGGTGCGCCAGGCGCCGCTCGAGCCCTTCGACCGCGCCGCAAACGCGCCACGCATTCTGAGTCGCGAAGTCCTTGGCCACTTTGCCTCGTACATGGGGGTCAAGTGGCCGAGCGTTATGAACTCTCCCCCTGGTTGGAGCGTTTGCGGCGCTTCGGCGGGCGTCCGATCAGAACTGGAGTGAGTTTCGCGGGCAACCGTGCGAGCTTCGGGACGGCCGCATCCGATGAGCCGGCGTCCGGGGGCCTTGAGCTAGGTCCTACTTCCCGCCCGGGTTGAACCCGTGGCGGCTCATGGCATCGAGGATCTGCTGCTGCATCTCGGGCATCTTGCTCGCGTCGATGTTGCCGTGGGCTCCGCCTTCTGGGTCGATGCCGTGGTTGCGGAGGATCTCGCGGATCTCGTTGCCCAGCTCGGTGCCGCGCATGTCGATGGTCTGGGCCGGCTCCTGGGTGACGTTCACGTCGCCGGCCTTGATCTCGATGCTGCCGTCGGGGCTCTGGGTGTAGTTGCCCTCGGCGATCGCCTGCTGGGCCATCGCGGTCAACTCCGGGGCCATCTCCTGGAGCTGCTTGAGCGACTTGAACATGCCCGGGAGGTCGGTGAGGTTGAAGTCGCCGCTCATCCCGGGGAGGTTGGCGCCCAGGCTGCCGAAGCCCCCGCCGCCCTGGACCGGCTGGCCGATCACGGGCTGGTCGTCGCCCTTCGCGAACGAGCCGATCGCGTCCATCTCCGTGGACGAGGGAGGAATCGCGCTCTCGCGCTCCCTTCGCCGGCGGAACAGATCCCCAAGTCCCATTGAGTGATCCTATCCCCGGCTCTAGACCTCGTCCACCGAAAAGGTGTCGCAGGAAGCGGGCTCGCCGGACTCGTATCCGGTCGTGAACCAGCGGCGCCGCTGTTCGGAGGTGCCGTGGGTGAAGCTGTCCGGGTTGACGGTGCCGCCGGCCTGCTCCTGCAGGCGGTCGTCGCCCACGGCCTCCGAGGCGGTGAACGCCTCGTCGAGGTCGCCCTCCTCCAGGTCGCCCTCGGCGAAGACCGTGCTCGCCCACACGCCGGAGAAGCAGTCGGCCTGGAGCTCGGTGCGCACCGAGAGCTCGTTGCGTGACCCGGGGTTCTCCCGCTCGAGCCTCGCCACCTCCGCGTTCGTGCCGGAGATGTTCTGGACGTGGTGGCCCACCTCGTGGGCGATCACGTACGCCCAGGCGAAGTCACCGGGTGCGTTGAGCTGCCGGCTCATGTCCTCATAGAAGCTGAGGTCGAGGTACACGCGATTGTCCGCCGGGCAGTAGAACGGGCCCACCGCGGAGGTCGCGCTGCCGCAGCCGTCCGTGCGCACGGCCTTGCGGTAGATCACGAGCTTGGCGCGTTCGTAGTCCGACCCGTCGCGCTTGAAGATCGCGGCCCACGTGTCCTGCACGTCGTTGAAGACGTAATCGGAGAAGTCGAAGAGCTCGGCATCGGGATCCTGGTCGGCGGGGATCCCCTTCCCCTGGCCGACACCCGGCGCCTGGACGTTCGGGCTCAAGATGTCGGGGATCGAGAAGCCGCCCGATCCTCCCGAGCCGCCCCCGCCGAGGAGCTGGATCGCGACGATGACGATCACCGCGACCAAGCCGGCCCCGCCGCCCATTCCGGCGAGCCCGCCCGGCAGCGGCAAGCCCCCGAGGCCTCCCCCGCTGCGGCCGCTTCCCGACGACGAGCCGCGGATGTCGATGACGTCCCGCCCGCGCGCCTTGGACCTCCTCCACTTCATCCGCGGGCCAGTCTATGGCCGATCACGTCTACCCTGAAACCCCGTGGGACTGGGAGACCGCCTCAAGCGACTCTGGGGAACCGCCGGCGGCGAGGCGCATCCGGATGGTCTCGGCGAGCTGCGGATCGCCGATCCGGCCTACGACGACTGGGATGTCGTCCAGGATTTCGAGGAGCTCGAAACGGCGCGTGCCTTCCGCCAGACGCTCGCCGAGCACGGCTTCGAGGCGGTGCTCACCGCGGACTGGCCTCTCGATGAGTTCGGCCGCGGCGACATCGCGCTGCGCGTACCGCCCGGTCGCGGACTCGACGCCGAGGAGTTCCTCGACGCCGAGTAGCGGCCGCTCGCACTCGCTCAGGGCGAGTTGAGCAGGTAGTTCACGCTGCGCCCGAGGACCTGGTTGCGGGTGTCCGTGTCCGTGATGCCCTCCAGGCCGAATCCGAAGTAGAGGCTGTCGGCCGTCGAGATTGCGGCGCCCTCCTCGAAGCCGACCGAGCCGGTCCGCCTCCAGGTGTTCGGGTTCTCGTTCGAGCCCTCTGGCGGAGCGCTCGCCTCCCAGCCGTCCATCGGGTCACCGTCCTCCTCGAAGGAGGTCGTGCCCTCGCCGGTCGAGACCTGGATGTCGTCGATGAACGCGCCGGCCCCCTGCGAGCCCCAATCGGACGCGTAGGCGATCGAGACCTCGACCTGGCGGTCGGAGCCGGTGCTGTTCTCCAGATCGACGGACCAGGTCTCCCAGCCTTCGGAGCGACCCGTCGCCGCGTTCCACTCGCCGCTCGTGCCGGTCGGCGAGCAGCTCTGGTCGGCGTTGTGGGTCTGGTAGTGGGCGAGGAACGGGTGGATCTCCTCGATCCAGCCGGACTCGCAGCTGTTTCCCGGGTCCTGGTCGGTGTGCCCGTTCGCGTCCGGCAGCGTCGTCCAATCGTCGCCGCCCGCGGTCCTCGCCTCGACGAAGAGGAAGTCCCAAGCGGATTCGATGTCGTAGGACGCGCGGAACGTCATCGTCGCGCCGCCCGGCGGCACCGTGATCGTCCGGGTCAGGCGCTTGTAGGACTGATCGGCGCGATCCGAGTACACGTACTGCGAGCCGTCGATGGGGTCGAAGACTCCGGCCACGCCGTCGTCCCACTCCATCGGAGCGTCGCTCGCGAACTGCGGGTACTCGCTCTCGGGCAGGATGCTCGACGTCGAGAGCATCGAGTTCGCCCAGTCCTGGTTGTCGGCGCTGGTGCCGCCGTTCAGCGTGAACCCGAGCCCGTCGAACGGGGCCGTGAGCCCGGTCAGCGGGAACGGCAGATCCGTGTTCTCGTCGAGGCCGCCGCCGTCGTTGAACAGGTACGCGCCGAGGTAGTACTGCAGGAAGTCATCCGAGAGCACCTGGCAACGCGTGACCTCCGCATCCGGGTCGCACGGCTCGTTCGCGACCGGGTCGAACAGGTACGCGTTCTGGTACTGGACGCCCGCGTTCTTGCCCGTGTAGAGGAGGTTGCCGCCCTCGTTCAGGTAGGCCCGCATCTCGAGCATCACGTCGTTGGCGAGCCGTGACGCGGTTCCGGCCGGCATGCCCGGCTCCCTGGTGATGATGTCGTCGCCCGTGTACCAGACGACCGCGTCGTAGTGCGAGAGCACGCCGAGGTGGTCGGGCGCCTCGCCGCTGCCCTCGCCGCCCTGGTGGTACGGGTCGGTCGCGTCGATGTCGTAGACGTCGTGCGCGATCCCGTTCGCCGCCAGCGCCTCCGTGTAGTACGAGAGGTAGCTCGGGCCCTGGCCGCCCTGGTCCGGGCTGATCCCGGTGTAGTCCTCGTTCGCGACGACGAGGACCTTGGCGCCGGACTCGGACACCGCCTCGTAGGTGAAGGACTCGCTGCGGACGTTCTTCCACTTCTTCTTGCGCTTGCCCTTGCCCTTCTTCTTGGCCTTGGCCTCCTTGGCGGTGAACCACACCTCGACCTTGTCGCCGGGGTTGGTCCCCGTGACGACGCCGCGGCGGTGCTTGTAGGTGAGGTCGTAGCCGCCGCCGTAGCGCTCGCCGCCCTTGAAGATGCGCGCCTTCGTCTTGTGCGTCTTGCCGCCGTTGATCTTGTAGCGGAGCTGCACCTTGCGCAGGGAGCTGCGCGCGAGCACCTCAACCGGCTGCGGGTCGCCGTAGGAGCGGGTGAAGCTGAAGTCCGAGCCGGGGTTGTTCGCCCGGGTCGGATCCAGCTCGCTCGTGTCGAAGTAGAAGCGCTTCGTCTTGATCTTCAGGTGCGAGCGCGGCTTCTCGGGGTTCGCCGCCGTGCGCACCAAGGAGCGCGCGAACGGGACGTTGATCTCGAACTCGCGCTGCACGAGCGCCGGGTCGTCCGGGAAGACGAAGCCGCAACCCTGGCAGCCCTCGTTCAGCTCGACCGTCCAGGCGAGCGTCTTGTTCGAGCCCGCCGCCCAGTCGGTCATCTCGCCGTTCGTCGTGTAGAGCTCGGCGGAGAGATCCGGGTCGAAGCCCTCGATCGCCGGCTTCTCGTCCGTGCCCGACAGCGCGATGTAGGTCGGGTCGTCCGGCACCGGGGTCTGCACCTGCCAACCCAGCGGGTAGAGGATCAGCGGGCCGTAGGAGTGGTAGGAGACCGCGGTGACCGGATCGATCTTGTCGATCAGGTTCATGTTCGCCTGGGTCTCGGGCTCGGAACCGGGCCCGTCGCCCCGGTAGGTCTCGCTGGAGGTCTCGGTCGAGGAGCCCTCGTCGTCGTACTTCCAGTGGTCGGGGTAGTTGCGATTGAGGTCGACGCCGTCGAGGTTGGTGATCCGCCCGTCGCCGTTTGCGTCGCGGAGGTTCTTGCGCCAGAGCCGCTCGTGGTCGAACGTGTACTGGTACCCGTCCGGGTTGACGACCGGGACGAACCAGATCTGGTTCTTCTTCAGCAGGTTCTCCTGCTTCGCGAAGTACTCGATCAGGCGCCGGGTGACCTCGGTCGAGATCCACTCACGGGCGTGCGTCGTCCCCTGGAAGAGCTCGGCGGGGCGCTTCTTCAGGTCCTTGGGCTTGACCTTCTTCTTGCCCTTGAACTTCTGCGTCAGCCTGATCGCGAGGATCGGCCGCCCCTGAAGGGTGCTTCCGACCTTCTTCAGCTTCGCGATCCTCTTGTGCTTCTTGACGAAGCCCCGCATCCAGGCCGCGATCCCGTCCGGGCCGTCGTAGTCCATCCAGACGTTGTAGCCCTGGGCGGCCTGCCGGGCCGCGGCCTGGCGCGCGGTCAGGCCGTCCTCGTTGCGGTAGAGGCTGGTGTCGACGCCCTTGGCCTGGAGGGCCTTGCGCTCGGCGGCGGTGAGGACGAGCTGGGCCGCATACCCCTTGCCCGTGGGGCGCGGGGAGACGATGTCGTAGCCCGCCCGCTGCAGCTCGGTGAACTGCTCGGCCGTGAGGCTTGCGTCGTAGAGGTTCAGCGCCTCCGTTTGCTTCGCCGACGCCGTTGCCGTGACGCCACAGAACGCGACCACCGCCGCAACCAGTCCCGCAACCAGGCGCTTGCCTCCCATCGGGCCTCCTCTCGAGCGTTTCGCAGGCGCACTCTCCTGCTGCGCCCGCCCGGACCTTGGCTACCCAAGGCCCGGGGGTTTTGAAACGCGTGGAGGGGGCTAGAACGCTGCCCGCGAGGGCTCGGGCGACTCCGCCCGCCGCACGCGCAGCTCGTTCCAGGTGAGCAGGCGGCCGCTGGCCGGGTCGATCAGCTTGAGCCGCGTCGCCTTCAACCCGTCCCACACCGTCAGCACGGGAACGTCGTGGAAGATCTCGTTCTCGTCGTGGGCGCGCTGGAGGTTGTAGTTGGGGATGCGCGCGCTCAGGTGATGGACGTGGTGCAGGCCGATGTTGCCGGTGAAGAACTGGAGCGGTTGCGGCAGGTAGAGGTTCGAGCTCCCGCGCAGTGCCGCGTCGGCGTAGCTCCAGCGCTCGCCCGTCTCCCAGTAGGCGTCCTCGAACTGGTGCTGGACGTAGAAGAGGAAGACGCCGGCGGTCCCGGCGAGAATCGCGGCCGGCATCTGCACCGCGGCCCAGGCGCCGAAGCCGACGAACCACCAAATCGGCACGAGCACGGCAGCCAGGGCGAGGTTCGTGAGCAGCACGCTGTTGCGCTGGCGCGGGCGCTGGTTTCTCGACCAGATGCGCGGGCCGATCATCAGCGACCAGATCGGCCCCAGGCCGAACATCACGATCGGGTTGCGAAAGAGGCGGTAGCCCAGACGGCCGCGCCAGGAGCGCGCCATGTACTCGTCGACGGTGAGCGTCTCGACGTCGCCGGTACCGCGGCGATCGAGGTCGCCCGCGGAGCCGTGATGGACGGCGTGCTTGTGGCGCCAATCGGCGAACGCCTGGAAGGTGAGGAAGGCACAGAGGCGCCCGACCCAGATGTTGGCGTTGCGGCTCGGCAGGAACGAGCCGTGCGCGCAGTCGTGGAAGACGATGAACGTCCGCAGCAGGAACCCCGAGGCCGCGGCCGAGAGCCCGAGGGTGATCCAGACCGAGGTGTCGAGCGCGAAGTAGGCGGCGACGCTCAGCAGGATGTAGGGCACGACCGAGGTGGCGAGGTCGAGCACGGCGCGGGCCACGCTGGGCCGCTCGTACGGAGCCATCGACTCGCGCCAGAACGGGCGCGAACCGTGATCGTCTGCGGTGGACGGTGTTGGGTTGTGCATCTGGTACTCCCGTGCTCGCCTGTTGCGGTGCGGGTACTCGGCGAGCGGGCGAGCACCAGCGCCACCGAGTCTAGGGTGGTTCGGCTGCCCTAACAAGCCCGCGGCAAACCTTCTTAGGGACTCTTTATGAGCCGGGGTCGAACCCGGAGTTGAGTAGGTTGCCGCCATGGCCCCACCACAACCGCTGCTCGCCGTCGACGGGCCGTCCCTCCTCTATCGCGCGTTCTACGCCCTTCCCGACTCGATCAAGGGCAAGGACGGCAAGCCCGTGAATGCCCTGCTCGGGACCGCGAACCTGGTCCTGCGCGAGGTCGAGGAGCACCGCCCGCGCGCCGTCGTCCTCTGCTTCGGCGCCGAGGCCGCCGAGTACCGCGTCGAGACGTACGAGGGCTACCACGCGGAGCGCCCCGAGGTACCCGGGGACCTCGCCCCGCAGTGGGACGACGCGGAGGGCTTCTTCACCGCGTTCGGGTGGACGGTCGCCCACACCCCGACGCTCGAGGCCGACGACCTGCTCGGCACCTACGCCCGGCTCGAGACCGAGGCCGGCGGCCGCGCCCTGCTCCTCACCGGCGACCGCGACATGTACCAGTGCGCCAGCGACTCGGTGACCGTCCTCTACACGAAGACCGGCTCGGGCGGAAAGGGCCCGGACATCGTCGGGCCCGACGAGGTGCGCGAGCGCTACGGCATCCCGCCCGAGCTCGTCCCCGACTTCATCGCCCTGCGCGGCGATCCCTCCGACGGGCTCCCCGGCGCGAAAGGGGTCGGCGAGAAGACCGCCGCCGATCTCCTGCGCGAGCACGGCTCGCTCGAAGCGCTCCTCGACAACGCGATCAAGATCACCAAGCCGAAGCTCCGCACGACGCTCATCGAGCAGCGCGACGAGCTGCTCGCGTTCAAGGACATCGCGACCCTGCGCGACGTCGAGGTCGAGCGCCCGCCCGACCGGGAGACCGACTGGGCCGGCGCCGCCGCCGCGGCGCGCGAGCGCGGGATGAACCGGCTGGCCGAGCGACTCGAGAAGCTCGGCGGCATCGGGGACTGAGGCTGCGCAGCACTGCCCGTTCGAGGGGCGTGGGCGCCGCACTGCCCCGTCCGAGGTGCGGCTGCGCCCCGCCCGCCACGCCGAACGTCCCTAACACCCCGCCATAGGACGTCCGTTGGGACGTTCGGCGATGCGCCGCTTGACACGGATCCCCGTTCGTGTAAAGGTCCTGGACGCACTCGCTTGACGTGTCCAAGGCACAGGAGGACCGCATGACAACCGATGTCGCCGTCGGGAACGAGCCGATCGAGGTCAGCTGGCGAGATCCGAAGCGCTATCTGTGGCTGCTCGGGCTCGTCGTGCCCACGATGCCCTTCGTCGCGTGGGGGCTTGCCGAGCTCACGGGGCTCGGCGTCATGTGGTGGGCCGGGCCGTTCGTGGTCTTCGTGGTGATCCCGATCCTCGACCAGATCATCGGGAAGGACTCGGCCAACCCGCCGGACTCGGCGATCCAGTACCTGGAGCAGGACCGCTACTACCAGTGGTGCATCTACCTCTTCATCCCGCTCCAGTACGCCGCGATCGTGTTCGCGTGCGCGACGTGGGCGAGCGGCGACCTCTCGTTCATGGAGAACCTCGGCCTCGCGATCACGATGGCGATGGTCTCCGGGATCGCGATCAACACGGCCCACGAGCTCGGGCACAAGCGGGAGAAGCACGAGAAGTGGCTGTCCAAGGTCGCGCTGGCGACGAGCGGCTACGGCCACTTCTTCATCGAGCACAACCGCGGCCACCACGTCCGAGTCGCGACCCCCGAGGATCCGGCCTCGGCTCGGCTCGGCGAGAGCTTCTGGGAGTTCCTGCCGCGCACGGTCGTCGGCAGCCTGAAGTCGGCGATCGAGATCGAGGGCAAGCGCCTAGACCGGCTCGGCAAGCCCTGGTTCACGCTCCACAACGACATCGTGAACGCCTGGCTGATGACGGTCGTCCTGTTCGGAGCGCTCGTCGCGATCTTCGGCGTCGAGGTGCTGCCGTGGCTGGTGCTGCAGGCCGTCGTCGGCGCCTCGCTGCTCGAGGTCGTGAACTACCTCGAGCACTACGGCCTGCTGCGCCAGAAGAAGGAAGACGGGCGCTACGAGCGCTGCCGGCCCGAGCACAGCTGGAACTCCGACAACGTCGCGTCGAACGTCTTCCTCTACCACCTGCAGCGCCACTCCGATCACCACGCGCACCCCACCCGCCGCTACCAGGCGCTGCGCCACTTCGAGCAGCTCCCCGAGCTGCCCTCGGGCTACGCGACGATGATCCTGCTCGCGTACGCGACTCCCCTGTGGCGGCGCGTCATGGATCCCAAGGTGCTCGCCCACTACGGTGGCGACGTGACGAAGGCGAACATCCACCCCCGGAAGCGCGAGAAGATCCTCGCGAAGTACGGGGCGAAAGCGCAGGAGGCGTGAGCGTTGGCGAAGTTCCAGTGCCCCGAGTGCGAGTACGTCTACGACGAGGACGAGGGGAACCCGCGTGAGGGGTTCCCCGCAAGCACCCCCTGGACCGACGTTCCCGACGATTGGAACTGCCCCGACTGCGGGGTTCGCGACAAGGTCGACTTCGTGCCCGTAGGCGACTGAGGCCGTGGCCGCGGCTTCCGCTCGCCCCAGCTTCGCCGAGGCCTCGCGCGACCTCCTGCGCGAGACCGTGCTCGACGCCGTCGGCGAGCTCGCCGCGGAGCGGCCGTGGCCCGAGGTGACGATGGCCGACGTCGCCAACCGCGCCGGCGTCAGCCGCCAGACGCTCTACAACTCGTTCGGCTCGCGCCAGGAGATGGCGCAGGCATACGTCCGGCGCGAGGCCGAGCGCTTCGTCACCGCGGTCGAGGCGGCGATCCGCGAGCACGCCCGCGGCGGCCGCGCCGCGCTCGCGGCCGCCGTCGAGATCTTCCTGGCCGCCGCCGAGACCCACCCGGTGATCCGCGCGGTCATCCGGTCCGAGAGCGGCGACGAGCTGCTCCCGCTGCTGACCACGCGCGGCGGCCCGCTGGTCGACGAGATCACCGAGCGCATCGCGGACCTGCTGGTGGAGAACTGGCCGGAGGCGCCGCGGCGCGAAGCCGAGCTCCTCGCCGACACCCTCGTGCGGCTCGCGATCAGCCATGCCGCCCTCCCCGGCGGCCCGCCCGCCAAGGTCGCCGACGACCTGGCCGGCGTGCTCGGCCCGTTCATCGACTCGGTCGTCGGCAAGCCCTGATCCCCAGACCCCCGGGCACGACGCCTGGGACTTGGCACCCATGCAGGGGTGGGGTGGTTTCGAATCGGATCCGGGTGGGGACCTATCGTGCCCAGATCGGACGGAGCCGATCACAACAACGCGGACCAACTGACACCGACGACCGGGAGAGCCTGAAGGTGACCGACCTGAAGACCAAGATCGCCCGGGGGGAATACGAGATCGACTCGCGCGAGGTAGCCGAAGCGATCATCTCCAAGCTGCGCACGGTGAGGCGCGTGCGCGAACAGATCGAGGCGAAGCGCGTTCCGGGCCTGCGCACGGGTCGGTTCGATCCGTCCGTGGCCCACGTGGCGCACGACCACGTCTGACGCCGGGCGCTAGAGGTACCGCCGTGCGGCGCGCCCGGCGCTCGCTCCGTACGAGCCGCCGAACAGGACCGCGTGCACGAGGAGCGGAAAGAGCTGCCACAGCTCGGTGCGCTCGGCGTGCCCGTCCGCGAGCGGGTGCACCTCCTCGTAGGCGGCGAGAAAGCGCGCCGACGGTGAGCCGAACAGGTGCAGCATCGCGATGTCGATCTCGCGGTGCCCGCCGTAGGCCGCCGGGTCGATGAGCCACGGGCGCCCGTCGGCGCCCCAATGGACGTTCCCGCTCCACAGGTCCCCGTGCAGGCGCGCCGGGGGCTCGGCCGGCCCCGCGAGCTCCTCGATCCGCTCGCAGACCAGCGTGATCGCCTCCGCGTCCGCCGCCGACAGGCTCCCCCGCCGCTCGGCTTGGGCGACGAGCGGCGCCACCCGGCTCTCCACGTAGACCCGCGGCCACTCCTCGCCGGTACTCGCCGGCAGCTCCAGCTCGCCGATCCGCAGGATTCCGTCGGGCGAGCCGGGCGGGAGCACGCCGTGGGCATCGGCCCCGGAGCGGTGGAGCTCCGCGAGGCCGCGTCCGAGCTCCTCCTCCCCTCCCGGGCCGGGTGCACCGGGCGCCGCCCACTCGAGCGCGAGCCAGCCCGGGTCCGTGCCGACGGCGAGCACGGCCGGTACCCGCACGGCGCCCGCGTCCGCCAGCCACCGCAGGCCCGCCGCCTCGGCTTCGAACTCCGCCCCGGTCGAGCCAGCGCGCGTCTTCACGAACGCGGTCGCGCCCGAGGCGAGCTCGACCCGGTAGGCGGCGTTGATCGAGCCGGCGCCCGGCGCCGGGGAGACGGAGGCGACCTCGTCGTCGAGCGCCTCGCCGACGGCCTCAGGCAGGAAGTCGATCGCGCACCTCGTCGAGCAGCGCCGAACACGAGCGCTCGACGATGTCGAGCACGCGCTCGAAGCCGTCCTCCCCGCCGTAGTACGGATCGGGCACGTCGAGCTCGCCGTCGTCGAACTCGCGCAGGAGGAACACCTTGCGCCGCGCCTCGTCGTCGGGGGCCAGCGCCAGCAGGCCGTCGCGGTTCGAGCGGTCCATCGCGATCAGGAGGTCGAACTCCTCGAAGTCCCCGGCGTGCACCTGGCGCGCCTCGCCGGTGAGCTCGATCCCGCGGGCTGCGGCCGCCCGGGTCGCCCGCTCGTCCGGCGGGCTGCCAACGTGCCAGTCGCCGGTGCCCGCGCTCTCGATCTCGATCTCCGACTCCAGGCCGGCGTCGGCGACCAGGCGGCGCATGACGCCCTCCGCGGTCGGCGAGCGGCAGATGTTCCCGAGGCAGACGAAGAGGATTCGCATCGGCCGAGAGGATAGGCTCGACGCGATGGCGATCCACGGCTCGGCAACCGAGGAGATCAACGCGCCGATCGACCGCGTCTTCGAGGTCGCGGCCGATGTCGAGGGCTCGCCCCGCTGGCAGCCGGAGATCAAGCGGGCCGAGGTACTCGAGCGCGATGCCGAGGGCCGCCAGGTCCTCGTGCGCACCGAGGCCGACGCGAAGGTCCGCACGCTCGGCTCGACCATGCGCTTCGCCTACGACAAGCCGCGCGGCCTCTCATGGCGCCAGGAGGACGGCGACCTCAAGTCCGTGGAGGGCAGCTGGGAGTTCGAGGACCTGGGCGACGGGCGGACCCGGGCGACCTACTCGATGACCGTCGACCTCGGCCGCATGCTCGGGATGGTGATCCGCGGCCCGCTCGTCGACGTCCTGCGCGGCCAGCTCGTCGAGAGCATGCCGGGCAAGCTCAAGAAGTTCGTCGAGAACGAGGGCTGACGCCCATCAGGTGAGCCGCCAGCGGCGCGCCTCGCCCTCGCCTCCGTCGGTCTGCTCCGCCTCGCCGAGCACGGCCAGGTGGTCGAGGTAGGCGAGCGCCATCTGCATCCCCCACGGGGCGGTGGCCTCGTTCAGGTTCTCGGGCCCGATCAGGTCGCGCACGACCTCGAACGCGGTCGTCGCGCCGCCTGCGAGCGCGGCGCGCACGCGGTCGAGCTGTTCGGCGAAGAGCTCGCGGTTCGCCTGGATCTTCGCCGGGACGTCGCGGAACGGGCGCCCGTGCCCCGCCAGGCAGAGGCCGAGGTTGTCGAGGCGCTCGATCGTCTCGAGGCTCTCGAGGAACTCGCCCGCCGGGTCGGGCGTGTGGCCGTAGTCGAAGAAAAGCGAGACCCGGCCGAGCAGGTGGTCGCCGGAGATCAGCATTCCCGACTCCGGCTCGTGCAGGGTCACGTGGGACGGCGCGTGCCCGGGCGTCTCGTAGACCTGCCACGTGCCGACGTCGGTCTCCACCTCCACGCCCGGCACCAGCTCGCGGTCCGGCTCGATCGCCCGCGCGATCCCCGTGTTCTCGCCCCGGCGGCTGCGCTCGTACTCCGCGAGCGCCGCGGCCGGCACGCCCGACTGGCGCGCGACCTCGATGCGCCGGTCGAGCACGCGGTCGGGGTCCTCGGCGACGTCGCGGATGTGCTCCCACGCCGGGTGCATCCACAGCTCGCAGCCCGCCGCATCCACGATCGGCCCCGCGAGCCCGTAGTGATCGCTGTGGGCGTGGGTGCAGACGAGCAGGCGCACGTCGGCGAGCCGGAAGCCGACCTGGGCGAGCGCGAGCTCGAGCTGGCGGGTGCCGTCCTCCCACGCGTAGCCCGTGTCGAAGAGGACGATGCCGTCGCCGGAGGCGATCGCCCAGGCGTTCACGTGCGGCACCCCGGGCCACGGGAGCGGCATCCGCAGGCGCCAAACGCCGGGGAGGGTCCGCTCGCCGCGGGCGACGGCCCTGTCTCGCCGGGTGCTCATCGGCGGGGATGCTGGCAGACCGGCCGCGGGTTGCCGCCGCGCCTAGAACAGCGTGAGCTCGAACTCGCGCTCGCTCGCGCCCTTGCGGCCCGTCGCGCGGACGTTCACCGTGAGGATCAGGCGCCGCGCCGTCGCCACGAGGCGCTCGCCCTTGGGCGTGAGCTTGGCGGCGATCGTCTCGCGGCCGCGGTCGAGCTTCACTTTCCCGCCCGCGACCTTGGCGCCGTTTGCGGCGGTCGCCCGCACGCGCACGCGCGCCGGCTCGCCGAGGTGCACCCGGAAGCGAAGCTTCCCGGCGTCGTCGATCTTGGTGAGCCGCCGCTCGAGCGGCTTCACCTTGAGCCGCGGGCCCTTGGCGTCGCCGCCGTTGCCGGCCTTGCCGCGCACCGTGATCGAGCCGACCATGAACGTGTGCACGCTGCACAGGAACTCGTAGCGGCCCGGCCGGAGCTTCTCGGCGCCGGTGACCGGCACCTCCGCGAGGAAGCCGACCGTCGGCGAGGCGAACAGGGGCCGCGCGTTCGTGCCGACGTCGGTGGAGGTCACGTCGTGCGGCGGCAGCAGGTCGAGGTTGAGGAAGGTGACCTCCTCGCCGGGATCGATCTCGACTTCGGGGTTCTGGTACGCGTAGGGCGTCGGGCCGGCGACGATCTGCGCCGCGCCCGCGCTCGCGGGGAGGGCGAGAGCGGCGAGCAGCGCTCCCGCGATGAGGAATCGGCGGGCGCTCACTTCTTCACGACCTCGAAGGCGCCGCGCATCCACGGGTGGATGCGGCAGAAGTACGCGTACTTGCCCGGGCGCAGGTTGGACGGGGTCGAGGCGAGCGGGTTGAGCGTGCCGCCGTCGATCAGGTCGTAGCCCATCACGTCCGAGTCCCAGACCCCATCGGGGAGCGGGTAGTTCGCGACGTACGGCCCGTTACACGGCCACTTGCAGGTGGTGATCGTGTGGCGGATGTTGAGCAGCTGGTCGAGGTTCAGGAACGTCATCGGCGTCCCCTCGGGAACCCTCGGCGGCGCTCCTTCACGCCCGCTGAGCGCGCGGTCGCCCGGCAGGTACTGGAAGTTCGCGATCGTCACCAGGTTGGTGTCGATGCCCGGGCCGCGGTCCTCGAGCGGGCGCTCGCACGGCGGCGCGCCGAAGCGGATCCCGCAGATCTTGTCCGTCGGGTGGTGGCCCCAGTTGCGGTTCTTGACGCCGTCAGTCGGATCGATCCGCTTCTTCGACTTCTTCGCCTTGCCCACCAGATAGGGCTTGCACCGGCCCTTGGGCGGCTGCGACTCGTCGATGTAGAGGCCCTGGTGGGTCATCACGTCGTACCACGCGTGCTGCTTGTTCTCGTAAACGCCGGTGATCCGGATCCGATCGCCCTTGCGGATCGGCGCCCGGAACCCGGGGTGCGAGACCTCCATCTGGAAGTCCTCGGTGAACGGGACGTCCTTGCGCCACCGGGCGTCGGCCTTGAGCAGCAGGGTGCCGCCGTAGCCGCCCTTGGTCGCGGGGCACGGGTTCTCCTCCGAGCCGTAGTTCTCGGTGATCACGCTCAACCCGCCCGGGTGCAGGTGGCTGCCGGTGCCGATGATCGTGCCGTCAATCGGCGAGACCCACTCGATCACGCCCTTGGGGTCGTCCTCGGGAGTCTCGAACGTCCCGTCCTTCGACTTGCGGTCGCGCGGCACGTCGAAGGTGCGCCCGAAGAGCACGCCGGTCACGTCGTGGTATTCGCGACCGGGGAGCGCGTTCAGCTGCTCCATCGAGCCGTGGATGAAGGTGACCTCGAGCATGATCCACACGACCATCGGCGCCGAGGTCTTGTTGTGGAGCATGTAGATCATCGGCTGCGGCTTCAGCATCCCGACGTAGCCGCCGTAGATCGGGCCCTTCGGGTCGATCGCGCTCCGCTGCTCGAAGTTGGCCTTCGTCTCCTCGTCGCCGTTGCCGAAGAACCAATCGGCGAGGCCGAAGAGGTAGTTGTCGGTCTTCGAGCCGATGTTCAGGTCGAACCAGTGCGCGTGGTGGATGTGCGCCACCTGGTGGGCCGGCTCGGTCCCGTCGATGACGTTGCGCATGCCCGGCTCGACCGAGGTGATCAGCCCGTTTCGCAGCGGTAGCGCGAGGTCGATGCGGTTGGCATCCCAGCCCGGCGGGACCACGTAGGGCCCGTAGAAGAGCTTGAGCTTCTCCTTCGTGCCCGGCGGCTTCGGGATGAACTCGGTGCTCTTGCTGATGATCGGCTCGAGCGGGTCGATGTTCGGGTCGTCGGCCCGCGCGGCACCCGGGAGCGCGAGTGCGGCGATCGCGAACAGCGCTGCGACGAGCGCGGCCAGGCGGCCTCGGATCGGGCGCGCGATGCGGGTGGTCGCCACTTCTCTTCCCTAACTCCCCACTGGCCGGAGGGCCAGCGAAGCGATCATAAACCGGCTCGGGGCGGCCGTGTGCGGGTTCCCGCGGCTACGGCCCTTGGGGCAGGTCCGCCGGGTCGCACTCGCCGTTTGCCCGCGAGCCGTCGGTGAGCGCGCCGCCGTCGGTGAACGGGGTCGAGCCGTCGCCGGGGTCA
>ERZ777003.2438-NODE-2438-length-21631-cov-7.340842_pt1 | contig 21631 bp, 23 predicted proteins | sample MGYA00374956_ERZ777003 | MGnify/ENA primary metagenome ERZ777003 (study PRJEB29302, sample SAMN06268252) | bioreactor metagenome | isolation source: Joint BioEnergy Institute, California, USA | place: USA:Joint BioEnergy Institute, California, USA | collected... | reverse complement strand
GAACCGGCTCACCGACCAGGAGGAGAATTTACACCACATTTCGGACGTGGCCCTCGTCGGCACCCGCGAGCATCTGAATCAGCTGGCGGCGAGTCGGATCGGCGATCGCACTGTAGACGTCTCTCATTGGCGGTCCCCCGATCGACTGGGATGCAATGGCACGTGAGCCATGCTGTCGATCGGAGTATATGCCACCGGTTGGTGGCATGTCAACTCCCTGGGGCCACCCTCGCCCAATCGCTCGCGGCGCCGGAATCAACGGCGAACGATCTTCGCGAGGTAACAGCCGGGGCGGGCGTTGTGGAGGTGCACGTAGTCGACCTCTTCATCGGCGAGGAACGCCTGAATGGCAGTGTCGAGGTCGGCGCCCGGGACCACGTCGCAGCCGATGAGCCAACCCTCGCCGTTGTAGGCGCGCACGGAGAGAAGAGCCCGCTTCCGCAGCATCTCTGGAATCTCCCCTACCTGCGGCCGTGCCGTCGTCGCGTTCTCTCGCACATAGATTGGACCCGAGGCGCGATAAGGCGAATCGACGTCGTGATGTGCGAATGGGAGTAGAAGGAGTGTTTCTCCCACCCTTGCATCGGTGAGGCTAACCCGGCATGGGTAGCCCGATGGCGCATCGGCGACGAGGCGGCATGCCCCAAAGGTGCGCAGGACGTCGCTGCCGGCCCCGATCAGATTCTCGAATTGCTCACGTGACAATGGAACGACCTGAAACGATGTCGACACTCTTGCACCTCCACTCGAATCTCTCACCCGACGCCTGTCGAGCCCGGCGCTCCAATTGCAGCAGGTACTGTTTGCGCCGGAGCCCGCCGCCGTAGCCGCCGAGCCGACCATCCTTGTTGATGACGCGGTGGCACGGAACGACGATCGCAATCGGATTGAGGCCGTTGGCTCGTCCCACGGCCCGCACCGCGCCGGGGCGGCCAATGGCGATGGCGATCTCTTCATAGGAGCGGGTCTCACCGTAGGGGATCGCCCGCAGCTCGTGCCAAACTTCCCGCTGAAACGGCGTGCCGCAGAAGTCGAGCGGCACGCTGAATCGTTGCAGCGATCCGGCGAAGTAGCGCCCGAGTTCGTCGCGGAGCGCATCTAAATGGATGTGCGTACCCGGAACGAGCGGCTTTTGGAACCTCTTCTCGCAATTGCGAAGTTGAGCCTCAAAGTCGCGGCGATTGACAAAATCGAGCAGGCAGACCCCAGCGTCGGTGGCGCCGGCGAGCATCGGGCCGAGCGGCGTGCGCAGCCACGTGATTTGTACATAAGCCAAGGAGGAGTATTTTGTGGGATTCTCGCCGAACGTACGGTTAAACGCGCTGCGAAATCCGCTGTGCGAATCGTAACCGCTCTCGAATACGGCGTCATCGAGTGAGGCGCCGGAGCGTATGGCATTGGCGGCGGCAGATAAGCGATGCGCCCGGGCAAAGGCGTGAAAGGTCAGACCAAACCGGCGCAAGAAGTAGCGCCGAGCGGTACTCGGGTCGATGCCGCGCCTTTTGAGGTCCGCGTCCGTGATGCGCGCCGCCGGATTGGCCTCCACTTCGCGGATGAGATCGACGGCCCATTGCGGCTGATCGTCGAGGCTCTCCGGCGCGCAACGCTTGCAGGGGCGGTAGCCGGCCGCTCTGGCTGCTTCCGGCGTCGGAAAGAACTCGAGGTTCTTCGGGTGCGCTTTCCGGGCGGGGCAGGTGGGGCGGCAGAAGATCCCGGTCGTTCGGACTCCGAGAACGAAGCATCCGTCGTACGAAGGATCGCTCGTCAAATAGGCCTTTTCCATGATGGCTACGGGTGGCATCGTACTCATGTCTTGATCCTAACGCTTCATACGGGTCGGCGTCCACCGATTTTCAGGCATGGAAGTAGCTGGGTCCCAAGGGGATTCAAGCCGGCTCGTAGAAGCGAACGCTCGCGGACGAACACACCTGCAGAATCCAACACGCCGCAAGGGAGGATGGCCATGCTTGTGCTTCGAGTTGCTATAATCTTCGTGGTTTTCGCTCTTTTGAGCGGGCCCGTCGGAGCTGTCGAAGGGGCATACAGCGCGCTCATCGACTTTCGCGAGGGAGTGAGCGGTTGGACCTCCTTCGGCGCGGCGGTGATTCCCAACCTCCAGGAGGGGTACGACGACACCCATAGCCTCGAGGTGATCAATCGGACCGCGAACTGGAACGGCGCCCTTTACGAACTCGACGGCAAACTCGCCCCGGGCGGCACCTACCAGTTTCGCGTTCAGGTGAAACTGGCCCCCGGCGAGCCCGAGGCGGCGGCGAACATCACTCTGCGGCAGACAGGTGTTACAGGGGAGACCACCTTCCGCTGGCTGACGGAGTCGGTCCCCCTGAGCAGTGCGGAGTGGCGGGAGCTGGACACGGAGCCGTTCACGTACGATCCGGAAGAGGCGGCGTCGACAGCGATTTACATCGAGCTCAACCACCCCAGCGCCTCGTTCCTCGTCGACCAGATCGTCGTGTCCGGAGACCGTCCGGTGAACGTGCCCCACGCCGTCACACGGGGCGCCGAAGTGGAGCGGGGTCCTTTCCGAAACTCCCGGGAGATCCCCTCGCTCAAAGAGATCTATGCCGACCGCTTTCTGGTGGGGTTTGCCTCCGGCCTCTACTACACCGAGGTGGAGGAGGCAATGGCGCACCAATACAATGCCCTCACGCCGGAGAACGAGATGAAGTGGAGCTCGGTGCAGCCTACCGAGGGGCGGTTCAACTTCACCGCCGCCGATAGGCTGGCCCGTTTCGCCGAGGAGCGCGAGATGAAGCTGATCGGTCACACCCTGGTGTGGCACGCGCAAACGCCCTCCTGGGTGTGGCAGCATCCCGATGGACGGCCCCGCTCCCGCGAGGAGGGGCTGGCGGTGATGGAGGAGCACATCCGCACGGTGATGGAGCGGTACGGCGGCCGCATTTACCAGTGGGACGTGGTGAACGAGGCCATCGAGCAGTACGGCGGCGTTTGGCAGTTGAGACGCTCGCCCTGGTTTGAGGTGGTGGGCGAGGATTACATCGAGCACGCCTTCCGCCTCGCCCACGAGGCGGATCCGAACGCCCTTCTCTACTACAACGACTACGGTGCAACCGACCCCGGAAAGCGAGACCGCATCTACCAGCTGGCCAAAGAGCTGCTCGAGAAGGGGGTACCCATCCACGGCATCGGAATGCAAGGCCACTGGAGCCTGTACGGTCCCTCGCCCGAGCGGATCCGCGAGGCCATCGAAAAGTACGCTTCCCTCGGCCTCAAGGTGAGCATCACGGAGCTTGATGTGAGCGTCTACGATTGGTCGGACCGGAGCAACCGCTACCCGGTGGAGCTTCCGGAGAGCCTCCTTTATCAGCAGGCCGAGCGGTACGCCGAGATCTTCCGGATCTTCGACGAGTACCGTCACGTCATCGACCGGGTAAGCTTCTGGGGGACGACCGATGCCCGCTCCTGGCTGAACAACCATCCCGAGCCCAACCGGCCCGATCATCCGCTTCTCTTCGACAAGAAAGGCGAGCTCAAGCCGGCCTTTTGGGCTGTCGTCGATCCTTATCGGCCTTGGTACGTCACCAAGGCCGAGTATCTGGGGGCGATCGTCTTCGAAACGGACAGCGGCGAGGAAGTAGGGACCCTCGTCCCGGGGAGGTACCGATTAGAAGAACTGAAAGAGCTTGGGCTTGACTTCGACAGGGTGCAACGGATCTCAGTGGAGCGAGGCCACGTGGTCACTTTTTACGAGACCGCCGATTTCCAGGGCCGCTCCTGGTCGTACTCGGGGCAGGGGGGGCTTGACGGTCCCGGACTCCTCGACCGGGCGAAATCGATGGTCGTCGAGTTCGTTGAGGTCTCGAATGTCGTGGTGGGGAAGGCGGTCACAGCCAGCGCGGAAGAGGGAAGAGCCGCCCGGGCCGTCGATGGCGACGCAGCCACCAGCTGGTCGCCGGGGGGTGGGGCGCCCTACTGGCTCCAGGTCGACCTGGGGGAGGAGCACACGATCCACCGCTGGGTGGTGAAGTTAGAGGGGAGCCGCGCCCTGTTCGGCGGTCCCACGGACGGGCCGCTCAACGCCGCCGACTTCGAACTCCAGGTGAGCGGCGACGGGGTGCAGTGGAGTTCGGTGGACGAGGTTCGGGGAAACACCCAGAGCGTCACGGATCGGCAGATCCAGCCTGCTGTCGCCCGACACCTCCGCCTTTATGTGACCAAGCCCACGTCCCTCGAGTTCAACCAAAACCTCGTCGTCTATGAATTCGAGGTGTACGGGACGCCGCGGAGAGCTGCCGATCGGAGCGCTGCCGCGAGTGGAAGAGCTGCGAGGGAGGAAGGAGATCCGGTGGAACGGTTCGAGCAGATCCGGCTTGCCCGCCCCTATAAGCCCCTTGGGCAACACAATCCCATCATGAGCCACCGCTTCGGCGCCGATCCCTACGCCATGGTCTACGGCGACCGGGTGTACGTCTACTCCACCAACGACATCTTCGCGCGGGACGGCGCGGGGAACATTGTCGACAACCACTACGGCCACATCCACACGATCAACCGGGTTTCCTCGGTCGACCTCGTCAATTGGACCGATCACGGCTGGATCGACGTCGGTCCCCTGGGCACCGGCAAGGCCCGGTGGGCCGGGAACTCGTGGGCGCCTGCGGCTACGTACAAGGAGATCGACGGAAAGGATCGCTTCTTCCTCTACTTTGCGAACTCCGGCAACGGAATCGGCGTGCTCACGAGTGCGAGCCCCGTGGGCCCGTGGGTGGACCCCATCGGCAGGCCTTTGGTCTCCCGCAGCACGCCCAACGCCAACGTCGTGTGGCTGTTCGACCCAGCGGTGGTTACGGATGACGACGGGAAGAGCTACCTGTACTTTGGCGGCGGCGTCCCCGAGGGCCAGGGCGAGATGCCAGGCACGGCCCGCGTCGTAGAGTTGGGCTCTGACATGGTGAGCCTGGCGGGCATCCCCCAGGTGGTCGAGGCGCCGTGGTTTTTTGAAGCGGCGTTCGTAAACAAGATCGGAAGCCGGTACTACTACTCGTACATGACCAACTGGGCGAACCGCGAAGGGGCGGTCGGACCGCACCGGCCGGCCTCGGGGCAGATCGTCTACATGTCGAGCGACCATCCCAAGGGACCCTGGGAGTACCAGGGGCTTATTCTGGCCAACCCGGGGCAGTTCTTCGGCAGCTGGGGGAATAACCATCACAGCATCGTCGAATTCCAGGGCGATTGGTACATCTTCTACCACACCCAGACGCTGCAGGACGCCATGGGCGTGAAGGGAGGCTATCGCAGCACCCATATCGACCGGTTGACCCTCACAGAGGAGGGCGAGTTTCTGCCGGTCCGGGCCACTCGCCAGGGAGTGACGCAGCTGCGGCATCTCAACCCCTACCAGCGCACGGAAGCGGAGACCATCGCCTGGTCGGCAGGGGTCAACACCGCACGCACCAAGGAGCCGAGCGCCGTCTTCGGCGAGATCAACATGGTGGTGACGGAGATGAGTGACGGCAGCTGGCTGGGGGTGGCCGGCGTCGACTTCGGCCCCGGCGGTCCCAAGCGGTTTACAGCCAAGGTGGCCAGCGTCGTCCCGGGAAATGTGATGAAGATCGCCTACGATCGTCCGGACGGGGAGGCCGTAGGCTTTGTGGAGGTGCCCGTCACCGGCAGCCTCGATCATTTTGCAGAGGTGACGGTGGAGGTGGATGGCCCGGGGGGAGTGCACGATCTCTTCTTCGTCTTCGCGGGCGACGGGTTCTACTTTGATGCTTGGGAGTTCGAGCCGTGATGGCGCTCTCCCACACCCGCATCCAAAACCCGGTCATCTGGGCCGATTTCCCCGACCCCGACGTCGTCCGCGTGGGCGACTGGTACTACATGGTCACCACGAGCATGCACACCATGCCGGGCTGCCCCGTCCTGCGCTCGCGGGACCTGAAGCACTGGGAGTTGATCGGGTACGTTTTTGAGACGCTGGAGGCGAACGAGGGCCACACCTTGGCCGACGGCAAGGGGGTGTACGGGCAAGGGTCGTGGGCGGCGAGCCTCCGTTACCATCAGGGGATGTTTTACGTCGCTTTCTCCTGCAACGATACGGGAAAGTTCTATGTGTACCGCACTTCCGACATCCAGCGCGGCGACTGGCAGCGGACCACCATCCCCGCACTCTTTCACGACCCCAGCCTCCTCTTCGATGACAACCGGGTGTACGTCATCTACGGCAACGGCGACATCTACATCACGGAATTGACCCCTGATCTAACCGGGGTGAAGGAGGGAGGCCTCCACCGGTTGCTCTTGACGACACCGTCGGAGGGGATCGGCCTCCGCTGTGAGGGATGTCATGCCTACCGCATCGGCGGCGAGTACTACCTGCTCTTCATCGAGTGGCCCCGGACCGGCCATACCAGGCGGCGGCAGGTGTGCTACCGCTCAAAGCACTTGCTCGGCCCGTACGAGCGGCGGGTGATCTTCGACGACGACATGGGCTACAACAACAAGGGCATCGCCCAAGGGGCCATTGTGGACACACCAAGCGGCGACTGGTACGCCGTCCTCTTTCAAGACCACGACGCGGTGGGGCGGATTCCCTTCGTTCTCCCCGTCACCTGGGAGAATGGTTGGCCGCTCGTAGGTGTGGGCGGCAAGGCGCCCCAAGAGGTGGTGGTGGCCTTGCCGGAGCACCCCCTGCCTCTCAATTAGGTGACGAGCGACGACTTCGATCACCCGAGCGGTCGACTGCCCCTAGCCTGGCAGTGGAACCACAATCCCGACCATCGCTTTTGGTCGCTTTCGGAGCGGCCGGGACATCTGCGGCTATACACCGGCCGGGTCGTCTCGTCGGTGCTCCAAGCGCCCAACACCTTGACCCAGCGGACGGAGGGGCCCACCTACCGCGGCGTGATCGAGATGGATGTGCGCCACATGAGGCCGGGCGATCACGCCGGGCTCATCGCCTTGCAAAGCACCTTCGGCACAGTAGGAGTCCGATGCCTGGATGAGGGGAAGGCGGTGGAGATGTGCGTCCGCGGAGTGCACGGAGGTGAGCGGATCGTGGAGCAGGTGCCGCTCCCGGCGGGGAGTGTGAGGTTGAGGATCGATTTCGACTTTCGCGAGAGCGTCGATGTGGCGCGGTTCTACTACGCCTTACCCGGCGGCGAGTGGCGAAAGATCGGCTGGGACCTCGCCATGCGCTACACTCTCGACCACTTCATGGGGTATCGCGTCGGGCTCTTTTGCTATGCGGGGCGAGAGGCGGGCGGGTACGTGGATATCGACACGTTTCGGTACATCCGCTCGGCGGACTTGGATTTGGAGTGACCTTATGGCGCGACGGTTAGGGCGCGGCGAGAAGGAAAAGCGCAGGCTCCCATGGTAAGGGCCCAAAAGGTGTTCGCTCACGTCCTAATTGGGAGGGTGTGACATGGCCCCAAGCAGCTCTATCTTCCGTGCGCCCCAGGAGATCCACTTCGGGCCAGGTGTTGTCGGAACTGTCGGTGAGGTCGCCCGCCGCTTTGCCAAGCGGGCGCCGGTGGTCACTGGGGCGCACTCGTCGAAGGCCAGCGGTGCGTTGGAGGCGGTGCGCCACAGCCTCGCCGCGGCGGGTGTCGAAGTGGTCGTCTTCGACGGGGTGGCACACGAACCCACGCTTGCCTTCGTGGAAGAGGTTCGCTCATTGGCCCGGAGTGAAGGGTGTCAGGCGCTGATCGGGTTGGGAGGCGGCAGCCCGGTTGACGTCGCCAAGTGCAGCGCGGGCCTGTTCTACTCCGCTGAGGCGGTGAGTGCGCACTTTGACGGCCGGGTCGAGATGCCGGATCAGGCATTGCCATGGATCGCGGTGCCAACCACGGCTGGAGCAGGGGCCGAGGCGACGCCTAACGCGGTGGTGACCGACGAGCGGACGAACGTCAAGAAGAGCCTGCGCAGCTGGGAATGGCTGGCCAAAGCGGCGATCGTCGACCCCGAGCTCACCGTCGCTTGTCCAGAGCGCGTCACCGCCTACAGTGGGATGGACGCCTTCACCCAGGCCGTCGAGTCGTACACAAGCCGCAACGCGACGCCGTTGACGGAGGGCATCAGTTTTGAAGCGGCTCTGCAGGTGGCCAAGGGCCTCCCGCTGGCGTACGACGACGGCAGCGATCTCGAAGCCAAGACGGCTGTGGCTTGGGGAGCGACGATGGCCGGCGTCGCCCTTGCCAACGCCAGGCTCGGCGCGGTGCACGGGTTTGCGCACGCTGTAGGCACCGCCTGCAATCTCCCGCATGGGCTGGTCTGCGCGATCCTTCTACCTTGGGTGATCGAGTACAACCTCGACGTCGCCGCGGAGAAATACGCCCGCCTCGCGCGCGGATTGGGGGTCGCCGAGGCGGCGGATCCGGCCGATGTGGCGGCTGAGGCCTTTCTGGGTCACGTACGGGCGCTCAACGCGAAGTTTGAGATCCCTGCGACCCTCGGCGAGGTTGGACTGGAGCGGGAGATGATCGATGCGATCGTAGCCCAGACCCTTCCCTCGGGTTCCTTAGCAGCCAACCCGAAGAGCGTGCCGAAGGAAGATCTGGAAGCGATACTTCTGGCACAGCGTACGGAGAGGGGATAAAGCCGGTGTTCAGAGTACGACGTGGCCATGCCGACCCGACGACGATCTTGGAGACGCGGACGATGAGCTCCCTATCGATCCGGCGCTCATCACCCGCGTCTCCGTCGAATCATCGGTTTCAACGCACTTGGGGAGCGCTCCCATGGCAATCCCCACGCGCGGCAAGACGACGTTATCGCTTACCAACCTCGTAGGTGAGGTGCGTTGCCAGCGGTGAATGGATCACGTCCACGATCTTCAACGCGATTTTGTCGCGCTCAATCCCCTTAAACAGTGGGACACCGCCACCCAAAAGAAGAGGTGGGACCGTGAGGATAAACTCGTCGACTAATCCCGCATTGAGGTACTGAAGGATCGTACTGGCGCCACCGGCGATACGAATATCCTTGTCGCCGGCGGCTTCGCGCGCTTGACTCAGTGCGCTCTCGAAGCCGTCGTTGACAAAGAAAAACGTCGTGCCCCCGAGCCGCTCCCAAGGGTCGCGCACCTGATGGGTCACTACAAAGACCGGCGTGTGGAAAGGCGCATCCTCCGGCCAGTGGTGCTCGCCTCCGTCGAACATCCGCTTGCCCATGATGTTGGCGCCGGTGCGATGAAACACTCTTTCAAGGAGTTGGTTGTCGACGCCGGTTTGTCCGCCCTCACCCAAATTGAGGTTTTCACGGAAAAACTTCTGCTCAAATTGCCAATTTTGGAGCTCGCTCCACCACTTGAGCCAATCCTTGTAACTTGGGTCGTGGGCGTGTTCTAACTCCATGCCTTCGGGGGCAATGTAACCGTCAAGCGACATGGCGACATGAAAAAACACCTTCGACATGATATTGACCTCCGTCCGTGGCTTGCTTGCTCGTCCGATTGTAGTCACTTTTTAATCCGGTCGAGGGATGCGCTCATCCGGCATGATATCGACATCCCTCCGTGCCACGATCTTGTCGCGAGAGCCGACGCACGGCTCGTTCGATTCGATCGATGCGGCCCCCGGATCGTCCTTAACTCCGCATCGTTTCCAGGTACCCGGCCAGGCGGTCGAGCGTCTGCTTACCTCCCTCGATCGCTCCCACCTCTTCGATGGCGCGGTCGCGAGCCTCGGCCGTCTCATACACCTGGCGCAGGGTAACCTCGGTCGCCCCGTCGCGCTCGACGAAGGTGACCGTCACCTCGAAGTCGATGCGCTCCTCATCTTCGCCGTGGAGGTAGACGAGGCGCTCGGGCTCGACGACCTCCGAGTATCGGACGTAGTTTTGAAAGTTCATTCCGTTCGGAGCGTGCATCACAAAGCGCCACTCACCGCCGGGACGCAGCTCCATCTTCTCCGTCGTCGTGGTGAAGCCGTCTGGTCCCCACCAGTTCCCAATGTGCTCCGGGTGGGTCCAGGCCGCCCACACAAGCTCCCTCGGGGCGTTGAAGCGGCGGGAGACGACGATCTCCCGGTCCGAAGGGAGGGAGGCCTCCACTGCGTCGCCAACGGGTGCTTGTCTCTCAAAACCCGCTGTCATCTCTGCATTCCTCCTTGCAGGTGTTCGGCACTTCAGTCGCCGGGCTCCTTTGGGCCTGCGCGATTCCTTTCACGCTCTTGCAGTGTGTTCAGGTACCTATCCAGCCGATCAAAGCTGCCTTCCCAGAAGCGGCGGTACCGCTCGACCCAGTTGGCCACGTCGCGCAGTGGCGTTGCATCGAGGCGGCACGGGCGCCACTGGGCCCGCCGTTCCTGTTTGATCAACCCAGCGCGCTGGAGCACTTTCAGGTGCTTCGTGATCGCCGGTGCGCTGATGTCAAAGGGCTCGGCGAGCTCTTTCACTGTGGCTTCACCTTCGGCGAGCCGGTCGAGGATGGCCCGGCGAGTCGGATCGGCGAGTGCGGAGAAGAGGGCGCTGAGGTGATCCTGGGACATCCAACTCCCTCCTTTCGTTTTTGTATTAACCATTAGGTTAATTAACCTAAGGATAAATTAAGCCGTGTCGTGACGGTTGTCAACCCCTTTGTGCGCGAGAATGCATATTCCAACCCAAACCGACCATGAATTCCAATTGATGCCGACCACCGATTCCGACGGAAACCGACCACGCATTCCAACCGAAGCCGACCACTGATTCCAATCGAAGCCGACCATCCTCCGGTGTTGTGGGCCGCCCAACAAAATAGGGGCGTCGGTGGCGGTCGCCGTATCTGCCGTGGTAACACGACTCTCACGGAGACGGCGGCACGCGGCCGTGGCGTAACGGCTACAAGACTCGCAGCATCCGGACGGCAGAAGGACGCGTCCCGGTGCAATTGCCTCAGGTGCGCAATACGCCCGAACCTTATCGGTCCGAGTTATGGCCTTTTCTCAAGGGCAACAGTGACGCCCTTGAGGCACTAGTGGTGGAGATGTACGCTCGGGGGCTGTCGACGCGCGACATCGAGGACGCCTTCCGCGATCGGGAAACCGGCAAGAAACTGCTGGCGAAGAGCCAAGCCAGCCAGATCTGTCACAGCCTTATGGAGGAATACGAGGCGTTCGCCAAGCGGGATCTCAGCTCGTTGGATGTGGTGTACCTATTCTTGGACGCCGTCTATGAGCCGCTGCGGCGGACCGGACGCGTGAAAGAAGCCATCCTGTGCTGCTGGGGCATTCTCAGCAACGGTGCCAAAGTGCTCATCCACATGGACGTGGCCAGCTCCGAATCTTACAGCGTTTGGAAGGCCTTCTTGACGGACTTGGTCAACCGTGGCCTTCCTTCGCCCCTGACGGTGACGACAGACGGGGCAGCGGGTCTCACCCGTGCTGTGGAAGAAGTGTGGGGCGAGGCCATCCGCATCCGTTGCTGGGCCCATAAGATGCGCAATATCCTCGATAAGATCCCCGCAGAAGCTCATGGCGAGGTCAAAGCGTTCCTCAGCTGCATCCGGGACGCGCCCGACTGGGCCACTGGGCGCCAATTGGCAAACCAGTTTGTGAAGCAATACCGTCACGAATACGGCCGGGCTATCGCGAGCTTTGAGGATGATTTGGAAGCATCACTGGCCCATCTCCAGCTGCCGGCCATCCACCGCAGGGCGGTGCGGACCACCAATCTCCTGGAGCGGGCATTCGTCGAGGAGCGGCGGCGGACAAAGGTGATTCCCCGCTTCATGAGTGAGTCAAGCGGAATCAAGCTTATATTCGCTACCCTATGGCGGGTGAGCCTGCGCTGGCGAGGAGTCCGCTTCTCGGAGCATGAACAACGCCAGCTGGCCAAAGTTCGTGAGAGGATGCGAGCCTCCTTAGGCGACCAGCCGGGCGACGATCCGCCGACGTTTCAGCGAGAGGCCCAGTCAACCAGTGCATGAGAGCCGGGCCTTTTACAGACAAAAATGGACTTGACCCTCGGACGCTGGAGTCGGTTGCGCGGTAGGCGTGGCCCCGCGCAACCGTCCCTTCGCTCCCCCGCGCCTGCCGAGCGCGCCACAAGGTCAAAACTCCCTGCGCATGTACAGGGCCACTGACGTCCGCCAGGACCCCAAAAGAACCACCACGACGCCCAACCCCAGCAAGGCGTACAGCGGCCCCGGGGACAGCGAAGCGATGCGCTCGACGCCGGGGAGGTAGTTTTTCTCGGTCATGTACTGCACGATGGGGCCGATGGAGACCAGCAAGAGCGTGACGACGACCATCCCCAGCCGGAGGAAGCGCGAGCCCAGCCAGTAATACATCGGGAAAAAGACGGCCCCGAAGACGGCGATGGTGGCCAGGGCCACGAGTGCCTGTGACAGAGCGGTTGCCGGCGAAGCGCCGGCGATGATCTGGCCGGCCACGGACACGGCGATGAAGCACAGTCCCATCGAGAGGTGGAACAAGTAGCGGGCCGAAACGATGTCCGTTCGGTTGACGGGGAGACTGTTGAGCAGCACGTCGACGTTGTAGCGATCGTCCTGCGTAACGACGCCGAAGGAGAAAAATGCAGCCAGCATGGTCACCAGCGCCAACGGCCCGTCGATGGGGAACAGGGGCGTGTGCAAGACGACGATGACCGCCAGGTAAACGAGCAACGACACTCGATGTACGATGAAATCTTTTCTGACCATGTTCAGCATGCCGGCCTTCACCTCGCTGCGTGTCCGAACTTGACGGTGTACACCATAATGTCTTCCAGCGACGGCTTCTCATAGACCGCTTCGGTCCCGAACCACTCCCGGGCGCCGCGGACGTCGGCGGCCAACCCTTCGAAGCCATACCGATGCTCCCTCAACCCCACGAACAGCTGCCGCGTATCCCGGTCTAACAGTTCCTTGCCGCCTTTCACCAGCACGTACCGTTCCAGAAGCTCGTCTTTCGGCAGCGAGAACTGGATGCGGCCGTCGTGAATAAACGTGACGTAGTCGGCGATCTGCTCCAGGTCGGATGTGATGTGGGTCGAGAAGAAGATCGTCTTTTCTTCGTGCTGAATGACGTCGGACATGAGCTCCAGTATTTCGCGGCGCACGACGGGGTCGAGTCCCGCGGTCGGCTCGTCCATCACCAGCAAGTCGGCGTCGTGAGACAGTGCCAGGGCAATGGCGTACTTCACTTTCATACCCCGCGAGAGGTGCTTGATTTTCTTGCGCGCCGGCAGCTCGAACAGGTCTAGATAGCGCCGATACGAGCGTTCGTCCCAACCCCGATAGTTCGATGCCACGATGCGCTTCATGTCGTCCAGCGACAAGTCTTCGTAGAAGTGGCTGTCCGCGTAAACGAAGCCTAAGCGTTGCTTGATTTCTTTTTCGTGCCGCACGTTGTCGAGACCGAAGACGCGGATGTCCCCGCCGTCTCGCCGCATCAGGTTCATCAGCAGCTTAATGGTCGTGGTCTTCCCGGCGCCGTTGCGGCCGATGAAGCCGTGGATGTAGCCCCGCTTCACCGCAAAGGAAACGCGGTCGAGGCGAAACTCCCCGTAGCTCTTGGTCACTTCATCGAAGACGACGACATCTTCCACCGCAATCGCCTCCTCGCTCGCGCACGCAGTCCGGCCAACCCGCACTTACATGTCCTCATACAGCAGCCGCAGCATAGCCATGAGCTCCGGCAAGGTGACGTGCAGGGCTTTGCTTTCCGCGACGACCTCCGCCAGCCGCTCCTCAATCCACCTCAGCCGCATCTCCCGCAGCATCTCGCGGTTTTGCCCGGCCACAAAGGAGCCCTTGCCAACCACGGAGACGATGAATCCCTCTTGCTCCAGGTCGTCGTAGGCGCGCTTGGTGGTGATGACGCTGATGTGCAGGTCTTTGGCCAGTTGGCGGATGGACGGGAGAAGCTCGCCCTCCTGGAGCTCGCCGCGGAGAATGCTCTCCTTGATCTGGCGTTTGATCTGCTCATAGATGGGCTCCTTGCTGCTGTTGGAGACAACGATGCTTATCGGCACCGGCGATCACGTCCATTCCACGGCGGTTGCCGCTGCGGGCTTTCCCAGCCGGGAGCTTGCCCGCTGAATGAGCATAATGTCATGGGTGTCTATATACAGTATATACATATCGTCGGGGGCTGTCAATGCCGGGCACTTCGGCCGGTGCGGTCAGGACCGGGACGTGCAACACCCAGACACGGCGGTGCGTGCGACGGAGAAGCCGGCCGTCGGGCAACGATAAAGGCGGGGGACGTTGATGACTTGGAATGTGGAGCACAGGGCGATGCCGCCATACGCCTACCCGGTGGACGGGACGACGCTGAGGGTGGTCGTACGGGCGGCTGCCGGTACGCTGCGGTCGGTCACCGCGCTGTACAATGATCGCTACGCGCCGGCGGAGGAGGGCGAGCACGTCGCCCTGGAGCTTGCGGGTTCCGACGGCACGTACGACTACTTCCAAGGACGGTTGTCTCTGCGCCCGCCCCGGTTTCAGTACGCGTTCTTGCTGGACGACGGCTTGCGCCGGGTGTGGTTCTCGGAGGCCGGTTTCAGTGACGCACCGCCCAAGGGCAAGTTTTTCACGTACCCGTACATCAACGAGGCGGACCTGTACGATGTACCGGACTGGCTCATCGACGGGGTCGTCTACGAAGTTTTCCCCGAGCGGTTTGCCAACGGCGAGAACGACCCTGCGGGCGTGCGGCCGTGGAGCGACGACCGCCCCACGTACCGCTCCTTTTACGGCGGGGACCTCGAGGGCATCATCGAGCGGCTGCCGCACCTTGAGGAGCTGGGTGTCACGGTGCTCTACCTGACGCCGGTGTTTGCCTCGCCGTCCAACCACAAGTACGACACGACCGACTACTACCGCATCGATCCCCACTTTGGCGACGAAGACACGCTCAAGGAGCTCGTGCGCCGGTGCCACGCCCGGGGCATCCGGGTCATGCTGGACGGAGTGTTCAACCATTGCGGCTACGACTTCTTCGCTTTCCGCGACGTGCGCGAGCGCGGCCGGGAGTCGCCCTACGCCGGCTGGTTTCACGTCGACGAGTTTCCCGTCAAGGCGCAGCCTGAGTCCAACTACGAAACCTTTGCCACCGGTATCGCCTCCATGCCCAAGCTGCGCACGGGGAACCCCGCGGTGCGGGATTACCTGCTGGGCGTGGCCCGTTACTGGATCGAGGCGTGTGACATCGACGGCTGGCGGCTGGATGTGGCCAACGAGGTTGACCACGTGTTCTGGCGTGAGTTCCGGCGGGTGGTACGGGCGGCCAAACCAAGCGCAGCCATCGTGGGCGAGGTTTGGCATGACGCTTTGCCGTGGCTTTTGGGCGATCAGTTTGACGGGGTCACCAACTACCCGGTGCGGGAGGCGTGCCTAGAGTTTTTTGCCCGCGGCCGGCTTGACGCGCGCGGCTTTTCCCAGGCGCTCACCAGGAACTTGTTTGCCTATCCCCGGCAAGCGCTGCAGGCGTCATGGAACCTTTTGGGCAGCCACGACACGGAGCGGTTTCTCACGGCGTGCGGCGGCGACGTCCGCAAGACGGCGCTGGCGGCGGTGTTTCTCATGACGTGGGTGGGCGTGCCCCTCATCTACTACGGCGACGAGGTCGGCATGGAAGGCGGCGGCGATCCCGACTGCCGCCGGCCGATGAACTGGGATTGGCGGGGAGGGCGAGGAGAGGCGCTGTGTGCGCTCTATAAGCGTCTAATTCGCTTGCGCCGGGAAACGCCGGCCCTACGGCGGGGCGAGGCGCGCATCGTGCACGCCGACCCGGTCGGCAACACGGTGGCCTACTGGAGGGGCTTTGGGCGGCACGCCCCGGGGAAAACGTCCGGGTACCAGCCGCACGGCCGCGATGAGGACGGCGTCATCATTGTCCTCAACAATTCGCCGCGGGAGCGAGCGGTACCCTTGGCGGCTCTTGGCGGCGCAGCGCCAAAGCCCGTCGTCGTAACCGTCCTGCTCGACGGCGGGAGGATGACCGGTGCCGCGGAAAGCGCACCCGCTGCCGCGGCCGTTATCGAGGGGGAGGAGGTACGGATACCGCCCTACGGCGCGACCCTCGTGCACCCCGCGTCCTAGGCTGGTTGACGGCGTTTATCGCTCCGCCGGCCTGCCGCCCCGGTCACGGCGGCGGGAACAGCTCGACCTCCGGGCGGTCCGCGAGGCGCACGCCGCGGAGCACCGCACGGAGCCGTGATTCCACGGCGGCACGGGCTTCCGCCGTGAACTCTGCGATGGCGCCTTCCGGCCAGTTCTCAAACCGGCTGGCGGCGATGCGGGTCTCCAGTTCCCAGCAGGCGGCTTCCAGGCTTAGGCGGAGGACGGTGCCTTGGGCGTAGTGGCCGGCGGCGGCGTCGCCGACTTGAAACTCGCTGACCGCGTACCCGTCGCCCTCCCGGACTGACGGCTCGAGAAAAAGGTACCCCCGGGGCGGTTCGAGCATGCACGCCTCTCGCTCCTCCAGATCGTCCCGGCGCTCCAGGCGGACGCCGGCGCTTTCGAAGTTGGTGTCCGAAAGGCCCTGGCCCAAGTAGTAGAGGCAGTAGTCGAAGGTCCAGTCGCAGGCGGGGATGTAGCTTTGGACGAGCACCTGGTCAGGGTGGACCGCCAGCCCGAAATCGGGTGGACGCACGAATACGATTTCCCCGCCGGCCACGACGTGCAGTTCAGGGCCGAGGCCGTCGTCGGACGCGACGGCGATAAGGCTTGCGCCGGCAACCAGGGCGACGGCCAGGACCCACCGCTTCCACCGCCTCATCTTTGCTGCCCCCCGTCGGCTTACGACATGCTCTTGCTCCATTCCGCCACCCGCCGGGCGCTCTCCTCCTCGGACAAGTCCTCGACCCGGGTCATGATGGACCAGCGCACGCCAAACGGGTCAAGGATGCTGGCATAGTGGTCGCCGGAGACGAAGTCCCGGGCAGGTTCCCGCACCGTCGCTCCGTGCGCCACGGCCAGCTCGACGACCCGGTCGACGTCGGGCACGTATAGCCCCAGGGAGTAGCAGGCTTGGCCGTCGCCGGGCGGCAGGACGAGCTTGAAGGCCGGGGTCGGTGCACCGAGTTGCAGGTAGCCGTTGCCGAAGTCCAGGTCCGCATGAACAATCACCTGCCGGCCCTCGGGACCGATGGCCGTCACGCTCTTGGCCTTGGCGCCAAAGACGGTTTCGTAAAAGGCGATGGCCTCGGCCGGCCGGTCGACGACGATGAAGGGCGTAAGGGCCGTGTACCCGTGGGGCGTTCCGTTGGTCGTGTACTTCCCGGTTACGCCGGTGCGGCTTCCGCGGATGCTCATGGGCATTCCTCCCGTTCCTCTTGGCTAGTGGAGCTTGCTGTGATACGTAGGATAAAAAATCAGACGGGGGAAGTATTGCAAAAACGCGACACCGAGGGCACCGCCGCCGGAAGGGGCTCTCCGTGCCGGTACAACGCTCGCCGTCGACCTCAACCCGCGGCATCGTCCATGCCGCGGCCGGAAAGGACAAGTTTTCTCTGGACCGCTTCCAGCCCGGACCCGAGCTGCGCCCGTTCGTCGAGCACTACTGGTGCGTCCGCTATCACGTGGCTTCCGGCGAGTCGTACACCCAGACGGTGCTCTCGTTTCCGTGCGTCCACTTGGCCTTTGAAGAAGACGACGCCGGCCGGCGGGCGCTGGTGTACGGCATCCCGAGAAGGCCCTTCGTGCGGGAACTGCGCGGGGCGGGCCGGGTGCTGGGCGTCCGGTTTCGGGCTGAAGGCTTCTTCCCGTTTTGGCGCAAGGACGTGGCGCTCCTGACCGGCCGAACGGTAGCGGCCGCGGAGGTGTTTGGCGGCCAGGCGGAGCGGTGGATGCACGCGGTACTGGACGCGGATTACCCGGTGGCCATGGCGGACGCAGCTGAAGCCGCCCTGGCGAAGCGCGCCCCGGAACCCGACGCCCGGGCGGACTGGGTGAGCCGGATCGTTGACGAAGTCATGCACGACCGGAACGTCATACGCGTCGAGCAGTTGAGCCAACGGGCCGGCGTGTCCGCAAGGCACCTGCAGCGCCTGTTCCACCGTTACGTGGGCGTGACGCCGAAATGGGTCATCAAGCCGTCCGCGTATGTCGCCAAGTCGGCCCCGGGAGTCTCCTAGAATCCAGCCGGGCGGTTTCCGGGAGTTCTCATGCGCGGTCTCCCGCAGTCCGCATAGAGCCCTTAGGCGCCTGCGCCAAGCGGAAATCCTTGGGAACCTCATAGCAGAACGCCCCCACGACGGGCTAAGATAGGGTAAGAAGAAGGTGGCCGGCGCCACCGTCCCCGGCAGGCTGGAGGTGAAGCACCATCGGAGCACGGTTGGCCGAGTGGCTCGCGGCAAATCCACGCTGGCGGGCATTGATTGTCAGTAGCGTTTTGCTGGCGGGCCTGCTGCGTGTGTGGACGGCGGGGCTTGGCGGTGTGCCCCTCTGGCCCGTGGTCGCCGCCGTTTTCGCCGCGCACGCCGCCGGCTACGTCCTGGACCGCTGGGTCGGGCTGGTGCCCCGGCTCTTGCTGGGCCTTGTCGTGTTTGTAATCGGTTGGATTCGGGTGCAGGACATGTATCCGGTCTTGGCGGCCGGTTTTATCTTGCTGAGCCCGTCGGCGTATACGGCGGCGGGCACTCGTCCCTCGAGGGGTGCTCCGGGCTCAGACGGCAGCAGCAACGCGAACCGCTGATATGGACAACGGGTCGCAGGAATCGTGCCGGTACCGAGCGAACCCAACTAGGGATAACGGGGGAGGGACACCGCCGCCAGCGCCGCTACGGCCAAGCCGGTGGCAAGCAGGAACACACCGCCAAAGGATCCCTGCTCGAGCGTCCATGTGCCCAGCATGGGCCCTACTGCCATGGCGAGGGTCATGGCCAAGCCGTACCAGCCCATGCCTTCGCCGCGGCGGGTGGTAGGCACGATGTCGGACACGGCGCTAGACGCTGCCGTCGTCGCGAAGGCCCAGCCGATGCCGTGCACGAAGCGCATGAAGAGCAGCGCACCCACGCCGCCCACCCATCCCGACCCATCCGTCAGGAATCCGCGCCACAGCCGGTGTTCTGGTAGGCTTGGGAGAGAATAGAGCAGGGCGGAAGCATCCCAGTAGAGGTCGATCCCGTTATCGGGCTAGTCGTTGGCTGCCTTTTGTATCACCCGAGCACCGCGTCATCGTGGTGCGCGCCGCAATGGGGTTTCGCATTAACTCCTATTAAACAACATTAAGCGACGAAATAATCAAAATGAGACAGGAGGCTCAAAGCCGGCGGAAGAATAACGATAACAGCCCCCAGCCGTGGCCCGCGCTGGGCGTCGTATCGCGTCCTGCTGGGGGGAGGGGTGAGGCGGATGGCGCTGGAGGGCATTGTTAGTGTGAGCTGCGGGAAGGGACGTGTGCTGGGGCGGCCAGGAATCGAGCCGTTCTCGAAACGCTGAGACGCCATCCTCGGCGGCTCGCGGGCGCGGTGAAAGCCATCCATCTTAGCCGCACTGCCATTTCTTTCGTGGATTCGGATGGGGCATCTACCATGATCGCGTTCAACCCTTCGGTGATTGAACGCGGCTCGAGAATCCGTGCTGCGAGCCCCACGCCAGATGGACCCGCCACCCGCGAACCCGCCAGGAGAGGTTTGTTGGCCGACCGCGGTTACCCTCTTGTCTGGCCGGGGTTGGAACACTGTGGGAGACTCAAACGGCCGGGACACCTGCCAGATATTTCAGGTATTACTGGAGGTCGCAATCTACAGAGTACGTAGGGCGTCTCCGCGCGAACAGAACGCACCGGCGTCATGATGGACATCTATGTCATGGGACCCTTTCGTCCGCACAACAATCAGCTCGGCGGGAAGCGGCTGGTCTACTTTACTGCCAGCCACCACCTGACCCTGTCCCGAACGAGGGAATTGGCGGATCTGGTTCTCTTGGTTACCACGAGTCTCTTCGGCGCCCGCTCGTCACAGTACAACCGTCTGACGTACCAAGGGGAGGCCTTGTACCAGCTCGTCGGGGTTACCCGCGGCTACGGTTCCATGCACATCTCGCCGCGCACCTTTGGGTTGATGCGGGCTCTCCTCGAGGCAAACCAGATCCGTTTGCCCAACCACTTCGGCGCAGGTCCCAACTGGCGCCTGCGGGTCATTCGGGCCGCTTGTAAGCTCCTGGGGGTCGACGCTGAGCTAAGCCTTCAGCACTCGTTCCGGCGCGGCATCTGGGCTGTGCCGCTGGCGGACAATTTCCGGGAGTACCTGCTCGGTGAGGCGCAGGCACCCGCGTATAAGAATCGTCCGATGGAACAGCTGATCGAACATTGGCGTGAACGGTGGCGGCTGCCGCGAATCGCGCGCCTAGGCGTAATGGATCTGGTTGGCGCCTTTGACCCTCGCGGATTCTCGGTGCTCCGCTATGATCCCCTTCCGGAGGAAGTACCTTGACGACGTGCCATGCGGCGAAGGGGCTGGAATTCGATGTCGTGTCAATGCGGAACCCCGAACCATTCCCTGAGGCGTTGAAGACCGCAACGGCCGCCGCATGAAACAGTGCCAATGGCAGGCTTGTTGCCCTTGTCAGTACACACTGGCGTGTGTATCATAGGGGCAAGGAGAGATGGCGCGTGGAATACGTACGGGTCAATATCACGCTCACTCAGGAGGAACTGCGGCGCCTAGAGGAGTGGGAGCGGCAGACGGGCAAGTCCCGAAGCGAGTTGATTCGAGAAGCCATCCGAGCCTACCGTCCGCCCCGTTCGGAGCCCATCGACCGGGATAAGGTCTTGGGCTTGCTGGAGAGGGTGCGGGTGGAGCTTCCGGCCGACGCGGTGACCATGATCCGCAGCATGCGGGAGGGCAATCGGGCATGGTAGAAAGCCGCGGACTGGCCTTAGTCCGAGAAGTCCCACCGGGATATTTGGCCCATTACGTGGTGGACGCTTCGGTGGCGCTGAAATGGATCGTCACAGAGGATTTGGCCGAAGAGGCCCGGCAGTACGCCCGGGGTGCCGTCGACGGGCGGTTGCGTCTGTCGGTGCCCAGCCTATTTTGGTATGAGGTTGCGAATGCGTTGCGCTATTCACGGGATGAGCAGTTTTCCAGCGGTGCCCGGACCGAGCCGTGGGAGATTTTCCGGACCGTCCCGCTGCACACCATGGAGTTCACCCCGGACGCCTTCCCGCTGATGGCGGCGCTCGCTTTACGGTACAACATCACCGTTTACGACGCGGCCTACGTCTTTCTCGCCCAGACCCTGCAGGTGCCCCTGATTACCGCTGACCAGCGGCTGGCCGATCGCTGCCGCAGCCTTCCCTACGTCTGGCGCTTGGGTGCCGCCTTCGCCTGAGTGAACGTTTTCGCTTAAGTGCAGAAGGGCTTGCATGTCACTTTCAGGACATTGTTTCCTCGACAAATACGATCAAATACTGGAAATTGGAAGGGAAGGGAGTTCGGTTCACGGCTGCTCGTGCGCCAGGCAATTGGGGGGGCGATTGGCGGTGAATCTTAACTTGCGTCGATACGCGGTGCTCTTGTCCATTTTATCCATGCTTTTGGCGGCGGCGCTGCCTGGCGGGGCCCAGGCGCCCGGCGCGGCGGAATGGGAAGATGAGGAATACCTCCGGCAGGAAGGCTTGAGCATGATCAATGCCGCCGAGGCCTATGCCCTGGGCTTCACCGGGCGCGGCGTCGTGGTCGGCGTATTTGACACAGGGATAGACGGTGGGCA
>ERZ777003.2437-NODE-2437-length-21637-cov-7.541516_pt1 | contig 21637 bp, 17 predicted proteins | sample MGYA00374956_ERZ777003 | MGnify/ENA primary metagenome ERZ777003 (study PRJEB29302, sample SAMN06268252) | bioreactor metagenome | isolation source: Joint BioEnergy Institute, California, USA | place: USA:Joint BioEnergy Institute, California, USA | collected... | reverse complement strand
ACCACCCGTACGAGTTGTCTCTGGCGCTCAACGACATCGAGCATCGACGGACCAAGGTCAAGTGGCCACAGACGAACGGGTTCGTGGAGTGTTTCCAGAAGACGGTGGAGGAGGAGTTCTTCAGTGGGAGACTTCGGAAGAAGCTCTCCACCTCAGTCGAAGAGTTCCAGCACGATCTAGACGTGTGGCTGGTGTACGACAACACCGAGCGGCCCATCAAGGCTATCGCAATATGGGCAAGCGACCGATCGAGATGGTGAACGCCTCTCTGAAGGAGCGTGCGCTGAGTGAAGTGGCGCACACACTCCTGACACAACCTGTCAGCCAGGAAGGTTAAGAGTACACCTCACTTTACCCACCGCCACCCCTTCGGCAGCTCGCGGCGGGTTTCGATGCTTTCGGCGACAGTCACGGCTCACTCCGCATTTGCAAGACGCTAGGCAGCATAAAGTCGCACCGGCAAAACAGCGCCGGTGCGGCAAGACATTCTATATCCACTGCCGCTCGTGAAGTTGCTGCCAGGCCAGCTCGATATGCTCGGTGCGGAAGGCGCGCTTGCGCTCGTTCCAGGCGTGGACGCGCTCGGCAGCACACTGCGCGTCCTTGCGGGCCGCCTCATCTTCCTGGGCAACCCAATGCACCGACGACAGCAGCTCGACGCCATACGGCGTCTCGTAGCCCGCGATCAGCTCACCGACCCGCCGCAGGCGCTCCCTCGTGGCAGGCTGTTGGGCGAGCACCGCATGGGCCTCGTCAAGCGCCTCCGGTATCAGCCGGATCGAGATGTCCCGGCTGCGGTCGCCGTAGCCCCGGATGAAGTGCCCCTCGATGCGCTGGAGGACGTGGTGCAGCGTCTCGGCGTAGGGGCCGTACTTCTGCTTGGCAAACTCCAGCTTCAGCGGCTCTCCGGCGGCCTGGAGGAAGTAGACGAGCTTCTGGATCTCCAGCATCGTGACCCGATAGCCGGGGAGCGCGTACTGCTCGATCAGGCCCAACACCGCGGCGCGAGCAAGCGTCATGTTTGGGCGCTTCGTCGCCACGTGCATCGTCTCGGGCTCGGGAGCGCCATCAGGACTGTAGAGTAGTACCCGCACCTCTGGTAACTCGGCAAACGCTGCCTCGATCCGCGGGCGCACCTCATCCCACGCCAAGCCACCGTTCCCGCATCCCAGCGGCGGCACCGCAATCGAGCGGATGCCGCGCTCCCGCACTTCCGCTATCAAGGCCGGCAAGCCCGCCTCGATGTCCTCCATACGAGCCTTGCCCCGCCAGTGGCGCTTGGTAGGGAAGTTGATGATGTAGCGCGGATTGGTAAGGCGATGAGTCTGCACCACCAGCATGCGGCCGGGCCGCACCTCATTGCGCTTACAGGCCGCCTCGTAAGCCCGAAAGTTCTCCGGGTACGCCTGCTTGAACTGGAGCGCGATGCCCTTGCCCATCACGCCCACCGTGTTCACGGTGTTCACCAGGGCTTCGGCATCAGCTTCCAGCAGGTTCCCGCTGGTATGAATAATCATTGCAGCGCCTCCCCTCAATAGTACCAGTCCCGTCGCACGGTCACGGCAGGCTGGTGCGCCGCTGGCTCGAGAATGGCACGCACCCGGTCGGCGACCTGGCGGTTGATCACGCCAATCTCGGTGATCAGCTCCCAGGCACAGAACTGGTGAACGAGAAACTCGGCCTGGCGTCGCCGTTTCCGGTCGCCGTCCTCATCGGTATCGTGCCAGTACGTCTCCCTCATGATAGCCCAATCCACGGCAGAAAGAAAGCGCAAATCGGTAAAAAATTCTGTCAAGGCGATCTCGGCATGGCCCTCTGTGAAGGCCCAAATGCAGCCAGATGCGGCAACGGTTTCGGCTTCGGCAACAAGGTGCAGCACGCCGGATTGCCCGCCATCATAGCCTTCGACGTGGCCACAGTGGATCGCGTAGAGCATCGGCGAACGGGGCGCGAAGTAGAAGGGCACATAGTCGGCTAACGTGCCGCCGGCGGCGCACGGCACCACCCGCCGTCTACGCCGCTCCTTGATGTGCTGATGGGCGATACCCAGTGGCGTCAAGCCGCGGGCGGCAATTTGCGCGTCGCACCAGAGGCCGCCGGCAGCGATGATCGCGGCCAGGTTGCGCCCGTGAGTGATGTGGTAGATCGGCGTCATCGGCTACACCGTGAACAGGCGCTCTTTGGTTTCGCGCAGCATGTCTAGCGGCTTCCCAAAGGCTTGCAGCGTCTTCAGACCACCGGCCTTCTTCACGGCGGGCGTGTTGAAGAGCTGCGGATTCTCCAACACCTCGATACCGGCCTTGGCGAACTGGCCTGCCAGGGCCGTCACCGTGGCGGCGATCTGCGCCGGCATGCTGCTAAGCCAGTCGGCGTGCTTGTAGGTGAACGCCTCGGCCCGCTCTCTGCGGGTACGCGGCGCCAGCCCGTAGCCAAGCTCCGCCAGCACATCAAAGCTGACCCAGAGAGCACGGAAGGCGTCGAGAGTCGGCGCCTCGGCCAGCAGCCGCTCGGCGAGCAGCTGCTTGTAGACCTCAAGCGGCACCGGCATAGCCCTGCCATCCACCTGAGTGAGCACCAGGCGCCCAGCCGCTGACACTTACACGTCGAAGCTGGCCACCTGCACAATTGGCTCGCGCTCCGGGTCGTCAGCGCCGAAAAGGCACCAAGACACTCGAACTGCTCACCGGCGCTGAGCGAAAAGAGGTGCACTTGGTCAAAGTCCACGTCCTTGCGGTAGATCGGCGTGATGCCGACGTTGCTCTGGAACGAATGCGCCCGATCCAGCCGAACGGCTTCACGTCATGTTGGGCCGAACTGTCAGGAAAGCCTACGTGGACGGAAGGACGAGCAAGGCATTCACTTTCCGTAAGACTTCTGTGATTGTTGCGTCGGGTAGTGTGCAGATGTACTCGGCACGACGTGCTCGCCAATCCAAGCTCTTTACCTGGTCGGACAGGATGACTCCTGTTACGGGCAGCTGTTCAGGAATGCGAACCTCGAAAGGATAGCTCTTCTGTTGGGTGGTGATTGGACAGACAATTGCGAGACCGACCCGTCCGTTATAGGCCACGGGAGAGAGAACCACAGCAGGGCGGCGTCGGGCTTGTTCGTGACCTGCCTGAGGGGTGAATATGAGCCACACGACATGGCCACGTTCGGGAACATAGCTCGTCATCACCACGCCTCAGCACCGACAGGAGTTCCCGTATCCACCTCGTGGTGGATGTTCTCATCGGTGATACCGGCGAGTAAGTCCTCCAACGTAATAGGCTGATCGGCGAGCGGGACAACCAAGAGCTTGCCGTTGGTAAGCGAGATATCAACAGGGGCGTTATCTGTGATACCGAGCTGCTCGGCGAAGGCTTTGGGGATGCGGAGGGCAAGACTATTGCCCCACTTCTGGACACGGGTTTTCAAGGCGAGGGCTCCACTGGCTGTTAGGGTTGTTTCTACAAAAAAGATACAGCCGATTGATAGGATTGTCAAGGTCAGCGGGGAGGATACAGAAGGAGAGGATGGGAACGGGAAAGAGGCGACCCAACGGCCAGCATCACCCGCCGGCCGAAAAAGGGATGCGTGCCGAGTCCGCCGGTCGGGTGCATAGGCCTGGTAGGCAGCAGTATCAGCTGTCAGTGCGAGCAGTGCCAGCCGTGCTTCAGGGGTGACTACCGTGCACCCCACTGCGCCGCAGCGCAGTACAGTGAGCGACCTAGAGCGCCGCTTGAAGCGCGAACTTGCTGAAGATGGGCGTCCCAGGCGACATCGCTGATGGAGTTGCAGGCGGAGTTGGCCGTCTCAACGGTGCGCTTGAGAGCATCAGCCGGTTCGGGCATCAGTTGGCGTTTCAGTTGTGCAATCAGCTTCGTAGATTGAAGCCAAGCACATCTGAGTGCCTTCGCCAATCCGAACTGCCCGTCCGGCGCTTCTTCCCGACCGTAAACGACGTACGGCGAGCTCAGCCGAGCCGCTGCGGGCGGAGCGGCTCTGGCATGCCCTACCAGGCACACACAAAGTTTCTGTGACAAGTATAGGATACCGTTGTCAGGGTTGCTGGGGCTTCGGCGGCATCGGCGCGCCTTTCCGCTCCTCAAACCAGCGCAGCAGACCTTCACACGAGGCCCCATACGGCATGCCGGCCTTGCGGTAGTCACGCTCGATGTGGTCGTAGATCGTCTTGGCCAACCGGCGGGCTGCCTCTGTCGAGAAACCAAACCACTGGAGCGCATGTGTCAGGACGCTGAGCACCTGCTGAGCGTCGTCGTGGCTGAGCATTGCGTTCTGGCCTGACGCGCATCAGCAGAGCACACCGCCGTGCTTCTCGTGGTGGACGATCTGGTGCATCAGGAACATCTCTAGCACGAGCGCGGCGTAGACGGCCGGCGAGGTGTCTAGTTCCGGAAACAGGGCGCGCAGCTGGCGCGTGCTCAGGCGCGCCTCAGCGGCGAGCAGGCGCGCGAACTCGTCGGACAGCTGCGCGGTCGAGTTCGTGCCATCGGGCATGGTGATTGTGAGCTGCGGTACGGGCATCGTGGCCTTCTGAGTGCTACGCGGACACGCGGCGTGCGGGAGTGCTCCGGGGCCCTCCGGCGCGCCTCGACAGAAGATCATGCGACATCGGATTACCAACGAGTTACCCAGTACATTACCAGCCTAGCGAGTTCTGCCCCCATAGTAATTGCGGCATTCCCCTCGAGGATGGTGGCTATTTCGCAGACAGCGATGCCGCGAAGGCCACGCCCTTTCCCACCCAGTCCACTAGGTCCTCGAATGGCTCAGTACGGTTGAGAGGATGAACGAGCAAGGGCATGAGGAAAACCGCTTCCGGGCCAGCATCCGAGAGACAGGATTGGCTTTGAAGACTGCGGGCTAGCGGCCTGCGTCAGCCGCCGCCCAAACGAGTGTCGCCAAGAAAAAGCTGAGCGCGGCGGGAGCTTGTCCGCCGCGCTCGGCGCGGGCGACGCGGGCAGCAGTGATAAGTCCGTCGCCCACGTCACCGAGATGGTGGTATCGGTCCCGTTGCCTTCATTATCCTTCAGCACGCTGCTTTTGGTGGTCTCGCTAGTGGTGGGGGTCACCTGTGCGTCGCGTGCGATACCCGCCACGAGCGTGGCCAGCGCGCCGCGCTACACGGTGCGGGAGAATGGTCTGCCCAACTCACCGCAGGTGGCGCCATCCGCCACCGTCAGGTCAGAGGGCGCTGCCGCCGGCATGGAACACTCGTCCACCATCAGCGGCAGGAAGAGCGTGAAGCGCTCCTGCACGACGGTGAGCTCCACCCGCGCCGTGGAGCGAGCGGGCCGGGCGCTCCGCTCCTGCCGTCGTCGCACAGCTCGTAGACCAGGCTGTCCGCTCCGGTGTAGCGCGGCGCCGGCGTGTAGATCATCACTCCTGGCCCATCGGGCGCAACCGCCGCGCTGCCATGGCGCGGCGCGGAGATCACCCGTGTCACCCGTAGCACCTCGCCCACGTCGGGCGCAATGCGGTCGTTTGCCAGCACGTCGAGCGTGGAGGACGTGTTCGCTACGACCTGTATGCGGCCGTCCACACCGGTCGGCGGATCGCGAGTGCGCAACAGCTCAGGGGACGATGAGCGCGCTGGATGGGTGTGGCCCACCGATCACGCTCAGCCGCTGCCCGCCCTTGTACCGATCTTGTACCACAAAAGACCTTCTACTGAGCATACAGCTCTGCTGTAATCGTCCTACCGGAATGTGGGACAACTACAAGAAAGATACTTCTCAGGCTATGTGTCCGTCAAGCCTGGATTAAAGAGTACAGCGCTTGAGCTTGATGGGCGTATCGTCAAGCACTTGGAGTTCCGCCAGTCCGCCCGGGCGGTTAACTCGCTGACCTCGTGCTCACGGGTACAATTGCTGCTGATCCAGACACTGTTTCCAATGAAAGGGGAACACCGATGAAAATAGCCGTCATGTCCGACATCCACGACAACGTTTGGAAACTCGAGGCGGCCCTGACGAAGCTGCGCGAGCTGCAGCCCGACGCCCTGATCTGCTGTGGCGACCTCTGCTCGCCGTTCATCGTTGGCCTGATGACGCGCGCCTTACACGACGAGCAGGCAGGCCTTGTTGTTCCTATCCACGTCGTCTTCGGCAATAACGACGCCGATCTCTACCGTATCACCGCGCAGGCCAAGCCCGACCGGCTGATCTTCTACGGCGAGCTCGCTGAGTTTGTGGTCCAGGACGAGCGACTGCGGCCACGCCACGAGTTCGTCGAGCAGGGCACGAATCGCGACACCTTCTTCGACCCGGCTGTCCAAGGCAAGCGCATCGCCGTCAACCACTTCAACTACCTCGCCCGCCCGCTGGCCGCCTCGGGCAAGTACGACGCCGTCTTCTACGGCCACAATCACAAGCGCCGTCACGAGCGCCTCGGCCAGTGCGACATCATCAACCCCGGCGCGCTCATGGGCTATGACCCGACGGCGAGCAGCCCAGCGGAGCGATACATCGACGCCACCTTTGTCGTCTACGACACGGCGGATGGCAGCGCTCCGCAGTGGTACACCGTCGTCGCCGAGGTGGAGGGTGGCGCGGTGCGCCAGGTCGTGCGCGAGTACAACCACGTGCCGGTGGAGACGTTCTCTTTGTCATGACCCTCGGCTAAAACCTGTAGACTTGTCCTTGGCGAGACCTGCCGTGGCAAGCCTCCGAGACGTTCGGCTGCATGAAACAGCGGCTCGGCTGAACTCGCCGAACGCTCCTGCCGAGCACACGCATGTACTCGGCAGCGCTCACATCCGCGTGACCAGCGCTGCCACACGGCGTATCAGCGAAAGACCGCTTGACTCCGGCGATTGGCCCTGTCCGTATGCACGCAGGCTAGACAGCGACGCGAGGTGTTGTGCGGGTCAACCGCCAGACGGGCACACCCGCCCGCTGCACCTTGTAGCTATGGAATGACCAGCCCTGCAGCTGAGCACGCTGCAGCCGCGTCTAGCGTGCCGTGTGCTGCTTGAGCCAGGCACGCACCCCGTGCGCCTCGGCCTAGTCCTTCACACCAAACTTCGCCGCGTGAATCACCTCCCAAGCGCGCTCGCTCGCGACCCGCTCGCAGAGCGCGCTGCCAGCGAGCGCATCAGTAATCCTCTGTAGCTGCGTGCGGCCCCGCTGATGCAGCAGCGATCACTCATCCCGGTCGAGCCAGAAGCCATTGCAGTGACAGCAGGCTGTCACATCGCTGGCCGCCCGAAGCGCATAATAGCGCTCCCCACGGCCGGTGTTGATCGCATCACTTTCCCCTTGTCGAGTGACCTCTTTCATAGTAGAATAGTGATAGTAATAATAATAGTAGTAATAATACTCCACCGAAGTAAATGGAAAGAGCGCCACGGAGGCGCGCGAGCATGCACGAGCTTCAACTTGGCAGGTGGTATCTGCTGCCCTCCGGCCAGCTCGCACAGGTTGTCTATGCGCTGGCTCCCGGCCAGATCCAGCCGCAGGATACGGGCGAGCGCACCCAGCGCTGGATACTGCTCACCTACACCCCCAGCCAGGAGCTTGACAGCTACATCGAGGTGTTCAGCGATGGCCTTGTGAGCGTCACTGGTGAGGGCTGGTCATCGTGGTCACTGGCCGACCTGCGGGAGGCCGAGCCCGCTGAGATCGCGCCCGAAGGCGCCGCTCACGCCGATCGTCTGCCCTACGAGGAAGTGACATGAGACGCGCAGCGCTCACGCGCGACGACGTGTTTGCGGCGGCCAGCGCGCTCGCCGCCACCGGCCAGCGCCCAACGCTGGAGCTGATCCGCGCCCAGATCGGCGGGAGCTACACCACTATCAAGAACTTCCTGCGCGAGTGGGAGGCGGAGCAGGGCAGAGGCCAGGAGCGCCGCGTGGACATGCCCGCCGAGATCACCGAGATGGGCGTGAGCCTGGTCCAGGCGGTCTGGGAGACGGCCACAAGGCTGGCCGCGCAGGAAACTGCGCAGGTGCGCGCGGCTGCTGCCAGTGAAGTGCAGGCCGCGCGCGCCGCCCTCGCTGCGGCCGAGGCGGAGATCGCGCGGCTCGAGGCCGCTGCCGAGGAGGATGCGCGCACGATCGACGAGCTGCGCGCCGCCGTAGAGCAACGCGACGCCCGCATCGCGCAGCTCGAGCGCGAGGCCGCTGTCGCGGAGGCCCGCACGGCGGAGCAGCAAGAGACGATCGCGCGCCTTGAACGAGAGCTCGCCGCGGCCCAGGCGCGTGCGAATGAGCAGGAATCAGCGCTCACAGAGCGGCTCGCGATACTGGATCGCCTGCTGAGCGAGCAGCGAGCTGCCATTGCCGCCCTGACCTCTGCGCGGAGCGACCCTGCGGGGAGCGGCAACGCGTAGCGCCCCACAGAAATGTTCTGGAGAGGCGGGTTGCTGCGCCCGCTGCTCCTGATCCGGCTGCCAAGATCGCCGCCCTGATCAGCCGGACGGCGCCAGTAGGCCGGCTCAGCCACACCGGCTCGACACGCCCTCTCTCCAAAAAACACACGCCCCTACCGCTCTCAAGCGGTAGGGGCGTGTGCCATGAGATGGTAAGCCTGCGGCCTGCTGGTCAAGCCAGGCGCGCAGATCTTCCTCTCCAGCGAAGTCAAGGAGTGCGCAGCTGAGCACCAGCAGCTGATCGGGCGAACGTGCCTCCACCCGCGCTCGCACCGCGTCCTCCAGCGGGCCGCAGCTGTCACCTTGAAAAGCCGAGGCCCCTGTCCCGCAGCGACGTGTAGCTCGTCGAGCTGCAGATGACGTGATCAAGGACGTCGATGTCCATGAGCTTGCCGGCCTCGACGATCTGCCGCGTCACGACGATGTCCTCGGGCGAGGGCGTTATATCGGCCGAGGGGTGGTTGTGTCCGACGATCAGGGCCGCGGCGTTTACGCGCACGGCCTCCTTGAAGATCTCCCCCACCCTCACGCTCGAGCTGTTGAGCGTGCCGATGTAGACCGTGTGGAGCTTGATCACCCTGTTCTTCGTGTCGAGCAGCAGCGTCACCAGGTGCTCCTGGTCGTAATGCCCGATCGCCGCCATGATCAGCCGCGCCGCGTCCGCGGGCGAGCGCACCTGCGCGCGCTCGACGCGCTCTGCGACCGCGGCCCGCCGCACGATCTCCCCCAGCGCCGCGACGATCGCCGCGCTGCGCGCCGTCACGCCGGGGGAGCGCGCCAGCTCCGAGGCGCTGCGCTGCATCAGCCCGACCCAGCCGCCGTGATCGGCGAGCAGGCTCTCCGCCAGCGCCACCGGGTTGCGCGAGAGGCCCGCGCCGAGCAGGATCGCCAACAGCTCGCTGTCCGACAGGGCGGCCGGGCCGAGGGCGGCGAGCCGCTCCGCCGGCCGCTCGCCCGCGGGCCACTCCTTCAGCGGGCGCTCGGCGAGCGAGCGCGGGCGGGCGCGAGATGCGCCGGGCAGGAGCGGTTGGTCGCTCGCGCGGGTGTGGTGTGAGGTTGTCATGAGAGGGAACCCTCCTGATAAGGAGGGAGGCACACGCTCCCCAGAGGGAGCGCATGACTCCCTCCAGTGCGGTGCAAATTGAGCGGGCCGGTCCACTCAGGGCCGCCCACGTGGCCAGGCGATCAGGCGACCGCTGTGTCTGCGGCCAGCTCAGCGGAGCGTCATCGGCATCACCACGTGCAGGTAGGCCGGCGCCCGCTCGCCCACCGGCCGCACGACGACCGGCTGGCGCTCGCCCGATATCTCGAGCGCCACCTGCGCCGTGTCGATGCACGCCAGCGCGTCGGCGAGGAGCCGCGCGTTCAGCGCGACCTGGCCGCCCGCGCCCTGCGTGAGCGCCCCCTCGACCACGCCCTGGTTGTCGCCGACCTCGGCGGCGTTCGCGCGCAGGGTCAGCGTCGCCGCGCTCGCGCCTGGCGCGATGGTGAGGCGCAGGACATTGCCGCTCGAGGCGGCGATCGTCGCGGCGAGCCGCACGGCGCGCCTGAGCTGGTGCGTGTCCAGCACAAGCCGGCTCGCGCACGCCGCGGGGATGACCCGCTCGTAGGGCGGGAACGCGCCCTCGAGGCGGCGCACGATGACGTCGACCTGCGCGGTGTGGAGCAGCACGTGGCCGTCTTCCACCACGACCTCCACCTCGTCGTCCGCGCCCAGCCCTCTGAAGGCCTTCGCCACCTCGAGCAGCGCGCCGGCCGGGACGACCAGCTCCTGCCTGGCGGCGGGCGCATCCAGCGCGAGCATCCGCTCGGCCAGGCGCAGCCCGTCGGATGCGGCGAGCGCAGCGCGCGTCCCGTCCAGGCGGAGGCAGACGCCGGTGAGGATCGGGCGGGTGTCGTCGCCGGCCGCGGCGCACGCGACCGTCGCAATGGCGTCGATCAGCTCGCCCGCCCGGATGCGAAAGTCCGGCAGCGCGCCGCGGATCGACGGGATGCGCGGGAACTCCGCGGCCGCGATGCCCTTGAGCGTGGTCTCGAACGCGCCGCAGGTGATGCGCGTCGCCTCCGCGCGGCCATCGTGAGCGAGCGAGAGCGTCTCCGCCGGCAGCGCGCCGACGACGCCGGCAAGCAGCCTCGCTGGCAGCGTCGTCGCCCCCTCGCGCTCGAAGGCCCAGCCGTCGAGCCGCACGGCGATCGCCACCTGCAGGTTGGTCGCCGCCAGCCTCAGCGCGCCCTCGTCCGACCCAACCCAGATGTTGCCGAGCACGGGCAGCGCTGGTCTATCGGCGGCTGCCCCGGCAACGACGCTGAGCGCCCACTTCAGCTCGGCCTGCTGGCCCGCGCAGCAGAGCGCTGTGGCAGGCGCCCCCTCCAGGGCTGGAGCTGCGGCCGCGCCAGCCCTGGCGCTGCGAGCGCGGCCCCGCTTCGCAGGGGCATCCCCGGTGTCAGGCGCGGAGCCAGCGGCCGTAGTGTTGGCAGGAGTGTTGGTGCTCACGGTGTGCTTTCTTCTGTATAGTTATGTCGAGTGCATGCGACGCTCAGGCGTCGCAGACGTGGGCGTAGTCGCACGTCGTGCAGGGGCTCAGGAACGGGGGGTGCAGGCCCTTCTGGGCGACGAAGCGCCCGGCGGCGATGTCGTCTGCGGCACGGCGGGCCAGGGCCTCGAGGCGGCGGATGACGCGCTCGTGCTGCCTGGGCTCGACGCGCACGAACACGCGCGCCGGCCCCTTCGCGGTGAGGGTGATGTGCCCCAGAGCGACGGGCTGGCCGGGCAGGATGTAGCCGTTCTGGCGCAGGCCCAGGACGTACAGGTGCAGCTGCGCGTCCTCGGCGAGCGCCTCCGGCGGCAGCACGCGGTCGCTGGTCTTGTAGTCCACCACCAGCATGGTCTCGCCGTCGTCGTCGAGCGCCACGACGTCGGGGACGATGTGCAGATCGACGCCGCTGAGCGTCGCGGGGATGCGGCTGTAGTCGCGCCGCTCCGCCTCGTCGACGCCGGCGTCATCCTCCGTGACGCGCACCTCAGCCTCGGCCAGGATCACGTCCTCGCCGCGCCGCTCCTCGCCCTCGATCAGGATCGGGCGCGGCAGCACGATGTCCGGCTCGTAGTCCAGCATCGCGACGCTGGACGCGTAGTACCCCTCCAGCGAGGCGCGCTCGCCCCAGCGCAGGTGGCCAAGCGCGCCTCGCTGGAAGCCGCGGATGGCAGCGAGCGTCGCGTCGTACTCCGGGTGGCTCTGCCGCCACTTCCGCGCCGCGCTCGTCTGCGGCCTGCCCGATGCGGCATACTCCGCGTCGAGCGCGAGGAAGCGCTCGAGCTGCGGCAGGACCGGGCCGCAGGCGCGCTGCCAGACGTGGCGGTGGGCGACCTCCAGCGGCGCGCCGTGCGAGGCAAGGCGGATGGCGGCGTGGTTGAGGGCGCCGCGCCAGGCGGCCGCGCTCGGGCTCGGCAGGTGGCCGGCGCGGTAGCGCAGCTGCCAGGCGTAGGCGCAGGTGTGCAGCAGCCGGATCTGGCTGAGGCTCAGCGGCCGCAAGCGCTGCGCGCCCGGCTCGGTGAGGGTCATTTCGTCGGGCATGGAAACCTCCTGTGCGCGCCGCCACACCGCGGCGCACGTTGCTGTTCGCATCCCCGGTGTGGGGGTGGGCGGCAAGCGCCCTAGGTCGTGAGGTAGTAGCGGCGGAGGATCGCGCCTAGGCGCTCGGGCAGCTTCGTGAGCTCCGGCACGCCGATGGTGTGCTCCTCGCCGAATATGGCCGCAAGCCGTGCGAGCTTCGACTGCTCGCCGACGAACAGGCCGATGACGATCGTGCCGTCGCGCCGGGCGTCCTCCACCGACGCCCTGACCTGCTCGGGGCGCTCGTCGGTCGGAGCTCCGTCGTGCAGGTAGATGATGAGCTTCGTCGGCTCGCGCCGGGTGCGGAGCCTGGCCTTCGCGAGGCGGAGCGACTCCGAGACACGCTCGGCGTTGCCGGCGTCGCCGTACATGCCGGCGATGATCGCGTACTGGCCCTCGCTGTCGGCCGGCGTGTCCCAGTCGCGGATCCACACCACCGACTCGGGCAGGTGAAGCCCGTAGCGCCCGGCCAGCGCGCCGTGCATGGGCGAGACCTCGTTGCCGGCAAAGCCGATGCACAGCGGGATCTTGGCCGCGCTGCAGGCGAGCGCGAGCAGCATCGCCGCCCGGCGCGCGTGGTACATCCGCCCGCCCGGGTCGAAGAAGCGCGGGCCCGGCACGTCGGCGCACTCGAAGCTGCCATTGCCCATCGACGACGTGCGGTCGATCAGCAGCACGATCGCCAGCCCTTCCGGGCTGCGCGCCGTGCCGCGCCGGTACAGCAGCGGCGTCTCGCCCTGCGAGCGGACGTGTTCGCGCGCCGAGAAGCGGCCCCTGGCCATGTACGGCCGCGGCGCGGTCATCGGCGTGGGCGGGGACAGCTCCTTGACCAGGCGGCGCACCGCGCCGCCCACCTCGCGCTCGATGTCGCGGTAGGGCTGCAGGAACATGTGGCCGCGCGTGAGGTCGACGTCGATGCCCGGCGGGTCGCCGCCCTCAGCGCTGTCCTCCCCCTCCGCCAGCGCCTCGTCCGCACCCGGCGGGGGCGCGGGCGGCGCGCCCGATGGGGGGAGAGGCGGATCGTCAGTGCCGCGCTCGCCGCGGGGCGAGCGGTCCAGCGGGTTCGCCGGCATCCCCAGCGCGGACGCGCGCTCGTCCGCGCCCACGCCGGCGATGCCGAGGATCTCGAGGGCGATCTCGACGACCCGCTCGCTCTCCGGCGCGGCCCAGGCCTCCTCGACCAGCGGCCGGACGCGCTCCTCCCAGAGCGCGCGCGCCGCGTCGTCCGCGAACGTGATCCGGGAGGGCGACGTCCTCGGGCGCAGCACGTCCCAGCGGTGGAGCAGGCAGGCGGCGAGCAGGCGCTGCGGGTGGCTGTCCGGCAGCGCAAACTGCCGCCAGACCATCCGGCCGAGCTCGACGAAGTCGCCCCAACACCAGGGGTAGAGCGACGCGAGATAGCGCTCGATCCGGCCGTCCTCCAGGCTGTTGAACAGCCAGTGGAGGGCGCCGTCCCTGTCGCGCCTCGAGGGCTGGGTGAACAGGACGTGCGCCGCCTCGTGCCGCGCCAGCGCGCGGGCCGCGCGCCACTGCAGGGCGGCAAGCGTCGTCACCGGCCGCCCGCGCCACGTGCAGGGCACGAGCGCGGGGCCGCCCAGGCTATCGGGCAGCGTGGGCTCGACGACGATCAGGCGCTCCGTGAAGGCGACGTAGCTCCCCTCGCCCTCCCTGAAGATGACGGTGTACGGCCGCTCGCCGATCAGCGAGCGCACCCAGGTGGCAAGCGCCTTCTCGGCGCGCTTCCACTGCCACCAGGGCATGGGGGATCGCTTAGGCGCCATGGCTGGCTCTCCTTTGTGATAGAAGCGGCCGGCGGGTGTCAGCGGATCGTGGCCGGCGCGTTTAGCGAGACGAAGCTGGCGAGCTTGCTCCTGACCTCCGGGTCGAGCTCGGCGCCCTTGAGCGGGCAGATGCGCTCCACCCACACGTCGGCGGCGGCCGTCTCCCAGGCCGGCCTGAGGCCCATGCCGCCCTCGGCCAGCCGGATCGTGAGCTGCCCCCAGATGATGAGGGTCGCCAGGTCCAGCGTGGACAGCAGCCGATCCTCGCTGCGCTGCTCCTGCTCGACCAGCGCCGCCACCGCGGTGAGCTTGGTGATCAGCGGCGCGCCTACGGGCAACCCCAGCCGGTCGGCCAGGATCTGCCCGGCGGTCGGCGCGTCGTAGGCGCTGAGGTGCAGCCAGCCGCCGGTCCAGCGGCGCCGGAAGGCCGGGTCGGACAGGTCGAGGCCCAGGTAGCGGTCGCCGATGTTGGCCGTGGCGATCACCTTGACGCGGCCGGCGGGGACGACGAGCCGCTCCCGCGTCGTCCACACGTCGACGATGTGGAACTGCTCCTCCGCGCCCGCGTCCTCGGGGACGCGCAGGCCCTGCTTCTCGACCGTCGCTCGGTCGTAGGTGTTGAGGACGCGCATCACCGCGCTGACGCACGACTCGTGGGCGCGGGCGAGCTCGTCGATGATCAGCAGCACGCGCTCGCCGCCGATGGCACGGCGCGCCCAGCGGGCGATCGGCCCGTCGATCGCCTCCCAGTCGCCCTGGCCGCCGCCGGCGCGGGTCTCTAGCTCGGCGATGCGCGCCTGCGCGACCGCGAGCACGCGCTCGCTCCCGGCCGCGACGGCGCTGATGCGGTCGAACAGCCCCTGCGCCCAGGCGGGGAGCCGGGCCGGGTGGGCGCTGTCATCAGTGGGGGGAGACGCCTCGCTCGCCGCCTCGGCCGCGTCGGCCACACCGGCTACCTCGCGCGCGCTGCTGGTGCGGCGGGCGTAGCCGCCGAAGGGCTCCTGCGCGTCCATGCGGGGGTCGCAGACCAGGAGCTCGACGCCCATCGAGAGCTGCTCCGCGGCGCGGATGGCGAGCGAGGTCTTGCCGGTCGAGGTCGGCCCGACCAGGAACAGCGGGCCGCGCGCCGCCTGCAGCGCCCGCTCCACGCGCGCGGCGTTGCCGCCGTGGAACCTGGGCGCGGCCGGCGCGGGCGGCGGGGGAGCTGCCGAGGCGTCCGGCGGGTTCGCCGCCGGCGCGGGCGCTGCGGGTGCGCCAGCCGGCGCCGCAGCGCCGTCGCTCTCGCGAGCTGGGGGTGGGGGCGCCTCCGCCCCAGGGCGAGCGCCATCGCCGTCGTCCTCTGCCGCCGGCGCCGCCATCGGCGCAGCGGGCGGCTCGGCGGTCGGGGCAGTTGGGGCAGTGGCCGGTGCACTTGGGCGATAGGCCGTCTCGGGGTTGATCAGGATCGCGCCGGGGAGGCTCGTCGCGCTGCCCTCGGCGGGGCCGAGCGGGTCGGCGCGCTGGACGAGCACGGCGCGCTCGGCGAGGGCGGGCGCGGGCTTGCCGTCCGCGAGCGGCGGCAGGCGGTAGCGCATCGCATAGGCCAGGCTGTCGCACACGCGCTCGATGTGCGCGCGGATGGCAGCCTCTCCGCACGCCGCGCCGATGGCGGCGCGCGACCAGCCCGCGTCGCGGTTGGCGCGCGGGTGGGCGGCCTCCATCGCGTCGATGAGCGCGAACCAGCGCTCGACGAGCTCCTCCGTCTGTGACGACGGGCTGGCACGGTGCTGCACGACGAGCGCGACGAGCGCGACGAGCGCGGCCTGGTAGGTGGCCTGGCCATCGGAGTGCTCGAAGCCGCCGATCAGTAGCGTGTCGCCCTCCTGCCGCCAGGCGAAGTGGTAGGCGATCGGTCCGCCGCTGGAGCGCAGCGTGGCGCGCCCTCTCAGCCCCGGCGGGTCGTAGGAGATGACGCCGGCGACGCCGTACAGCGCCGCCAGCACCGCCTCGACGTAGCCGAGGCCGAGCGGGACGAGCGTCTCGGCGCTCGCGCCGTTGTAGCGGCTGCGGTTGGCCGGGCCGACGACGTCGCCCCTGACGATGTGGCTGCCCGCGAGCTTGGCGTCCTTCTTGTTGAGCAGGATGCCCCAGGGCGCCGTCGGCGCCGTGCTGGGGCGGGCGGTCCGCGAGGTGGGCATCGGAAATCTCCTTTCGATACCCGAGAGGACCGCCGGCAGCACCCCCCGGCCGGGGGGCGCCGTCGGCACCTCCCGGCTGGGAATAGAATTGGCTAGGGCTGCGGGGCGGCACTTGGCCGCCCCGCGAGGCTGAGCTAGAACATCGCCGGCTGCACTGCGCCTGCGGCCGCGCCGAACAGGTCGGCGAGCATGTCGGCCTGGCCCGCGGGGGCCGTCGCCGGCTGCGAGGCGCGGCGCGCCCTGCGGCGCGAGCGCAGCGCCGCGGCGATAGCCGCCATGTCGCCGAACTCGGCCACCGGCTGCCCCTGCGCGACCGGGCCGGCCGCCACCTCGAGCGCGAGCGTGATTCGCTCCTCGCCCGCCGACGCAGCCGCTCCGGCCGCGCTCGCGATCTCGCCGGCGGAGGCGCCGGCAGTGGCCGGGGAGGTAGTGAGTGCAGCCTCCCGCGCGCGGCGGTAGGCCAGCAGCCGCTCGGGCAGCGTGTCGATCACACCGATCCACTCGCGGCCCGCCCGGAGCGCCGCCGCGAGCTCCCTGCCGCGGCGGTCGAACGCCGCCCGCAGGTCCTCCTCGGCCGCTTCGAGCCCGCTTGAGACCTGCGCCAGCGTCGTCTTATCCGCGCCGGTGCTCCTGGCGAGCGCGCCGTCGGGGGTGTCGCCGGCGAACAGCGCCGCCGCCCCCGACTGGCTGCCGAGCCTGTGCAGCTTCTTATGCGCGACTGTGTGCGCGTACACCAGGTAGTACAGCCGCACCGTCTCGCGCTTGCCCAGACGCCACGCGCGGCGCGAGGCCTGGTCGAGATGAAACAGGTTCATCGCCATCTCCACCCAGATGATCGTGTCGATCACCTGGAGGTTGAGCCCCTCGATGACGCGCGTGTAGGGCACGAGGATGACCGAGCGCCCGGAGGCGACGGCCCCCTTGATCGCGTCCTCGCGGTCCTCAGGGTCAACCGTGTTGGGCAGCGTCCAGGGGTGGAAGTCCGCCAGCACGCGAGACAGGCGCGGGGCCATCGGCCGCTCGTCGTTCTGGAAGAAATACACCATCACCCTTCTTCCTTCCTCCCGCTCGGCGCGCACGATGTCGATCAGCCTCCGCTCGATGGGGTAGCGGTGGTCAGCCGACAGGCGCGGCGTGGTGAGGAGCGTCTCGACCCCCTCCACGTCGCCCCACGCCGTGCGCTTGGTGGATGTGACGCACATCTCGGGGCCGAACGGCTGCACTGCCCACAGGCGCGGCAGCGTGCCCTTCGCGAGCATGGCCGCGCTGATGCGCTTCTGCGCGAGCTTCTCGAGCGCGTCCTCGATGCGCCCGTACTCACCGGCGAGGTCGCGGGCCGCCCTGTACTCCCGGGCCGCCTGCACGGCAGCCTCGGCAGCCGCGACCGCCTCGCGCGCCTCGCGCACGACCGCGGCGGCTGCGGCGACCTCGCCCGCCGGCGCCATCGCGTCGCCCGCGATCTCGCGCTCGTCCTGCTCGGCCGAGACGAGCGCGTCCTGCGCCACCTCGCGCGCCTCGCGCGCTTCAGCGACCCTCCGGTCAAGCTCCGGGTCTACGAGGTCGATGACCTCGGGGATCTCCTCGCGCGGCGGCATGAACGCGCCGACGTCGAGCACGCCGATGAAGACCATCTTCGCGAGCAGGTGCGGCAGCAGGCGCGCCGAGATGCCCGGCGCCGCCACCGTCGTCGTGGTTATGTCCACGCGCCCTGTGCCCCTGCGGGCGTCGGACTCGTGCTCCCTCGTTATCTCCTGCACGACGCCGTAGCGGTCCACCGCCGTTTTCACATCGCCCCACCCCAGCCCGAGCTTCGGCCAGAAGCTCGGGTCGAAGCGGAACCAGTAGGCGAAGAAGTCGGTGATGGCACCGCCGTAGTGCGTGCCGGAGGCGAACACATAGCGCTGCGAGGCGCGCGCTAGCTCGTGGATGGACGCCGCGATGTCGGTGTCCTTGCCGCGCGCGTTGTGGCTCTCGTCGACGATCGCGAGCGCCACGAGGCCGCCGAAGAAGCGCAGCAGATACTGGTAGGGGCTGAAGCTGTCCTCGACCGCCTCCGCCAGCGTGACGCCCACGGCGAGCCTGTCCCAGGCCGCGTCCCCTGCGCCGTAGCGCCTGACCGTTACCTCGAACTGCTCGCCGGCGCACGCCGCCGGGCAGACGGCGATGCGCTGCGGGTTGCGCGGCCTCCGGCGCCGCGACTTCGCATCTCGAGCGGCGATCGCGGCGCGCACGCGCGCCTGCTCGTCGCGCCTGTCCACCGCCGCGCTCCAGACGTCGAAGGCGGGCATGCCCGCCCTGGTCTCGGTCGCCGGCGACCAGGCGCGCGTCCAGAGCGGCGCCTGGCAGTGACGGCAGCGCCGGCGCTGCTTGACGAAGTAGGTGATGCTGGTGACCGGCTCCAGCGTCTCGTCCTGCCGCGCCTCGGCGTCGGCAGCGTCCGTGTCCTCGCGCTCCGGCCTCCTCCCGCGCGGCTCGCCCAAGACGGGCCTGCCGCAGTCGGGGCAGAAGAAGCGCGAGGCGCTCATCCACTCGGTGATCGTGCGGCCCGTCAGCGCGTCGGTGTAGGCGACGATGGCGTCCCGCTGCTTCACCTCGACGAGCTCGCGCACCGGCAGCGCCGGATCGTACCGGCCGTCCGCCCGGGCCTCGGGGAACGACCAGCGGCCCCGGGCGACGTCCCACTGCGCGCGCTCGGCCTTCGCCCGCTCCGTCACCGCCTGCTCCACCTCGACCGTCTTCGCCAGGACCGCGGGCTTCCATACCACGCGGCCCGGGCGCGTCAGGCTCTGCGGAAAGATGGCGACGACGGCGGGCGCGTCCGACTCGGTGCAGCGCCTGAGCCAGCGCCGCACGTCGTGGTGGCTCTCCACCACCAGGGTCTCGCAGCCGGGGTAAGCCGCCGCGATCTCGTACTCCCAGACGCTCGTCACCCGCCTGGGGGCGGCGACGGCGACGGGGAGCGCCGCGAGCGGCCGCCTGATCCCCAGGCGCCTAAGGTGCGCGTTGCTGCGCCAGGCGCGCTGCAGGCGCCGGATCCAGCGCGGTGCCCGCTCCCCCGCGAACGGGGCGAAGCGGTCGCGCGCGGCCTGGCGCGCGGCGAGCAGCTCGCGGAGCGCAGTGCGTAGCTCTGCAACATCCGCCGCCGGGTCCGCATCCAGCCGCGCTGCGATCTCGCTACGGCAGGCCTGGATGCGGTCGTCGTGCGGTCTCAGCGCGCGTGCGACGGCCTCCGGCCGGCAGGCCCAGCGCCTGGCGAACAGGCGCGTGAGTCCGATCAGCATGCGCGTCTTGCCCGTTCCCATCTCGCCCTGGATCGCCACCTGCCGCTGGCCCTCCAGCGCGCGCAGCATCGCGATGCTGCGGTGGATCTGCGCCGGGGCCAGGCCGGGGAACTCAGCGCCGGGCAGCGCCTTGTCGAGTCCGACCTCGGCCATCTCGGCGATCTCCCAGTCGCGCGCGTCGAGGTCGTAGACCGGGCGGCGCTGCGCGAGCACCTGGGCGGCGAGCGCCGGCAGCCAGGGCCTGAGGAAGGCGAACGCCTCCGGACCCACGTAGGTCGTGACCGCGCCCGTCGTGAGGCTCAGGACCGTGAGCACCGCCTTGTCCTGCTGCTGCAGGATGCGGACGACGCCCTTGCCTCGCTGGTCCTCGTCGACCTCGATCGGCGCCATCTCGCTCGTCACGAACGTGTTGAAGATGTAGGGCTGGCCGTCCGGGCCGGTCACGACGTCGCCGTCGAGCAGCCCAGTGAGGATGTCGGCGGCGAGGTGCGCGGCGCCGGTCGGCGGCATCACCGGGGCTTCCACCCGCCCGCCCGCCTGCCACCCGGTCGCGGCCTGCCACGCCGGGCTCAGGTGCGCGCCGCTCGTCTCCAGCGCGGAGAGCAGCTGCGCGTCGCCGGCCCGGACGACCGTGATCGCAGGCGGTGTGGCGGGCGCTGGCGGGACGATGTAGGGGTCGGCGATCGGGGCCTCGGGGATGACGGGCGGCTCCACGCCGCCCGCCCACGGCGACTCGCCCGGCGTGTCGGGGGCGCGCCAGCGCCAGGAGGCGATGGCCGCCTTGATGGCCGGGTCGGGCCGCTCGAGCTCGGATGCGCGCCGCACGCCGATCACCACGATCTGGGTGAAGCGCGCGAAGCTCTCCTCGTCCGCGTCGGGGTCGCCGTCAGCGAAGCGCCAGGCGCGCACGCCCTCGTAGTTGCGGGCCCAGTGGTTGACCATCGTCGCGTCCCACTGGCGGGCCGGGACGATGGCGACCATGACGCCGCCGGGCATGAGCGCCTTGCCCGCATCGCGGATGACGGCGTACTCTAAGCGGTGGCCGTTAACCACCATGTAGGGCGGGTTGGCGAGCACGAGCGAGAGCGACTGCGGCGCGATCCGCGTCGCCTCGAACGCGCTCGTCACGATCGTCGCGCGCGGCAGGCGCCGGCAGCTTGTGGACGCGCGCTCGGCGCTGATCTCGATGCCGAACAGGTGCGCGCGCTCGTAGCGCGCCAGCGGCTCGAGCAGGTCGCCCTCGCCGCAGGTCGGATCGCAGACGGTGATGGCGTACCCGTCGCCCGCAAGCGCGTCGGGCAGCATCACGACGCCGGACGAGAGGCGCTCGGCGAGCAGGGAGCAAAGCACGCGATCGGTGACGGTGGGCGGGGTCCGCACGAAGGCGGACTCGGCCAGGTTGCGCAGCGTGCCGCTGGCCATGGGTCGTGTCTCCTGTGAGCAACACGGGCCGGGGCGCGGCTGCCACCCCCGAAGCCGGGGCGGCGGTGCCGTGCCCCGGCCGGGAAGGATGCAAGCGGGTAGGGGGAGGCGCCTCGGCGCTAGCTCGCCCCGGTACGGGGAGCGGCGGGCGCCGTGACGGCGCCCGGGCTCTGGCTCCAGGGCAGCCACCTCTCGGTAACGCCCTGCGTGATGAGCGGCATCCACCGGCGGCGGTCGCCCGCGAGCTCCCACGCCCGGATGCCGAGGCTCGGCAGCGGGGTGATGAGCCCGGCGGACAGGCCGCGCGCCCACAGCTCGGCGGCCCAGGTCGTCTCCAGCTCCCTGCGCTCGGCGAGCAGCGCGCCGCTGGCCGAGCCGTCGTCGCGCGCGCGCAGGAACGGGATGCGCAGGGCCATGAGATGGCCCACGAACGCCGCCTGCGACGGCACGTCCTCGCCGGCGTTGCCGGCGAGGACGCGGCTGGCGATCGGGGCGTGCGACGCCGCGCTCGCGCCTGGCCCGCCGGCCTTGTCGGCCGCGGGCTCGGGCGGGAGGTCGGGCGGGTTCAGGATGCCGCCGGCGATGTCCAGCGTGGAGGGGAAGTACAGGGAGTGCTTCTCCCGGAGCGAGACCGGCCTGTCGCCGCCGCTGCGGATGCTCAGCGCCGCGCTCAGCTGGCGGTAGGAGGTGCTGGCGCGCCTCCCGATCCAGCGGGGCGCGTGCCACTCCAGGCCCTCGGCGGGAGTGAAGAACAGCTGCTCCCTGAGGTTGAGACTGGCGAGGGCGGCGCTCACGGATGTGTCGAAGCCGGTGAGGCCCAGGACGGCGATGCCGTCCTGGCTGGCGGCGATGCACGAGACGCGCACCGTCTGGCCATCGCTGGCGACAGTGCCGACGAAGCGCTCGGGGTCGAAGGCGCGCACCGGCAGGCTGCCGGTGAGGCGTGGGGCGCCGGATCTCATCGGGACTCCTTTCGGGAGCGGCCCGGC
>ERZ777003.2436-NODE-2436-length-21640-cov-7.259717_pt1 | contig 21640 bp, 15 predicted proteins | sample MGYA00374956_ERZ777003 | MGnify/ENA primary metagenome ERZ777003 (study PRJEB29302, sample SAMN06268252) | bioreactor metagenome | isolation source: Joint BioEnergy Institute, California, USA | place: USA:Joint BioEnergy Institute, California, USA | collected... | reverse complement strand
GGCAGGCGGTGCCGCCGGACCGTGCGGCGGGTGGTGCGGCCCGATGGTGATGACGAACCGATGGTGATGACGGAGTGACCGGCGATAGGGCCTTTACGGACATGACAGCCGCAGCGCGGGTGCGGAAATACTTCCGTTCCGGGCGCCCCGTGCACTTGCCGGTGGATCCGCAAGCGCTCGGCGTGAGCAACCTGGGGGAGGCGTTTCCCTTCGCGCTCCTGCCCGGCGACCCGGAGCGGGTGCAGCGCATCGCGGCGCATCTTGAGAACCCGCGCCTTCTCGGCAGCAACCGAGAGTTTACGGTGGCCGTCGGGGCGTACCGCGGGTGCGGCGTCATCGTGTGCTCCACCGGCATCGGCGGCCCGTCTACGGAGATCGCGGTGCTCGAGCTGGCCGCCCTCGGGGTCCATACCATGATCCGCACCGGGGGCACGGGCGCCCTTGACGCCCGGATCGCCCCGGGAACGCTCATCATCAACCACGCGGTGATGAGGGACAGCGGACCCGTCGACGCCTATGCGCCGCCCACATATCCTGCGGCCGCCCATCCCGACGTGGTTATGGCTTTGACCGCAGCCGCGCGGGAGCAGGGCGTCCCGTTTACGTGCGGCATCGGCGCCACCACCGCCTCCTACTACCAAGGCCAAGGCCGCTGGATCTTGCCCGACGACGAGAACGGCGTAGCCCGGTTTCGCCGCCTGGGCATCGTCAACCTGGAGATGGAAGCCGCGACCATTTTGGCCCTGGCGAGCCTCCTCGGCTTGCGGGCCGGCGTGGTGCTCGGCGTGCACATCAGTCGCGCCCTGGACCGCTGGGATGACGACTACGAGGCGACGCAGGACAACGTCATCCGGGTGGCGCTGGAGGCCGTTCGGCGTCTGAGCGACGCCACTCCAGTGAGCGAGGCCACTCCAGGGTAGAAACCGCACAAGGGAGGGAACATCGCCGGCTAACGATACGCTCCTGCGTCGGGTCGCCCGGTCAAGCCCGGCCGGTGCCGGGTGCAGCGGGTTTCAAGCGCACCGGTTTCAGGTTGGAAACACATCCTGTAAGACTGTGAGAGGATGACGCAGACATGACCAACACAACCCGCCGGATTTCGCTGGCAGGCAGCGCCCTGGTGCTGGCGCTGGTGCTGCTCTTCTCGCTGGGCGCAGCCGCCCAGAATTTGACGCGGGTCACCATTCAGATTGACGGGGCCGCGGTTCCGTATTATACGCCCCTGTACATCGCCCAGGAGCTGGGCTTCTTCGCCGAGGAAGGCCTGGATGTGGAGTTTATCTACGGCGCCGCGGCCGACATCGTGCGCAACGTCGCGGTGCAAAACGTGGAGTTCGGTTTCCCGAACGCCGACTCGGTCATCGCCGCCCGGGCCACCGGCATTCCCGTGAAAGTGGTGCACACGACGCTGCAGCACGGGCTGGGGGCCACCATCTTCAAGGCCGACAACGGCATCAACGAGCCGCGCGACCTCAAGGGCAAGACCGTGGCCATCACCAGCTACGGCAGCCCCAACTACATCCAGCTGCAGGTGCTGCTCAAGAACGCCGGTCTCTCCCTGGACGACGTCAACCTGCGCATCGTGGGCACCGGAGCGATCGTCAACGCCCTGGTGACCGACCAGGTGGACGCGATCGTCTTCTCGATGCTGCGTACCTTTGAGCTGCGCCACGCCGGCGTCGACGTGTCCGAGTGGCGGTCCGACGACTTCCTGCCTTCCTTCGGCAACGTGGTCGTGACCAGCGACGCCTACGCCCAGCGCAACCCGGAGATTGTGCGGGCCTTTGTTCGCGGCCTGAACAAGGGCCTGCAGTACCTGATCGACGGCAACGTGCGGGCGGCGCTGGATGTCGTCATCCCGGCCTATACGCCTAGCTATGAGGGCAGCGAAGACTACCTGACCGACGTCCTCAACCAGGTGTACGCGGGCTACCTGTGGCAGAGTGAGGACACCGCCGCCAACGGCCTTGGGTGGGGCAACCTGGACCGCTGGAACGAGTCCATCCGGGTGCAGCGGGAATACGGCATCATTGAAGGCAGCCTGGATGCGGCCGAGTTCGTCACCAACGAGTTCCTGAACTGACTTCGCTCGCAGGTTGGCGAAACCGCGGCCCTGAACGCAGGCCGTAGTATCGCAGCGGGTGGAAGCCTCGGGGCGGGCGTTCAACGGCCGCCCGAAGCGGCAAGGAGGTAGGGCAGCGAACCCATGGGCAACAGCAAAGCGGCCAGGGCCGCCATTCACGTGGGCCTGTTTGCAGCATTCGTCTCCGCCTGGCACCTGTACACGGTGATCGCGCGGGTGCCCGCCTACCTCCTTCCGTCCCCGCTGGTGGTGTGGCAGAAGTTCCTGTGGACCATCGACCGGGCTCACCTCGGGCGTCACGTCTGGGTGACGCTCGAGGAGATCCTGGTCGGGATCGCCGTGGGCACCGTCCTGGGCCTCGTGTTCGGATACATCCTGGGGAAGTGGCCGCTCGCCGAACGCATTCTATCCCCGTACATCCTTGTCGCCCAAACGTCGCCCAAGATCTCCTTTGCACCCTTGTTCATCCTGTGGTTTGGCCTGGGGATGACGTCCAAGGTCGTGCTGGTGACCCTGGTGGTGTTCTTCCCCATCATGGTCAACGGCATCGTGGGCATGCGGTCCGTCGATCCGCGCCTGTATGAGCTGATGCACCTGCTTCAGGCCAGCCGGTGGCAGATCTTCCGGGCCCTCGAGCTGCCCACGTCGATGGCCTCGTTCCTGGCCGGCTTGCGCATCGCCACGACCCAGTCCATGGTGGCCGCGATCATCGGCGAACTGATGGGTGCCAAGGAAGGCCTAGGCTACTTGCTCATGCTCGGCCACGAAACCTTTGACATTACCCTCGTGCTGGTGGCCGTGGCGGTCATGAGCACGCTGGGACTGGCCCTTTACCTGCTGGTGCAGCAGATCGAGCGCTCGGTGCTGCGCTGGCGGGAGTAAGCCCCACGGCCGCCGGCGGCGGAGCACGCCGGTCGGCCCGGTGGCGGCTTTGCAGCCCATCGTCCCGATGGGGCCGTGCCGTTTTTTTACCCGGAACCCATTGACAGGGACTTGCACCCGTTGCTATCATGGGCTAAACGCCAGCCGGATTCCGGTCCGGCCGTGGCAGCAAGAGCCGTATAACCGAATAGCGAAAGCCTCAACTCTTATCAAGAGCGGCGGAGGGACTGGCCCGATGAAGCCCGGCAACCGGCAGCTCATTTGCTGCAGTGGTGCCAATTCCTGCAGGACCCAGGCGGGTTCTGAGAGATGAGAGGGGAGTGCGGGACGTTTGTATGTGCGTTGCGCCTCTCCTCCGGAGAGGCTTTTTTGATGCCCCGGGGACCTTGGCCGCGGCGGAAACCGGGGACGGCGCTGCCTGGGCCCGGGCAGGCCCGGCAAGCCGGCTGCCGCAGCGTAGACCGGCACCGGGCACTCCCGGCTGCGCAAGACCTAACCAGCAACACACCAGCACGCCTGCGGCGAACACGGCAGCGCCGCCGGCAGCAAAGGCCGAGGAGGTTTCACGATGTCCAACGATCAAGCCTACCGGTTTGAGACCCTGGCCGTGCACGCCGGCCAGCAGCCTGACCCCACGACGGGTTCCCGGGCGGTTCCCATCTACCAGACGACGTCCTACGTCTTCCGGGATGCGGACCACGCCGCCAACCTGTTTGCCCTCAAGGAGTTCGGCAACATCTACACCCGCATCATGAACCCGACCACCGACGTCCTTGAGCAGCGGGTCGCCGCGCTCGAAGGCGGCGTCGGGGCGCTGGCCCTCGCGGCCGGCCAGACCGCGGAAACCTTTGCCATCCTGAACATCGCCCAGGCGGGCGACGAGATCGTCTCGGCCACCAGCCTCTACGGCGGAACGTGGAACCTCTTTGCCCACACCCTGCCCAAGCTGGGCATCAAGGTCCACTTCGTCGACCCCGAGGACCCGGAGAACTTCCGCAAGGCCATCACGCCCAAGACAAAGGCGCTGTACGCCGAGATCATCGGCAACCCCAAGGGCGACGTGCTCGACGTCGAAGCGGTGGCCAACATCGCCCACGAGGCGGGCATCCCTCTCATCGTGGACAACACCTTTGCCACGCCGTACCTGTGCCGGCCGTTTGACTGGGGCGCGGACATCGTCATCCACTCGGCCACCAAGTTCATCGGCGGCCACGGCAACTCCATCGGCGGCATCATCGTCGACAGCGGGAAGTTCAACTGGGCCAACGGCAAGTTCCCCGGGCTGACCGAGCCGGATCCGAGCTACCACGGCATCCGCTACGTGGAAGCCTTTGGTCCCCTGGCCTACATCATCAAGGCCCGCGTCCAGCTCCTGCGGGACCTGGGCGGCTGCCTGTCGCCCTTCAACTCCTTCCTGTTCCTGCAGGGCCTGGAGACGCTGCACCTGCGGATGGAGCGCCACGTGGAAAACGCCCTGGAGATCGCCCGCTGGCTGCAGGAGCACCCGCTGGTTTCCTGGGTGAACTACCCCGGCCTGCCCGGGCACCCGTCCTACGAAAAGGCGCAGAAGTACCTGCCCAAGGGCCCCGGGAGCATCTTTACCTTCGGCATCAAGGGCGGCCTCGAAGCCGGGCGGCGCTTCATCAACAGCGTGAAGCTGTTCTCCCTGCTGGCCAACGTCGGCGACGCGAAGTCGCTGGTCATCCACCCGGCCAGCACCACGCACCAGCAGCTGACGCCCGAGGAGCAGCTGGCCGCCGGCGTGACGCCGGACCTCATCCGGCTTTCCATCGGCATCGAAAACGTGGAGGACCTCAAGGCCGACCTGGACCAGGCCTTGCGGGCCGCCGTCCGGGAAGCAGCCTGAGCGCGTGACGCACTTGGGCTCTGGCCTACGTGGGTTCTGGCCTGCTTGAGCTCGGGCCCGCTTGAGCTCGGGCCTGCTTGAGCTCGGGCCCGCTTGAGCTCGGGCCCGCTTGAGCTCGGGCCTGCCTGAGCTCGGGCCTGCCTGAGCTCTGGGTACTTGATCGCTGGCCTGCTTGAGCTTTGGCACGCTCGAGCTCCGACACTTGAGCTTTGGTACAAGGGAAAGGGGGGTGAGGACAGTGACCGCACCGACCGTCACGGCCCGCACGGAAGCAACCGTCGGCACGGAGGCCGCATCCAGCGGGAGGGCGGCATCAAGCCTGCCGGGGGCGCCGGGCGCGAAGGCGGCATCAGTTGCCACCGAGGCGCCGAGCCCGAAAGGTCCGGCCAGCGCCTTTGACAAGCTCAAGGTCCGGCCGTGGACCCGCTACTTCACCTTCGCGGACGACGAACCGTTTGTGCTTGAAAGCGGCGCCACCTTTGGGCCCATCACCATCGCATACGAGACGTACGGCCGGCTGTCGCCGGCGCGGGACAACGCGATCCTCATCACCCACGCCCTCACGGGGGACGCCCACTGCGCGAGCCACGGGCCGCATGATCCCGAGGAGGGTTGGTGGGAAGACCTGGTCGGCCCCGGCCGGGTGTTTGACACCGACCGCTACTTTGTCATCTGCTCCAACGTCCTGGGCGGGTGCCAGGGCAGCACCGGGCCGGCGTCCATCGATCCGCGCACGGGCCGCCCCTACGGGGCCCGGTTTCCCGTCGTCACCATCGGCGACATGGTGCGCTGCCAGGCGCGGCTTTTGGACCACCTCGGCATCGAGCGGATCCTGGCCGTCGCGGGCGGCTCCATGGGCGGCATGCAGGTCCTGGAATGGGCCGTACAGTTCCCGGAGCGGGTGCGGTGCGCCATCCCCATCGCGGCGCCCGCCCGCTCCTATCCGCAAGCCATCGCCTACAACGAAGTCGGCCGCCAGGCCATCATGAACGACCCCGCCTGGCTAGGCGGCGACTACTACGGCACCCCGGGCCCCGTCCGGGGGCTGGCGGTCGCCCGGATGCTCGGTATGATCACCTACCAGAGCGACCCGTCCATGACGCACAAGTTCGGGCGGCAGCTCGTGAATGCCCGGGTTGACGATCCGTTCTCGCTGGACATGACGTTCCAGGTGGAAAGCTACCTGCACTACCAGGGCAAGAAGCTCGTCAACCGCTTCGACGCCAACAGCTACCTGTATCTCACCCGGGCGCTGGACCTCTTTGACCTGGCCCGCACCTATGGATCCTTGGAGGAAGCGCTGGGGCGGGTGCAGTGCCCGGTGCTGATCGTGGGCGTCACGTCGGACATCCTGTACCCGGTTTACCAGCAAAAGGAGATCGTCGACGCCTTGCACCGGCTGGGGAAAGACGTCGAATACGCGGAAATCGACAGCCCCCACGGGCACGACGGCTTTCTCATCGACTTTCCCAAGATGGAGCCGATCTTGCGGAAGTTCCTCGAGGGCGTGGCCCGGCGCTGACCGGCGTCCCACGGCGCGACACTCACGCCGCCGCAAACGCCTGCCCTAGAGCGTCCTCACCCCGCAAGGGCGGCACGCCCCGCAAGACCTGCTTGCCCTGCACGAGGCGCCCGCTCCAAGCCGGCCCTGCAGGCAGGAAACGCTGCCCGGCCGGCAGCGCCTCCCCCGCACGAAGTGCTCGCACGCAAGAACAGTAGGAGGGCCGCCCGGCCCTCCTGCGGGTTTACCGTGCCCCAGCCGTACGCTCCCCGGGGCCTGCGCGCGCCGTGCCTTAGCCTTCCTTGCCGCCGTAGTGCTTGGTGATGTGCTCCACCGAGTCGCCGTCGATGATGTACTCGGCCTTGGGCGTCTTGACGACGATGAGGCGGTTGGCGGTGTCGAAGGTCGTGTCGCCGCGGTGAATCTCAAACGTAGCGCCGCCCGACGTGGTGATAAGGATCTCGCCCCACTCTTGCAGTTGCTGCTGAACCAGCTCCATCTTCATGACGCAGCACCTCCTGTCGGCCCTTGGGGTTTGGCCTGTGACGTACTTCGCCCCCCGGCGCAGGCTTCCCTGGTCAGAATGTCCCAAAAAGCCTGGCGGCATGTCACCGGCCCGGTGGCAGCCTCACGGGCCGTCGAACACCGGCGCCCTTCGGCCCGCTAGCTCTTGAACATCCCCGATATCCGGTGCGACAGGCCGACGACGCGCTTGGCCGGCAGGACAAACCCGATGCCGTGGCCCGGTTTCTCGAGGTCGACCGCCTCGTCGATGGCCTTGAGGATGCCGTCGGTCCGCTCCTCGGGCACGAGGAGCAGGACGACGTCCTTCTCCGGCTCGATGGGGATGTTGAAGATCTTCTTTTGCTCGTGAATCCCCGACCCGCGGCCGTGCAGGATGGTGGCCCCTTCCCCGCCGGCGCGGCGCGCAGCGTCCAACACGTCCCCCGCGTTGCCCGCGTCCACGATGATCACGATGAGGTCGAACTGCCCGTCGACCACGGCTCTTCCATCTCCTTTTGCGGGTCTTCGCCCGCCGGTTGCCCGCGCCGGAACAGCACGCCCAGCACCAGCACGGCCAGCACCGGCGCCAAGCCGACCAGCGCCACCAGCCCAAAGCCGGCTACGATCGGGTCCGTGCCCGGGATCGCCTGCGCCGCCCCCAGCGCCACCGCGGCGATGAACGTCACCGTGATTGGCCCGGTGGCCACGCTGCCCGAGTCAAACGCGATGGACGTGAAACCGGGCGCGACGAAAAACATAAGGGCGAACGCCAGCGCGTACCCCGGGATCAGGATGGCCAAGAGCGGCAGGTTGAGCCACACCCGCAGCAGCGCGAGCGCGACCGCCGTGCCGACCCCCACCGCCAAGGCGATCAGCAGCAGCCTCTCCGGAATCGTCCCGCCGGAAACCCGGGCGACCTCCTCCGTCTGCACCCGCACCGTCGGCTCGGCGAGGATGGTCACTAGGCCCAGCAGAAACCCGATGGGCACCAGAAGCCACGGCCGCGACCCCGCCACCAGCTCCCCGATGGCCCGCCCCGCGGGCATGAAGCCGATGCGCACGCCGTAGAGGAACAGCACCGCGCCCGCCGCCGTCAGCACAAGACCCCGGCGGACGTTGGCCGCCTGGGTGCGGGGCAGCTTGAGGTACTTGGCGTTGAACAAAAAGGCCGCCGCCGCCAGCGGCGCCACCGCGAGCGCCACCTCCACGACGACATCCACAAAACCGGTCAAGAGTTCCCCCAAGGACCGTCTTCTCCTCCCACCACCTGGTTCACCGGTAGAGCAGGCCCAAAAGCAGGACGGCCAAGATCGGGCCGACAAACACCATGGCCAAAAGGCCAAAGCTGGCCGACATCCGGTCGCGTACGCCCAGCACCGAGACGATGCCGACGTTGAGCGCCATCACAAACGGTACGATCAACGGCCCGGTCGTTACCCCGCCCGCATCAAAGGCCACCGACAGAAACCGGCCGTCCACGAAGCGGCTCAGCACAAACGCGAGCGCGTACGACGGCAGCAGGATCCAGCCCACCGGGATCTGCAAGAACACCCGCAGCAGGCTGAGGAGCGTGAAGATCCCCACTCCGCCCGCCACAAAGGCGACGAGCCGCATGGCCGGGACGGCGCCGTCCGAAGCCTGGCCGACCAGCGACGCCAGCACCTGCACGTTGGGATCGGCCACGGTGGCCACCAGCGTAAACAGCATGAACATGCCAAACACGCCGGCCGCGCCAAGGCGCTTGGGAAGCACCGCCCCAATGCGCTCGCCCAGCGGCACGACGCCGACGTTGATGCCCAGCAGGAATAGGGCGAGCCCCAGCGTCACCAGAACGCTGCCCGCGAGAAACCGCACCAGCCCCTCGGTGCCCATCGGCGCGACCGTGAGGTGCAGGGCCAGGACGAACGCGACGATGGGGCTGACGGCCGTCAGCACTTCCCGCCCGATGGTGCGCACGAGATCCCGCCCGTTCGGTGTCGCCACCCCCGCCGTCAACCTCCTCCATCATTCCTTGGGTACGTGTTCCCCTCATGCGGCTGGCAGTCCTCCCCAACGGGCCCCGTGACGGGTGGTGCCGGCCGGAGCCCAATGCGAGACAATTGTGAGACGGATCAAGGTAGGTCGGAGCCGTCGGCCCGGCCAATGTCAATGCATATCTTCACGTCTGGCACGTCACACCTTGCTTGCCCAGAAAGGGACGGTGACAGGATGCGCAACCAATCCCGCAAGTTCCAGGCTCAGCAAGTGCGGCCGAAGCTCAGCGAAACGGCGCGGCGCACCGCCCGGCGCGTCGTGGCGACAGTTACGGCGATCCTGCTCGCGGCGGGCTCCCTGCTTCCCGGCGCCGCGGCGACCGCGAGCGCGGCCCGGCCGGCCCCGTGGGAGCCTCACCTTGAGATCGAGGCCAAGCCCGGCACCCAGCGCAGCTTGGCCAGCATGCGGATCTTTTACCCCTTGAGCCAGAGCGACGACAGCCTGCTCTATGCCGACTTGCGGGGGGTCCTCTCCAATGACCCGTCCCGGGAGGGCAACATCGGCATCGGTTTCCGGCGCATCCTCTCGAGCCGCTCCGCCATCTTCGGCGCTTACGCCTTTTACGACGTGCGGCGGACCGCGTCGGGCAACACCTGGCGCCAGGGGACGGCGGGCCTTGAGCTCCTCGGGACCGACTGGGAGACGCGGGTCAACGCCTACCTGCCCGAAGAAGGCAAGAAGCCCGCGGGCGAGTCGTTCTTCTCGGGATTCGTCGTCAAGGGCACGACCCTCGTGTACCAGGACGCCCACATCGACAACTACGAAACCGCCATGCGCGGCTTTGACGTGGAAATCGGCCGCCGCGTCGCGTCCGCAGGCGGCGACACCCGCGTCTACCTGGCCGGTTTCCATTTCACCGCGCCCGAGGTGTCCGACGTCACGGGTGCGCGCCTTGGCATCGAAACCCGGCAAGCGGGCCTTTTCAGCCGGTGGCCGTACCTGGAGCTGGCCGCGGGCGCCGAGGTGCAGGCGGACAACGTTCGCGGAACCCAGGCTTTCCTCAACCTGGGCGTGCGGATTCCCTTTGGCCCGGGCCAGGCGCCGGTTTCCGGCGAAGCGTCCGGGCAGGCCATCGATCCCGCCGGCGGCGCTCTTGGCGGATCCGCCGGCCCGGGCGGCTCCGACCTGCGCAACCGCATGACGGCCACCGTGCGGCGAGACGTCGACGTGGTGACCCAGACCATCGAGGAGCGGCAAGTCGTCTTTGAGGAGACCCCCATCGCCCCCAGCACCGGCGAGCCGGTCGGGCGGCTCTGGTTCTTTGCGGCGGGCGGCACCGGCGACGGCTCGGAGCACAACCCCACGAGCGTATCCGTCGTCCAGGAGGAGAGCTCTCCCGGCGACATGCTCATCGCCGTGGGCGACGGCGGGCCCATCCACACGGGCGATGGCGGCCTCGTGCTCCAGCCCGGGCAGACCCTGACGTCCGCCGGCGGCCAGGTGTGGCTTGAGGTACCGGGCAAAGGCCTCATCGCCTACACGCCCGCGGGCCGGCCGGGCGTCCTTACCAACGACGCGGACACCGACATCGTGACCCTGACGTGGCTTAACACCGTCTCCGGCGCGCGCTTCTCCGGCGGCCGCAGCGCCATCGCCGCGGCCTTTTCCGACGGCGACGCAGGCTGGCACGTCATCTTGGGAAACGAGATCACCGGCACCAGGGGCAGCGCCGTCGCGATGACCACCGAACCCGGAGCCGAGGCGAGCCTGCTGCTGCTTGAAATCTCCGGCAACCGCATCAGCGGCGCCGGGTCCAGCGCCATATTCCTGGATCTCTCCGCGGGCACCGTGGAGGCGAACGTGCGGGACAACACCATCAGCGGCACGGACAACTCGGCCGTCTCCATCCAGGCCTACACGTCCCAGCCGGGCCAGGTGCTGCGCCTGAGCGTCTCGGGCAACGATATCGACGGCAGCGACGCGGAAGGCATCGCCTTGATGGCCGAGGGACCGGCGGTGGACGTCCGGGTCGAGGACAACGCCGTCCGGAACACCGAAGGCCCCGCGATCGCCGTCCAAGCCAGCGGTTTCGCCGCCGCGGGCGCGGACGTCGCAGCGCTCCTTTCCGGCAACATCATCGAGAACGCGGGTTCCGCGGGCATCTTTGCCTTTGTGCAGGCCCACGGCGACAACGCGGCCGCGACGCTGCAAGCGTTCCACAACGACGTGGACACGGTGCGGGACACCGGCCGCACGCCGGACGGCGACGTGTACGGGATCTTCGCCGGCGCCGCGTCGGCGGGCTCCGTCAGCGTCCACGTCGAGGGCAACACCGCATACGCCGTCTCTTCCGCCGACTCGATTGAGGACTCGCAGGTCGTGGGCATCGGTATCACGGCCACGGCCGGCGGCTCGGCTCATGTCAGCGCAGCGGACAACGGTGTGCACGGCGTCGCCGCGGGCGGCGAGCACGGGACGGCGGTGGGCGTCCAGGCAATCGTCCAAGCGGGTGAGGATGTTTCCGTGGCCCTCGGCGGCAACGTCGTGGAAGGCGTCCACGCCCTGGAGGCGGCCGGCTCGGACCGCACCACCGTGACCGGCCTCGGCGCCGTCGTCATCGGGTCCGACGACACCCGGGCGTCCATCGACATCACGGGAAACCAGGTCCTCGACCTCAAGGGCACGACCTCGCCCAAGGGCATCACGGCCCTGGTCCCGGCGGGCGTTTCCAGCGCAGCCGTCAACGTCTCGAACAACACCATAAGCTTTATGTCGGGCACCACGACCACCGACGGGATCCTCATCGGCCTTTTGCAGGTGACGGACGCGTCCGTCACCGCCAGCGGCAACGGCATCAGCTTCCTCACCAGCGGCACGGACGCCGCGGGCATCAAGCTCGTCGGGCTCGGCAGCGAGGACACCGGGCAGTTCGTCGTGGAGGCTTCGGGCAACATGATCGGCGGCCTGCGCGGCTGCCAGGAACCCCAGGCGGCCTGCTCTTCGAGCCCGGGCGACGACCCGCTGTATACGACCGGCATCGACATCGGCGTCGCGCTCCCGGCGGGCGGCGCTACGGTGCTAGTCCAGGACAACGTGGTCCAGGACCTCGACAACAGCGCCTCGGGCGTCAACGGCCTGCACCTGCGCACGGAGAGTTCGGGACGGGCCCAGTTCACCATCGCGGGCAACACGGTGAGCGGGCTCGGCGGCGAATGGTCCACGGCGGCCCTGGTCGAGTCCAGGAGCCGGGAAACGGCCGTGGCCGCGATCGACAACGACATGAGCGCGCTTCCGGGGATTGCCCTCGGCCTGGACGTGACGCTCAACCCGTGGGGAGGCCTTGACCACGCCGCCGCGGTCGAAATCCGCGGCAACGACCTGCAGCAGTTCTCGACCGGCGTGCGCATCAGCAACAGCGACCTGGTAACAACGGAGGCGCTCATCGAAGCCAACACCATCACGGCCGATGAGGTCGGCGTCTACTTGAGCACGCCCGAAGGCGACCTGAGTCTCATGGAGGCCACGGTGACGGGAAACCAGATCGACGCTCCCACGCCGGTCGAGACCGTAGGCAACGTCATCTGCACGGGCGCCGACTGCCCGTGATGGATGAGCCTGCCTGGGGGGCAGGGAGAGCAGGGGCTGAGGCGGCGCCGCTCCGGTGTTGCGGCGCCAGGGAGCCCATGCCGGCGGCAGGGCGGCGGCGGCAGCCGGGCGGTGCGGGGGGGGGCCCGCCCGGCCGCCCACCCCGCCCCTGCCTGCCCGGCGTCCAAAGCAAGCGCTACGACCCCGGCGGCCAGGCGCGGCGAGGGGCTCGCCCGGCCGCCGGGTGGGCCCGCGGCGCGCCGCAGGTGCGGTGCGCACGCGCCGGTTGACTCCCGGGCTGTTCCGTGATAGAATGACCGATGCCAACAGGCGCCCGTAGCTCAGTGGACAGAGTAACGGACTACGAATCCGGAGGTCGGAGGTTCGAATCCTCCCGGGCGCGCCAAGGCAAAGCCCCTCGGGAAACTGGTTCCCGGGGGGCTCTCTTTTTCTCCGCCTCGCTCGGGGTCAATGCAGGCTCGGAGCACGCCGGCGGGCCGCGGCACGGTCCACCACCCATAAGCCCGCGATCCCGAGCCTGGTGAAAGCACGCGTCCGCGGAAAGGGGGGTCCATGGCTTCCGGTGGCATGTTGAAGGAGTCGTGTTGAGGGAGTTCGAGGACAAACCGAAAGGAGTGGACGGAATGTCGACCGGGCGTCTGCTGCCGCGGGTGCTCGTTGCGGCCTGCGTGGCTGCGCTCATCGGCGGGCTGGGTATCCCGGCCGCCGCTCAGGATTCCCCCGACTTCGACCAGGAATACTTGGCCCAGGAAGGCCTGGAGATGATCAAGGCCGCGCAGGCGTACGCCCAGGGTTATACGGGCAAGGGCGTCGTGGTGGCCGTATTTGACAGCGGGGTGGACGGCAGCCACTCCGAGTTCGTCGGCCAGCTGCTGGAGGCCTACTACATCGACGAAGATGTTGTCGTGGATCCGGAAGACTCGGAGGACCTGCGGTACCATGGAACCCACGTGGCGGGCATCCTGGCGGCGCGCCGCGACGGCCGCGGCATGCACGGCGTCGCCTATGACGCCAAGATCGTGGCCGTGCGCGAAGGGGCTAACACTTCCGACGTGGACGCCGATACGGCCGCGGGTTTTCTGTACCTCGTGGAGAACCCGGTACCCATCGTCAACAACAGCTGGGGCTTGTCGCCGTTCAAGCCCATCACGCAGTGGACGAGGGCAGAGGCGGAGGCCCGGTATCCCAAGACCATCGCCGCCATCCATGAGCTGGCCAGGATGGGCACGCTCTTTGTGTGGGCGGCCGGAAACGACAAGCTGGAGCACGGCGACCTGACCCCGGGCTTGCCCTACCTGTACCCGGAACTCCGGAACAACTGGCTGACCGTCGTGGCCGTGGGCTGGGACAAGAACACCTTAGCCGAGTACAGCAACAAGTGCGGGGTCACCAAGCACTGGTGCCTGGCCGCTCCGGGAGGCAACACGCCCGATAACGACGACGATGAGGCAGAGGCCGGTCCGGACGAAAGCGACGGCCAGTGGCCCCCGCCGCCGCCGGAGGAGGACAAGCTGGGCATCTATTCGGCCATGGCCCATTACAACAAGTACATCCGCTTTGACGGCACCTCCATGGCGGCCCCCATGGTGGCGGGCGGGGCGGCCCTGGTCAAGCAGGCGTTCCCCTACTTCTCCGCTCGTCATATCCAGCAGACCTTGCTGACCACGGCGGAAGACATCGGCGAGCCCGGCGTGGACGACGTGTTCGGCTGGGGCCTTTTGGACGTGGGCAAGGCCGTGCGGGGCCCGGCCCGCTTCGTGGACGACTTCGACGTGGACACCCAGGGTTATGACTCCACCTTCGCGAACGACATCGACGGCGACGGCCGCCTCATCAAGCGGGGCGAAGGGACCCTGACCTTGGCGGGCTCGAACTCCTACACGGGCGGCACCCACATCTACGGCGGCACCGTCCACATGAACGAGTTCCACGTCGGCAACGAACTCGTCATCATGCTCCATGAGGGCGATGGCCCGATCCCGCTCACCACCGGCGACGCCGTCGACCTGACCGCCGTCCCGCTGGCGCTCCGCCTGGGCACCTTGCCCCAGCCTGGTGACCAGTTTACCGTCCTGGAGGCCGCCGGCGGCCTGCAAGGCCACGTCCAGCCGGGCGCGCTGCAGCGGGTCGGCGCCGTTGAGTTCACCACGCCCCCGGTGGTCGGAAACCAGCTGATCGTCGTTGCGGGCGCCCGGCAGTTCCTCGACCGGGACACGCCCTACAGCCCCAACCAGCGGGCCCTCCTGGAAATGCTGAACGATCCGGCGGTGTCGGGCGGCGGGCTCGTCCTGGGCCACCTCGCCGAGCAGGAGCCCGGCAGCCCGGCACAGATGGCGGCTGCCAACCAAGTCGCCGGCGACGCCCTGACCGCGCTGCCCCTGGCCCTGGGCGGCGTCGTCTGGGACTTTCACCAGGACCTGCAGCATCGTCTTTTCTCTCATGCAGGCCCCTTCTCTCCCGGGAACCCCAGGCCGTCCTGGCAACTAGCGTCCCTCCTGCCGCAGCAACTGGCGTCGGCGGAGACGGGCGGGCCGGCGCCGGAAGCCGCGTACCTCTTCGGCCAGGCGGGCCTGCAGCCGGCAAGCCCGGCTGCCGCGGGCGGATCCGGTGACGCTCCCGGCGCCGAGTACAACCTCTGGGCCCACGGGACGCGAAGCTACTTCCGGGTGGCGTCCGACGGCAACGGCCCCGGGTTCCAGTCTCGCCATACGGGCATGCGCCTGGGGTTGGAGCGGCCGGCCGGCGCCGGCGCCGTCGGCGTCGCCTTCGGCTTTGGCCCGGGCGACGCCACCGTCCTTGACCGCGGCGAGGCCCGGGGAACGGTTCAGTCGACCCAGGCCGCCGTGTACGGCCGCTGGGGCGGCAACCCGGATCCGGGAAGCAGCCCGTGGCAATTCGCAGGGGCCGCGTCCTACGGCTGGCACACCGTAAACAGCGAGCGGCGGATCCAAGCGGAAGGCCAACCCTCTCCGGCCACGGCCAACTACCGGGCCAGCACGTGGGCCGTCGAAGCCCGGGCGCTCCGGCGGTTCCAGATGGGCAGCGTGCAGGTGGAACCTGGCTTCGGCTTCCGGCTGGCCGCCGTCGAGCAGCCCGGATTCACGGAAACCGGCCCCGGCAGCCTCGAGGTGCAACGCTCGACGTTCCGGTCCCAGCGGGCTTTAGTCGGCGTCCGGCTCATCCATGAATCCGTCCGGGAAGACGGCTGGGTCCACACCGAGCTGCGGCTTGGGTACGAGCGGGAGATGGGCGACGCCGCGCCGCAGCTTACGGCCCGCCTGCGGGAGGCAAACAGCGGCTGGTTCAACGTGCGGGGGACCGACATCGGCCGCGACGTCTTCACCGCGGGCGCCGGTTTCCAGGCCCGCCTATCGGATAGCTTCGTGGTGCGCGGGGATCTCGAAGCCACGTGGGGCGAGCGCCACAACGCCCACGCGTTCGTGGCCAGCCTGCAGTACCGCTGGTGAACCCGTCCCCTCCGGCGTCGAAGGCGGGGGCCAGCAACATGGTGAGGTATTGTCCTCCGGCCCATGACTTCTCCTCGTGGTGACTTCCCGGCCAATAAGGCGGGGGCAGGACGCTGGTCGTCCTGCCCCCGCCTGCGTACATCGGCCTCCTGCGGCCGATCCCCGCGACCCCCTTTTTCGAGAGCCCGATCAGAACGGCGAGTCGGGGAAGTAGTAGTCGGCCGCGTTTTCCGGCGTGATGAGCGGCGAGTCCAAAATGTACTCGCCCAGGATGGGCGCGCTGCTCACGAAGCGCAGCGCCGTGACCTCCATGGCGGTGGCGATCATGCCGGGCGGATAGAGCACGTCCACCGGCGTCAGCCGATCGCCCTGCATCACCCGGTAGATGATCTCCTTCATGCCGGCGCCGCCCACGATGAACATCTCGTTTTCGCGGCCCGCCTGCATGACGGCCTCGATGACGCCCAGGGCAATGTCGTCGTCCTGCGCCCAGACCGCATCAATCTTGGGGAAGCGGACCAGGAAGTCCTGCATGACGCGGAACCCGTCGTCCCGGTTCCAGTACGCGTACTCCCACGCCAGCACGTTGATGTCCGTGTCCTTGATCACGTCCATGAAGGCGTCAAAGCGCTGGTTGTCGATGACGGTGGGGATGCCGCGGAGCACCACGATGTTGCCCTTGCCGCCCAGGGCCTCCACCATGTACTCGGCCGACACCCGGCCCATGGCGGGGTTGTTGCCGGCCACGTACACGTCCGCGATGCCTTCCTTGGACAGGCCGCGGTCCACGACGGTGATGAACACGCCCCGCTTCTTCAGCTCCTCCACCGGCCCGGTCAACGGGTCGGACTCAAAGGGCAGGATGACCAGGGCGTCGATGTTGTGCACCGCGTACAGGTCCTCAAGGTCGTTGGCCTGGGTGGCCGCGTCGTTGGCCGTCACCAGCACGATGCGCAGGTTGGGATAGGTGGCCTCAAGACGCTTCTGGGTTTCCCGGGCCCAGTAGTTGACGCCGCCCGTCCAGCCGTGGGTGGCCGCCGGGATGGAAACGCCGATGGTCACCTGCTGCTGGGCCAGCGCGACCGCAGGCAGCACCCCGACTGCCAGCAGCGCGACGACAAGCAAAAGCGCAAGCCTGGTTTTCATACCCTCCGTGCCTCCCCTGCTCATTTTTGCTTCCGTGACTTGCGGGGGCCGCGGCCCCCCGAAAGGCCGGTGCCTAGAGGGCCCGTCCACCGGACCCGCCGTCTCCCGTGCCCCTCGGGGACGCCGTGGCTCCCAAGGCTCCATTTCCGCTGAGGCCGCAGCCTCCGCCCAACGTGTCGGTGCAGCCCGTCCTCGGCCTGCCGGGCCTCACCCCCTTACATGCCGGTTTCGCAGCAGCCGCTAGCGGCGCACTCCCCGCTGCAGCAGCACCGCCAGCATGATGATGAGCCCCTGGATGGCGCCGTTGAGGTACTGGCTGACGACGTCGGTCAGGTTGAGGATGTTGCCGATGAGGCTCAGCATGACGGCGCCGGCCACGGTGCCCCAGATGCGGCCGTAGCCCCCTTTGAGGGCCGTTCCGCCGATGATGACGGCCGCGATGGCTTCAAGCTCCCACAAGATGCCCGTCTGGCCCGAGGCGGAGCCGAGCCGCGGGACGTAGATGATGGTCGCAATCGAAACGCACAGTCCCTGGAGCACGTACGTCCAGGTGCGGATGCGATCCACGTTGATGGCCGAGTAGCGGGCCACGTTTTCGTTGGAGCCCGTGGCCAGGCAATAGCGGCCGAAGCGGGTCTTGTTGAGCAGCAGCCCGCCCAGCAGGGCCACGATGATAAAGATCAGGACGGGATACGGGATAAACCACAGGGAGTCGTAGTAGACGGGGCGGTACGTGCCGCGAAGGCCGAAGTTCAACGACAGGGTGCCGCCGTCGGCCAGGTAGGTGACCAGGGACCGGTAGATGCCCATGGTGCCCAAGGTCACGATAAACGGCTCGATCTTGCCCTTGGTAGTCACCAGCCCGTTCAAGAGCCCCGCCAGCAGCCCCACCGCCACCGACAGGCCCATGCCCAAAAGGATCACGTTCCAGCCGGTGCCCATGGTGCTCACGGCCTTGTTCATCGCGATGATCATGACCCCGGAGATAAACGCGGCCATGGAGCCCACCGACAAGTCGATGCCGCCCGCAATGATGACAAAGGTGGCCCCCACGGCGATGATGCCCGTAAAGGCGCTGCGGGCCAGGACGTTGGTGACGTTGGCCGCCGACAGGAAATTGGGATTGACCCAAGCGCCCAGCGCGATCAGGAGCAGGAGCGCCCATAAAGGTCCCCACTTTTTCCAGTCGAAGCGCGTCGCGACCGCCCTGGCCGGCGGCACCGTCTCAAGCTCCCGCTGCATGGCGCCCCGCTCCTTTCACGCCCGTGGCGTACTGCATGATCTCTTCCTCGTTGATGTCCGCCCCCGAGAGCACCCCCGTGATTTCACCGGAGCGCATCACCACCACCCGGTGGGCGAGGCCGATGATCTCCTGCAGCTCGGAGGAGATGAGGATAACCGCCCGGCCCTGCCCGGCCAGCTGGTGGATGAAGTGGTAGATCTCCCGCTTGGTGCCCACGTCGATGCCGCGGGTCGGCTCGTCCAGGATGATGATCTCGGGCTCCACCTGCATGATCTTGGCCAGGGCCAGCTTTTGCTGGTTTCCCCCGCTCAAGGTGTTGACCGTAGTCTCCAGGTGGGGCGCCCGGATGCCGAACTCGTCCACCGCCTGCTGCAGGGCGGCGGTTTCCATCCGCACGTCGACGAACGGCCGGCAATAGCGCTCCAGGGACAACAGGGTGAGGTTGGGCCGGAGCGGCTTGTCCAGAAGCAGCCCCTTGCCCTTGCGGTCTTCGGTGAGATACACGATGCCGGCTTGCCGGGCGTCGCGAAGGCTGCGGAGCCCGAGGGGCCGACCGTTGCGGTAGATGCGGCCGGCGGTGCGGGGCCTCAGGCCCAGGATGCCCTCCATAAGCTCCGTGCGGCCGGCTCCCACCAGCCCCGCGAAGCCCAGGATTTCCCCGCGGCGCAGCTCAAAGGACGCGCCCCGCACCCAGCCGGGCACGTCCACGCCCTCCACCGCCAGCACCACGTCCGCTTCGCCGATGGGCTGCTTGGGCGGGTACATGTCCTCCAGGTCCCGGCCCACCATGAGGGACGCCATCTGCTCCTGCGTCAGCTCGGAGGCGGGCCGGGTGACCACCCGCCGCCCGTCCCGCAGCACCGTCACCCGGTCCGCAATCTCTTTGACCTCGTCCAGCTTGTGGGAGATGTAGACGATGGCGACGCCGGCGGCCTGCAGGCGGCGGATGAGGCGAAGCAGGACGTCGGTTTCGTGCCGGGTAAGCACCGCCGTGGGCTCGTCCATGATGAGCACCCGGGCGTCCCGGGAGACGGCCTTGGCGATCTCCACCATCTGCTTTTCGGAAACCGTCAAGTACCGCACCCGCTCCCGGGGATCGACGCGGCACTCAAGCTCCCCCAAGACCCGCCGGGCCGCCTCCACCATCTCGCGCCGCTGCACAAAGGGTCCCCGCACGATCTCGCGGCCGAGGAAGATGTTTTCCTCCACCGTCAGATCTTCCGCCAGGTTAAACTCCTGGTGGATCATCACGATGCCCAGCCGCTCCGCCGCCCCGGGCCCGGCCAGCGCCACCGGCTGCCCTTGAAACCGGATGACGCCCTCCGCCGACTGCTCGTAGCCGGAGAGAATCTTCATGAGGGTGGACTTGCCGGCCCCGTTTTCGCCGATGACGGCGTGCACCTCGCCGCCGGCCAGGTCAAGGTCCACGTCATGCAGCACCCGTACGGGGCCAAAGTCCTTGCAGATCCCCTGCACCTGCAGGATGGGTTCCGTCACCGGCCATGCCGCCCCCCTGCCGCCTGTTCCAGGTCGAGGGCGGCCCGTGCCCGGGCCGCCTTACCGCTTAAACGCGTCCTCAAAGCTGCCGCCGGCAGCCGCCGGCGCATCCAGCGACTTGACAAAGGCGCACGCCTCCCGGGCGCCAAACTCCCGGTCCATGGTGTTATCCTCCCACTCCACGGACAAGGGGCCCGTGTAGCCGATGTTGTTGAGGGCCCGGATGATCGCCTTGAAGTTGATGCCGCCCCGGCCCGGCGAGCGGAAATCCCATCCGCGGCGGGGATCACCGAAGGGCAAGTGCGAGGCGAGAATCCCCGTGCGGCCGTTGAGGCGCACCTCCGCGTCCTTGACGTGGACATGGAAAATCCGGTCGGGGAACGCGTACAGGAACTCCACCGGGTCCACGCCCTGCCAAAAGAGGTGGCTCGGGTCAAAGTTGAAGCCGAACGCGGGATGGTTTCCGATGGCCTTGAGGGCCATCTCCGCCGAGTACAGGTCAAAGGCGATCTCGCACGGGTGCACCTCCAGGCCAAACTTCACGCCGCATTCCCGGTACACGTCCAGGATGGGCCCCCAGACCTCCGCAAACCGGTCAAACCCCCGCTTGACGTCCTCCGCGGACACCGGCGGGAAGGGGTACACCATATGCCAGATGGGCGAACCGGTAAAACCGGTCACCACCGACACGCCCAAGTTTTTGGCCGTGCGGGCCGTGCGCTTCATCTCCTCGATGGCCCACTGCCGCTTGGCCTCGGGGTCGCCGGCCAGCTCCGCGGGCGCCCACGCGTCGCTGCGGTGGTCCAGGGGATCCAGCACCATCTGTCCGGCCAGGTGGTTGCCGATGGCCCACACGCTGAGGCCGTGCTTCTCCAGCACCCCTTTGCGCTCCGCGCAGTAGGCGGGATCATCGGCGCCCCGGCTCGGGTTGACGTGGTCGCCCCAGCAGGCGAGCTCGAGGCCGTCAAATCCCCATTCCTTGGCCTTGGCGGCCAGCGTCGTCAGGGGCAGGTCGGCAAACTGTCCGGTAAACAACGTCACAGGCCTTGGCATCGGCGCGTCCCTCCTTGCTGCTAGTCCAGGCTGCTAATCCAAAAAGTTGCGCACCGGCGTCCACGCCCGCCGGGCGGCCGACTCCAGCACGCTCTCCAGCACCGACTGGGTCTGCAGGCCGTCCCGGAACGAAGGCGCCGCCGGCGTGTCGTTGGCGACGGCCTCGATGAAGTCTTTGACCTCGTGGATAAAGGTGTGCTCCCAGCCGATGATATGGCCCGGCGGCCACCACGCGGCCAGGTAGGGATGGGTCGCTTCGGTGACGATGATGGTGCGGAAGCCTTGCGCGTAGTCCGGGTCTTCGCGGTTAAAGTACTGCAGCTCGTTGAAGCGCTCCAGGTTAAACACGAGGCTGCCCTTGCTGCCGTTGATCTCGAAGCAGTTGTAGTTCTTGCGGCCGGCGGCAAACCGGGTCGCCTCAAAGGTGCCGAGCGCGCCGTTGGCAAAGTGGGCCAGAAATACGGACGCGTCCTCCACCGTCACCTCGCCCTTGGCCCTGGACTCGCCGGCCGTGGAGCCCCACGCCCCCTGGTCCTCCGCGGGCAGCGGCCGTTCCTTGATAAAGGTCTTGGTCGCGCCCGCCACCTCGGTGATCTCTCCCACCAGAAACCGGGCCAAGTCCACGATGTGGGCGCCCAGGTCTCCCAAGGGCCCCGAGCCCGCCACCTCTTTGCGCAGCCGCCACACCAGCGGGAAGTCGGGGTCGATGATCCAGTCCTGCAGATAGACGGCGCGGAAATGATAGATCTCGCCCAGGGCGCCGTCCTCGATCATGCGCTTGGCCAGCTGCACCGCGGGCACCCGCCGGTAGTTGAAG
>ERZ777003.2433-NODE-2433-length-21695-cov-5.880499_pt1 | contig 21695 bp, 25 predicted proteins | sample MGYA00374956_ERZ777003 | MGnify/ENA primary metagenome ERZ777003 (study PRJEB29302, sample SAMN06268252) | bioreactor metagenome | isolation source: Joint BioEnergy Institute, California, USA | place: USA:Joint BioEnergy Institute, California, USA | collected... | reverse complement strand
GAGCGCGTCGCCGGCTGCGTGTTCGTCGGCCCGGGTGGCGCGACCGCGCTCGGCGACTACGCCGCGGGCTCCAACCACGTGCTTCCGACCGGGGGCGCCGCCCGCTTCGGCGGCCCGCTCGGCCCGCGCGCGTTCCTTCGGCGCACGTCCGTAGTCTCCGTACCCGGCGCCGCCGTCGCGGCGCTCGCCCCCCACGTGGCGACCCTGGCCGCAGCGGAGGGGCTTCCGGTGCACGGAGAGTCGGTGACCGCACGAGCACAGGGGGACGGGTGAGCATGAGCAGAACGGCGAAGATCGAGCGCAAGACACGGGAGACGGACGTCACCCTCGAGCTCGACCTGGACGGGGGCGAGGTCTCGCCCCAGACCGGCGTCGGGTTCCTCGACCACATGCTGGAGCTGCTCGGGCGCCACGCGCGCTTCGGCCTCGTCGTCCGCGCGACCGGCGACCTCGAGACCGGGGCGCACCACACCGTCGAGGACGTGGGCATCGCGCTCGGGCAGGCGCTCGACCAGGCGCTCGGCGATCGCGCCGGCATCCGCCGCTACGGGCACACCGAGGTGCCGATGGACGAGGCGCTCGCGACGTGCGCGATCGACATCTCCGGCAGGCCGCTGTGCGTGTTCTCGTCCGACCTGCCGCCGGTTTCCATCGCCGGTTTCGATGCCGAGCTCACGGAGGAGTTCTTCCGCGCGGTCTCGTCGAACGCGAAGCTCACGCTGCACCTGGGCACGCGCTACGGGTCCAACGCCCACCACATGATCGAGGCGTGCTTCAAGGCGTTCGCGCGGGCCCTGCGGGTGGCGGTGTCGATCGACCCGGAGGAGACCGGGGTGCCGTCGACCAAGGGGACGCTGACCTCATGAGCACCAAGGTCGCCATCTTGGACTACGGCATGGGGAACCTCCGCTCGGTCGAGAAAGCCCTCGAGCGGGTCGGTGCCGCGGCCGAGCGCACCTTCGACCATGAGCGGATCCGCGCGGCGGACGGCCTCATCCTGCCCGGGGTCGGCGCCTTCCCGAAGGCGATGGCCCGGATCGGGGAGCTCGGCCTGGCCGAGGTGATCCGCGAGCGCCTCGATGCGGGCACGCCGGTGCTCGGCATCTGCCTGGGCTACCAGCTCATCTTCTCGTCGTCGACCGAGCTCGGCGGGGCGGAGGGGCTCGGCCTGCTCGACGGCGAGGTGCGCGAGCTGGAGGCGCCGGGGCTGAAGATCCCGCACATGGGCTGGGAGCCCGTGCGCTGGGAACGCGAGTCCGAGCTCACCGAGGGCATCGAGGACGGCACCCCGTTCTACTTCGTCCACAGCTTCACCCCGGTCCCGGCCGACGAGGGCGACGTCGTCGGGACCGCGGTGCACGGCGAGCGCTTCGCGTGCGTGGCCGCGCGCCCGCCGCTCTACGGCGTGCAGTTCCATCCGGAGAAGTCGAGCGCCGCGGGCCTGCGCCTGCTCCGCAACTTCGTCGGCATCGCCGCGGCGGTCCCGGCCCGGTGATCCTCTACCCGGCCATCGATATCCGCGGCGGCCAAGCCGTGCGCCTCGTCCAGGGCGATTACGACCGCGAGACCGTGTTCGACGCCGACCCGGTTGAGGCCGCGCTTCGCTGGGTGGACCAGGGCGCGCGCGCCCTGCACGTCGTCGACCTCGACGGCGCCAGGGCGGGCGAGCCCGTGAACCTCGACCGCCTGCGCCAGATCTGCGCCGTGGTCGAGGTGCCCGTGCAGTGCGGCGGTGGCCTGCGGACCGCCGACCACGTGGACGAGGCGCTCGAAGCGGGGGCCGAGCGGGCGATCCTGGGCACGGCCGCCCTTGCCGACCCGGCCCTGATCGAGGCGCTCGCGCTCGAGCACGGCGAGCGGATCGTCGTCTCCGCCGACGCCAAGGCCGGGCGGGTCGCCGTCGAGGGCTGGGAGCGCTCGACCGAGATCACCTCGGCGAAGCTGATCGAGGACCTCGCCCGGCGCGGCGTGCGCTCGTTCGTCTACACGCCGGTGGAGGTCGACGGGACTCTCGAGGGCCCGGGGCTCGACAACGTCCGCGAGGTCGCCGAGGCGGCCGCTACGACCGGGGCCGAGGTGATGTATTCGGGCGGTGTCGGCACGCTCGATCACCTGCGCCAGCTCGCTTCGCTCGGGCTCGACTCGGTGACCGGCGTGATCGTGGGCCGCGCGCTTTATGAGGGCCGGTTCACGGTCGCCGAGGGCCAGGCGGTCCTGGACGGGGCGTGACCCGCGGCTCGCGCTAGCCTCGGCTCCAGATGTTCTGGTTTCGCGTACTCGCGGTCGCTCAGGTGGCGCTCCTCGTACGCCGCCACCTCTCGCTCCTCGAGCCCGACGAACGCGCGCGGCTCGCTCGGCTGGTCCGCGAGTCGAAGGGGCGCCCGCGGACCAACCTGACCGCGAACGAGCGCCAGGAGCTCCTGCGGCTGGTGCGCAAGCTCGAACCGGCGCAGTTCGGCCAGGCGGCGTTCAGCCATTTCCGCGGCGGCGGCCTGCGCAAGAAGCGCTGATGGCGCTCAAGCGGGTCATCCCGTGCCTCGACGTGAAGGAGGGGCGGGTAGTCAAGGGCACGAACTTCGTCGGCCTGCGCGACGCGGGCGACCCCGTTGAGCTGGCCGAGCGCTACGACGCCGAGGGCGCCGACGAGCTCGTCTTCCTGGACATCACCGCGTCGCACGAGCGGCGCGACACGATCGTCGAGCTCGCGCGGCGCACCGCCGACAACGTCTTCATCCCGTTCACGATCGGCGGCGGGATACGCTCGGTCGAGGACGCCCAGGCGGTGCTGGACGCCGGCGCGGACAAGGTCTCCGTCAACTCCTCGGCGCTCGCCCGGCCCGAGCTGATCGGCGAGTTGGCCGAGGTGTTCGGCTCGCAGTGCGTTGTCCTCGCCATCGACGCAAAGGCACAACCGCCCGACGCCTCCTCCGCTTCGCGTCCGGGGGCACAACCGCCCGACGCCTCCTCCGCTTCGCGTCCGGGGGCGTCGGGGTTGGAGGGGCGGCGCGCGATGTGGGACGTGTACGTCAACGGTGGTCGCACCCGGGTCGAGGGCCGCGAGGCCGTCGCCTGGGCGGTCGAGGGCGTCGAGCGCGGGGCGGGGGAGATCCTGCTCACGAGCATGGACCGCGACGGCACCAAGGACGGCTACGACCTCGAGCTGACCCGGGCGGTGGCAGACGCGGTGAACGTGCCGGTGATCGCGTCGGGCGGCGCGGGGGAGCTCGAGCACCTCGTCGACGGGATCGAGCGCGGCGGGGCGGACGCGGTGCTCTGCGCCTCGATCTTCCACTACGGCAAGTTCACCGTCGCCGAGGCAAAGGCGGCTCTGCGCGACGCGGGGATCGAGGTCCGCCGGACCTGAGCGTCAGCGGCGCTTCTTGCCCGGGCGGCGCTTGCGGTCCGCGCGCTCCTGGCGCGCCTCGCGGCGGCGCTCGAGCTTCGCTTGGTGCGCCTTGCGCTGGCGCTCGAGCTTCGCGCGGTGGGCGGCACGCTGGCGCGCCAGCTTCGCCCGCTTGGCCGCGCGCTGGCGCGCGAGCTTCGCCTTGCGCGCGGCGCGCTGGCGCTTGATGCGCTCGGCCCGCTCCTGGCGCTCCTTGGCCCGGCGCTGGGCCTTCGCGCGCCGCTGCGCCCGGGTCTCGTGCTCGAACGCGCGGATCCCGCTCGCGCCCGTGAGGTAGAGGCGCTGGCCGTCCGAGATAACCGGGTTGTACTCGCCGAACTCGTGCTCGAACACCTTCTTGCCGGTCTTCACGTCGAAGCCGTACGTGCCCACGTTCGGGCCGAGGCCGGCGACGTAGACGACCTCGCCGATCACGCTGCCGGCGCCGAGGATCACGCCGCCGATGTTCTGCTGCCAGCGCACGTTGCCCGTCTTCGCGTCGAGGGCGTAGAAGTTCTTGTCCTTCGAGCCGACGTACACGGTCGGGCCGCTGCGCTTCGTGTCGGCGACCGCCGGCGCCGCATATACCCAGTCGCCGGTCGAGTGGCTCCACGCGATCTTGCCCGTGTCCTGCTCGAAGCTGTAGACGCGCCCGTCGATCGAGCCGAGGTAGACGCGCCCGAACGCGACCGCCGGAGTCGAGTAGACGGCTCCGCCCCTGCCGAGGCTGAGGCCGGAGGTCGAGGACTGCCAGACGAACTGCCCGTTCGAGGCCCGGATGGCGAACACCCGGCCGGAGTAGTTCGCGCCGTAGAGGACGCCGTCGTCGAAGGCGAGCGCGCCCTTCACGTTGCCGCCGGTCGGCCGCTCCCAGATGATCTTGCCGTTGTGGCGGTTGAGCGCGTAGACGCTGCCGCCCTCGCTGCCGACGATGAGCTTGCCGCCGAGGACCAACGGCGACGTCTCGCTGCGCCCGGGGAGGTCGCGCTGCCATACGACCTTGCCGTCGCGGGCGCGCAGTGCCACCACGGAGCCCGGGTTGAGCGTGACCACGTAGACCATGCCGCTCGCGTAGGCGGGGGAAGCCGCCGCGAGGTCGCCGACCTTGTTCCGCCAGCGGACCTTGCCGTCCTTGGCGCGCAGCGAGATCACGCGCGCGTTCTTGTCGATGACGTAGAGCGCGCCCTTGGCGATCACCGGTGAGAACTCGAGCAGCTCGCCGGCATTGAAGCTCCACTTCGAGCCGCCGAAGGGCGGGCGGACGTTCCGCGCGGGCAGGTACCGCGTGCGCTGCGGGTCGTAGCCGTACGTGGGCCACGGGACCGTCTTCTTCTTCTTGACGACCTTCTTCTCCGGCTCGGGGACGAATGCTGCCTCGGGATTGGAGATGTCCTCGGGGCGCTTCAGCGCGAAATAGGCCGCGATCCCGCCTCCGATCGCGAGCACGGCAACGACGGCGGCAGCGGCAAGCACCCGCCGGCGGACGCTCCACGAGCGCCAGATCTCAAGCGGCTTCTTCAGCATCCGAGAAGCCAGTCATGGTACGGCCACGCGACGCAAACTCCGACCGGACCGCCTGATGACCTCCCCGCAGATCGATCCCGAAGGACTCGGCGCAAGGCTCGCCGCCATCCCCGTCTTGGGACTGGTGCGTGCCGCGGCGGAGGCCGCCGGCGTGTCCGCATATCTCGTCGGAGGGTCCGTGCGCGACGCCCTGCTCGGGCTGGAGAACGTCGACCTCGATGTCGTCGTGGAGGGCGATCACCTGGCGCTGGTGCGGGAACTGGGCGGCGAGGCCCGCGTCCACGACCGCTTCGGCACGGCCGCGGTCGAGACGCGCGAGGGCCCGATCGACGTCGCCGCGAGCCGAGCGGAGACCTACCCGCATCCGGGTGCGCTCCCCGAGGTCCGTCCGGCGCCGATCCGCGAGGACCTCGCCCGGCGCGACTTCACGATCAACGCGATCGCTGTGCCGCTCGCCGGCGAGCCCGAGCCGATCGACCCCTACGGAGGGGTGGAGGACCTGCGGGCCGGGGTGCTGCGGGTCCTGCACGACCGCTCCTTCGTGGACGACCCGACCCGCGCCCTGCGCGGCGCCCGCTACGCGGCGCGCCTCGGGCTCGAGCCGGACCGGGAGACGGCCGAGCTGCTGCGAGCGGTGGACCTGAGCACGGTCTCCGGGGACCGGGTCGAGGCGGAGCTGCGCAAGCTGGCCGCCGAGCCCGATCCGCGCAAGGGCTTCGAGGTCGCGGCGCGGTGGGGCCTGGTCGAGCTCGCGCCCGACGCCCCCGAGCTGATCGAGCGGGTCGCGGCGCTCGTCTCCGCCGAGCCCTGGCCCGAGGTCGCAAACCGGGTCGACGCGGTCCTGGCGGCCCGTTTGGGCGCATCGCCGCAGGCACGCGAGCTCGCGGAGCTGCGCCCTGCCTCGCCATCGGAGGCCGTGGAGGCCGCGCATGGGCGCGACGGCATCGATCTCGCCATCGCGCGCGTGCTCGGGGCGGAATGGATCGATCGCTACCTCGCCGAGTGGCGCCACGTGCGCCTCGAGATCTCGGGCAGGGATCTGCTCGATGCCGGCGTTCCCGAGGGGCCCGCCGTCGGGAGGGGGCTCGAGGCGGCGCTGCGCGCGCGGCTCGACGGGGAGGTGTCCGGGCGCGCCGAGGAGCTGCGCCTCGCGCTCGACGCCGCGGGCGCCTCGTAGCCTTCGACCCCATGGAGTGGGTCGAGTCCGACGGCATCCGCTGGTTGAGCGCGCGCCTTCCCGGCGCGACCGCCGCATTCACGACCCGCACCGGCGGCATCAGCGAGGGCGAGTTCGCGAGCCTCAACCTCGGCGTGCTCACCGACGACGCCGAGGACGCGGTGCGCGAGAACCGGCGGCGCCTGACGGCGGCGCTCGGCCGTGATCCGGACGGGGTGCTGCTCGGCTTCCAGGAGCACGGGGCGGAGGTCGTGGTTCGCGACGCGCCTCGGAGTCCGAGCGGCTGGCTCGAGGGTCTCGTCGAGGACCCCGCCGACGGCCAGCTCACCGCGAACCCGGATCTGACCCCGCTCGTCCAGGTCGCCGACTGCCTGCCGGTCGCGCTCAGCGGTGAGCGCGGCGTCGCGATGCTCCATTGCGGCTGGCGCGGCCTTGCCGCCGGGATCATCGCCCGCGGGGCGGAGATGGTCGAAGCGAAGGCCGCGGCGGTCGGCCCGGGGATCGGGCCTTGCTGCTTCGAGGTCGGACAGGAGGTGCTCGAGCGCTTCACCCGCCTCGGCAGCGGGATCGCCGCGGGGCGCATGCTCGACCTGCGCGAGGTGGCGCGCCGCCAGCTTGCCGCCGCAGGCGTCGACGACGTCCAGGTCGCCGAGTTCTGCACGAGTTGCGAGCCCGAGCTCTTCTTCTCCCACCGGCGCGACAATGGGCGCACCGGCCGCCAGGCCGGGCTCGTCTGGAGGGACGCCGATGCCTGAGCCGATCACCGGAATCGATCCGAACCGCGTGCGCGCCAACCTCGAGCGGGTGCGCGAGCGCGCCGGCGAGAACGTGGAGATCCTCGTCGCCACGAAGTACGTGCCGATCGACGAGATGGAGACGCTCGCCGAGGCCGGGGTGGATCTCGTCGGCGAGAACCGCCTCCAGGACCTCGAGGCCAAGCACGAGCGCTACGGCGACGCGTTCACCTGGGACTTCATCGGCACGCTGCAGAGCCGCAAGGTCAAGCGGATCGTGCCGCTCGTGCGCCTGATCCACTCGCTCGCATCCGAGTCCGCGCTCGAGCAGCTCGGCCGCCACGCGGGCCCGGAGACCGAGGTCCTCGTCGAGGTCAACCTCTCCGGCGAGGAGAGCAAGGCCGGCATCTCGCCGCAGGCGCTCGGCGAGTTCATCGAGCGCTGCCCGGCCCGCGTCGTCGGCCTGATGACGATGCCGCCGTTCACCGACGACCCCGAGGCCTCACGGCCCTATTTCGCGCGCCTGGCCGAGCTCGCCGCCGAGCACGGGCTTTCCCGGCTTTCCATGGGCACGAGCCAGGATTGGGAGGTCGCGGTGCAGGAGGGGGCGACGATCATCAGGCTCGGATCGGGCCTTTTGCGCTGAACGGATTCGCCCAAGGATGGTGAAAACCGCCTCTCACGGGGCATAATCGGTAAAGGAAACGGCCGCACAGACGCGAAAGAGGCCCGCGTATGGCACTGCGAGACACATGGCACCGCGCCCTCGTCTACTTCGGCCTCGCCGAGGATCCGGAGTATCGCGAGCACGACGTCTACGAGCCGGACACCGCGCCGCACGGGCAGGTGTACGACCCACCGCCCTCGAGGCCGGCGACGGTAAGCCGGATCTCCGAGCGCCGCCGCTCGCGAGACGAGATCGACGACATCTTCGCCGACGAGGAGCCCCGCCCCCGAGGCCGCGTCCTGCGGCCGGTCAACGGCGGCAACGGCGGCGCCGACGTCCAGGTCCATCTCGTGACCCCGGGCAGCTTCAACGACGCCCAGGAGGTCGCCGACTACTTCAAGCGCTCGATCCCGGTCATCCTCAACCTCCAGACCACGGAGGGGGAGCTGGCCAAGCGCCTGATCGACTTCGCCTCCGGTCTCACCTACGCGCTGGACGGCGGCATGCAGAAGATCGCCGAGAAGACCTTCCTGCTCACGCCGCGCAACGTCGAGGTGTCGGCGGAGGAGAAGGCGCGGTTGGTCGAAAAGGGCTTCTTCAACCAGTCGTAGCGGCTGACTCTCGTCGACGGGCCGGGCGGCGGGGACAGGCCCGGGTCGACGGACGAACACACCGCTCCGCCCCGCCGATTAGCCTTGCACCCGATGCGAATCGGGTTTGCCGGTGCGGGCAATATGGCGGGTGCGATGGCGCGTGGGTGGGCGCGTTCGCCGCACGGGCCCGACTCGATGGTGTTCACCGACCTCGACGCCTCGCGGGCGCAGGCGCTCGCCGATGCGACCGGGGGAGAGACGCGGCCGGATCTGCGCTCCCTGGCGGCGGACTGCGACGTGCTGCTGCTCGCGGTGAAGCCGCTCGCCCTCCTGGATGTGGCCGAGGAGCTCGGCCGGACGGCGCCGCCGATCATTTCCGTGCTCGCGGCGACGAGCGTCGCGCGGCTTCAGGACGCGTTCCCGGGCGTGCCCGTGCTGCGGGTGATGCCGAACCAGCCGGCGGAGGTCGGGCGCGGCGTCCTCTGTTACGTGGAGCCCGAGGGGATGGACGAAGAGCTGGCGGCGAAGCTGATCGGCCTGCTCGGCGAGCTGGGCACGGCGGTCGCCGTCCCCGAGGACAAGATCGAAGCGGCGATGGCGGTGATGTCGTGCGCGCCCGCCTACGTGGCGGCGTTCGCGAAGCACCTGGCGGCGGCGGGAGCGCGCGAGGGGCTCGAGCCGGAGCTCTCGGCCGAGCTCGTGCGCGGGACGCTCGCCGGCACCGCCGAGCTCCTCGGGATCAAGGACCCCGACGCCCTGATGGCCGCGGTCGCGCCTCCGGGCGGAGCGACCGAGGCGGGGCTGGAGGCCCTCGACGCGGGCGGCTTTGCTGCGGCGATCGACGCGGCGGTGCGGGCATCGCTGGAGCGGTTCAAGTGAGCTTGCCTGCGGCGATCACCCGGGGCGACGTCGCGAACTACGTGGACGCGCTCGTCCTCGTCTACTTCGTCCTGATCCTGTTCAACATCATCCTGTCGTGGGTCGCGCAGTTCAGGCCGATCCCTTACAACCCGACGCTGCGGGCGGTCATCGGCTTCGTCGAGGAGACCACGAACCCCTACCTGAACGTCTTCCGGCGCTTCGTCCCGCGGATCGGGCCGCTCGACATCAGCCCGATCTTCGCGACGATCCTGCTGTTCCTCGTCGGCGGGATCGCCTCGAGCCTGATCCGGGGGTGAGCGCCGTGATCGCGCAGCGCTCCTGGCTGCGCATGCTCGTGCTGGCGGTGCTCGTCGTCGGCCTCGACCAGGCGACGAAGGGGATCGTCCGCGGATCGCTCGCGCCGGGCGAGCACGAGGACCTGATCCTGGGTTTCGACCTCGTCTACGTCTCGAACAGCGGGATCGCGTTCGGGGCGCTCGAGGGCGCCGCGGACGGCATCGTCCTGGCGGTCACCGCGGTCGCGCTGGCGCTCATCGTCGGGTGGTTCGCGCTCGCGGGCGAGCACCGCGGGATGTGGGTGGGCGTCGGACTGCTGGTCGGCGGGGCGATCGGCAACCTGATCGATCGGCTGCGGCTCGACGCGGTGACCGACTTCATCGACCCGCCGATGTGGCCGGCGTTCAACGTCGCTGACGTCGCGATCACGTTCGGCGTCGTGATCCTGGTGCTGGCGGCGCTCGCGCCCGCCACGACAAGCGACGGCGCGCCGGGGTGAGCGGGCGCGACCTCGTCGTCCACCTCGACGAGCGCTTTGCGGTCGTCGACAAGCCGGCGGGCCTCGTCGTGCACCCGGCGCCGGGCCACAGCGGCGAGACGCTCGTGGACGTCCTCGGCGATCTGCTCGGCGGCGGCGAAGCAGAACGGCCCGGGATCGTCCACCGGCTCGACCGCGACACCTCAGGCCTGATGCTCGTCGCCCGCGACGACGAGGCACACCGCCGGCTCTCGGCGATGATCAAGGCGCGCGAGGTCGAGCGCCGCTACATCGCCCTCGTGCGCGGCCACTTGCGCTCGCGCTCGGGCACGATCGACGCGCCGCTCGGCCGCGACCACCGTGCCCCGGAGCGGCGCGCCGTGCGCGGGCGCGGCGCCCGTGAAGCGCGCACGCACTTCGAGGCGCGCGAGCTGCTGCCCGCGCACACGCTCGTCGACGTGCGCCTCGAGACCGGTCGCACGCACCAGATCCGCGCCCACTTCGCGGCGATCGGACATCCCGTCGCCGGTGACGAGCTCTACGGGGGAGGATCCGAGCCCGAGCGCCAGTTCCTGCACAGCGCCAGCCTGCGCTTCGCGCACCCGTTCACGGGCGAGGCGCTCTCGTTCGAATCCCCGCTGCCGGAGGACCTCGAGCAGGCTCTCGCGCGTGCCCGCGACGCGTGAGGGCGTCCCCTAGACTCACGTGCGTACGGAAACCGACCCCCTCGTGGTCGGACGGGGCCCTGCCCGGCACCTACACGACATAGCCGGGTCCCCGCGAGGCGCGAGGGGCTTCAACACACGAACCAAGGGAGCATTCATGTCCGAACCCGGACTCAAGGAGCTGCTGCAGGCAGGCCTCCACTTCGGCCACCAGACCCGCCGCTGGAACCCGCGCATGCGCCGCTACATCCACGGCGAGCGCGACGGCATCCACATCATCGACCTCCTCCAGACCGAGCACCTGCTCGCGGAGGCCCGCCGCTTCGCCGCGGACGTCGCTCGTCAGGGCGGCACGATCCTCTTCGTCGGCACGAAGAAGCAGGCGCGCGACTCGATCAAGGAGTGGGCCGACCGCTGCGGGATGCCGTACGTGAACCAGCGCTGGCTGGGCGGCCTTCTGACCAACTTCCAGACGATGTCTGCCCGGATCGACCGGCTGCACGAGCTCACCGAGCGCCGTGACTCCGGCCAGCTCGACCTGCTCCCCACGAAGGAGCGGATGTCGATGGAGTCCGAGCTCGAGAAGCTCGAGTACAACCTCGGCGGCGTGCGCGACATGAAGCGCCTGCCGCAGGCGGTGCTGGTGATCGACCTGAAGACCGAGGCGATCGCGGTCGCCGAAGCCAAGCGCCTGCGGATCCCGCTGATCGGGCTCGTCGACTCGAACGTCGACCCGGTGCCGGTCGACTTCCCGATCCCCGGCAACGACGACTCCATGCGCTCGTGCGAGCTCGTGATCTCGACCATCGGCGAGGCCGTCGAGGAGGCCGCGAACCAGTGGCGCGCCGCCGAGGCGAAGCGCCGTGCCGAGGAAGAGGAGCGCCGCCGCCGCGAGGAGGAAGAGCGCAAGCGCCGCGAGGCCGAGGAGCGCGCCCGCAAGGAGGCCGAGGAAGCCGCCAAGAAGGCGGCGGCGGAGGCCCAGGCCGCCGAGCAGCAGGCACAGGCTCAGCAGGCCCAGCAGCCTCAGCAGCCTCAGCAGGCACAGCAGCCCCAGCAGGCCGCCGAGCAGCCCACGCCGCCGGCTCAGCAGGCCCAGCAGCCGCAGCCCGCGGAGCCGGCCGCCGAGCAGGCCCCGCAGGACGCCGCGCCGCAGGCGCCCGACGCCGGCCAGGCCACCGAGACCGAGACCACGAAGGAGCAGAGCTAGATGGCGGAGATCAGTGCCAAGGACGTAAAGGCGCTGCGCGACGAGACCGGCGCGGCGATGATGGACTGCAAGGCGGCCCTCGAGGAAGCCGGCGGCGACCTCGAGAAGGCCCGCGAGGTCCTGCGCGTCAAGGGGCAGGCCTCGGCCGAGAAGCGGTCCGGCCGCGCCACGAGCGAGGGCGTCGTCGCCTCGTACATCCACGCCGGCGACAAGGTCGGCGTCCTCGTCGAGGTCCAGTGCGAGACCGACTTCGTCGCCCGTACGGACGACTTCAAGGCGTTCGCCCGCGAGGTCGCACTGCACATCGCGGCGACCGCGCCGCGCTACGTCTCCGTGGACGACGTGCCGGAGGAGGAGATCGAGGCCGAGCGCAAGATCTTCGCCGAGAAGGCCGCCGCCGAGGGCAAGCCGGAGAACGTCGTCGAGAAGATCGTCGACGGCCAGGTGAAGAAGTGGCTCAAGGACATCGTCCTGCTCGAGCAGGAGCACGTGCGCACGGACACGCACGAGGGCAAGACGGTCGAGGAGCTGCGCGCGGAGGCTTCCGCAAAGACCGGCGAGAACATCCGCATCGCGCGCTTCGCGCGGTTCGTCGTCGGCGAGGAGTAGCCGCCTGGCTCCGCAACGGCCGGCGAGCCCGCGGGTTGTTGTGGGAGCGATGAAGACGCGGGGACGGTTGGGCAGGAGTGCCGCGGCGGCGGTCGTCGCCGCCTGCGCGGCGCTCGCCCTGTCCCTGGCCGCGAGCGCGGGCGCGGACGACCCGGTGGCGACGACGGCAGACGCCGCCGATCGCCTGGTAGTCGGCGTGGTTCCGCAGCGATCGCTCCAGGACGGCGAGCCCCGGCGCATGGCGGGCGCCGGGATCGACTCGGTGCGGTTCATGGTCTCGTGGGCGAGCGTCGAGCGGAATCGCGACGTCTACGACTGGACTCCCGTCGACCGCACCGTGCGCGAGTTCGCCGCGGCCGGCCTGACGCCGTTCCCGTTCCTCTACGGGTCGCCGGATTGGGCGGCGCAGCGCGATCGCTTCGCCTGCGGCGGGGGAGGTTGCTTCACGCACGCTCCCGCCTCGATCGAGACCAGGCACGCGTTCGCTCGCTTCGCCGGCGCCGCCGTGCGCCGTTACGGGCCCGGCGGCACCTTCTGGGACGATCACCCTGAGCTTCCCGAGCGCCCGATCCGGGCGTGGCAGATCTGGAACGAGCCGAACCTCGAGCGCTACTTCAAGCCCGATCCCGACACCTCGGACTACGCCGACATCGTGCGCCGCGCTTCGGCGGAGATCAAGGCCGCGGACCCGGATGCCGACGTCGTCCTCGGCGGCCTCTTCGGCCCGAAGTCGACGGCGAAGATGGACGGTGCGCGGCGCTTCCTCAAGCAGCTCTATCGCGAGCCCGGAATCGCCGAGAGCTTCGACGGGGTCGCCGTGCACCCGTACAGCCCGACGGCGCGCGGCGTACTCGACCAGATCCGGGCGGTCAAGCGCGTCGCCCGCGGGCGCGACGCCGACGTCGACCTCTGGATCACCGAGATCGGGTGGGCCTCGCATGGCCGCCGCGACCAGAACCTCGTGAAGTCCCCGCGCCTGCAGGCCGAGATGCTGCGCAGGACCTTCACCCGGTTCGCGCGCCGCGCCGATCGCTGGGGCCTGAAGGGCGTCTTCTGGTTCGCGTGGCGCGACACCGCACGCCGCAACCCGGTGTGCGCTTGGTGCCCGGGAGCCGGCCTTGTGAGCCGCAACGGCTCCCCCAAGCGAGCCTTCCGGGAGCTGCGCCGCCTGACTCGCGTCCGTTGAGTAAGTAGGCTGCGGCCCGCCGTGGCGGACCCCGTCTTCAAGCGAATCCTGCTGAAGCTCTCCGGCGAAGCCCTGATGGGGTCGCTGGACTACGGCACCGACCTCGCCCAGGTTGAGGGGATCGCCCGCCAGGTCCGCGAGACCACCGAGCGCGGCGTTGAGATCGCGGTCGTCGTGGGCGCGGGGAACATCTACCGCGGCCTCGAGGGCGCGGCGGAGGGCATGGACCGGGCGACCGCGGACTACATGGGCATGCTCGCGACCGTGCTGAACGCGCTCACCCTGCAGGACGCGCTCGAGCGCCTCGGCGCGCACACGCGCGTGCTCTCGGCGATCGAGGTGACCGAGGTGGCCGAGCCCTACATCCGCCGGCGCGCGATCCGCCACCTGGAGAAGGGGCGCGTCGTCATCTTCGCCGCGGGCACGGGGAACCCGTTCTTCACCACCGACACGGCCGCCGCCCTACGCGCCCTCGAGATCCACGCGGACGCGATCCTGATGGCGAAGCACGGGGTGGAGGGCGTCTACGACGCGGATCCCCGGGAGGTCCCGGACGCCAAGTTCCTGCCTGAGATCTCGCACCGCGAGGCGATCGAGCGGGGTCTGCGCGTGATGGACTCGACCGCGCTCTCGCTGTGCATGGACAACAACTTGCCGATCCACGTCTTCAACATGGCCGACTCGCGCAACATAGATAGGATCGTGAGCGGGGAGAGAGTGGGCACGATCGTCCACTCCGAGGCATGAAAGGACCAAGTGTCTGAGGTAACCGACGAGTTTCTGAAGGACGCGCGCGAGCGGATGAAGAAGTCCGTGGAATCGTGCCGTCACGAGCTCGCCACCGTGCGTACCGGCAGGGCCTCGCCGCACCTCCTCGACCGGGTCGAGGTCGACTACTACGGCGCGGTGACGCCGCTGAAGCAGCTCGCCCAGGTCGCGGCGACGGACGCGCGCCTGCTCACGGTGACGCCGTTCGACAAGAACGCGATCAGCGCGATCGAGAAGGCGATCCTCGAGTCCGATCTGGGCCTGACCCCGTCGAACGACGGCAACGTCGTTCGCCTGCAGATTCCCGAGCTCACCGAGGAGCGCCGCCGCGAGATGGTCAAGGTGGTCCACGGCGTGGGCGAGGAGGGCAAGATCGCGATCCGGAACATCCGTCGGGACGTCATGCACGACCTCCGCGAGCTCAAGAAGGAGGGCGAGGTCGGCGAGGACGACGAGCGCCGCGCCGAGGCCGAGCTGCAGAAGGCCACGGACGAGGCGACGGCCGAGATCGACGAGCTGCTCAAGGCGAAAGAGGAAGAGATCCTTGAGGTCTAGGGTCAGGCGGGGCCCGCGAACTCCCGCCGCATGAGCGCGCCCAAGTACGTAGCGATCATCACCGACGGGAACGGGCGTTGGGCTGCCGAGCGCGGGCTGCCGGCCGTCGAAGGGCACCGAGCGGGCGCGGACGTCGTCAAGGAGCGCCTGCGCGACGCGGCCGAGTTCGGGATCAAGGAGCTCACCGTCTTCTCGTTCTCGACGGAGAACTGGCAGCGCCCCAAGGACGAGGTCGACGGCCTGATGGCGATGTTCGCGGAGCGCATCGACCGCGAGACCCCCGAGCTCGACGAGGAGGGCGTTCGCATGAGGTTCATCGGCCGGCGCGAGGGCGTCGCGCCGGACCTCGTCTCCCGCATGGAGTGGGCCGAAGGGGTGACCGAGGGCAACGACCGCATCACGCTCTACGTCGCCTTCAACTACGGCGGCAGGGCGGAGATCGTGGACGCGGCCAAGAGCTTCGACGGCGAGACCGACGAGGACTTCCGCCGGCACCTCTACGCGCCGGAGATGCACGACCCGGACCTGCTCATCCGCACGAGCGGCGAGCAGCGGATCTCGAACTTCCTGCTCTGGCAGTGCGCCTACTCGGAGATCGTCATCCGCAAGGAGCTCTGGCCGGACTTCACCCGCGAGGCCTTCCAGGAGGCGCTCGCCGAGTACGGGCGCCGCCAGCGGCGCTTCGGGGGGCGCTGATGGAGGGCTCGCGCCCCTTCGACCTCGAGATCGACTTCGATCACGCCCGCCGCGCCCGCACCGAGGAACCGCCGCCGCTGCCCGGCCGCTCGGGGCGCCGCAAGCGACCCAAGCGCGACCGCTCCGAGACCCTCGCCCGCATCCTCTGGGCGATCCCGTGGATCGCGATCGTGATCACGATCGTCGTCGTCGGCGGGGGCGTGTTCGCGGCGGCGATGGTCGTGTTTGCGTGCATCGGGCTGCAGGAGTTCTTCCGCATGACCGAGTCCGCGCGGCCGTTCGTCACCATCGCCTTCGCGGCCGCGATGGGGCTCGCCGCGGCGGCCTACTTCGGCACGGAGCGGCAGATGATGATCGCGCTCGCAGCGTCGATCCCCGTGATCTTCACCGCGGCGGTCCTGCGGGGCGATCGCGGCAGCATCACGGGCTCGATCGCGGTGACGGTGTTCGGCATCGTCTGGATCGGGATCCCGTTCGCCCACGCGATCCTCCTGCGCGAGCTGCCCGATCACGGCGCCGAGCTGCTCGTCGACGTCCTCGTCGCGACCTTCGTCTGCGACACAGCCGCCTACGCGGGCGGGCGCATGTTCGGCCGCCACCGCCTGGCGCCGGCGCTCTCGCCGAACAAGACGGCGGAGGGGCTCGCGTTCGGCGTCGTCGGCGGCACGCTCGGCTTCTGGTTCGCCGGCCTCTACCAGGACTGGCTGCCCGGCCTCGACGCCCTGCTCATGGGGCTCTGCGTCGCGCTTCTGGCCCCGCTCGGCGACCTCTTCGAGTCGATGATCAAGCGCGATCTCGAGGTGAAGGACTCCGGCACGATCTTCGGCCCGCACGGCGGCCTCCTCGATCGCCTCGACGCGGTCCTCTTCACGATCGTCGCCGGCTACTACCTGGCGCTCCTGTTCGTCTACTGAGCCCCGGGCGTAGGGGGTCCCCGCGAAAGTTGGGGGTCGGGGTTAGGGGTGGCCCTCGATGGCGGCACGCCCCACGGCCGCGAGAGTTGGGTCCGCCAACCACGAAAGGGATCCGATGAGACTCTCAGCCACACTCCTTCTCGCCGCCGGGCTCGCGCTCGCGGCGATCGGCGTGCTGGGCGCGCCGGCGGCCGGAGCGGCGGACAAGGCGCCGCGCACGGCGAAGTTCAAGGCCCAGATCAAGGGCGAGCAGGTGATCACCTGGTCGTACAACACCGATCCCCAGGCGCCGTGCTACGGCGGCGAGAACGCCGGCGGCTCCGCGCGGATGCTGTTCGAGTCGACCAAGCCGACGAAGGTGACGGCGATGGAGGTCAAGAAGGGCACGCCGCTCTGGAACGCGACCTACCAGCGCGTGATGTTCGCCCCGGCGATCAGGACCTTCGCCACGGCCCAGATCGAGGGCAACCACACCTCCGGCCCGGTTCCGAACCCCGATGCGTGCGACGACAACGGCGGCGGCGTCACGCCCGTTCCCGACCAATGCGGCACCGCGACGGCCCTGATCGACGTCACGCTCGGCTACGTGAACAAGAACCGGCTCCTGGTAAAGGGCGACGCGACGAGCTGGGATCCGGGCGCCGTGGAGTTCCGCAGCCTCTTCGACCACTGCCCCTGGTGGCAGGGCGGCCCGTACACGAGGGCGACGGCAGAGGGCGATCTCGAGCCCGCCGCCGCGAAGCTCAAGGAATCGAAGCTCTTCAAGAAGAGCGCCAAGAAGATCACGCTCCGCGGCAGCCTCGTCGACTGCTGGGATCAGGTCAGCGTCGCCGAGTGCGGCGGCGAGTCCGGCCCGTTCCGGGGCAAGACGACCACGACCTGGACCCTGAAGCTCAAGCGGATGAAGTAGCGCGCGAGGTGGCGGCGCCCCCGGGTCGGGGCGCCGCTACCGGCGCAGCACCGCGAGGGCCCGCTCGACGTCCTCGGCGCCGTTGTAGAGGTGCGGGGAGAAGCGCAGGACCCCGGCCCGGATGGCGCAGTGGACGCCGGCTTCCGCGAGCTCCCGGAAGAGCTCCTCGTCGCGGCCCGCGTCGGGGTGCGAGGCGAACACGAGCGTCGAGCGCTCCGGGCCCGAGCGGGGGCTCAGCAGGTAGAGGGGGCTGTCGGTGATCCCGTCGACCAGCATCTGCACGAGCTCCTGGTCGTGGCGCTCGATCCGCTCGGCCCCGAGCTCGGCGATGAGCTCGAGCGAAGCGGTCCACGCCTCGAAGTGGATGAAGTTCGCCGTGTCCGGCACGTCGTAGGCCGCCGCGCCGACGTCCGCCAGGTCATAGGTCGCGCTGCGCTCCGGCCCGCTCGGAAGGGCACCCTGGTGGGTGAGCCAGTAGGCCGGGCGGTAGGTGAGGCGTTCGAGCAGGTCGGGGGAGAGCCAGGCGAAGCCGGTGCCGTAAGGGCCCAGGAGCCACTTGAAGCCCGAGCAGACGATTGCGTCGGCCCGCAGCGTGCGCACGTCGAGCCTGCGGGCGCCGATGGCCTGGGTCGCGTTGACGACGAAGGTCGCGCCTCGCTCGCGGCAGACCTCGCCGAGACCGTGGACGTCGACGGCGCGCCCGGAAAGCGAGAAGACCCAACTCGAGCAGAAGGCGCGGGTGCGCGGGCCGAGCTCGTCGGCGAGCAGCTCGGGCGTAAGCGGCTTGTCGTCGGGCAGCAGGCGGACGCGGATGCCCCGCTCGCGCAGCGGCAGCCACGGGTAAATCGTCGCCGGGAAGTCCCCGTCGACGAGCAGGACCTCGTCCCCCGGCTCGAGCGGGAGCGTGCGGGCGAGGAACTCGAGGCCGTGGCTTGCGCTGTTCGCGAGGACCACGTCCTTCGGCCGGGCGCCGATGAGGCTGGCGATCGCGTCCCGCAACCGGCGTGGAACGTCGAACCACTGCTCGGGTTCCATGAGCCACGGCGAGCGCTTGCGCTCGATTGCGCGCTCGGCCGCCGCCACCGCGCGGTCGGGCAGCGGGCCCTGGCGGGCGCAGTTGAGCCACGCGCGATCCCGGAGCCCGCCGAACTCGTCGGCGAGCGGCCTCACGCTCCGGCGATTGCCGCGCGCACGAAGTCCATGTCCGCGCGCAGTCCCTCGCTCGGTCCCGGCGTCTCGACGATCACCGGCGCTCCGGTGGCAGCCCCGGCGCGGATCATCCCGCGCAGGGCGTCGGTGTCCACCTTGCCCTCGCCGAGACGCTCGTGGCGGTCGGCGCCCGTCCCGGCCGCGTCGCGCGAGTCGTTGGCGTGCAGGAGGTCGAGGCGGCCGGTGATCGCGACCGCGCGCTCGACCGCGTCGCTCAGCTCCTCGCCGGCCGCGTGCGCGTGGCAGGTGTCGAAGCAGAAGCCGACCTCGACCGGCCCGTCATACGCGGAGATCGCCTCCCACAGGCCGGCGAGGGCTTCGAAGCGCCGCGCGACCGCGTTGTCGCCACCGGCCGTGTTCTCGATCAGCACCGGGACATCGCTCTCGAGCATCTCCAGCGTGCGCAGCCACCGCCCGTACCCTTCCTCGATCCCGTCCTCGGCGTGGCCGCCGTGGACGATCACGCCGGCGGCCCCGATCTCCGCCGCGGCCGTGCACGTCTGCTGCAGGATCTTCCGGGCGCCGTAGCGGACGTTCGGCTTCGGGTTGCAGACGTTGATCAGGTAGGGCGCGTGGACGTAGACGTCGACGTCCGCCTCGCGGATCGCGTCGGCCTCGGGGTGGGGAGGGGGCTTCTTCCAGGAACCGGGGTCGGAGAGGAAGATCTGCAGGCAGCCCGCGCCCAGATCCTCGGCGGCGGCGAGCACGCCTTCGCGCGATACGTGCGCTCCTATCCGGACTTGGTCGGCGATGCCCCGAGGATATGGACCCGGCCGCTCTAGGAGCTGCCGGCTCCCGCGACCTCGCGCTGGCGGGCCTCGGCCCAGAGCTTGCGCGTGGCGCGGCGCTGCTTCTTGCCGCTCGACGTCTTCGGCACCGTGAGCGGCGGCACGAGCATCACGTCCTTCAGGCGCAGCTCGAACTCGCGGAGCACGGCGCCGTTGATCGCGGCCTTGACCTCGTCCTCGTCGGGCTCGCCGTCGACCTCGGCGACGACCACGAGCGCCTCCTCGTCGTCCTCCTCGACCGCGAACGCGGCGCTGCCGCCGCTGCGCACGGCGTCGTGCGAGAGCTCGACCTCGAGCTCGATGTCCTGCGGGTAGAGGTTGCGGCCGTGGATGACGATGAGGTCCTTGGCGCGGCCGCAGATGACGAGCTCGCCGTCCTTGATGAAGGCGAGGTCGCCGGTGCGCAGGAAGGGTCCGTCGCCGTCCTTCGTGCGGGCGCCGAAGGCGTCCTTCGTCATCTCGTCGCGCTTCCAGTAGCCGCGGCAGACGCTCGGTCCCTTGATCCAGAGCTCACCGATGCGCCCCTCGCCGAGGTCCTCGAGCGTCTCGGGGTCGACGATGCGGGCGTCGTACTCCTTGCCGAGCACGCCGTCGCCGCAGAGCTCGCGGACCTGAACGTTGGCGTCGGCGTCGACGAAGACGAGCTCGTTCTGCTCGAGCGCGGCGGCGTCGACGGTGAACACCCGGCCCTGCCTCGTGGCGGGAGTCGCCGAGACGAGCACCGAGGCCTCGGCGAGGCCGTAGGAAGGCGCGTGCGCGTTGGGGGAGAGCTTGGCGACGGCGTATGCCTCGTTGAGGCGGTCGCCGGTCCGGCGACGGACCGGCTCGGCGCCGTTCACCAGGACCTTCACCGAGGACAGGTCGAGTTCGGCGCGCTGCTCGGGCTTCGACCGGTCGACGAGCAGGTCGTAGCCGAAGTTCGGGGAGTAGCCGTGCGTGCCGCGGTAGCGGTCGAAGGCCTTGAGCCACAGGAGCGGGCGCCGGATGAACGCGCCGGGGGGCATCAGCACCGAGAGCATCCCGAGGTAGATCGACGGCAGCGCGCCCATGATCAACCCCATGTCGTGGGTGAGCGGGCACCAGGAGACGTTGATCGAGTCCTCCTCCATCGAGAGGAGCTGGCGGATCGTCTCGAGGTTCGCCATCAGGTTGGAGTGGTCGACGATCACGCCGCGCGGCTCGCTGGTCGACCCGGACGTGTACTGGAGGTAGGCGATGTCGCGCTCGGCGATCGGCTCCGCCATGGGCTGCGAGGCCTTCGCGTCGGTCGAGAAGACCGGGAGCGTCCCCTCGGTGAGCACGTCGAGCACCTCGCGCTCTGCCTCCTTCGAAGCGGGGGCCGCGACGACGGCGACGGCGCCGGCGTTCGCGCGAACCGGTTCGAGGCGGGTCTTCAGGTGCTCGACCCGGCGGGGGAAGGCGATTGGCGCCGCGATCACGCCGGCCCACATGCAGCCGACGAGCGCGACCAGGAACTCGCACGGCGGCGTCGCGATCATGAGGACGACGTCGCCGGGCTTCACCCCGCCCTCGGCAAGCACGCCCGCCAGGTTCGCGGCCCGGTCGCGCAACTCGCGCGCCGTCAGGCGGGCGCTTTCCTCGCTGCCGTCGAACAGCTCGATGTAGAGCGGTCGCTCGGGTGCCCGGTCCGCGAGTTCGAGCACGCGCTCGATCACGTCGCGTCCATGCAGCTCTCCGAGTTTGTCTGTCCCAGTCAATAGCCCCCCTCGGGCTCCCCCTCCGTAGAGGCCGAGATAGTACCTGGCTGTGCGGCCATTCCGCGTCGATTTCGCTTAGGCGGGATTCAGGGCCACCGCTAGCCTCCGGGTGGTGGTGAAGCGAGTTCTGGTTCTCGGCTCGACGGGCTCGATCGGCGAGCAGGCGCTCGAGGTGATCGGGGCCTCGGACTACCTCGTGGCCTGCGGCCTCTCCGCGGGCACGAACGCCGAGCGCGTTTGCGAGCAGGCGCGGGCGACGAGCGTGGGCGCGGTCGCGCTCGCCGATCCCGAGGCCGCCAAGCGCGCCGAGGCGGAGCTCGACGGCGTGCGGGTGCTCGCCGGCGAGGACGGGGTGCGCGACCTGATCGCCGCCACGCAGCCCGATCTCGTCCTCAACGCGATCGTCGGCACCGCCGGGCTCGGCCCCACGATCGCGACCTTGAGCGCCGGCATCGATCTCGCGCTCGCCAACAAGGAGAGCCTCGTCGTGGGCGGCGAGCTCGTGATGACGCTGGCCGAGGCGACCGAAGCCTCGATCTTGCCCGTCGACTCCGAGCACTCCGCGCTCTTCCAACTCGTCGCCGACCAGCCGCCCGGGAGCGTCGAGCGCCTCGTCCTGACCGCCTCCGGCGGCCCCTTCCGGGGCCGCACCGACCTTTCGGGGATCACGCCCGCCGATGCGCTCGCACACCCGACCTGGGACATGGGCGGGCGGATCACGATCGACTCGGCGACGCTCATGAACAAGGGGCTCGAG
>ERZ777003.2432-NODE-2432-length-21701-cov-6.974730_pt1 | contig 21701 bp, 21 predicted proteins | sample MGYA00374956_ERZ777003 | MGnify/ENA primary metagenome ERZ777003 (study PRJEB29302, sample SAMN06268252) | bioreactor metagenome | isolation source: Joint BioEnergy Institute, California, USA | place: USA:Joint BioEnergy Institute, California, USA | collected... | reverse complement strand
CCCGCCCGAGCCGAGCACGGGCTCGATCACCACCCCGGCGACCTCGCTCGGGTCGAGCGAGTGGAAGAGGACGTGGTCGCGCAGGTAGTCGACGGTGGCGTCGCCGCTGCCGCCGGGCCGCGGCTCGTGGAACGGCGAGCGATACGGGTTCGGGTACGGGATGTGGACGAACCCCGGCACGAGGCCGCGCAGACCGCGGCTGATCTCCGAATGCTCGGCGCCCAGGGCCGCCGTGATCGACGACTCGCCGTGGTAGCCGCCGAGGAACCCGATGACGACCGGGCGGCCGGTCGCGCGGCGCATCATCTTCACCGCGATCTCGATCGCCTCGGTGCCGTTCAGGGCGATGTCGTAGCGCGTGATTGGAGCGGGCGCGAGCGCGAGCAACCGCTCCCCGAGCGTCGCGGTCAGCTCGGTGACGAGCGCGTGGGTGTCCTCGTTGCCGAACCTCCTGATGGCCTCGACGGCGGGCTCGATCAGCTCCTCGCGGCCGGCCCCGAGGGGCACCGATGCCGAGGCGGAGATCAGGTCGAGGTAGACGTTGTCGTCGAGGTCGGTGACGGTCCAGGCCCGCTTGCTCGCGAGCGCGAACGGGATCAGCCCGTGGCTCAGACCCGGGTACGCCGTCGCCTCGATCCGCTCGAGCACCTCACGGCTGCGCGGTCCGGGCGGCTCGACCACGATCCGCGGCGCCTCGATCTCCCGCCACTCGGCGGGGACGAGCCCGCTCACGCGAGCCTCCTGCGGGCGCGCCGCCGCCCCGCGTCCCGCAGCACCTCGCGCGCACAGTTGCGCCCGTTCGCACCGGTGACGCCGCCGCCCGGATGGGTGCCGGCCCCGCACAGGTAGAGCCCTTCGACGGGGGTGCGGTACTCGGCCCACCCGCGCACCGGGCGCAGGTTGAAGAGCTGGTCGAACGCCATGTCGCCGTGGAGGGCGTGCCCGCCCCAGATGCCGAGCCTCGCCTCGAGGTCGGGCGGCGCCAGCACCTGCCGGTCGATGATCGAGTCCGGGAGGTTCGGGAAGTAGTTGCCCAGCTTCTCGATCGCGCGGTCCGCGACCTCGTCGCGGATCTCGTCCCAGCTGCCCTCGGCGAGCGTGTACGGCTGCGAGTTCACGTCGATGGTGATCACGTGCTTGCCCTCCGGGGCGAGGGACGGGTCGTGCACCGTCGGGATGCAGACCTCGATGTGCGGGTCCCGGGCCGGGCGGCCTGCGCGGGCTTCGGCCTGCCCCTCGTCCATGCCGGCGATCGTGGGGTTCACCTCCATGATCCCCCGGTGGTACGGCTGCACGCCGTCCCCCGGCACCGCCGCCGCCCGGGGGAGCTCGTCGACCGCGAGGTTGATCTTCACGCTCGTACCCTCGCAGCGGTAGGCGCGCAGTGCGGCGGTGAACGCGTCCGGGAGCACGCCTTCGTCCACCAAGCGCAGGAAGGTCGTCTTCGGATCCGCGTTCGAGAGCACGCGGCCCGCCGGGATCACCTCGCCGCTTTCCAGCTCGACGCCACGGGCCCGGCCGTACTCGACGACGATCCGCCGCACCGGGGCCTCGGGACGCACGGTCGCACCCGCCTCGCGCGCAGCGTTCGCCATCTCCTCGGTCACCCGGCCGATGCCCCCGCGAACGAAGCCCCACTGCCGGATGCCTCCGCCCGCTGCCTCCGAGGCGTGGTCGTGCAGGAGCACGTAGGCGGTGCCCGGCGTCGACGGGCCCGCGATCGAGTCGTTGATCGCGTGCCACCCGAGCGCGGTCAGGGCCTGCTCGGACTCGAAGTACTCCGAGAGGTACTGCGTCGCCGAGGTGCCGAAGAGGTAGAGGGCGTCGCTGATCAGCTTGCGGTTGCGCCCGGCGAGCAGGGCGAGGCCGGCGAGCCCGCCGAGGTCGCGCACGCGGATGCGAGCCGGGTCCGGCGGGGTCCGGTCGATGAGCGGAACGATGAGCTTCGCGATCTCGCCGAGGCGCGCTTCGAACTCGGGCAGCGCCCGCGCGTCGGCGCGCGAGAAGCGGGCCAGCTCCTCCTGCGTGCGGGCGATGTCGTCGTCGAGATGGAAGGCGCTTCCGTCCGCGTTCAGGTTGAGCGCGGGGCCGGCGGGATCGACGTGGATGCCGCGCTCGACCAGGCGCATGTCCTTCCAGATCGGCTCGCGCAGCATGCTCAGCACGTACGCCCCGGTCGAGGCCCGGAAGCCGGGCGCGAACTCCTCCGTAACGCAGCACCCGCCCACGAGCTCACGGCGCTCGAGCACGATCGTGCGCAGCCCCGCCGCCGCCAGGTAGTAGGCGGCCACCAGGCCGTTGTGGCCGCCGCCCACGATCGCCACGTCGTAGGTTGGAGAGCTCCCGTTGATGCTCATGACTCCAGCTGGCGGATGCGCGCCAGGCGGTAGGCGATGACGGCGAAGAGCGCCGAGGCGGCGAGCATCAGCAGGCTCATCGCGGCCCCGGCGTTCAGGTCGCCGGTCTCGAGCACGAGGTCGTTGACCACCTGCCCGAGCATGTACCCGCTGGTGCCGCCGACCAGGGTCGGGCTGGCGAAGTCGGTGAACAGCGGGATGTAGACGAGCAGAAGCGCGACGAAGATCCCGGGCGCGATCAGCGGCAGGAGCACGCGGCGCGAGGTCGTCCACCAGCCGGCGCCGAGGTCGCGCGCGGCCTCGAACAGGTTGCGGTCGACCGCCTTCATCGCCGCGTAGATCGGGATCACCGTGTAGGTCAGGTAGCTCGTCGAGAGGACGACGATCACCGAGAACTTGCTGAACAGCAGCGCGTCGATCGGCGCGTCGATCAGGCCGATGCTCATCAAACCCTCGTTGATCAGGCCCTCGCGCCCAAGCAGCATCCGCCAGGCGTAGATCCGCACCATCGGGTTGAGCTCGTCGGCGAGCACGAGGAAGAGCAGCAGCGGGATCTCCCAGCGGCCGACCTTGAACGCGAGCACGTACGCGAGCGGGACCGCGATCAGCAACTGGATCAACATCGCGATCGTGGCGATCTGGAACGTCGTCCAGGCGACCTCGCGGTAGAGCGGATCCGAGATCGCGTCGGTGAAGTTCGAGAGCGTGAACCCGCTCTGCCCGCTGAGCACGCCGTGGTTCAGGGCGATGACGAGCATCACCACCATCGGCGTCAGGAAGAGGACGCCGAGCAGGAGCGTCGGCGCGGACAGGAAGGCGAGCGGGCGCAGCAGCCGGTCGAAGCGCGAGCCCGCCGAGCGGCGGTGGCCGAGCGGTAGGGAAGCTGACTCCACGGCTAGCGCACCGCCCCCATCAGTTCCTGGATCGCGTCGTCCTGGCTACCGCGCCGACGCGAGAGGCGCTTGATCAGCTGCCACGCGCCGATCACCGCGAGGATCTGGGCGAGGGCGATCACGGTCGAGACCGCGTTCACCATCGGGAGGTTCTCCGACTGGCGCAGGATCGAGAAGACCCAGACCGGGAAGGTCTGCTCGAAGCCGCCGGTGAAGAACGAGATCTCGAAGTTGTTGAACGACCAGGCGAAGGCGAAGATGCCGGCGGCGGCCAGCGAGGGCGCGATCTGCGGCAGGACGACGTAGCGGATCATCTGCCCTTGGCTGGCGCCGAGGTCGACGGCTGCCTCCTCGATCGAGCGGGGAAAGCGGACGAGCCCGGCGGAGACGATCGCGACGACGAGCGGGAAGGTGACGACGAGCTGCATCAGCCCGACGGTGGTCAGCGAGAGCGCGACCCCGATCTCACTGAAGAAGATGAGGCCGGCCACGCCGATGATCAGCCAGGGCACGACGAGCACCGATCCGTGAAGCCCCGCGAGGGCCGCCCGGCCGCGGAAGCGCAGCCGCGTCAGCCCCCACGCCGCAAGCGTGCCGAGCACGAGCGAGCCGGCGGTCACGAGCGCGGCGACGAACAGCGAGTTGACGATCGCGTCGCGCGCCTGCTGGTTGTTCCACGCCTCCTCGTACCAGCGAGTCGTGAACCCCTCCCAGGGCAGGGAGATGATCGACGAGTCGTTGAACGAGAACAGGGCGAGCATCAGCACCGGCCCGAAGAGCAAGACGAGCGCGAACCCGACGAGCGCCCAACTCGCGATGGCCGGCATCCGGCGGCGGAGCCGCCGCCGGAACGGCAGGCGATGCTCGCTTGGCGGCGCCGTGCCGGAGCCGATCGAGATCGGCCGTGCTTCGGCGCCGATCCCCGTCACCCGGCCACCACCTCCTGCCACGCCCGGTCGTACGCGGCCTCTTCCTCGGGCTGCGTCTCCGGGATCGCGTTCTCCAGGGCCGACGAGTCGGCGTTCTCGCGGTCGGCGGCCGGCACCAGCTCGAGCGCATCCGGGTTCATCGCGATGAATCCCTGCTGGGCCGAGATCGCCTGCGCCTCGGGCGAGGCATAGTAGTTGAGGAACTTGTAGGCCGCGTCGATGTTGGCCGCGTTCGACGTGATCGCGAGCCCGCAGACCCAGGAGAGGACACCCTCCTTCGGCGCGATCCACTCGACGGGCACGCCGTTCTTGGCGATCGTCGTCGCGGTCCCACGCCCGCCGTCGGCGATCACGACCTCACCCGACTTGAACAGGTTCGCCATCGAGGCGTCGGACTCGGGGAAGTCCCGGAACTGATCGCGCTTGGAGATCAGCTCCTCCTTCACCTGCTCGACCTCGTCGGCGGACAGGTTCATCGGATCGTCCATCCCCAGGGAGAGCGCGGTGACGCCGATCCCGGTGAGCGGGGTCGACTCGATCGCCGCCCGGTCCGCGTACGCCGGATCGAACAGATCCGCGTACGAATCGGCGCCCTGGACCTCGTCGGTGTTGACGATCAGCCCGTGCGGTCCGGCCGACGCCGGCATGAAGAGGATGCCGCCCTCGGCGTCGCGCAGCTGCTCCGCGTCGGAGAAGGCGAGCTTGTCGAAGTGCTTGATCGCATCGGGATCGAGGGGGCGCAGGAGGCTCCGCGCCACGAGCGGCGACATCTCGTCCGCACAGACCTCGACCACGTCGGCCTGGAAACCGCCGGCGAGCTTGGCCGCCGCCGCCTTGTTCGAGTTGAAGGTCGCGGTCTTCAGGTCGAGATCCGGGTTCTGCTCGCGGAACGGATCGAGCATCTCGTCGACGAGCGTGTCGCCGTAGGCGAACACCTTGAGCGTGCCCGTGGCGGGGGCGTCGGGGTCGGTGGGCGCCTCCGCCACGGAGGTGTCGCCACCGCCGTCACTTCCGCCGCAGCCCGCGATCGCCAGCGCGAGCAGTGCGAGCGCAAGGGCTCCGAATCGCAGAGTCTTCATCAGACCGACCTCCCATTGCCGTCGAGGGGGAGGCTGTGCCGCGCCTCCCAGGACAGAGACACCCGATCGCCGGGGCGCGGGGGCTCCCGGTCCTCGTCGTTCAGCTCGTGCACGATGAGACGCTCGCCCGTCACGATCTCGACGACCGTCTGCGAGAGCGAGCCCAGGTAGACGTGCTCGACGACCTCGCCGGTGACGCTGCACGCGTCCTCGCCGGCCGGAGCGCCGATCCGGATCTTCTCCGGGCGGACCGTGATCTTCGAGCTGCGCCCCTCGGCGTCCGGCGCCAGGATGCGCATGCCCTCGCCGAGGTTGAGCACGGCGCGTCCGTTGCGGTACTCCGCACCCTCGATCGAGAGGAGGTTCGAGGTGCCGATGAAGTCGGCCACGAACGCGGTTGCCGGTCGTTCGTAGATCGACCTCGGCGAGTCGATCTGCTGGACCACTCCGCCGTCCATGACGGCGATGCGATCGGACATCGTGAGTGCCTCCTCTTGGTCGTGGGTCACGTAGACGAACGTCGTCCCCGTGCGCTGTTGGATCCGCTTGAGCTCGAGCTGCATCTCGCGGCGCAGCTTCAGGTCGAGCGCTCCCAGCGGCTCGTCGAGCAGTAGCGCCGCGGGCCGGTTGACCAGCGCTCGCGCCAGCGCGACGCGCTGCCGCTGCCCGCCGGAGAGGGCGGCGGGACGCCGGTCCTCGTAGCCCTCGAGCCGCACCACGGCGAGCATCTCGGCGACCCGGGAGCGCACGTCCTGCGCCGACACGCCCTTGAGCTTGAGCCCGAACGCGACGTTCTCCGCGACGGTCATGTGCGGGAAGAGCGCGTAGTCCTGGAAGACCATGTTGACGTTGCGCTTGCGCGGCGAGACGAAGGTCACGTCGGCGCCGTCGAGGTAGACCCGGCCCGCGTCCGGCTCCTCGAAGCCCGCGATCACGCGCAGCGTGGTGGTCTTCCCGCAGCCGCTCGGACCGAGCAACGAGAAGAACTCCCCCGCACCGATCTCGAGGCTCACGTCGTTGACCGCGAGGAGATCGCCGAAGCGCTTCAGCAGCCGCTCGACGACGATCATCGGCCTATCTCCGGTCATGGGCTTCCCTCCACGACGATCGCGAACAGATCGTTGACGTTGGTCCCGGTCGGGCCGGTGACCAGTGCATCCCCGAGCGCCTCGAAGGCCTCGCGCGAGCGGTGCCCGGCGAGCGCCTCGCGCAGGTCGACGCCGGCCTCGCGCGCTTGGCTTGCGGTGAGTCCGTCGACGACGGCGCCGGCGTGTGAGGTCCCTCCGTCGGCACCGTCCGTGTCGAGGAAGACAGCGGCGACCGGGGCGCCGTCGAGCTCGAGCGCCGCGGCGATCGCGGCCTCCTGGTTCGGGCCCCCGTCCCCGAAGCTGCCCTCCCGCGCGAGCGTGACCGTGCTCTCGCCCCCGCAGCCGAGGAGGACGGTGCCGGGCCGAAAGGGTGAGCCTCCCGTAGCGCTCGAGCGCGCCAGGTTGGCCAGCAGCCGGCCGACCTCGCGCGCCTCGCCCTCGAGCGTCGTCGAGAGCGTCACCGGGGTGAGGCCCAGCGCCGTCGCCTCGAGGGCCATCGCATCGCACGCCGTGGCGCCCGTCGCGAGCAGCAGGGACTGGATCCGCGACTCGTCGAGCTCCGGCGAGTGCGCCGCCTCGGTCGCGAGGTGGTCGCGCACCGAATCCGGGATGCGATCCCAGAGCCCGTAGCGATTCAAGGTCGCGACAGCGTCCTCGGCCCGCGAGCTGTCGGGCACGCTGGGATCCGTGATCGCGTCGAGGTGATCGCCCGCGACGTCGGAGACGCTCAGGTTGACGAGACGGGCCGGGTGGGTCGCCGCGGCGAGGCGCCCGCCCTTGATCGCCGAGACGTGCTTGCGCACCGTGTTCACCTCGACGATCCCCATCCCGCTCGAGAGGAGGAGCTCGTGCAGCGCGCGCTTGTCCTCGCCCGAGACTCCGGGCGGCGGCGCGCATGCAAGCGAGGAGCTGCCGCCGGTGAAGCAGGCGATCACGATGTCGCGCTCGCCCGCCCCGGCGGCGAGCTCGAGCAGGCGCCCGGCGGCGACGACGCTGCGGTCCGTGGGCAGCGGGTGATCGGCCGTGAGCACCTCGATCCGCCCGAGGGGTCGCTCCTCCCCCGCCCGCACCGCTACGGCGCCGTGGTCGAGACGGGCGCCCAGGATCTGCTCGAGGGTCTCAACGATCGCGAGCGAGGCCTTGCCGGCCCCGACGACGATCACCTTCCCGTCCTCGGCGAGCGGGTACTCGACGCCGTCGACGACGAGGCGCTCGCCGTCGAAGGAAACGACGTTGGCGGTCGCGCGCGCGGCGTCCGCAGCCTCGAGCCCGGCGAGCGCCACCCGCAGCGCGGCCGCGCGGGCGGAGGCGCGGCCGCGTCGGGCGAGGTCGGCGAGGCCTTCGAACCGGGGCGGCAGGGACGGACCCGACGTCTCGGCCGTCGGGGCGAGGGGTGGCTGCTCGGCCGCCGCCACCGGCTCAGGTCACGCGGCGAGCGCGGCCGGGGCCATCTCGCGGCCCGGGTAGACGGCGGTCGAACCAAGCTCCTCCGAGATCCGAATGAGCCGGTTGTACTTCGAGGTGCGCTCGCCCCTGACCGGAGCGCCGGTCTTGATCTGGCCGGCCCCGAGCGCAACCGACAGGTCGGCGATGATCGGATCCTCGGTCTCGCCCGAGCGCTCCGAAACGACGACCTTGTAGGCGTTGCGGTGGGCGAGCTCGGCGGCGTCGAGGGCCTCCGAGAGGGTGCCGATCTGGTTGACCTTCCACAGCAGCGCGTTCGCCGCGTTCTGGTCGATCCCGGTGCGCAGGCGCTTCGGGTTGGTGACGAACAGGTCGTCGCCGACGATCTGGATTCCGCTCGCCGCGGTGAGGCGCGCGAAACCCTCGAAGTCCTCCTCGTCGAGCGGATCCTCGATCGTGATCACGTCGAACTCCCGGATCAACTCGAGGTAGAGCTCGATCATGCCGTCGGTGTCGTAGCGCTCGCCGGCGACCGTGTAGGTCCCGGACTCGCCGTCGTAGAGGTGGGTCGCGGCGCAGTCGAGGCCGTAGCGGAAGCGCCCTTCGTGGCCCGCGTTGGCGACCGCCTCGTGCAGCAGGCCGAGCGCCTCGTGCGGGCTCGAGATCGCCGGCGCGTACCCGCCCTCGTCGCCGGTGTTGAGCGCGCTCTTGCCGTAGCGCTCGAGGAGGATCTCGGCGAGCGCGAGGTTGACCTCGGTCGAGATCTGCAGCGCCTCCAGGATCGAGTCCGCGCCGACCGGGATCACGATGAACTCCTGGAAGTCCAGGTCGTTCGAGGCGTGCTTGCCCCCGTTGATGAGGTTCACGAGCGGCACCGGGAGCACGTGGGCGTTCGCGTTGAGGGCCCGGTAGAGCGGGACGCCGGCCGCCTGCGCGCGGGCGCGGGCCGCCGCAAGCGAGACGCCGAGGATCGCGTTCGCCCCGAGGCGGGACTTGTCCTCGGTGCCGTCGAGCTCGATCAGGGCGCTGTCGAGCGCGCGCTGCTCGGGGAGCTCGGTGCCGACGAGGCTGTCGGCGATCTCGCCGTTGACGTTGGCGACCGCCTCGAGGACGCCGAAGCCGCCGAAGCGCTCCCCGCCGTCGCGCAGCTCGCGGGCCTCGTTCGATCCCGTCGAGCGGCCGGACGGCACGTCGGCCGTGCCGGTCACGGTGCCGCCGAGTTCGAGATCGACCTGCACGGTCGGCAGGCCGCGGCAGTCGAGCACCTCGCGCGCCCGGATTGCCGTGATCAGATTGCGGTCGCTCACAGGACGACTTCTCCCTTCTCGGTTCCCCCGCCGGCGGCGAGGGCGTTGCTCAGGTTCTCCACGGCTTCCGTCAGGTGGGTGCGGAAGAGCTGGTCGGCGCGCGCGGCGTCGCCGGCTTCGATCGAGGCGAGCAGCTCCGTGTGCTCGTCGGCCACCTGGGAGGGCCGCTCGTAATGCGGCCGCAGCTGCACCATGCACAGCTGGATCTCGGCCTGGACGCCGGCGTAGGCCCGCGAGATGCGCGGGCTCTCCGCCGCATCGATGATCTCGCGGTGAAAGCGCATGTCGGGCTCGACCACGTCGCGCCACGGGGCGCCGTCCGGCACCGCGGAGAGATCCTCCACGGCCTTGCGCGCCCCCTCGGGAACATTGCCGCCGGCGATCAGGATGCGCACGGCCTCGGTTTCGAGCGCGGCGCGCAGGCGGAAGGTGTCGATGATGTCGTCCGCCGTCAACACCGGGACGTGGACGCCGCGGTGCGGCTCGCGGCGCAGCATGCCCTCGCCGATGAGCACCTGGGTGGCGGCGCGGAACGAGTGGCGCGCGATCCCGAGGCGCTCGGCGAAGTCGGCCTCGCGGAGCCGGTCGCCCGGGACGAGCTCCCCGTCGAGGATGAGCTCGCGCAGCGCCATCGCGGCCGCGTCGACGGTGGAGACGGTGTTCAGGCGGACGTTTCGCTCGGGTTTGCTGGCCGGTGTTACCATCCTGTCACATTATTCCACAATTAGACAAAGTGCGCGGAACCCGCATGGCGACGCGCCCTTCGTCCGTCAGCGACAGACTCCGGAGCCGATGACCCCAAATCGCACCCGCATCTCAGAGCTGTACGAGCGCGAGCGCCAGCGCTTCGCCGAGACCCACCCGCGCTCGAAGGAGCTGCACGAGAAGGCCAAGGCCTCCCTGCTGTCGGGCGTGCCGATGAACTGGATGACGCGCTGGGCCGGGAGCTTCCCCGTCTTCTTCGACCAGGCCTCCGGAGCCGAGATCGTGGACGTGGACGGGAACGTGTACGCCGATCTCTGCCTGGGCGACACGGGCGCGATGACCGGGCACGCGCCCGAGCCCACCATCGCCGCGGTGCGCGAGCGGGTGGGAAAGGGCGTCACCGCGATGCTGCCGACCGAGGATGCGATCGCGGTCGGCGAGGAGATGCAGCGGCGCTTCGGCCTGCGCAACTGGCAGTTCACGCTCTCCGCGACCGACGCGAACCGGTTCGTAATCCGGCTCGCCCGCGAGATCACCGGGCGCCCGAAGATCCTCGTCCACAACCACTGCTACCACGGCAGCGCCGACGAGACCGTGGTCACGCTCGTCGACGGCGAGGTCCAGCCGAGGCTCGGCGCCGTCGGCCCGCCCGTGGACCCACGGGAGACCACCAGGGTCGTCGAGATCAACGACATCGACGCCCTGGAGCGCGAGCTCGCCCGCGGCGACGTCGCCTGCGTATTGGTCGAGCCGGCGCTCACCAACATCGGGATCGTCCTCGCCGAGGACGGCTACCACGACGCGCTGCGCGAGCTCACCCGAAAGCACGGGACGCTGCTCGTCATCGACGAGACCCACACGCTCTGCTGCGGGCCCGGCGGCTACACGCGCGCGGAAGGGCTCGACCCGGACTTCCTGACGATCGGCAAGCCGATCGGCGGCGGCATTCCGGTCGGCGCCTACGGCTTCACCGAGGAGGTCGGCAAGCGGATCCTGGCGAGCACGATCCCGGTGGCGGCGGACGTCGGCGGCGTCGGCGGCACGCTCGCCGGCAACGCGCTCTCGCTCGCCGCCGTGCGGGCGACGCTCGGCGAGGTCCTGACCGACGAGGCCTTCGAGCGGATGATCGGGCTCGGCGAGCGGTTCGAGAAGGCGGTCGCCGAGACGATCGCCGAGTACGAGCTGCCCTGGTCCGTGACCCGGCTCGGGTGCCGCGCGGAGTACATGTTCCAGCCCACCCCGCCCCGCACGGGCGGCGAGGCCGCCGCCGCGCTGGACCACGAGCTGGACTCGCTCCTTCACCTCTACATGCTGAACCGCGGCGTGCTGATGACCCCGTTCCACATGATGGCCCTGATGTCGCCGGCGACCAAGCCGGAGCACGTGGACCGCCACAGCGAGGCGTTCGCGGAGGCCGCGGCGGAGCTGACCGGTGCCTGAGCAGCCGCCCGTGATCAGCATCGGCGCCGCGGAAGCGCCGCTCGAGCCCGACCCGCTCGACCCCGAGCAGGTGCTCGAGGGCGATCCGCAGACGTCGGCCTACGTGCTCGCGACCGGCCCGGACGGCGAGGAGTCGGGCGTGTGGCGATGCACGCCCGGGCGCTTTCGCGACGTCGAGGCCGACGAGACCTTCGTCGTGCTCGAGGGCCGCGCGACGATCGAGTACGACGGCGGCAGGGTCGAGGTCGGGCCCGGCGACGTGTGCACCCTCGCGGCCGGCATTGAGACCGTGTGGACGGTGCACGAGACCCTGCTGAAGGGCTTCCGGATCTCCCCCTAGGCCGGCGGGCGCTCGCACTGCTGCCGCGAGCGGACCAGCCGGCCCATGAACGTGCGGTGCTCCGCCACCCAGCGGTAGGCGCGATCGGTGATGCGCGGGAAGCGGCGGAAGAGGACGGCCAGCGGGCGGCCGCCGGGCAGGAGCTCGGCGAGCGGCGCGGCCGCCGCCCCGGCCGAGTGAACAATGCCGTCGGGTCCGACCAGGTGCCAGGAGTCGAGCCGAGTGTCGGCCGGCACGGAAGCGAGCAACTCCGCCCCCTCGTCGGACTGGATCGCCGCGGGGCGCAGCCTCCCGCGCCGATCCCAGGCGAGGATCCGATCGAGGCTCCAGCGGCAGAAGCCGCAGTCGGCGTCGTAGAGGATCACCCAACGGCCCGTAGCGCTCGCGGCCATGGGCCGATTGAAGCAGGCGGTCTGGTGGGCCCGGCTTACGGGATGGAGTTCCTCATCCGGTCGCGCTGGTCGTCGGTGGCATCGCGCGGCGGACGCTCCGGGGAGACCATCGCAAGCGTTCCCACGCCGACGAGCACGAGGCCCCCGGTCACCGCGAGGCTCGTGGCGAGGCTCGCGTTGCTCGCCCACACGGCGGCGATCAACAGTGCAAAGGCCGCGACGATCCCCCAGGTGATCGTTCGGCCTGAATCTGAGTGGCTCATGCGACCAAGCTTAGGCCCGCCGGCCGAGCCGGCAAGTACCCTTTCGCGCGTGATCGTCTACGAGAAGCCGACCTGCACCACGTGCCGCAAGCTGGTGGCCCTGCTGAACGAGCGCGGGGTCGACTTCGAGCGCGTGAACTACCACGTCGATCCGCTGCCCGAGGAGAAGATCCGCGAGCTCGTGAGCAAGACCGGGCGCCCCGCCCGGGAGCTCTTCCGCAAGAAGGAGCCCGTCTTCCGCGAGCTCGGCCTCGGACAGCGCGAGGTCGACGACGACGAGGCGATCGCGCTGATGGCCGAGCACCCCACGCTGATGGAGCGTCCGGTCGTCGAGGTCGGCGACCGCGCCGTGCTCGCGCGCCCCGTCGAGCGGGTGCTAGAGCTGCTCTAGCGGCCGCCCCTCGGGGGACGGCCCACAGGATTCGAGCGGAGGGGGAGGGATTCGAACCCTCGTCGGAGGAGTAATCCCCCGAAACGGTTTTCGAGACCGCCGCATTCAACCACTCTGCCACCCCTCCAGATGGCGGTTTTCAGGCTAGCGAGTCACGGCCCGAACGCGTCTGGAAACCGTGCCGGATGCCTACCGCAACGACGGTTGCCGGTTGCCGCAGCCCGCCGGCTGGTCTATACACCGCTCAGCAACTTTGGCCGGTAAGCCAGCGCGCGTCCGTTGCGCTCGCTCCGGGGGGAACAAGATCGGGCCTCCGGCCCGTGAAAGTGGGGATGTCGTGCGACGCAAGTGGATGCGCAAGGTCGTTGGTGTCGTGGTCGGAACGTGCGCACTGGGGGCGGTGCTTCCCGCGGCGGCAAGCGCGGGTGCGCTGTCGGCGAGCGGGGACACGATCACCTACACCTCGGGTGCGGCGAACAACGGCGTGCTGGTCACACCGGTGGGGTCCGCGTACGAGTTCGCCGACACGGGCGAGCTGATCACGGTCACGGCCCCGTGCGTGCTCACGAACGCTTCGGCGAACCCGACGCTGCGCCGCGCGCAGTGCCCGCAAGCTGGCATCGCGACGATCGAGGCGGACCTCGGCGATGGGACCAACGTCTTCAACTCCGCGGCGCTCGGCGCCGAGATGGCCGGGGCGAAGCTGACGACCGGCGCGGGCGTCGACCAGGTCGCGACCGGCGGCGCCGCCGATGAGCTCAACCTGGGCGGCGGCATCGACATCGTCCACGACTCCGGCGCAGGCGACGACGTCATCAACCTCGGCGACGGTGGGGACTTCGTCCTCACCGCGGGCGAGGGCGACGACACGATCAACGCGGGTCCCGGCAACGACGGCAACACGACGAACCCGCTCAAGGGGGGCGGCGGCAACGACACGATCAACGGCGAGGCCGGGATCGACATCATCGTGGGCGACGAGGGCGACGACGTCCTGAACGGCGGCGACGATCCCGATGCGATCGCCGGCGGCCCGGGTGACGACGCGATCGACTCCGGCGCGGGGAACGACCTCGTCACGGGCGACGACGGCGACGACACGATCGTCCTCGGCGCCGGTAACGACGGCACGACGACCAACCCCGTTACGGGCAACGCCGGCAACGACAAGATCCTCGGCGACGCCGGGGTCGACGTGATCGTCGGCAACGACGGCGACGACGAGCTCCACGGCGGCGACGACATCGACGGGATCAGCGGCAACGCCGGCAACGACACGATCACCGGCGGCGCCGGCGGCGACTTCCTCAACGGCGATGAGGGCGACGACTCGATCGACGGCAACGAGGGCAGCGACGTCATCCAGGGCAACGACGGCAACGACGTGCTCTCGGGCGGCGCCGATGCCGACGCGATCAGCGGTCACGGCGGGAACGACACGATCGATCTCGGCGACGGCAACGACTTCGCCGCCGGCGATGAAGGCGACGACGCGATCATCGGCGGTCCGGGCAACGACGGCACTACGAACAACCCGCTGAGCGGCGGTGCCGGCAACGACACGATCATCGGCGGCGACGGCGCCGACGTCGCCATCGGCGGCGAGGGCGACGACGAAATCGACGGCGGGGCCGATAACGACATCCTCGCGGCGCAGGCCGGCGAGGACGTGGTCACCGGCGGCGACGGCGCCGACGCGATCTCCGGTGACGACGACGCGGACGAGCTCGACGGCGGCGCCGGGACCGACTTCATCACCGGCAACGGCGGGGCCGACACGATCCGCGGCGGCAGCGGCAACGACGTGATCACCGGTGACGCCGGAAACGACGAGATTCACGGCGGCGCGGGGATCGACATTGCCTCCGGCAACGACGGCAACGACGTCCTGTTCGGCGACGCCGACACCGACGTCCTCACCGGCGACGACGGCGACGACGAGCTCCACGGCGGCGACGGCGACGACGGCTCCCAGTCCAATCCGCTGCTCGGCGGGGCCGGCGACGACGTGATCGACGGCGGTGCCGGAAACGACACGGCCTTCGGCATGGAAGGCCGGGACGCCCTCACGGGCCTGGGCGGTGACGACACCCTCGGCGGCGGCCCCGGCGAGGACACGATCGACGGCTCCGACGGCAACGACCTGCTCTTCGGCGACGAGGACGCGGACTCGCTCACGGGCGGCGAGGGCAACGACTTCCTCATCGGCGGCGCCGGCAACGACGACCTGGACGGCAACGGCGGCGACGACGTATTCAGCGCCACCGAGAGCGACGGTCGCGACGACATGGACGGGGGCCCGGGCCTGCAGGACACCGCGACCTACAACGGGCGCACCGCCGCGCTCGAGATCACGCTCGACGACGTCGCCAACGACGGCGAGGCCGGCGAGAAGGACAACGTCCGCTTCTCGATCGAGAACGTGGTCGGCGGCGCCGGCAATGACGTCATCAGGGCGTCGAAGGACACGGCGCTCGGCTCGCGCACCGCGAACCTGTTCGCCGGTGGCGGCGGCAACGACAGCCTCTACGGCCAGTTCGGCGACGACACGCTGATCGGGGACGCCGGCCAGGACACGCTCTACGGAGCGCCCGGCGACGACACCCTCGTCGGCGCGGGCGATGGCGAGCGCGACACCCTGAACGGCGACCTCGGCAAGGACACGTTCGTGGCCGGGCCCGAGGACAAGATCAACCCGGGTCTCGACGGAGACCTGATCAAGATCACGACCGACCAGCTCGAGGCGCTGCTCGACAAGATCCTCGGCGGGCTTCTGCCGATTCCGGGGCTGCCCTAGGCAGCCCCGGGGTCAGGCCCCGTCGATCGCGTAGCGCAGGATCTCGACGACCTGCTCGGGAGTTTCGGCCGTGGCCAGTGCGGCCCGGTCGACCTCCTTGAGCGCGTGCGTCAGCTCCTCGTCGTGGAGCGTGATGATCGGCTTGCCGAGCGCGGCCGCGTAGCCGGCCTCGAAGGCGGCGTTCCACTGGCGGTACTTGTCCCCGAAGCGCACGACGACGACGTCCGCCTTGCGCAGCAGCGTCTGCGTGCGCACGGCGTTCACGCCGGCGCCCTTGTGGTCCTTCCAGAACCCCTTCTCCTCGGGGCCGAGGATCTTCACGCCGACGTCGTCGGAGGCCTCGTGGTTGGTCACCGGAGCCAGCAGGTTCACCGGCAAGCCGGCCGCTTGCACGCCCTCGGCGATCCGCTCGCGCCAATCCGAGTGGATCTCCCCCGATAGGTAAACGTTCCAGGTCCCGTTGCCCGCCATCGGTTCCATCATAGAATCGCGGGCGAATGGGCGAGGTGACCAAGTACGAGCTGCCCGAGTCGGCGATCCCGACCCACTGGATCAACCTGCTCGCCGACCTGCCCGGAGAGGGCCTCCCCCCGCTCCACCCGGAGACGAAGGAGCCCCTGAAGCCCAAGGACCTGGCGCCGATCTTCCCGATGGCGCTGATCGAGCAGGAGGTCTCGAGCGAGCCCGAGATCGAGATCCCGGAGGAGGTCCGCGAGGTCTACAAGCTCTGGCGCCCGACGCCGCTCCTGCGCGCGCGGCGGCTGGAGAAGGCGCTCGATACGCCCGCGCACATCTATTACAAGTACGAGGGCGTCTCCCCCGCGGGCTCGCACAAGGCGAACACCTCGGTTGCCCAGGCCTACTACAACCGCGAGGCCGGGATCCGCAAGCTCTCGACGGAGACCGGCGCCGGGCAGTGGGGATCGGCCCTGTCGCTCGCTTGCCAGCTCTTCGGCCTCGAGTGCGAGGTGTTCATGGTCGGGGTCTCCTACGACCAGAAGCCGTTCCGCCGCTCGATGATCGAGACCTGGGGCGGCACCGTCCACCGCAGCCCCTCGGACCTGACGGAGGCGGGGCGCTCGCAGGCGCACCATTCATCTGGCAGCCTCGGCATCGCGATCTCGGAGGCGGTCGAGGTCGCCGCCAAGTCCGACGACACGAACTACTCGCTCGGCTCGGTGCTCAACCACGTCTGCCTGCACCAGACCGTGATCGGCCAGGAGGCGATCGCGCAGCTCGAGCTCGCCGGCGAGTACCCCGACGTGGTCATCGGGTGCGTCGGCGGCGGCTCGAACTTCGCCGGCGTCGCCTACCCCTTCATCCGCGAGCGGCTGCGTAACGGACGCGACACCCGCTTCCTCGCGGCCGAGCCCGCCGCCTGCCCGACGCTCACGCGCGGCGTCTATCGCTACGACTTCGGCGACACCGTCGGCCTCACGCCGCTGATGCCGATGTACACGCTGGGTCACGACTTCGTCCCGCCGCCGGTGCACGCGGGCGGGCTGCGCTACCACGGCGACGCACCGTCGCTGTGCGCGCTGGTCAAGGAGGGGATCGTCGAGCCGCGGGCGATCCAGCAGACCGCCGCCTTCGACGCGGCGATCCGGTTCGCACGCGCCGAGGGGATCATCCCCGGGCCCGAGCCGGCGCACGCGCTGCGCGTCGCCTTCGACGAGGCCGAGGCCGCGCGCGAGGCGGGCGAGGAGCGCGTGATCCTCATCAACCTCAGCGGCCACGGCCACTTCGACATGGGCGCCTACGACGCCTACCTCCAAGGCGAGCTCAGCGACCTCGAGTTCTCCGAGGAGGACATGGAGGAAGCGCTCTCCCGCCTCCCCGAGGCCCCCGTACCGTCGTAACCGACGCTATCGTCACAGCCGCTTGGACAGGTGACCGAGTGGCTTAAGGTGCACGACTGGAAATCGTGTGGGCGGCGAAAGCTGCCTCGTGGGTTCGAATCCCACCCTGTCCGCTCCCAGACCCCGCCGCGCAATCCTGCGGCCAGGGGGGCGAACGTCCCAACGGACGGCTGACGACCGCGGCCTCTCGATGGGGGCGACCCTCACGGCGCCCGACACCGTGCTCAGTCACTTCAGCGCCGCAGCCGCGTACGGCACCTGGGGACTGCCGCGAGAGCTGGAAACGGTCTCGAGACCGGGCAGTGGAGGACCGCGCAGGCACGGGTCGATCCTCGTCTATCGCAGCGACCGGCTCGCGGGTGAGACCACCGAACTCGACGGGATCCCGATCACCACATTCGCACGGACCGTCCTCGACCTGGCTCCTCAGGTGAGCGAGCGTGCCCTCGCGTGGCTCGTTCGCGAAGGCGTACGCCTTGGGCACGTAACTGTCTCCATCCTCGCCGATTGCCTGGGCCGCCATCGCGGTCGGCGCGGTGCAAGGCGCGTCTCCGAGGTCATCGCGCGGTACACGGGCCTCCCACTAGAACGCGCCCGGAGCGGTGCTGAGGTCCGGGCAATGGAGGTCCTCAAGGATGGCCAGCGACCCCTTCCCGAACTGAACGTGCGCGTAGCCGGCGAGGAGGCCGACCTCGTCTGGCGCTCACAGCGCCTGGTCATCGAGATCGACGGCGAGCCCTTCCACCAAGACGTCGGAAATGACGCGCGGAAGCAGGCGGCCTGGGAACGCGCTGGCTGGACCGTCAAGCGCCTCCCCTCGGACGCCGTCTACAAGCGCCCATCAGAACTCCTGGCCCTGGCGCCGCCGTCGAACGTCCCGGAATCCACGCTATAGCGGGTCCGTTGGGACGTTCGGCGATGCGCCGCAGGGGGAGCTAGCGCCGGCGCTCCGCGAAGAAGTCGCGTAGGAGCTTCGCCGCCTCTTCCGCCAGGAGGCCCGACTCGACCTCCGGGCGGTGGTTCAGCCTCGGCTCCGCGAGGATGTCGAAGACCGAGCCCGCCGCTCCCGCCTTCGGATCGGCGGTGGCGAAGACGACCCGGTCGATCCGGGCGAGCACGATCGCGCCCGCGCACATCGCGCACGGCTCGAGCGTGATGTAGAGCGTCGCCTCCGGGATCCGCCAGCCGCCGAGCGCCTGCGCCGCGGCGCGCAGCGCGAGGATCTCCGCGTGCGCGGTCGGGTCGGCCCGGAGCTCCCGCTCGTTGCCGGCGGCGCTCAGGATCTCGCCGTGGCGCACCACCACGGCGCCGATCGGGACGTCACCGTGCTCCGCCGCCCGCGCGGCCTCCGCGAGCGCGGCGCGCATGAACTCCTCCCGGGCGGGAACTGAAGCGTGATCTGCCACGGTGCAAGTATCGAACGCCGCGGCCCAACCAGGGGAACTCGCCGGGTTCCCGGGTGTTCGGGACCCAAGAGAGGCGGAGAACGGATCCAGGACGTGCATCGGATGCGACTGACACTGGCGCTTGCGTGCCTGCTGGCGGTGGGCTGCTCGACGGCCGCCGCCGGCAAGCCCGTCGACGCACCCGTGGCCTGGCCTGACGGGAGGCTCGCGTACGTGCCGAACGAGGTGATCGTCGGCTACGAGAACGGGCGCGAGCGGGTCGTTCGCCTGGCGCCCGGCCGGGCCGTGGCGCGAGCGGTCGACGCCATCGAGCGGCGGCCCGACGTCCGGTTCGCGGCGCCGAACTGGATCGCCCGGGCATCCCTGGAGCCCCTCGACCGGGGCACATCCGCCGCGCCCGGCGGCTGGGCCCAGGACCAGTGGAACCTGCTCGAGCGACCAGGTGGGATCCGCATCCGCAGAGCGTGGGACCGGCTCATCGACGCCGGGCATCCGGGCGGCAGGGGCACGCGCATCGCGGTCGTCGACAGCGGCGTCGCATTCACCGCGGCCGAAGGGCATGGCCTGGCGCCCGACTTCGTGCCGAAGCAGTTCGTCGCCCCGCGCGATTTCATCGACGACGACCGCCTCCCCCTGGACGGAAACGGCCACGGCACCCACATCGCCGCGACCATCGGCGGCGCCGTCACGCTCGGCAAGCCGGCGAGCGAGCCGGACTACCTCACCGGCATCGCCTACGGCGCCAAGCTGATGCCGGTCCGCGTCCTCGATCGCGAGGGTGCCGGACCCGCGAGCGCCGTCGCCCGCGGCATCCGCTGGGCCTCGAAGAAGCGCGCCGACGTGATCAACCTCAGCTTCCAGTTCCACCCCGCCGTATCCAGCTGCGACCAGGTTCCGACGGTGTGCGCGGCGGTACGGCTCGCCAAGAGACGCGGCTCGCTGGTCGTCGCCGCCGCCGGCAACGCGATCACGGGCGAGGGTGAACGCGGAGCGCTCTTCCCCGCCAGGATCCCGGGCGTGCTCGGCGTGGGCGCAACGACCGAGAACGGGTGCCTCGCCTCGTACTCGCATTACGGACCCGGCGTCGAGGTCATGGCGCCCGGCGGCGGGGTGCCGGCGGAGCGGGGAACGCGGCGCGAGTGCGCGGACGACGCGCAGCCCATCCTCTCCCTCACCTACGACTGCTATCCGACGTGCGGCGCGGCCGGCGGGGCCGGGCGCGGGTTCGCGCTCCGCGGGGACGCCGGCACCTCGATGGCCAGCGCGCACGCCGCCGCGGTCGCGGCGCTCGTGATCAAGTCGGGCGCGGCGGGCAAGCGGCCGAAGCCGCGCGCGATCATCCGACGGCTCACCTGCACGGCGCACTCGCCGGGCGCGCGCGCCTTCTACCGCGCAGGCCTGATCGACGCGCTGCGCGCGGTCCGCCCGGTGGTCCGCTGCAAGCGGTAGCTAGGTCGTACGGACGATGTAGACGCCGCAGGGCGCGTGGTGGGAGATCTTGTTCGGCACGCTGCCGAGCAGGAACCTCCGCGCCCCGGTCATGCCCTTGTTGCCGACGACGATCAGGTCGGCCTTGAACTCCTCGGCGACGTCGAGGATCGCGTCCGCCGGGTCGCCCTCGCGGGCGTGCGTCTCCACCTCCACCCCGGCCTTCTTCGCGGGACCGGCCGCGGCGTCCAGGGTGGTGTTGACGTCCTCGCGCGGGCCGACGGCGTGGGCGACGTCCCCGGGGATCTCGCCGCTCTCCTCGCGCAGCCTGGTCTCGGGCACGGGCTCGTAAGCGCTGACGATGTCGAGCTTGGCGCCGCTGAGCTTGGCGAGCTCGATCGCCTGCCTGACGGCCTCTGCAGCCGTGTCGGAGCCGTCGGTGCCTACAACGATTCGCTCGAACAAGTCGGTTCTCCTAACTCCCTCGTGCCGGCCTATCGGGCTGTACCGGCGTCGCGCGCATACTATCCCGGCCCATGCCGACGACGTGGAAAGTCCTCATGGTCATCTGCCTCGTCTGCCTCGTGGCGTCCATGGTGATCGCGATCGTCCGGTTGACATAGGGTTCCTCTTCGATGGCGACCGTGCAGACCGTCACCGGGCCGATCGAGGCGGACGAGCTCGGCACGACCCTGATCCACGAGCACCTGCGCGCTCGTGACGAGGCCGTCCACATCCAGTGGCCGCACGTCGGCACGGCCGAGGAGGAGCCGCCCCACGCGGTGCCCCCGGGCGGCGACTACGACGTCGCGGTCCGCGAGGCCCGCGCCGCGGTCGAGCTCGGGATCAAGACGATCGCCGACCCGTCGGCGATGTTCCTCGGGCGCGACGTCGAGTTCATGCGCCGCGTCTCCGAGGAGACCGGGCTCCAGGTCGTCCCCTGCACCGGCATCTACACCTACGACCACCTGCCCACCTTCTTCGTCTCCCGCGACGCCGACCAGATCGCGGAGCTGTTCGTCCACGACATCGAGAAGGGGATCCAGGGAACCGACATCAAGGCGGCCTTCATCAAGTGCGCGGCCGACGAGCCGGGCGTAACCGAGAACGTCGAGAAGGTCCACCGCGCCGCCGCGCGGGCCAGCGTGCAGACCGGGGCGCCGATCATGGCCCACTCCCGCCCCGCCTCGGACACGGCCCCGCGCCAGATCGAGATCTTCCTCGAGGAGGGCGTCGAGCCGTCGAAGATCCAGATCGCCCACTGCGGCGACAGCCCGGACCCCGACTACATCGAGAGCATCCTCGACAAGGGCGTCTACGTCGGGCTCGACCGGTACGGGCTCGAGATGTACCTCCCCTACGACCAGCGCCAGGCCACCACGCTCGCGCTGCTCGAGCGCGGCTACGCGAACCGCATCTTCCTCTCGGCGGACTCCTGCGCGACCATCGATTGGTTCGCCCCGCCCGTGGTGGAGCAGCTCGTCCAGGCGGGGGCCGCCAAGGACTGGACGATCCGGATCGTCCCCGAGCGCGTCCTGCCCGACCTGCGTGAGGCGGGGATGACCGAGGAGCAGGAGCGCACGATGATGGTCGCCAACCCGGCGGCCTGGCTCGCCGGCTAGG
>ERZ777003.2429-NODE-2429-length-21737-cov-8.175445_pt1 | contig 21737 bp, 18 predicted proteins | sample MGYA00374956_ERZ777003 | MGnify/ENA primary metagenome ERZ777003 (study PRJEB29302, sample SAMN06268252) | bioreactor metagenome | isolation source: Joint BioEnergy Institute, California, USA | place: USA:Joint BioEnergy Institute, California, USA | collected... | reverse complement strand
GCCGGGCGGCCCGGCCGCGCCGCCTTCCCGACCACCGACCGCCGCGCCGTCGCGGACGCCTGCCGCGCCCGCCACGGCGCCTCGCACCGATGCCGACCGACCACGACCGCACGCGCGATCCGATCCGCCTGCAGCGGACCACCGTCGCCAGCTACGACACGCTCGCCGACGACTGGTTCCTCGAGCTCGTCCACGCCCGCCGCCTGCGCCAGGCCGTCGGCGCCAGGTGGGTGACGCGCGCGAGCGTCGACCGGCTCGCCGCCGCCGCGCAGGCGCGCGTCTCCTACGCCCACGACGGCAGCGACGAGCTCGTGCTCGAGCTCGACCGCGCCGTCGCGCACGTGATCGCGCGCCAGCGCACCGTCACCGCGCGCGTCGCGAGCGCGGCGCGCGCCGACGCCGACGCCGCCCTCCAGCGGCTGCGGCGCGAGCTGCCGCCCGTCGGCGACGACGGCCTCGAGGTGCCGCTGCGGCTGTGGTGGTGGCAGGAGCGCTGGGCCGACGACGTCGCCCGCGTCGTCCACGTCCCCGCCTGGGCGGAGATCGCGGGCAACTACGCCGCCGACTGCGCCGCGAGGCTCGCACGGCTCGTCGCCTGGCGGGAGCGCCCGCCGGGCGGCGGCCGGCTGCTGCTGCTCCACGGCCCGACCGGCACCGGCAAGTCGACTGCCGTGCGGATGCTCGCCGGCGCCTGGCGCGAATGGGCGGACGTCCAGCTGATCAGCGACCCCGAGCAGTTCCTCGCCCACCCCGGCTACCTCATGGCGGTCGGCGGCGGGGACGGGCCCGCGCACCGCTGGCGCGTCGCGGTGCTCGAGGACGCCGGCGAGCTGCTGGCGCGCGAGCAGCTCGACGGCCGGCCCGCGCTCGCGCGGCTGCTCAACGTCTGCGACGGGCCGCTCGGCGACGCGATGCGGATGCTCGTGCTCGTCACGACCAACCGCCGGCCGGAGGCGCTCCACCCCGCGCTCGTGCGGCCCGGGCGGCGCCTCGCCGACGTCGCGTTCACGCCGCTGAGCGCCGACGAGGCCGCCCGCTGGTGCCGCGCGCGCGGCGTCGCGCCGCTCCCCCGCCGGCAGGCGACGATCGCCGAGCTCTACGCCCACGCCGAGGGCCGCGAGCTGCCCGCGCCGCCGCCCCCCGTCGGCTTCGCGATCGACCGCTGACCGCTACGGCGCGCCCGCGATCACGTGCGCGACGCGGCGCTCCATCGCGGCGCGGCTCGACGCGAAGCGGGCGCAGAGGACGTCGAGGTCGCCGCCGCAGGCCGCGTGCTCGCGCACGAGCAGCCAGCGCGGCATGAGCAGCTCGGCGGCGAAGCGCGACGCCTCCTCCTCGATGTCGACCGCGACGGCGTGGCCCTCGTCGACCGACGTGCGCCGGCAGAAGAGCGACGCCTGCCCGGTGCGGTGGAGCACCCAGTGGCCGAGCTCGTGGCCGATCGTGAAGCGCCGCCGCGGCGGCCAGCGGCGCGCCTCGTCGGCGTTGACCCAGATCTCGCCGCGCGCCGGCAGCAGCAGGCCGCTGAGCTGCTGGCCCGGCGCCAGCGGCGGGGCGCCCGGGGCGTCGCTCATCCGCTCGACCTCGCGCACGTGCAGGCCGAAGCACGTGTCGACGATGTCGTCGACCGGGATCGGGAGCCGCTCGCCGTCCCACAGCCAGGCGGGCACGGCGGCGAGGATCCGCTCCGCCTCCTCGCGCGCGCGGTCGGCGGACGCCTGCGGTGGGCGGGCGCTCACGGCTGCGCGTCCCGCCCGCCGGTGAACAGCGCGTCGACGCGGGCGGCCGCCGCGTCGTCGGCGCCGGTCCCCTCGCCGGGCTCCGCGCCCCCGGGCCGCGCCGTCTGGGCCAGCTCGGCGTCGGGCGCGGCCGTGCGCGCGTAGGCGGCCGCGTCGAGCGGCGCGCGCAGCGGCGCGATCGCCCGGCTCGCCTCGCGCAGCCGCCGCGCCGACGTGCCGAGCAGCGCGGCGAGCGCCTCCAGCACGCGGTCGGCGACCCCGTCGGGGTCGATCAGCCCCGTCTCCATCCGGTGGTACCAGTCGGCCACGCGCCGCTGCTGGCCGTCGACCCCGAGCCGCTCCGCGAGCTGGTCGACGAGCACCCTCCGCGGCAGGTGGGCGCGCTCGCGCAGCCGCGGCAGCAGCAGCGGCCACGCGCCGGCGTCGCCGAACAGGCTGCGCTCGACCCGGTCGCTCGCGTCGCGCGCCTCCCTCGACATCGCCGCCGGGGCGACGCGGCGGCGCGGCGCACGCTGGAGGTAGGCGTCGATGAGCGCGGCGAGCTCCTCGCGGTCGCGTCCCTCGACCTGCTCGAGGTAGCGCCGCGGCTCCGCCGGGACCTCCCCCCGGTCCTCGGCGACGAACTCGGCCAGCAGACGCTGAACGTCGGACGTGCTCATGGGGCCTCGCTTCCCTCGAGTGCGGTGCGCAGCCTCCTGCGGAAGCGGGAGGCGATCTGGGCGACGTTGTCGGCGCCGAGCCCCAGCCGGGCCGCGACCTCGGCGGCGGGCAGCGCCGCCAGCACGTGCAGCTCGACGGCGCGGGCGTGCAGCTCGCTCATGCCGGCGAGCACGCGGTCGACGACGTCGCGCACCTCCACCGCCCCCTCCTGCGAGCGATCGGCGAGCTCGACGCCGCCGCCGGGCTCGTCGCCGTCGCCGCCGCCCGCGGTCGCGAGCGCGACGAGGGCCGGCTCGGCCGCCGCGCGCCGGTGGTAGTCGGCGATCCGCCGCGCCGTGATCGTCCGCAGCCACGACTGCAGCTCGCCGACCGAGCCGCCCTCGAACCCGCCGGCGTTGCGCACGGCCGAGAAGATGACGTCGGAGGCGACGGCGTCGACGTCCTCCCTGGCGACCCTCATCGCGACGCGCCGCTTGACGTTGTCCCAGTGGCCCGCGATGAGGACCTGCAGCGCCAGCGCCGCCTGCCCCCGGTCGCCGGCCGCCTGCGCGTCGCGCAGGTGGGCGACGAGCGCGTCGTCGTCGAGGGCGATCAGCTCGTGCTCGGACCGCGGCGTGAACGGCACGGCGACACGCTACCGCCCCGCGCCGCCCCGGTGGCGCGGTTGCTCGCGTCAGGCGGGCGCCACGCCCTCGACTGATGGGGCGACGGCCCGCTGGAGCCGGCGCGGGCGAGCGCCGCGGCCCCTACGATCGGGGCGCAGTTGGGAGGCTGCTGATGATCCGCTTCGACGACGACACGATCGCGCTCTCGGCCAGCGACCTGACCGACTTCCTCGCCTGCGGCCACCTCGCCGCCGTCAAGCTGGCCGTCGCGCGCGGCGAGCGGCCGCGGCCCCGCCCCGACGACGACCCGCACCTCGAGATCCTGCGCCGCCGCGGCGACGCCCACGAGCGCGCCCAGCTGGCGGCGCTGAGCGCCGCGTGCGGCGGGCACGTCGACCTCGCCGTCGAGCCGCCGCCGCGCACGCGCGCGGAGCTGGTCGCGGCGGCCGCCGCGACCGCCGCGGCGATGCGCGACGGCGCGCCGCTGATCTTCCAGGCGCTCCTCTTCGACGGGCGCTGGCTGGGCCGCGTCGACTTCCTGCGCCGCGTCGACGGCGTCGCCTCCGAGCTCGGGCCGTTCGCGTACGAGCTGCTCGACACCAAGCTCGCCCGCCGCGTCAAGCCGGCGACCGTCCACCAGCTCAGCCTCTACTCGCGGCTGCTCGGCGACGTGCAGGGGGTCGAGCTGCCGACGGCGTGGGTCGTGCTCGGCGACGGCCGGCACGCGTCCGTGCGCCTCGACCGCTACGCCGCGCTGCACCGCCGCGTCGCCGCACGCGTCGAACGGCTCGTCGCGGCGCCGACGCCGGCGACCACCCCCGAGCCGGTCGCCCACTGCGACATCTGCGACCTGGAGCGCGAGTGCGCGGCGTGGCTGGCGTCGGTCGACCATCTCAGCCTCGTCGCGGGCGCCCGCCGCGACCAGCGCGCCAAGCTCGCCGCGGCCGGCGTCACGACGGCGACCGCGCTGGCGACGCTGCCCGCGGAGACGCCCGTCCCCAGGCTCGGCCGCGACCGCGTCGAGCTGCTGCGCCACCAGGCGGCGCTGCAGCTCGCGTCGCGGCGCAGCGGCAGGCCGACGCGCCGCCACCTCGAGCCGGCGCCCGCCCGCGGCTACGCGCTCCTGCCCGCCCCGGACCCGGGCGACCTCTTCCTCGACCTGGAGGGCGATCCCTACCTCGACGGCGACGGCGGCATCGAGTACCTGTGGGGATGGTGCGACGCCGCCGGGCGCTACGCGTGCGCCTGGGCCCACGACCGCGACGGCGAGCGGCGGGCGCTCGAGCGCCTCGTCGACCTCATCCGCGCGCGACGGCGCGAGCGCCCCGGCATGCACGTGTACCACTACGCGCCGCACGAGCGCTCGAAGCTCGCCTCGCTCGCGCTCGCCTACGCGACGCGCGAGGACGAGGTCGACGAGCTGCTGCGCGCCGGGGTGCTCGTCGACCTCTACGCGGTCGTCCGCCAGGCCCTGCAGGTCGGCGAGCCGTCGTACTCGCTCAAGCGCCTGGAGCGCCACCACGGCTTCGAGCGGCTCGAGCGCACCGTGCGCGCGGGCGGCGGCTCGATCGTCGCCTACGAGCGCTGGCTGCACGAACGCGACGACGCGCTGCTGGAGGCGATCCGCGCCTACAACGAGGAGGACTGCCGGTCGACGCGGGCGCTGCGCGACTGGCTCGTGGACACGCTCGTGCCCGAGGCGGCAGCGCAGTTCGGCGTCGCCTTCGACGACCTCCGCGCGCCGCCGCCGCAGGAGCCGGCCAGGCCCCCGGCGTGGCTGGAGGAGATCGAGCCGATCGAGGCGGCGCTGACCGAGGGGCTGCCCGGGGACCCGGCCGACGACGACGCCGACGCGGCCGAGCGGCGCCTCGTCGCGCAGCTGCTGCGCTACCACCAGCGCGAGGCCAAGCCGCAGTGGTGGCGCCACTTCGAGCTGCGCGGCCGGACGCCGGTCGAGCTGGAGGAGGAGCTCGACGCGATCGGCTCGCTGCGCCGCGACCCGACGATCCCGCCGCGGCCCGTGAGGCAGTCGCTGGAGTACGCGTTCGCGTACCCGCCGCAGGAGACGCGGCTGAGGCCCGGGACGGTCGTCGACCCGGCCTCCGGCGAGCGGCACGCGCTCGTCGCCGTCACCGACACGCACGCCGTGCTGCGGCGCGGCGCGCGCAGGCCGCCGCCGGCGCCGGCCGCGCTGATCGAGCGCGAGCCGATCGACGCCGGCGTGCTGCGACGCGCGATCGCCGCCGTCGCGAGCTCCCTGCTCGATGGCGACGGCGCGTTCGGGGGCGTCCGCTCGGTGCTGCGGCGGGAGGCGCCGCGCGTCGGCGGCGCGCGGCTGGGCGAGGACGTCGACGCGCTCACCGCGGCGGCGCTCGCGCTGGAGCGCTCGCACCTCGCGATCCAGGGGCCGCCGGGCACCGGCAAGACGTTCCGCGCCGCGCGGATGATCGTCGCGGCGCTCGCCGCCGGCCGGCGCGTCGCGGTGACCGCGCCGAGCCACGCGGCGATCCAGAACCTGCTCGGCGCGGTCGAGCGGCACGCCGCGCGATCGGGCGTCGCCCTCGACGGCGTCTACAAGGGCGACGGGTACGACTCGCCGCACGGGATGGTCGCGTGCGTCGCCGGCAACGCCGCCGCTGATGCCGGGCACCCGCTCGTCGCCGGGACGGCGTGGCTGCTCGCCCGCCCCGAGCACCGCCGCGCCTTCGACCTCCTGTTCGTCGACGAGGCGGGGCAGCTCGCGCTCGCCGATCTCGTCGCCGCCGGCACGTGCGCGCGCAGCCTCGTGCTGCTCGGCGACCCCCAGCAGCTGCCGCAGGTGACCCAGGCGCGCCACCCCGGCGACGCCGGCCGCTCGGCGCTCGAGCACCTGCTCGCCGGCGCCGACACGATCGCGCCCGACCGCGGCGTGCTGCTGACCGAGAGCTGGCGGATGCATCCCGCCATCTGCCGGTTCGTCAGCGAGCGCAGCTACCAGGGGCGGCTGCGCGCCCGCGACGCGTGCGCGCAGCGGCGGATCGACGCGCCGTCCGGGGCGCGGCTGTCCGGCGCGGGCCTGCGCGTGCTGGAGGTGCCCCACGACGGCTGCTCGCAGCAGTCGGAGGCGGAGGCCGAGGCGATCGCGGCCGCCTGCCGCGAGCTGCTCGACGGCGGCGCCGCGGTCGTCGCGCCGGCGCCCGCGGCCGACGGCGCGCAGCGCCGTCCTGGATCGGTGGGCGATGCGACCGCCGATCCAGGACGACGACGCCCGGCGACGGCCGTGCGGCCGCTGACGCCGGCCGACATCCTCGTCGTCGCGCCGTACAACCTCGCCGTCCGCTGCATCGCCGAGCGGGTGCCGGCGGGCGTGCAGGTCGGCACCGTCGACCGCTTCCAGGGCCGCGAGGCGCCGATCGTCTTCTTCGCGATGACGTGCTCGACCGGCCACGACGTGCCGCGCGGCCTCGACTTCCTCTTCAGCCGCAACCGGCTCAACGTCGCGATCTCGCGCGCCCAGTGCCTCGCCGTGCTCGTGCTCAGCCCCGCGCTGCTCGACGCCGACTGCCGCACGCTCGAGGCGATGGCGCTCGTGGACGGCGTCTGCCGCTTCGTCGAGCTGGCGCAGCCGGCCTGACGCCGCCCGCGGCCGCCGTCATTCGGAACCGTCGTCCTGGATCGGTGGTGCATGGGACCACCGATCCAGGACGACGCGGGCGCAGGCCCGGGCGTGCGGGCGCCCGCGCGACCGCGCCGCGCGGCATCATCTGGCCATGGCGCGCGCGGGGAACCGGCCACGCAGCTCGCCCCGCCGCAGGCGGCGGCTGCGGGCGGCGGTCGCGTTCGCGGGCGCGCTCGTCGTCGCGCAGGCGGCGGTGCTGCTGCTGGAGCCGCGCAGCGGGCTGATCGAGCCGGCCGCCGTCGACCCGGCGCAGTACTTCACCCCCGAGCAGATCGCGCGGGCGCGCGACTTCCGCACGCCGCAGCTGGCGCTCGGCCTCGGCGGGCTCGCCGTCCAGCTCGGCGTGCTCGCGTGGCTGGCGCGCCGGCCGCCCCGCTGGCTGCCGCGCGCCCCGCTGCTGGCCGGCGCGGCCGTCTCGCTCGCGCTCACCGCCGCCGGCCTGCCGCTGCGGGCCGTCAGCCGCGCCCGCGCGCTCGACGTCGGGCTCGCGACCCAGTCGTGGGGCGGCTGGCTCGTCGACGTCGCCAAGCGCGCGGCGATCAGCGCCGCGATCGCGGCGGTCGCGGCGGCGCTGCTGATGTGGCTCATGCGCCGCCTGCCGCGCACGTGGTGGCTCGCCGGGGCGGCCGCGATCGTCGGCCTCGGGGCCGGCCTCGTCTTCGCCGGCCCGGTCGTGCTCGACCCGCTCTTCAACCGCTTCCAGCCGCTGCCGGCCGGCCCGGCCCGCGCCGACGTGCTCGCGCTCGCGCGCAGGGCCGGCATCGACGTCGGCGAGGTGTACGTGATGGACGCCAGCCGCCGCACGAGCGGCGCCAACGCGTACGTCACCGGGCTGGGCCGCACGAAGCGGATCGTGCTCTACGACACGCTCGTCGACCGCTTCCCGCCCGCCGAGATGCGGCTCGTCGTCGCGCACGAGCTCGGCCACGTCGCCAACCGCGACGTGCCCAACGGCCTCCTCTACCTCGCGCTCGTCGCGCCGGCCGGGATGCTCGCCGTCGCGCGCATGCGGCCCAGGAGCGTGCCGGCGCTGTGGCTGGCGATCTTCGTCGTCGCGACGCCGATCGGCTGGATCTCCAACCAGCTGTCGCGCCGGGTCGAGGCGCGCGCCGACGCGTTCGCGCTGCGCCTCACCGACGAGCCGCGCGCCTTCATCGCCTTCGAGCGGCGGATCACGCTGCGCAACGTCAGCGACCCCGACCCGCCGCGGCTCGTGCACCGGCTGTTCGGCACCCACCCGACGACGGTGCAGCGGATCGGGATCGCGCGCGCCTACGCCGCCGGCGCCCGCTGACCGCCGTCGCGCCGCCGCCGGCGCGGCCGCAGCGGGCGGGCGAGCGCGACCGCCTGGGCGGCGACGATCACGGCGAGCAGGCAGCCGGCGACCGCCCAGAACGCGTCCGGGTAGAGCCGGCGCAGCGTCCGCTCGTCCGCGAAGCGCCAGCTGTCGCCCGCGAAGAAGAGCCCGTGGAAGGCCTCGAAGACGGGGTCGAACGCGACGAGCAGGCCGAGCCCCAGCAGCGCGCCGAGCGCGAGCGTCGCGCGCGCGCCGCGGCGGACCGCGCGCGCGACCGCCGCCCCGCCGGCGCGCCGGTGCAGCGCCAGCCCGGCCGCGAGGCCGGCGGCGAGCGCGACCGCCCACGCGCGCAGGATCACGCCGACGAGGTCGCGCACGTCCTGCATGTGGCGCAGCTCCCGGGCCGTGAACGCGGGCGCGCCGTCCGGCAGCCGCGCGTCGCGCAGCAGCCCGACGCCCGCGTCGAACGGCCGCACCGCCCGCACGCCGAGCGTCGCGAGCCGCTCGCGCGCGGCGCCGGCGAGGCCGAGCGGGTCGTCGGGCACGCCGGGCACGGCGTAGACGGCGTCGACGATCCACGGCTGCATGCCGACGAGGACGGCGTTGCCGACCAGCACGAACGGGATCGCGGCGGCGACGACGGCGCCGAGCGCGGCGGACGCGGGCATCGCCCTATCCTCGCGGCTGCGGCGGCGCGCTGCCGCCCGGTACCGTTTCGCGCCGTGACGGCCGCGGCGGCGATCGGGATGTCCTGCGCCGGCCTGGCGACCGGGCTCGGCGGCGCGGGGGTGCTGCTGCTGCGCCGGCCGTCGCCGACGCTGCTCGACGGCCTGCTCGGCTTCACCGGCGGGATCATGCTCGCCGCGCTCGGCTTCAGCCTGCTCGTGCCGGCGCTGGAGGACGGCTCGCTCTGGCAGGTGCTGCTCGGCTTCGCGCTCGGGGGCGCGTTCATCGCCGCCGCCGACCGCTTCCTGCCGCACGTCCACGCCCGCTTCTCCGAGCGGGGCCGCAGCCCGCTCGGGGTCCGCGCCGCGCGCCGCGCGCTGCTGCTCGTGATCGCGATGACGATCCACAACTTCCCGGAGGGGATGGCGGTCGGGACGGCGTTCGCCGCCGGCGGGAGCGAGCTCGGCCTGCCGCTGGCGATCGCGATCGGCGTGCAGAACGTGCCGGAGGGGTTCGCGGTCGCCGCCCCGCTCGTCGCGGCCGGGCTGTCGCCGGGGCGGGCGGCGCTCGTCGGGCTCGCGAGCGGCGCCGTCGAGCCGTTCGCCGCCTTCGGCGCCTACGGCGCGCTCGACGTCGCCTCCGGCGTGCTGCCGGTCGCGCTCGCGTTCGCGGCCGCGGCGATGCTCTACGTCGTCGTCGACGAGCTGATCCCCGAGTCGCAGGCGCGCGGCAGCGAGCGCGCCTCGACGCTCGCGCTGCTCGTCGGCTTCGCGCTCATGATGGCGCTCGACACGGCGCTCGGCTGAGCCCGTCACCGCTCCGGCGCCCGCTCCGGCGCGGCCGCCCCGACGCGGCCGCCGCCGAGGTACAGCTCCGCGACCCTCGGGTCGTCGAGCAGGGCGCGGCCGGGGCCCTCGAAGCGGTTGCGGCCGAGGTCGAGCACGTAGCCGCGGCTCGACATCGCCAGCGCGCGGCGGGCGTTCTGCTCGACCATGAGGATCGCGACGCCGTGGCGGTTGATCTCGACGACCTTCTCGAAGATCGCCGCGACGAACCGGGGCGAGAGGCCGGCGGAGGGCTCGTCGAGCAGCAGGATCTCCGGCTCGGGCACGAGCGCGCGGGCCATCGCGACCATCTGGCGCTCGCCGCCGGACATCGTCCCCGCCGGCTGGTGGCGGCGCTCGGCCAGCCGCGGGAACATCGCGTACATCGCCCGCTTGCGCGCGTCGACGTCGAGGCCGCGGCGCGCGAGCGCGCCGAGCTCGAGGTTCTCCTCGACCGTCAGGCTCGGGAAGACGTTGTCGAGCTGGGGCACGTAGGCGACCCCGGCGCGCGCGATGTCGTACGTGCGCGCCCGGCCGATGTCGGCGTCGCGCAGCAGGATCCGCCCCGCGCGCGGGCGCAGCAGGCCGAAGACCGCCTTCAGCAGCGTCGACTTGCCCGCGCCGTTGGGGCCGACGATCGTCACGATCTCGCGCGGGCGCAGCTCGAGGTCGACGCCGCGGAGGATGTCGACCTCCGGCACGTAGCCGGCCACGAGCCCCTCGACGCGCAGCAGCGCCGTCCCCGCCGGGCCGCGCGCCGGCGCCGCCGCCGTCATCCGGCCACCGCCCCGAGGTAGGCGTCGATCACGCGCGGGTCGGTCCGCACCGCCTCCGGGGCGCCGTCGGCGATCACCCGCCCCTGCGCCATGCAGACGACGCGGTCGGAGTGGCCCATCACGACCTCCATGTCGTGCTCGATCAGCAGGAAGGTCGTCCCCTGCTCGTCGCGCAGCGCGTGGACGTGCGCCAGCAGCGTCGCGCCGAGCGTCAGGTTGACGCCCGCCATCGGCTCGTCGAGCAGCACGAGGCGCGGCTCGGCCATGAGCGCGCGCGCGAGCTCGAGCAGCTTGCGCTGCCCGCCCGAGAGCGTGCCCGCGTACTCGTCCGCCTTGCCCTCCAGGCCGAAGCGGGCGAGCAGCTCGCGCGCCCGCGCGCGCACCTCCCGCTCGCGCCGGCGGGCCGCGAGCGGCCGCGCGACGAGCAGCGGCAGGTGCTCCCCCGGCTGGCGGGGCGCGGCGACCGTCATGTTGTCGAGCACCGGCATCGCCGCGAGCGCCTTCGTGATCTGGAACGTGCGCACGAGGCCGCGGCGGGCGATCGCGTGGGCCGGCCGGCCGCGGATCGAGCGGCCCTCGTAGACGACGTCGCCGCCGTCGGCGTGCGCGAAGCCGGTCACGACGTTGAAGAGCGTCGTCTTGCCGGCGCCGTTGGGGCCGATCAGCGCCGTGATCGAGCCCCGCCGCACGTCGAAGGAGGCGCCGTCGACGGCGGCCACGCCGCCGAAGCGCTTGACGACGTCGCGCACCGCGAGGATCGCGCCGTCAGTCATGCAGCACCATCTCCTGGCGCTTGCCGAGCAGCCCCTGCGGGCGGAAGGCGACGAGCAGGATGAGCGCGACCCCGACGATCACGAACCGCAGCGCGGCGACCTTCTCGGCCGCGAGCGGCAGGTCGATGAAGCGGGTCGCCTCCAGCAGCGCCCACAGCAGCAGCGAGGCGACCATCACGCCGACGTAGCTGCCGAGCCCGCCGAGGACGAGGATCGTGAAGCCGATGAACGTGAACTGCGGCTCGAACGACGTCGGGTGCAGGAACGACAGGTTGAGCGCGAGGAACCACCCGGCGATCGCGCCGAGCGCGGCGGCGAGCGCGATCGACTGCAGCTTGTAGGCGAAGACGTTCTTGCCGAGCGCGCGGGCGGCGTCCTGGTCCTCCCGGATCGCGCGCAGCACCCGCCCCCACGGGCTGCGCTGCAAGGCGATCAGCAGCCCCGTGAGCACGAGCGCCGTCAGCCACACGACGATCAGCAGCGGCAGCAGGAACTGGCCCTGCCACGCCTCCGGCAGCCAGCCGAGGATCGTGTCGGAGACGTCGAGCCACTGGTCGTCGAAGCCGAGCAGGCCCTGGTTGCCGCCGGTCAGGCCGCGCGCGTTCTGCGCCGTGTAGCGGATGATCTCGGCGAGCGCGATCGTCGCGATCGCGAAGTAGTCGGCGCGCAGCCGCAGCGACGGCAGGCCGATCAGCACGCCGGCCAGCATGGCGATCGCGATCGCCGCCGGCAGCGCCAGCCACATCGACCAGCCCGCCTCGACGACGAGGATCCCCATCGCGTAGGCGCCGATCGCCATGAAGCCGGCCTGGCCGAAGTTGATGATCCCGGTGAAGCCGACGTTGAGCTGCAGGCCGAGCGTGAAGATCGCGTAGGTGCCGGCGAGCACGCCGACGCCGATCCAGAAGTCGGCGGTCGAGAGGGCGTCGAGCGAGACGGCGAGCGGGATCACGCGATCCGCTCCTTGCGCCCGAACAGCCCCTGCGGCCGCATGATCAGGACGATCACGAGGATCGCGAAGCCGACCGCGACCTTCCAGCGCGGGTCGATCACGAGCGTCGACCACTCCTGCGCGATGCCGAGCAGGAGGCCGCCGGCGAGCGCGCCGTAGGCGTTGCCGATCCCGCCGAGGATCACCGCCGAGAAGAGGCTCAGCAGCAGGAAGAAGCCGAGGTTCGGCGTCATCGAGCCGATCGCGGCGGTGTACAGGACGCCGGCGAGGCCGGCCAGCCCGGCGGCGAACAGCCACGTCGCGACCACGACCCGGTCGCTGTCGATGCCCGTCACCTCCGCGAGCGCCATCGAGTCCGCCAGCGCCCGCATCTGGCGGCCGAGCGAGGTGGCGCGCAGCATCGCGCTGACGGCGACGAGCGTCGCCATCCCGACGAGCACGACGATCAGCTCCGTGCGGCCGATCCGCAGCCCGAGCACGCTCACGGAGGCGGTCACGTCGACGTCGAGCCGGCGCGGCTGGGTGCCCCACGCCAGCTGGATGCCGTAGCGGATCACGAACGCCAGGCCGAGCGTCATCAGCATCAGCTGCAGCAGCCCGGCCCCCCTGGCCCGCATCGGCCGCCACATCGCGCGCTCGGACAGCACGCCCAGCAACGCGGTCGCGACGACCGCCAGCAGCGCCGCCGCCACGACCGGCAGGCCCCACGTCACGTTCACGAGGAACGCGATGTAGGCGCCGAACGTGAGCAGGTCGCCGTGGGCGAAGTTGACGAGCTTGAGCGTCCCGTACACGAGCGTCAGCCCGACCGCGCCGAGCGCGAAGTAGGTGCCGGTCACGAGCCCGTTGACGCCGCGCTGGGCGACGTCGTGCAGCCCGTAGGCGACCGTGAGCGCGAGCCCGACGGCGACGACGATCCCGAGCGTCACGCCGAGCGGGCCGCGGGCGGCGGCGGCGAGCCGCCCGGCGGCCCAGCCCCGGCGCGCGGTGCGTCCGGGCCGGAGCGCCGGGTCAGCCGTGCCGCTCATCCCGTCACTCGGCGGCCCTGGCCTCGAACTGGCCCTCGACCTGCAGCACGCCCTGCGGGTCGTACCGGTAGATCTCGTACGTCGCCGCGGTCGGGTCGCCGTTGGCGTCGAAGTCGATCGGGCCGGTGACGCCGTCGAAGTCGACCTCCTCGCCCCTGGCGATCAGGTCGATCCCCTCGGCGAGGTTCAGGAGCGTGAACTTCGTGCCCGGCGGCGAGCTGACCGCCTGCATCTGCTCGGCGATGTCGTCGCCGTCGTCGGAGCCGGCGGCGAGCGCGGCGAGGTAGCAGAGCATCGTCGCGTCGAAGTTCTGCGCGTCGAACGTCTGCCGCGGCGCGCCGCCGGCGTCGGCGTAGATCCTCGCGAACGCCCTGATCACCTCGCCCGACTCGGGCGTGCCGGGCCGCGTGCCGCGGGCGCCGACGAGCGCCCTCGCCGGGATCGTGTCGGGGATCCTGTCGGACGCGAGCCCGTCGGCGGTGAACAGCCTGCCGGCGTCGAAGCTGCCGGTGCGCACGAGCGACGCGCCCATCCTGCCGTAGGTCTCGAAGAAGTCGATGATGACCCAGGCGCCGGGCCTGCCGGCGACGATCTCGCCCGCCTCGGAGTTGTAGCTCGGCTGCTCGGGGTCGTAGAGGACCGGGCCGGTCGTCCTGCCGCCCTTCTCCTCCCACGCCGCCTGGAAGCGCTCGATGAAGCCCTGGCCGTAGGCGTCGTTGCGCGCCGCCAGCGACAGGGTCGCGTCGGTGCCGCCGAGCTCCCTCTCGACGACGTCGGCGAGCGCCCGCGCCTGCAGCGTGTCCGACGGCGCGGTGCGGAAGACGAAGCCGTCGTCGTCGAGCTCGCTGATGCCGGCGTCGGTCGACGAGGGCGAGACGATCGGCGTCTCCTGGCGCGCGGCGACCGACTCGGCGACCGCGATCGTCTCCGACGACGCCCACGGGCCGGCGAGGCACCTCGCGCCGCCGGAGATCAGCTGGCGCGCCGCTTGGACGGCCGCCTGCGGGTTGGACTCGGTGTCGGCGTGCTCGACCGCCGCGCGCGCCTCCACGCCGGCCTCCCTCGCGGCCGCGTTGAGCTGCTCGACGGCGAGGTCGGCGGCCTTGCGCCCCGGCGGGCCGAACGGCGACAGGTCGCCGGTCAGCGGCACGAGGTTGCCGATCTGCAGCTGGAACGACGTGTCCTCCGGAACCTGGGCGGCCTGCTCGCCGCTGGTCGTCGCCGCGGTGCCGCCGTCGCCGTCGTCGTCGCCGCACGCCCCCGCGAACCCGAGCACGGCGACGCTGGCTGCCACGGCGCACCAGCGCCGCGTACGCGATCCTGCCTGCATGGTCAGCTCCCTCCTCGCTCCTGACGGGGGTGGTACCCATGGACCGGCGACTCGACGCGCGGCCGCCGGGGCGCGCCGGACGCGCGCCGACCGGACGGGGCGCGGGCGGGGGCGCGCGGGAGCGCGCGGCACGCCGGAGCGCGGTTGGCCGATCGGCGATTAATTTGCCCTTTGGGTGGCCGGGTACCCTCGTCTGCGCGATGGCGTCACCGAGGCATCTGTGGACCGGGGAGTGGCGCGCCGAGTCCGACCGGGCGCGCGCCGAGGCCGGCGACCGGCCGCTGCGGGCGCCGGCCCAGCCGGCGGCCGGCGGGGAGGACGCGCCGCCGCCATCGCCGCCGCCGGCGCCGCGGCGCGGGGTCACGTGGCTGCTCGGGGCGCTCGTCGTCGTGCTCGCGCTCGTCGCCGGCGCGCTCGCGACCGCGATCGTGCTCGAGGACGGCCGCGACGCCCCCGACCCGCTGCCGGCCGTCGACAGCAGGCCGATCAGGCCCCGCCCGGGCCAGACGCGCACCGGCGCGATCTACGCGAAGGCGAGCCCGGCGGTCGTCTCGGTCCGCTCGCGCAGCGGCTCGGGCACCGGCTTCCTGATCAGGGACGACGGCACGATCGTCACGAACGCCCACGTCGTCGACGACAGCACCCACGTCGTCGTCCGCTTCGGGCAGGACGGCGCGTCGATCGACGGCGACGTGCTCGGCCGCGACGAGTCGACCGACCTCGCCGTCGTCAGCATCGACCCCGACCGCATCCCGAGGGGCGTCGAGCCGCTGCGCTTCGCCGACTCGCGCGGCGTGCAGGTCGGCGACGTCGCGATCGCGATCGGCAACCCGTTCGGCCTCGACCGCACCGCGACCGAGGGGATCGTCTCCGGCGTCGGCCGCTCGATCCAGGCGCCGAACGGCTTCTCGATCGACGAGGTGATCCAGACCGACGCGCCGATCAACCCCGGCAACTCCGGCGGCCCGCTGCTCGACGACGGCGGGCGCGTGATCGGCGTCAACTCGCAGATCGTCACCAACGGGCTGTCGCAGGGCAACATCGGCATCGGCTTCGCCGTCCCCTCCAACACCGTGCGCCAGATCGTGCCGGTGCTCGTGCGCGGCGAGCAGGTGCCGCGCCCCTACCTCGGCGTCGAGACGACGCCCGCCTCGCTGACGAACCCCGACGGCGCGCTCGTGCGGCGCGTCGTGCCGGGCGGCCCCGCCGACCGCGCCGGCGTCCGCGTCGGCGACGTCATCAAGGCCGTCGCCGGCAGGACCGTCACCTCCCCCAGCGACGTCGGCAGCGGCATCTCCGACCGCAGGCCCGGCGACGAGGTCGAGCTGCGCGTCGAGCGCGACGGCCGCACCGTCGCGCTCGACGTCGAGCTCGGGACGCGGCCAGACCGAGCCCCATGAGCTTCCAGGCGCCGCTGGTGCTGCTGGCGTTGGCCGCCCTCCCGCTGCTGGCCGCCTGGTACCTGCTGGCGCAACGGAGCCGGCGTGCGGCCGCGGCGGCCTTCGCGGCCCCGGCGCTGCAGCCGTCGGTCGCGCCCCACCGGCCCGGCTGGCGGCGCCACGTCCCGATGGCCGTGCTCGCCGTCGCGCTCGCGGTGCTGATCGTCGCCGCCGCGCGGCCGCAGCGGACCGTCGCCGTGCCGGTCGAGCGGGCCGCGATCATGCTCGTGACCGACGTGTCGGGCTCGATGATGGCGACCGACGTCACGCCGAGCCGGCTGATCGCCGCCAAGCGGGCCGCGCGCCGCTTCGTCGACGAGGTGCCGCGCAGCGTCAACGTCGGCGTGATCGCGTTCAACACGCGCGCGACCGTGCTCCAGAGCCCGACGCGCGACCGCGAGGCGGTCGCGCTCGCGATCGACCGGCTCGCCGTCAGGGGCGGCACCGCGACCGGCGAGGCGATCGCGACCGCCGTCGACGTGCTCAGGGGCGCGCCCGGCGAGGGCGGCCGGCGCCCGCCGGCGGCGATCGTGCTCATCAGCGACGGCGAGTCGACCGCCGGCCGCGACCCGCTGGCGGCCGCGGCCGAGGCGAGGCGGCGGAGGATCCCGATCTACACGGTCGCGTTCGGGACCGCGGACGGCACGATCAGGACGCGGGGGCGCGACGGCGCGACGCGCGTCGAGCGGGTGCCGCCCGACCCCGACGCGCTGGCCGCGATCGCCGAGGCGACCGGCGGCGAGAGCTTCACGGCCGAGACCGCCGACGGCCTCTCCGCCGTCTACGAGCGGCTCGGCTCCCAGCTGGGCACGAGGAGGGAGAAGCGCCAGGTGACGGCCGCCGTCGCCGCCGGCGGGCTGGCGCTGCTGCTCGCCGGGGCGGCGCTGTCGCTGCGCTGGCTCGGCCGGCCCATCTGACCCGCACCGCGACGACCGACCATCCAAGGAGCCCGACGTGACGTTCGACCAGCAGCCCCAGCCGCCGGCGGCGCCGAGCCCGCGCCGCGAGGACCCGCGCACCGCGCTCGAGGAGGCGCTGCACGAGATCAAGCGCGTGATCGTCGGCCAGGATGCGATGCTCGAGCGGCTGCTCGTCGCGCTGCTGGCCGGCGGGCACGTGCTGCTGGAGGGCGTCCCCGGCCTCGCGAAGACGCTGACGGTCAAGACGCTCGCGCAGGTGCTCGGCGGCACCTTCAGGCGGATCCAGTTCACGCCCGACCTCGTCCCCGCCGACCTGATCGGCACGCGCGTCTACCGGCCCGACACCGGCGCGCTCGAGACCGAGCTCGGCCCGGTGTTCGGCAACTTCCTGCTCGCCGACGAGATCAACCGCGCGCCGGCGAAGGTCCAGTCGGCGCTGCTGGAGGTGATGCAGGAGCAGCAGGTGACGATCGGCGGCGAGACGTACCCGATGCCGCAGCCGTTCCTCGTGCTCGCGACGCAGAACCCGATCGAGTCCGAGGGCACCTACCCGCTGCCGGAGGCCCAGGTCGACCGCTTCCTCATGAAGGTGCTCGTCGACTACCCCACCCCGACCGAGGAGGCGGCCGTCGTCGACCGCGCGCTCGGGCCGGCGGCGGCGCCGCGGGAGCGGCTGTCGATCGCCGACCTCGAGCGGTTCGCGCGGGCGGCGCAGGGGGTGCTCGTCGACCGCGAGGTGATCCAGTACGCGGTCGCGCTCGCCGACGCGACGCGGCGGCCCGAGCGCTACGGCCTCGACGACGTCGCCGGCTTCGTCGAATACGGCGCCAGCCCGCGCGGGCCGATCGGGCTCGTGCAGGCGGCGCGCGCGCTTGCGCTGCTGCGCGGCCGCGGCTACGTCGCCGTCAGCGACGTGCGCGACCTCGCGCCCGACGTGCTGCGCCACCGGATCGTCCTCTCCTACGACGCGCTGACCGAGAACGTCACCGCCGACCAGATCCTCGAGCGCGTCTTCGCCGCCGTCGACGAGCCGCCCAGCGACCACCTGCGGCGGGCACCGGAGAAGGTGGCATGACTTCGTCATGCCATTGCGAGCTCCACGGCGGCGCGCGGCGCGGCGGGGCGTTCGCGGGAGCTCGCGGAAGCGTGCGGTCAGCGCGATGGAGCGGGCGGGCGTGAGGGCGGCGCTGCGACCGCCGGCGGGGCGGCAGGGGCCGGGGCCGATCCCGCACGGGCTGCTGCAGGCGCTCGACCTGATCGTCGCGCGGCGGGCGTCCGGGGCGCTGCCGGGCGACCGGCGGGCGGCCGGGCTCGGGAGCGGGACCGAGCTGGCGCAGCTGCGGCCCTACGAGGTCGGCGACGACGTGCGCCAGCTCGACGCCGCCGCGACCGCCCGCACCGGCGTCCCGCACGTGCGGCTCCACGTGCCCGAGCGGACGCTGACGACGTGGATCGCGCTCGACGTCTCCCCCTCGATGGCGTTCGGCACCGCCCGGCGGCTCAAGTCCGACGTCGCCGCCGGCGTCGTCCAGGTCGTCGGGCGGCTCGCGATCCGCCGCGCCGGCCGGGTCGCGCTCATGAGCTTCGGCGCCGGCCCCCCGCGGCTGCTGCCGCCGCGCGCGGCCAAGCCGGGGATCGTCGCGCTCAGGCGGGCGCTGGAGGCCGGCGTCGCCCCGGACGGGCGCCACGTGCCCGGCGCGCTCGCCGACGCGCTGCGGCGGATCGGCCGCGTCGCGACCCAGCCCGGCCTCGTCGTCGTCGTCTCCGACTGGCGCGACGAGGACGACTGGACGCGGGCGCTCGGGGCGCTCGCGCTGCGCCACTCGGTGCTCGCGATCGAGGTGCGCGACCCGCGCGAGGGGGCGCTGCCGGCGGTCGGCCGGCTCGCGCTCGTCGACCCCGAGACCGGCGAGCGGATCGAGGTCGACACCGCCCGCGCCGCCGTGCGCGCCCGCTACGCGGCGCTCGAGCGGGATCGCCGCGCGCGGATCGCGCGCGAGCTGCGGCGGCTGGCGGTCGAGCACGTCGTGCTGTCGACCGACCGGGACTGGCTCGGCGACCTCGGGCGGCGGCTGCGATGAGCTTCGGCGCGCCGATCTACCTGCTCGCGCTGCTGGCCGTGCCGGCGCTCGTCGCCGCGATGGCGGCCAGCCGGCGGCGGGCGCGCAGGTACGCGGTGCGCTTCCCCGGCGTGGCGACGCTCAAGCAGGCGGGCGCGGCGGTGCCGGCGTGGCGGCGCCACCTGCCGGCGGCGCTGCTGCTCGCGGCGGTCGCGGCGCTCGCGCTCGCGCTCGCGAGGCCGCAGCGGACGGTCGCGGTGCCGATCGAGAAGGCGTCGGTGATGCTCGTGACCGACCATTCCCGCTCGATGCTGGCGACCGACGTCGAGCCCGACCGGCTCACCGCCGCCAAGGCGGCCGCGCGGCGGTTCCTCGACCAGCTGCCGCCCGGGATCCGCGTCGGCGTCACGACGTACGCCGACGTGCCCGACGGCACGCAGGCGCCGAGCACCGACCACGAGCTCGTCCAGCGGACGATCGACGCGCAGGTCGCCGACGGCGGCACCGCGACCGGCGACGCGCTCCAGGTCGCGCTCGACACGCTCGAGCGGGCCGAGGAGGCGGGCGAGCGGACGCCGGCGGCGATCGTGCTGCTGTCCGACGGCGCGACGACGACCGGCCGCGACCCGGTCGGGGTCGCCGAGCGGGCCGGCGAGGCGAGGATCCCGATCTACACGGTCGCGCTCGGCACGCGCGACGCGACCGTCCCGAACCCCGGCCCCGGGCCGCCGCTGATCCCGGTCGCGCCCGACCCGGCGACGCTGCAGGCGATCGCGGACGCGTCCGGCGGGCGGGCGTTCCAGGCCGAGGACGACGAGGAGCTGTCGGAGATCTACGCCGAGCTCGGGTCGCGGCTGGGCACGAGGGACGTCCAGCGCGAGGTGACGGCCGCCTTCGCGATCGCCGCGATGGCATTGATGCTCGCCGCCGGCGCCGCCGCGCTGCGGGCCGCCGGGCGCCTGCCGTAGCCGGGGCGCCGCCGCGCCCCGCCGGCGCCGCCGGCCCCGGCTCAAGGCGAACGCAGAGGCGCCGACTTCTGGATGTGGACGCCGTGCGCGCCGCGACCATGCGCGCCCGCGCGCGACTCCCGTCCCGTCCCCGGAGGTCCCGCCCGTGCCACGCCGATCGCCCCTCGTCTCGCTCCTGCTCGCGCTCGTCCTGATGGCGACCGCGGCGTCGGCCGCGTCCGCCGCCGACCGCGTCCCCGGCGAGCTGATCGTCCGCTTCGCCCCCGGCACGAGCGCGACGACCCAGGCGCGCGCGCTCGACGCCGCCGGCGCCGCCGACGTCGCCGGCCACCCGCTGCCGCGCACGAGGGTCGTCCGCCTCGAGCCGGACGCGTCCGTCGACGCGGCGGTCCGCCGCCTCCAGCGCCGACCAGACGTCCTCTGGGCCGAGCCCAACCGCATCGTGACGGCGGCGCGCCTGCCGGACGATCCCGCCTTCGGCGAGCAGTGGGCGCTGCGCAACGTCGGCCAGAAGGTCTGGCAGTCGCTCGCGCCCGGCGTCGGCGACTTCCTCGTCGGCGTGCCCGGCGTCGACATCGGCGCCCCCGCCGCGTGGGACGTGACGACCGGCTCGGCGCAGGTCCTCGTCGGCGTCGCCGACACCGGCATCGCCCGGCACGACGACCTCGACGCCAACGTCCGCGACGACCTCTCGCGCGACTTCCGCGACCCCTTCGGCCACGAGGGCGAGGCGCGCGCCGACGCCCACGGGCACGGCACCCACATCGCGGGCACGATCGGCGCCGTCGGCGACAACGGCTTCGGCGTCGCCGGCATCGCCTGGAGGGTCGGGCTCGTGTCGCTGCGCGTGCTCGACGACGGGTACGGCACGGTCGCCGACATCGCCGCGGGGTTCGCGTACGCCGGCCAGCTCGGGCTGCCGGTCGTCAACGCGAGCGTCGGCCTGTACGCGCCGTCCCGGGCGATCGAGGACGCGATCCGCCTGTCGCCCGGCACGCTCTACGTCGCCGCGGCAGCCAACGACGGGGTCGATTTCGCCGACAGGCCCTTCTACCCCTGCGCGCTGCGGCTCCCCAACCTCGTCTGCGTCACCGCCATCGACAACACCGGCGCGCTCGCCTGGTACGCCAACTACGGCGCCGAGACGGTCGACCTCGCCGCGCCGGGCAGCGCGATCCTCAGCACCGTGCCGTGGCCCGAGCTGCGGCCGTGGCCCGCGAGCGCGGCCGCGTTCGCCGCCGAGTGGAGGACCGGGCCCGGCGGCCACGAGTGGACGGCCGCGGACGTGCCGGCCGCCGGCGTCGTGCTGCGCAGCAACGACCCCGGCGCCCTCGCCGCGAACGTCGAGAGCTTCGCGACCAGCCCGGCGTTCAGCTTGGCCGGCAGGCGCGGCTGCACGCTGGTCGGGACCGTCGACCTGCAGCTCGGTCCCGGGGCGGCCGGCGCGGTCGTCTTCGAGCGCTCGCTCGACGGCGGCGTGTCGTGGCAGAAGCTGGTCACCCTGTGGGGCTCGGGCAACGGCTATGAGCTCGTCAGGTCGCTCGAGGCCGACGACGAGCCGGCCGTGCGAGTGCGCGTCCGGCTCGTGACCGGCGCGGTCGCCGCCGGCCAGGACGGCGTCGTGATCAGGAACCTCGCCGTCCGCTGCATCGACCCGGCCAAGCGCGACGCGATCCACACGTCGACGGGGACGTCGATGGCGGCGCCGCACGTCGCCGGCGTCGCCGCGCTCCTGCTCGCCCGCCGGCCGGACCTGACCGCCGCGCAGCTGCGCGACGTGCTCCTGCGCACGGCGCGGCCGCTGCCGTCGCCGGCCGGCAAGACCGTGACGGGCGGGATCGTCGACGCCCCCGCGGCGCTGGCCGCGGTCGCGCCGCAGCCGGCGCCCGCGCCGCAGCCGGCGCCCGCGCCCCAGCCGCCCGCGCCGGCCCCCGCGCCGCAGCCGGCGCCGCCGTCGGCGACGACCGCGCTCCGCGCCCAGGTGCGGGCGGTCCAGCCGCGCCAGCTGCTGCGCACCGGCGCGCTCGCGCTCCGCGTCCGCG